>Ga0070731_10003165_pt1 | contig 15020 bp, 15 predicted proteins | sample Coa_R1_2_FD_66448 | JGI IMG/M metagenome (GOLD analysis project Ga0070731, IMG submission 66448) | Surface soil microbial communities from Centralia Pennsylvania, which are recovering from an underground coalmine fire - Coalmine... | ecosystem: Environmental > Terrestrial > Soil > Unclassified ... | reverse complement strand
AAGGCCGATCTCGCCTTTTCTTTTGTTTATATTATACCAGAGGACGCCGAACAACCCAAGGGCCACATTGATGATGAGGAAACCCGCGACAATCAGCGAAATGATCATCGGTACAAGAGAGAAGTAGTTTGAGCTGGTCCGCTTATTTGCAAGATGTTCGATCTCGATATTAGCGTTTGCAAGTGCGTTGGCCACGGTTTTATAAAGCCGACCTTCAAAAGCTGCGTCGGCTCCGGGGGTGACTTTCAGGAGTATCCTGTTCAGAAAATTGCGGTAGGAACCCGTGTCTGCCAAAATATAATACGCCGGGTCGGCAATAGTATAATCTCCTTTGGCCTTTACGCTGTTCACAACACCCACCACCTTGTATTTTGTTTTTTCGTCATAGCTAAATCCAATTTGTTTGCCAACAGGTTCAATGTCATGAAAAAGATTCTCTTTCAAAGCCTCATTAATTACGATAGGCCGGTAGGCGAAGGTCTGATCGGCAGGTCCAAACCAACGACCTTCCATTAGGGGAATGTTGAACAAATCCTTATACGACTCTTCCACCGTATAAATATCGGACTGACATTCAGAACCTGAATATTTGACGCCAGTGCTATTTGTACTCTGGGAATATGGAAAGTTGTCGGCCGTATAAGAAACATACCTGATTTCGGGCATCGACAATAGCGTCTTCTTAAGCGAGCCGTAGAAATTTGCAAGCGAGTCTCCATTGTTCGTGGCAAGGGTATTATCATAGTTTATCACCCAGACATCGCTGTAATCGAAGCCAAGCGGTTTTAAATAATTCCGAACGTCATAAACGATGAGCGTGAACACGGCAAAGATCACGAGAAAGGAAATAAATATCTCGGTGATGAGGAGCGCGTTTTGTTTCTTCTTATTCCAGATTAGAGTGAATAGGTGCCTGAACATGACCAAATATTTTATGATGTTATTATTTTATTGTTCTCTCAAGGCTGTGACTACATGAAGCTTTGACATCCTCCATGCTGGGTAGACACCCGACAGCAGTCCAAAAACAAGGGCAATGCCCAACCCTATCAGTAAAACAAACCAGTTAAGTGAAAGGTCCAGGTGGTGAATTAATCCTGAGCTGTTAAGTAATTTCATGATGATAAAAGAAAATACGCATGCGATAAGGCCACCAAGAAGCGTCAGAATAATATTCTCCACAATAAACTGGTACGCTAAGGTTGAAGATGATGCCCCGAATGCTTTACGGACTCCGATTTCACTGCTCCTCTCCATAATGCGCGTAATATTAATGTTGATTAAATTTAATGTTGGAAGGAGCATGACGATTAGGGTGAAAATCGAGACGACGATAATCGCGAAGTTGACTCCCGATTTGCCTTCGTTACCCATATCGGCATAGGCTTCCAGGTAGGTCTTCGCGTGACAGTAAAGGTTTTGGTACACTTTGTCCGAAGTTGGCAGTTTTTTCACGACGGATTCAAATTCGTCATGCATTCGCTCTAAGTCGCCCGATGATCTGCCTAGTAAGATCGCGTTATAATTACCCCTGTATGACCGGTCATTGTAACTCGTCTTGGACACTGTAAACGGCAAGTAGATATCGCTATAGAGCATATAGGAAATAATTGGAAAGCTCTTCACGACGCCGCATACACGGTATCTCACATTATCAGCCTCAATATATTTACCAACCACGCTTCCCTCGCTGCCAAAATATTCTTTCCGTATATCATCAGAAATCACCGTTACCGGTTCGCCATTCAAGACCTGTTGGGCTGTAAAGGGTTTGCCTTCTAAAAATTCATAATCAAGAACATCCCAATAGGTGGCATCAGTGTACTTATAATACAGCGCGATCTTTTTGTTATTTACATAAGTATTGGTCCCGCGGGAGCTCGAAAAAAGAGTGACCTTCTCTGGTGATTTTAGTGTAGCGGCATATTTATTCAGGAACCAGTACGATGGGGCACCCGAAGCGGAAGACATTCCACCTTGGGACATTCCCGTTTCCTGAAGTTCGGTAACAAATAAAGAACGGGATCTTTTTGTATCAGGGTAATCATCACCTACAACTTTATGGATAAATGCAGCAAGGACCATCAGGATGGTCAGGGTAAAGCTGATGCCGAACAGGCTGATGAAAGTGAAGAACTTGCGTCGCTTTAGTACGGCGATCGCGATCTTAAAATAATTTTTAAGCATATTAATCAGTTTTGAAAAATAGAATTCATTGCACCTGCGCCCCGTCAAACAGCCTGACCAGCCTGTGCGTCTTCCTGGCCATGTTTTCATCGTGTGTAACCATCACAATGGTGGTTCCCTCATTCTTATTCAGATTAAGGAGAATTTCCATTACTTCATTACCCATCGAACTGTCAAGATTACCCGTCGGTTCGTCGGCAAGGATGATCTCGGGGTTTCCGACGATCGCACGTGCAATTGCCACTCTTTGCTTCTGACCCCCGGATAATTGGGTAGGAAAATGTTTCATTCTGTTGCTTAGCCCCACTTTGAAAAGAGCCTCGGAAGCAAGCTTGCTTCGTTTTATTGGTACGCCTCCCCTGTAAAGTAAGGGTAACTCCACATTGTCAAGCACCTTGAGGTCATTGATCAGGTGATAGTTTTGAAAGATGAAACCAAGCTTCCTATTTCTGAAATTGGCTAGTTGTTTGTCGCTGAGACGGTCGGTCTTTTCCTCGTCAATTCTTATCTCGCCATTAGTGGGCGCGTCCAATAGCCCCATGATGTTGAGAAGCGTGCTCTTACCGCACCCGCTTGGGCCCATGATCGAAAGAAATTCGCCACGCTCGACATTTAGGGTGATATCGCTTAGGGCGAGCGTCTCAACTGTTGCCGTGCGATAAACTTTCTTGACATTTTTAAGTTGTATCATAACGTTATTATTACTTTTTAAAAATCATTTTCAACATCTTAAGCATCAGTCCCTGATCTTTTCATTTTTTTCAAAATCAAACAAGGAAAGATATCGGAGTTCGTAATAGGCTCCCCAGAAGTCTCTGAGTGATTGTATATAGTCCCTTTTGCTTTGATCTTTCTCCTGGAAGGCAATGCTGAGATCAGTGATGCTCAAATTGCCGAGTACGTATCGGTCCTTTGCAATTTGGTATTTCTCTGTCGCGATGCTGTCCGCGCGGGCCGAGAGTCCAACCTGGTCGCGCATCATGTTGAATAGTGTGACCTGGGTGATGATCTGTTGAACAAACACTTGTTTGTCCTGCTCGACAGCGTACGAAGTCAGTTGCATATTCGCTTCCGCGGTCTTGGTGCGGGACTTCGCGCGCCCCCAGTCAAGTATCGGGATCACGAAGTTGACTTGCAACAGTTGTTGGTTCTGAGGACTCCTGTAAAGACCATCAATGGTAGATGATGTGTTGGAATAACCAAGGTTCGCACTTAGCGTTGCATTCAATCCACTTTCTCCTCGAGCCTTCGCGACATCCCGCCTTGCCTCGGCAATCCGCCGCACAAATGCGATCGCGTCCGAACGATTTTCATACGCTTCTGATAGAACTTTATCTGTTGCCACATCCATATTGATCATAGCTGGAGGCAGCTCAAGCGAAATTTTCTCATTACCGCCAAGACCGATGTATGAACTTAAAGTGAAAGTGGCAATTTCCATGTCACGGTGAGCTGTTCCCGCAGCCTTCTGCGACTTCAGTAACTCCAGTTGCAACTGAAGGATCTCGTTCTTAGAAATCTTTCCGAGTTCAAGCTTTTCGTCCGCGATCCGCATGATGTTCACTGTATTCGCGAGGTTAGTTTCAGCAACCTGGAGATTAACCTGCGCGAGCAGCAGATCAAAAAAATAACCGGTAACTGTAACCCCGATTTGCTCCATCGATTCGATATATGCCTGCTTGCTTTCGTCAAATTTGAGCGGCTCGATCTTGCGATCCCATTTCAATTGGTTAAACTGCCATAGCGGCTGCGCATATCCGATTCCATAAGGGACGCCATTGTACAATACATTCTTTCGGTCAAAATCATCAAAACGTTGCAGCTGAGTAGTGCCGTAAATCGATCCTCCTGTCGCAGCGATGCTTTGGCTAAATGATAAATTCAAAGAAGAATTATCATAATGCACTGGCTGAAACAGGATCGTGCCGTCAGGCTGAACAACCTGGTTATAGGTCTTCGTGAACGCGGGAAGAGTCCCGGTCAGGGCAAGTTGTGGCTGGTAGTTTGAGCGATACACTCTCCATTGCCAGTATTTGGTTTCCTTGATTGTCCCTGCTTGCTTGGCGGCAAGCGACCGTGCTTTGGCCATCTTGACGACATCGGCCAACGCCAGTCTCACAGTATCAACAACCTGCGCGGTCCCCTTATTCGCGAGTGCCGCAAATCCTATTATGAAAATCCAGATTCTCATTTTGCTGAATTAACTACTCATTTATTGAAACTTCATCCGCATTCTTAAAACCGCTCATGTCTGACGTAATAATCACGTCGCCCTTCTGCACATTATCTTTTAATTCGACATAATCAAAACTTGCCATCCCTATATGCACTGTTCTTTTAACCGCCTTGTTATTCTCCACCACAAAAACATCCTGCTCAGAGCTTCCCTTAAATGCAGGTCCGTTGGTCACTCGCAACACATGCTGATGGCTGGCGGTTATCAGATAAACTTCGACCTTCATGTTTGGCCTTAACAATGGGTTGGCCTGTTTATTCAGGGTGATTTCAAACGAAACGAGATTGTTCTGAACCGAAGGATAGACCTGGGAAACTACTCCGCGAACCGAAACATCATTGATGCGTACAATTGCATCCATACCACTATGAAGCTGGTCAATATAATTCGCGGAAATTGTTCCACTAACCTTAAAACTGCTCAAGTCGGCAATCCGTGCAACTGCATCGCCTTCTCTGACGGTTGAGCCGATATTCTTATTGATATAGGTAATAACTCCGGCCCGGCTCGCCACCATATTCGCGAGTCTAAGCTTGCGCTCAAGTTCCCGCTGCTCATTTTCTTGGATGTCTGCGGCGATTTCCGCTTCTTTCATTTCGACCTTCATGGTCTGCTGCTTATTTCTGATCTCATTTTCCAACTGCAATTTTTCCAACTGTGCCACCTGAAGATTCATTTCCGCCTGGTCAATGCTTTCCTTCGTGCCGCCGCCCGCCTTGTATAATCTCTTCGCATTCTCGATCTCTGCCTCGAGACTTGTGATTTTCAATTGCTTGATGTCATTGTTCGATTTGATATCGTAGAAACTCTTGTCCAACTCAAGCCCGAGTTTCTTGATATCTGCTCTTTTTGTCTCTAATTGAAATTTCAGTTTGGCTAGATCATTTTCCGAAGCTGTCTTGTCAAGCTGCAGTATCGGCTGGCCTGCACTCACTTTCGACCCAGCATCGGCCATCACCGCGCTAATCGACGCATTAATTGGACTCGTAATGATTTCTTCGAACTCCGGCAGGACTTCGCCACTTGCGTTTATTGTGTTTTCAATATTACCATATTCGACCACCGATGTGATGATGGCCGATCTTTTCACCGAATTTTTCAGGGTTGTCCGCATGGCCCAGACCGCCAAGAGAAGCAACAGTGCCGCCAAAACGACATAAACAGCTGTCTTCCTTTTTTTTTTGGTTATTACTTCTTCGGGAATCGCGGTATCCATGAAAGATTTTTCCGAAAAAGATTCAAGGGAAATGCCAGACCTAACTCAATATAAATGAGGCTCCAATCAATTTGTTTGATTGGAAAAATGTCCGAATCCGAACATTTTGTCCGTTCGAATCTGTAGAAAAAAATATTGACTTCCCTTAGTTAATGGAATGACAACAGGTTGATACTACCTGAGAGACGCGTCTACTTCCCATACTTTTGCACCCATGCAATAAATTCGCGGTAGATCATTTTACGTGTAGCCGGATTCCTCATATTCAAATCGTGATCTGCGCCTTTTATAGGGATGAACTTATGTGTGATATCCTTTTCCGTCAGCAATTTGTCCAACTCGACTGATTGCGAGAAAGGAACGACTTTATCAGCCGTGCCCTGAATCACCAAAACGGGAATATTTTTCAAATGATACACCGGACTTGCGTCTGCATATCCGGCCGGCGCTGGTTTGCCCGGCGTATACTTCCCGCCTCCAAATCCTTCTACGACAGACAGCAATCCTTCTTTGGTGACAATTCCCAGGGTCGCGGTATCGGCAAGGTCTGTTGGCGGACATTCCGCGACAATGGCGTTGATCTTTTTATTTGATGTATATCCGTAAAGCAACGCAAGGTTACCACCCGCGCTTGCTCCATTCGTAGTAAAACCATTACTACGGGTGCCCCATTCTTCTGCATGGGCCACACAATAGTCTACCGCGCTATCAATATCGGCAAGTATTTGTACGTGGTTGACAACGCTGTCGATAAACCGGAAGTCAATATTCGCGCTTGCAATTCCGTGCGCCAGCAACGAATCCTGCGTTGGCGTGTCGAAGGACTTGTCACCTTCAATCCAGGCCCCTCCATGAATGACGATGACAAATGGCGTGTGTTGATTTCTTCCGGCAGGCAGGTAAACATCCATTTTGCTCGATGGGAACGAGCCATAGGCTATATCCTTTAATTTTTTTTCTGGTAATTTGGCCTGGCTCTGTGCAATGCAATTGGAAACAGCCAACAGGATGATGCATAGAAAAGCGAAAAAGTTTTTCATAACTGTAAACGAAGCTTTTAAATGGTGTAATGCATTGTGGCGTCTGTTCGTTAGCATCGGAACGGGATCTCGCTATCTAAAGATAGTGAAGTAAAAAATCCGCAATATTTCTTTTGTTTTGATCCCGTTCTAGGAGCCGGCTTCTATTCGGTTTCAGCCCGGTAATTTAGGATGCACTTCCATTTCAAAAGTCAATTTAGATCATAGGCATGACGAAGCGCCTCCAGCAACTGGTGATTTGCCTCAATGTAGGGATTATAGTCGAGCAACACAGTTACCCTTATAAGCAGCAGGTTATGGGTAGCAAGCGCTTCAGCGTTACTTCGGTCAAATTCTTTCACATTTCTGATGAATGGCATCTGCGCGCCGTGAAAAGTTGGCGATTCGGATATCCCCTGAAGTCCAGATTTTTTTCCGTGTTGGGTGAGATCATCTTCCCAATCAAAGTCGTAGTATTTTTGCATAAAAGGGCGCGCGAAATCTTCGACGAATGCATCTTCCTGGTTATTGCGATTTCTTACATTGAGGGTAGCTACATTCATCCTGCTGATGGCGTTTTGAACATCAATGTTCTTAAAATAACGAAGTGACCCTGAATTTCTAAGTTGCGTCAGTATTCCGTCATTGGGTATAAACTGAATGGCACTACTCACCACACAAGTCCAAAAAAAGCTTGGATAAAATCTGCCAGACAGGTTCACCAGATCGCTATCTGTAACATACTTTCTGAAGTAATTGGTTTGCCTTTCCTTTTCCTGCCGTATCGAAAGCCGTTTTTGCATGTTAATAGAGTCCGAAAAGGTCTCCTGGTAAAGGCTTTTCGCCAATTCTTTCGCTTGCGAATTTTCGGAGATATTCTCCCTGATCTGTTCCGCAAAGAAGCCAAGCGTCACGGCCAGAAAAAGCATGAGGAAATCCAGACAATACTCTCGTATTTTTTTCTTTTCTCCATGCAGATGCGGATGATGAACTTCCATTTAGGGTTTATTTGTATTTAGTAGCAGGGTAAGGTACTTCGAGAATTTTGACCGACTCAAATTAGCGTCGAACTTTAAACAAACCTAAATTTTTTTTTTAACTCTTTTATCACTTGTTAAATACGAAAAGCCACCGTGGAAATGATGGCCGTGGATGCACCTAAAGTTAAAATATAATAAAAATCCATTCTTGGCAGTGATCGCCAAACCAATTTCCTTCTTCAAGCAAATGCATACGGGTAATAAATATCTCGATCTGCATACAATCGCGCAGGAGATCGAAAACCCAGGTCAAAAACAAAACCTGATCGAAGGGAGACAATCTGGTTCTGTGCGAAATAACTGGTTTTTCATCTATATCATTGAGCGGTGGCCTTTTGCCTGCGCTCTTTACCTCAACCCATCAATTACTATATAGTATGGAACAAGCATATTTCTTCAAATAGAAGGCCAAAAAAAATTGGCAGACAAAAGAGTCTGGGATTTAAATTCCGTGGTGGTTGAGAAAAATTTTCCTCTTGCTTATACAGCCATTTTGACCGAACTATCTCGGACAAATCTTTTTCGTAAAAGCTTCGGCTAACGCAGAAAATGCCCCATTGAAATGCGATGCTGCAACTCTGGCAAATTATTTGGACGTTCAGACAGTATGGAGCCACCTTTGTGATGATTTTATCAACTCTCCACTACAATTCCTCGCTATTAATTCGTCCCCGAAACTAATACATACAATGATGTGGAAGATTGAAACTCTCGATCAGGTCAGCCAGTTGAAAATTGGGCAAGTGCTGCTTCAAAAATTGAATGAGAGGTACATCGTCAAATTCGTTGACGAAGCATATATTGTTTTGGAACGGAGCGATGATGAAACGCGGGTAAAAATAATTTCATTGCTGGATTTTCTTGGCGGTAACTGGTTTTTGGAACACGATGGTGCTGAAGGCGCCACTTAAGATCGTTCGCTGTCAATTCGCCTGCAAAAAATATCATGGATAAACAGCTTCATTCTTAGTTTTTGGGATTTATACCGACTATCGCTCTTACGCTGGCCCATTTCAATTGTCTAGAGCAGTTCGGACTTCCGTAAAAAATTATTCTAGTTAATCGAAGCTGGAAAAAATATTGCTCAATTCGAGTCCGACGACTGCTTTAAATCATCATTGTTTATTCCATGCTGATTTTTCTTGATATCGCTGTTTAGCTTCCCAAATTTATCATATTCATTGTACTCTTGTTCTGGACAGACCAGTGGAGACGTCTGGTTCCAATGAAGGGCCCGATCATTTGCCTTCTTTGGAGATCAAATGAAAAGCCATCGTTTCTGCGATGGCTTTTATTAAACCAAAAAACCAAAAACTAAAACTTGCAATTCTTTAATTAAATTGATTGTTTTCTTTGTCCTTCCTCACGCACGTCCTCCGCATACTACCCTTCTCTTAAGAGGGACTGAAGCGGCAGGATTTTCACACTTTCAGAATCACGCAGATTTTCCAACACGAAATATCGATGGTCTTTCGCGCTAATGACGTATTTGGTGTTTCTATCCTGAAACATAACTTGTCCAATGCGTAATCTGCCCGCCCGGTTGGCAGAGCTAATTCTTAACCTCATATAATGTAATTTGGACATCTAAACCAAGGAAAGCGGAAACTGTATTGTCTTGCGGCTAGATCAAATTAAAGGTAGTGCTATTCATCTCCTTTTGCAAAAAAATATCTAACCTGTCACCTATGGCGGCTATGAAAAATCTTTCGCAGTGCGGTGGCATAAGACGCTGTAGGCAACAGATTTCCTCGCAAAGGTTTAAATTTGTGGTGATCAAAATTAAAAGTATGAACGACGTCGAATTTGCTCAGGCTTTTGCTAAAGAATTGGAAATGGAAGCTCCGGCTACAAGACATTGCCTGGAGCGGATACCATTTGAAAAATTTGATTGGAAACCTCATGAAAAATCCATGAACTTGGGACGGCTTTGGGTTCTTGTCGCAGAAATACCACTTTGGATAAAGCATATGATCGAAAATTCCGAAATTGATTTTGTAACATTTCAACACTTAAAGCCATCTTCGACCGCGGATGTGGTTGGTCATTTTGATAAAAATGTCGCTGGCGCGAAGGATGCGCTTAATAGCGTCAAGGAAGGCGACCTCGACAAAATTTTCTACCTCAAAGCGAATGGACAGACGGTTTTCAGCGCGCCAAAGAGAACAAATCTGGATTCTACGATTAATCATATGGTGCACCATCGCGGTCAATTATCGGTTTACATGCGACTAAATGATATCCCCGTTCCGTCGATCTACGGACCATCAGCGGATGACAAGGGCTTCTAACACAGTTGGTCTTGGCCCAGCCAACCGCCGTTGGTTCCGGGGCAGAAATTTCGGGCTTATTGCAGTTCTCAAATCAACTGTTGAACTTCTTTGACCTTAAGATATGCGCGAAGTGGTTCGAAGCATTTCCCAATAATTTTTTGGCGATCAGGAATTTTTTGTTATATATTTGTCTACTAATTTGGTAGACTATAAATCATGACACGTGAAATTTTCTGCCCAATTGATCATGTTTCCGTTAACGAGAACAAAATACGGCTGGTAGCTGCTCAGGTTTGCCTCTTTTCAATTGCGTATTTATGGGTAGCGACGTGGGAGCTTCCGGCTATTTTGGTCATAGATTTTTTTCTTCGGTCGTTTGGATTCTCGAAATACAGCCCGCTGGCTATAACAAGCACGGTCCTCATTGGATTATTGCAATTAAAAAACAAGCCGGTTGACCAGGCCCCCAAAATATTTGCTGCACAAATGGGATTTGCATTTGCCGTCATTTTATTTATACTGAGTGTGCTGGGACTCATCACGCTGTCATATTTTGTGGCTGGCGCCATGGTTTTGTTTTCGTTTCTCGAATCTGCATTGCGATTCTGTGCGGGTTGTCATGCATACTCGCTAATGAAACGGTTTTCTTAAAATTTTAAAGAGATGAGCGACGGGATTTTTTCAACGCTCATAAATGACCATGCAGCCGAGCGGTCAGACAGAGGCTGGCAAAGCCTTTAACGGCGGTTCGAACCTGCTGTGGCGTCTCCTAATTGGCATCAATCGCTGAGACAGTCCAACTCACTTCTTTTTGTTAGGAAGTTTTTGGCTATAAATCGAGGGGCCTGCCTTTCCAGGAGCTCCTTATTTTTTTCAATCGGCCTGGCATGAGCTGAGCGCGATTACCATAAATTTGACTATCAAACATTATCCATGACTTCCTGGGACTTGAAAGGCAAGAAGGCCCTTATAACCGGCGGTTCAAAAGGTATCGGTAAAGCCATAGTGCACGAATTCCTTTCTCTCGGCGCAGAAGTTTTATTCACTGCACGGAATTCAATTGATGTAGCCAGCGTCGAACAAGAGTTTTCACAAATGGGTCACAAAGTTCATGGAATTCCCGCGGACGCGACATCGGCCCAGGACCGCCATAAACTTGTCGTGTGGATACAGGCGGAATGGGGGTTTCTCGATATTCTCGTTAATAATGCAGGCATTGCGATGGAGAAGAAGTCGGTTGATTTTAGTCAGGAAGAGTACATGAAACTGTTAGACATTGACCTTATCGCACCCTTCGAGTTCTGTCGTATTCTCTTTCCATTCCTGCAGCGTGGTCATGGTGCTGCAGTCATCAACATGTCCTCGGTGGCCGGCGGTTACGACATTCACGCAGGGGCTCCATATCCAATGGCTAAAGCGGGTTTGGTCCAGCTCAGCCGAAGTCTTGCTGTGGAATGGGCCCGGTACGAAATCCGCGTTAATACGGTGTCTCCCTGGTTCACGACCACGCCGCTGATTGAAAATGTTATACGGGATGACAAACGACGGAATGCAATCGTATCTAAAACGCCGATGCGCCGTATGGCTGAAAGTGAAGAAATCGCCGCTGCCGTTGCCTTCCTTGCAATGGATAAATCTTCTTATATTACCGGACATAACCTTATTGTCGATGGAGGCACGACTTGCAGGCTACTTTGAGCTGTCTATACATTGGTCGAATATGGTTACTGGTCCTTAATCTCCTGCAAAATTTTTTTCCCATGTTCATTCTTTGGATTTAGCTCAATTGATTTCTGGTACATCCTGATCGCATCCTTTTTGTCGCCTGCGTTTAGCAACGCTTCCCCATAGCTGTCGTAAACGTTTGCGCTTGACGGGTTGAGCAAGACATTCAACTTGAAAACTGCAAGTGCCTTTTCCAGATGACCTTTTTGCATCAGTTCGTAGCCCCAACCATTTAGGTCGATTTCCGAGTGCCTGCATCGTGATTCCACCTTTTTCATGTCATTACTACGGTTACGACAACATTCTTCATTGCCTCGGTCAATCTAATAAAGTGCCAAGACTCCATGATTCTGATACTCAATAATGGTTTAACCCTGGAATTCCACCGGGTGTGCGGTTATATTACAAGACCTGTACGTTTTTGGAACGGGGCAGGTGACCAGTTTACCATTGCTGTTTGCACTGTGACATTTGTCACCTCTTTTTTCTGCCAAAAGTCATCGTTTCAAGGTCACTTTTCATCGGAAATTAGCACTATAAAAATTAAAACTATGACAAAGACAAAATGGGTTCTCGATCCCACCCACAGCAAGCTCGGATTCAAAATCAGGCATCTGATGATCTCTCACGTTTCCGGTTCTTTCAAACGGTTCGATGTTCAGTTAGAAACGGAGGGCAACGATTTTGGCAAGTCGAAAATAAAACTGAAAGCAGACATTGACTCCATCGACACGAACCATGTTCAACGAGACGCACATCTAGTGAGTGGAGATTTTTTCCAAATTGATAAGCACCCTGTAATTTTATTCGAATCCACCCGCGTCCGGGACCTCGGAGATGAAAATCTTTTTGTTCAGGGCAACCTGACCATGAAGGGAGTCACGCTTCCGGTCAAGCTCCAGGTTACTTTCGAAGGCGTTGGCAAAGACCCTTGGGGATCGGAAAGGGCTGGATTCCACGTGACTGCCAAAATCAATCGCACGGACTGGGGCATCAACTTTAATGCAGCATTGGAAACAGGCGGCGTAATGCTTGGAGAAGAAGTAAAAATTGAAGGTGAACTTGAACTTGTCAAACAAGAAGTCCCTGTGCCTGCCTAAGAGAAAATCGATGGCCTGCTATCTGCATGGCGATGGCAGGCTGGCGGAATACAATCCCAATCACTTAATTTATTTGAAGTCCTTCGTCAGCCAAGCCGGTTCTTTCTCACCCGGCTCAGGGTTTCGCGGGAAAGTCCAAGATATGAGGCAATCATGTGTTGAGGTACGCGATTAACCAGCGACGGATATTTGGAAAGAAAATAATTGTATTTCTCTTCTGCTGAATAGGTGATGCTTGCGTGGATGCGCTGCTGGGCAACAACAAGGCTCTTTTGCAAAATAGCATTGGTCATGTCATTGAACGAAGGTATTCGCTTACAAATCTCGTCAAAATCGGCCTTTTTAATGACGATGATGTCGCTGTCTTCCAGTGCATCTATATTATATTTTGATGGGAAACCCGACATGAGGCTTTCGCGATCGCCCGACCAATAATTTTCAGGCGCAAAATTCATGATGTGTTCGTCACCGTTATCGTCGATAAAGTAGGTTCTCAGAAACCCCTTACACACAAATGCAATCTGTTTGCATACTTCGCCCTCGTGCATGATAAACTGGCGCTTTTTGACCTTCCTGCTTATGCAAACGCTTTCAATTATCGAATATTCCTCCTCTGCAAGCGTTATTTTTTCACTGATGTATTTTTTAAACACCTCAATCATAGTTAAAGTTATCTATTTCTCATAAAAGTTCACCGTGGGGTGCAGTGCGATTTACTCAATTTTTTAGACCTTTGCATGATGAAGTACGATGAAGAAAAGCTCAAAGTGAATGAAGCAATACATCACCTGGAGCTGGAAATTGAGGGAAATATTGCCTTTATTGATTACAAACTGGCTGGTCAAAAGCTGTTCCTCATTCACACCGAGGTACCCCCTGCGTTGGAAGATAAGGGTGTTGGCAGCGCAATTGTCCAAAAGGCATTGCAATATGCCAAAGACAACGATTTCAAAATAGTCCCTATTTGCCCTTTTGTGCAAAGTTATCTGAAGAGCCATCTTGAGTGGCTACAAATAGTCGCGCCTGATGCCGACAGATTCGTCCACAAACTTTAAAATGCAGTGATCGAACTTGTAATTGAGGCCCGCAATGCCGCCATTAGTCCCACAGTCAAAGTGAAGCGCATTCTTCCATTTCGCCTCCGCAGGATGGTCGGCCCTTTCATTTTTATGGATCATGCAGGTCCCATAAATGATGTGCCACCGAATCCTTCAACGCTTGATGTTTTGCCCCACCCGCATATCGGGCTGTCTACGGTAAGTTATCTTTTTGGCGGCCAGGTGACGCATCGTGATAGTTTGGGTGTAGAGCAGGTTATTCGACCGGGCGAGGTAAACTGGATGACCGCCGGCAGAGGGATTGCACATTCTGAAAGATTTGAGGATCCAGCGGCCTTGGCAGGCGGCCTCGAAATGATACAGACCTGGGTCGCGCTCCCGGAAAAAGACGAAGAAGCTCCGCCGGCATTTAACAATTACAAGCCTGACCAACTTCCCATCTTTAGTGAGAAGGGGACCTGGATGCGATTGATTGCAGGGGACGCATACGGAATCCGCAGCGACGTGAAAATTAAGTCGCCTTTGTTTTATCTGCATGTGAATTTAGAACTGAACGCCTCATTGAGTCTTCCTAAAGAGCACTCGGAGCGGGCTATTTATGTAGTGAAAGGCAGTATCGAGGTTTCGGGCAATATTTACCGGGCGGGACAAATGGTTGTTTTTACCAGCGACGCGGATCCGGTTATACTTGCCAAAGAACGCACTGTGCTGATGCTTTTGGGAGGAGAGCCTTTGGGCGAACGCTTCATCTGGTGGAACTTCGTTTCCAGCCGCAAGGAAAGAATTGAACAGGCAAAAGAAGATTGGAAACAGGGTAGGATCATACTTCCGCCAAATGACAACAAGGAATTCATACCATTGCCTGATGACAAATCCAAGCCTGCGGGTAACCCTCCGAAACCTGAGCCACTTTCGTAACCTTATCGTTTTGAGCAAGTGGTGACTTCGGTTATACACCTTGAACTTCGGGCTTGGAATGATGATGCAGTTCCAGGTCTGATCTCGGTTTGAATATTTTTAATCAACCAAACATAAAATTTCTACAATGTGAATAACTCACTTAACAATTTTTGCCCAAGCGACGTTATTAATTATATTTTTGACAAAATATGTCAAAGAATATTTCGTCAAAATGGATACTTTCGGAATAACTATACGAAGGCTCC
>Ga0070731_10003164_pt1 | contig 15020 bp, 10 predicted proteins | sample Coa_R1_2_FD_66448 | JGI IMG/M metagenome (GOLD analysis project Ga0070731, IMG submission 66448) | Surface soil microbial communities from Centralia Pennsylvania, which are recovering from an underground coalmine fire - Coalmine... | ecosystem: Environmental > Terrestrial > Soil > Unclassified ... | reverse complement strand
AGTCATCTTCGCATTCGGCGTAGATTATTCCGAAAACTGCTTCGGCGTCCGTCGTGCCGTAAACGTGCGGAATTCCCCAGTTGTCCCGGATAATGGTTACCTGGGCCGCCTCGCTTTTCCACCGGGCAAGATCCCCGGCATGCTGGGCAGAAGTTGAGTTTATTAAGAACATCATCATTACTAGGCAGCGACAAGCCCTGTCGCTTGCTATCGGCCGAATGTCGATCGTCTTACTTTTAATTCTCTCCATGTAGTTAAAATGATTTTTTCATCTGCGAGAGCTTTCTTAAGCGCCGGATCCATCATTGCCAAAAGGTCACCACGACGACCTGGTCCTGAATCCGATATACGCTCGAAGGTCGTGGTGGTCGCCGTACAATGCATGATCATCATGGTCACTCCTGGCTTAAGTGACCGAATGGCTTCAATGTATTTTCTGGTTTTGAATTCTCTCAGCTTCACATCATCTTTGTCGGCTTCGTCTGGTATTTTCCAGTCATAGCTGTTATTTTCAAGATCATCAAGTACGGGAAGGCCCGATGCCCACAGCATGCGTCCGGCTTTGCGAATTTGTTCTAAGTAGGCTTCCGGAAAGCGCATTTGCTTTTGGATGAGTTCATCGTGACCTCCAGGCAACATGATCGGTATTTTATATTCGATCCCGATTTTAATATAGCGTTCCGTAAACGCGGGTGAGCCAAAAAGTGTACCCATATGTGTGTCGAGGTGTGTTGGCTCAAACCCCATGGCACGCGCACGCTCAAGTTGAGCCCGAATCTCTTTCTCCACTTCATCGGCGCTGGCATGCTGGACGACAGCCGGTACATTCGACCATAAATCTCCTTCCTGGTCCACCAGTCCAGGAACCGAACTCCTGCCAGCCAGCGGCCCCCACCGGTAATCCCTCCACTCGCTGGTCAGCGTCAGGTGGAGCCCCGCATCGATATCAGGATGATTTTTTAGCCAATGGATAAAGCCCGGAACCCACGGACAGGGCATCATCACACTGCAGCTGGTCGACACACCCTTGGTTAGTGCTTCTTCGCCGCCTTCGTTTGAATCGAAGCTCATACCCATATCATCGACGTGCATGATAAGCACGCGGGATCCTTTCGGATATCCGAGTTTTTCCGCATAGGTAATCGAGTCTGCCTGCGCGTTTGTGCAAATCCTGAACGACAGGAGAACAGCCACGAAGAGGAGCTGTTTGGGAGGCATGGTTGTTAGTCTTTAGTTTGATCAAACGGGAGATTGAAGATAGTACGAAATTTACAGTTGAGGGCAGTCGTCGCCGATTGCCGAAGACGCAGTAGAGAAAACAAGAAGGAAGCTTCCGGCGCCCTGGTGGCCTCAAATGCACTTCGGCCAGATGTTTGAAGGTTTTTAGTAATTTCATCGCAGCGGCATCACGCAAACAAATTATGAGGTTCAATTTTTCAGGGAAAGTCAGAAGCGGGTACCTGACAGCATTTGTTTTGCTGCTGTTTTCTTACGTCTTTACAATCGCCGCCGTTCTCCAGGTAAAAAAGCAAAATCAGTGGGTGAGTCATACCAGGGAAGTTATTAATGAGCTGGAGTTGCTGGTTTCCTATCTTAAAGATTCCGAAATAGGCCTGCGTGGCCTCATTATGATGAAGGACGAAAGATTCCTTTTACCCTATTATACAAGCGGGCGAAAAGTGGACTCAATGTATCGCGCCCTGGTTGTTTCGGTATCAGACAGCCATATTGAATCCGACCGAGCACTGTTACTGAAGGGATTGCTTGACCGCAAATTTGAACTTATATCGCAGCAGCTGGACACGCTACGAAACAATCACCTCGAAGTCGACGACTTTATCCATGGCTCTGCTTTTACAAGCAAAAAAATGATGGATTCCATTCGCGACCTTGTCGGTTTCATGGAAAACCATGAGAGTGATCTCTTGAATAAACGGATCGCCGAAGTCGGATCCTCAAACTATGCGCTGTATGTGGTAATCGCGGTTTCGCTATTGATCTCAATCCTGTTATTAAGCTATTCTGTTTTTACATACATTATTGAGAACAGGGCAAAACGCCTGGCCACGGAGAAAGCAGAAGAGTATCATAATCAGCTCGAGAACAGGGTAACCGAACTAAAGGTGGTTAATCAGGAGCTCGTCGAATTAAGGAGTATGGAAAAATTTGCAAGCACCGGCAGGATTGCCAGGGTTATTGCACATGAAATCCGAAATCCTCTCACCAATATCAATCTTTCTGCCGATCAACTTTCAGGTCATGATACGACCGAAGGGGACAAGAAATACCTTCTCGACGTCATCGAGCGAAATTCAACGCGTATTAATCACCTCATTACAGATTTGCTCAATGCCACCAAATTTTCGGAGTTAAATTACCAGCCCGCCGACATCAATTTGCTGCTTGATGAAACACTCGATTTTGCTACTGACAGGGCTCAGCTGAACCATATTAGAATAGAAAAAAAATACGGTTTTAATATTCCTGCTGTCAAGGTTGATCCGGAAAGGATAAAAATCGCATTCCTCAACATTGTCGTTAATGCCATTGAGTCAATGGATGGTGCGGCGGGCGTCTTACTGCTTGAAACCTTTGCTAAAAGCGACGTGTGCGTGATTAACATCGGGGATAGCGGCAAAGGTATGTCCAAAGAAACCCTCTCGAAAATTTTTGAACCCTATTTCACTTCAAAAACAAATGGAAACGGACTTGGATTAACCAATACACAAAACATCATCCTCAACCACAGGGGGAAGATTCAGGTTAACAGTGAGCCCGATAAGGGAACGACATTTTCAATCCTGTTGAATATCGGGTAGACTTTTTGCATGCGCCGCAGCATCAGCGCCAAGCGGAACCTTGATGTGGTCATGCAATTTATGCAATTCGAGGATAGTAGTTTTACCGTCGTCACTTTCATGGTACATCGGTACGAATTTGCGCCCAAATATAATTTCGTTGTAAATATAAGAGGTTCTTTGCTGAACGATTGTAGAATATACGTCGTCAAAGCCCCTGACGAGAACATAAAGTTCTACATCTGCATTTTTCATGTCTTCATAGGTGAATCCCAGGAGGGGGCTGTTATCGTCGATTGGATGCACCACAGTCCAGTTCATGGGCAAGTTGTCTACGCGACTTCGTTCGAGTTCCAGACTGTAAAACTTAAACATTGGTTCGCCACCATTCTCGCGCAACTGAAGGCCTATGGTCACCCTGATCTCCACGTCTGTCAATGCGTGGTTTTCTTTATAGGAGGCGAAACGGAACATCAGCGCAGTCTTGCCCCGAAAAGGCGAAATCAACGCCTCATTGCTGAATGCCAAATACGACTTTGGTTTTGCAAATCTTCCATAGATCAGGCCGGTTGCTATAGCGAATGAAAGGAATCCGCTGACAGCTTCTATCGACGCGATTGCATTTGCTGTATCGCCTAGCGGATTGACGCGTCCGTAGCCGACGGTTGTGAAGGTCTCGGTGCTGAAAAAAAACAGTTCCTTAAACTTGGCCCAGGGCGTTGTCGCCACGATGCCTATGAGCTGCTCGGAACCGGCAAGCCAGTACAGAAAAGTAAAGACAAGATTGGCAAGAAAGTAGAAAATGAAAATCGTTGTGATAAATTTCCACCTGGGCATATTGAGCATGATATGATAAATATCGTAGCGCGCCATGAGGGAAATGCCTTCCTTGCGCAGGTTGAAGCTTCCGTCCCGGTTAATGAACCTTCCTCCATAATCACTTGCATTTGTTCCGAACCCCGTGTCATCATTGGACTTCGAAGAGGGATTGATATGTTTATGAGTGGCCATCTGGAAGCTTTTTTTGATTATAGTCCAACTAGTTGGTTGTTGATGTGATATATGGCTAATTCGCGAATCGACGGATCCGCCTTTGACCTGGTAATCGAGATCTCTGCAGAATCGGCCTGCGCCTCGTTAAAAGTCAGGATCCTTTTGCGGCCAACACTAAGGCCGTCTATTTTTTTTACGACCCGACCGTTCAATTTCAAATTGATCATGAATGATTCTATTTTCTGTCCCGCCTGAACTGCTTCACGCAACATGACGCAATTTACGGTTGAGGCTTTCGGAAATTTAACAGCATAGGGTCCCGAATAGGCTGCTCCGAAATTTGCATGTGCGACCGGATGATCGAAGCTTTCCTCGCGCAACTTTCGGAAACCGATCAGCGACTGGATATCGTGCTCGTTGAACTGACCACGCCTGTCAGGGGGAACATTGAGTAAAAGCGATGCCCCGCGGCCCACGGATTTAAGGTAGATTTGGAAAAGAACATTGGGACTCTTGACCTTTTCATCTTCGTTTTGATGATAGAACCATCCGGGGCGAATACTGACATCGCATTCGGCGGGTATCCAGTTCTTTCCATTTTCGTTGCCGTGATTCAGGGTGTCCGTCGGAGGGGCGCCATTGCCCCGCGTGAACCCCGCCGTGTCCAGCGAGCACCAGTCTGGGTCGCCTGCGGCTCCGTTTTCATTTCCCACCCACCGGATGTCGGGACCGATATCGCTGAATACAACGGTAGACGGGGCTACAGTTCTAAGGGTTTGTTCAAAACGATGCCAGTCGTAAACCTGCTTCTTTCCATTGGGACCTTCTCCATTTGCGCCATCCCACCAGAATTCAAATAATGGGCCGTAATTTCTAACGATCTCTTTCATCATGTTAACATATATGTCATTATATGCACGCGTGCCGTAAAGGGGATGATTTCGGTCCCATGGTGATAAATACACACCGAATTTCAATCCGTATTTCCTGCAAGAGTCACTAAGTTCCCTGAGAACGTCCCCTTTCCCGCCTTTCCATTTGCTTTTAGCGATGGTGTGGTTAGAATATTTGCTTGGCCAGAGGCAAAAGCCATCATGATGTTTTGCCGTTAAAATGATTCCGCTTGCTCCGGCAGCCTTCGCTGTGCGGCACCACTGACCACAATCCAATTTCGTGGGGTTGAATATTTCCTCGGTTTCCGAGCCTTTGCCCCATTCCAGGTCAGTAAATGTATTTGGTCCAAAATGCGCAAAAAGATAAAATTCATTCTCTTGCCATTTTAGTTGTCGTGGCGAGGGCACGGGCTGACTCCGTGCATCGACGGTTGCACAACCAAATAGTAAAATTGCCAGATATACTTTCATCATTTGAACGATTTTAAAGTTAAGCCAGCGGTCTGGGAATGATCTAAAAACTATGCAATTTTACAACATTGTTTATTTGTAGTTCTTTTGCAAAAATTCTACCCCCATTCAAAGCTGCGGAAGTGCAAAATTTTTCTAAACCGATCAAAATTGCGGGATTCAATGGATAAAGCGCTGGCCGAATTGAAACAGGAGTTGGAAGGGCAGCTATTTGCAGATGATGTTATGCGCATACTTTATGCAACTGACGCTTCGGCATACCGCGAAATGCCGCTTGCCGTAGCTGTTCCTGCATCAGTAAGCGACCTCAGGAAACTGATCATGTTTGCGCGCGCCAACAAGACATCTCTGATCCCCAGGACAGCCGGCACTTCGCTTGCCGGCCAGGTTGTAGGGAGTGGTATTGTCGTTGATGTGTCAAAAAGCTTTACGAAAATCCTTGAGGTAAATACGGATCAAAAGTGGGTCCGGGTCGAGCCGGGAGTTATCCGGGACGAACTCAATATGTTTCTCCGACCGCTGGGATTTATGTTTGGACCGGAAACATCCACGGCAAACAGGGCCATGATTGGCGGCATGGTAGGCAACAATTCCTGCGGATCGAACTCAATTATTTACCGGAGCACCAGGGAGCATTTGTTGGAAGTCAAGGCCCTGCTTAGCGACGGGTCGGAGGCAGTTTTCAGATCGATGGATCTTGAAGAGTTTGAATCCAAATGCGATGGCTCAAGCTTTGAATCGTCCATTTACAGGAAAGTGCGTGCTTTACTTGGCGATTACAACAACCAGGAAGAAATCCGGCGTGAATTTCCAAAAAAAAGTATTGAGCGAAGGAATACCGGTTACGCAGTCGATATCCTGCTGGATTCTGCGCCCTTCGTCGCCGGCGGCGCTGACTTTAATTTCTGCAAACTGATTGCCGGTTCAGAGGGCACGCTCGCATTTCTGACGGAAATCATATTGAATATCGTTCCCATCCCTCCGCGTGAAACCGGGCTGCTTTGTGTGCACTTTCATACTGTTGACGAATCATTGAGAGCAAACCTGATCGCCCTGAAATTCAAGCCAAGCGCCAGTGAACTGATCGATCATTATATTCTTGAATGTACCAAGGATAATATCGAGCAAAGCAAGAACAGATTCTTTGTGCAGGGCGATCCGGGGGCCATTCTTGTTATAGAGTTCTTGCGGGATTCGAAAGACGAAATTGAGTCCGTGGCTACGAAGGTAATAAACGAATTGCGCGCGAGCAATCTCGGCTATCATTTTCCTCTGCTATTCGGCGACGACGCAAAAAAAATATGGGCCCTGAGAAAGGCAGGCCTCGGTCTTTTGGGCAATATGCCCGGGAATGAAAAAGCGGTACCGGTAATAGAAGATACGGCAGTGGATGTGAATGATCTGCCGCAATATATCAAGGAATTTAATGAAATATTGAAGCGGTACGGCCTTTACTCAGTGCATTATGCGCATGCCGGCAGTGGCGAATTACACCTCCGGCCTATCATCAACCTGAAAACCGCGGAGGGGAATGAATTATTCCGTCAAATAGCCGAAGAAATTGCCAGCCTGGTAAAAAAATATAATGGCTCGTTGAGCGGGGAACACGGCGATGGAAGACTAAGAGGGGAATTTATCCGTAAAATGATCGGCGAAAAAAACTATGACGTTCTGAGGGCGATAAAGGCGGCTTGGGATCCGGATCAAATATTCAACCCGAACAAGATTGTCGATACGCCACCGATGAATTCGATGCTCCGGTACGCGCCAGGCCAAAGTGTCCCAAAATTTCAAACGACTTTTCGTTTTTATAACCAGGATATTTTACAACACGCCGAGCAGTGCAACGGATCGGGCGATTGCCGCAAAACCCAGCTGTCGGGCGGAACCATGTGCCCCTCGTATATGGCTACCCGAAATGAAAAAGATACTACCCGGGCGAGAGCAAATATTTTACGTGAGTTTTTGACCAACTCCAGTAAAATGAATCGTTTTGACCACCGGGAAATATATGAAGTCATGGATCTTTGCCTGAGTTGCAAAGGCTGCAAATCAGAATGCCCATCCAATGTTGATGTGGCCAAGTTAAAAGCGGAATTCCTTCAGCAATATTATGATGCAAACGGAGTTCCTTTTCGAAGCAAACTTATTGCACAATTTGCCCGGACCTCGGAGTTGGGTTCGCGAGTACCAAAAATCTACAATTTCATGATCGGTACCAGGCCTTTTTCAATCCTAACCAAGCTTGTTGCCGGTTTCGCAACGAAGCGTTCATTGCCGACAATGCATAGGACCACCTTAAGGAAATGGTATGAAAATCAAAAGAGAAAGAAGACTGCGAATGGAGTCTACAAAAATGGTCGATTACTTTTGTTTTGCGATGAATTTTCCAACTATAATGATGTCGAGATTGGAATTAAGACCATTCTTTTGCTGGAGAAGCTGGGATACGAGGTAATGATGTGCGAACATCTCGAAAGCGGCCGGACCTGGCTATCGAAGGGTCTCCTCAGGGACGCTCGCGACATTATTAACAAGAATATTGATTTTTTGAGTTCGCAAATTGGTAATGAAATGCCGCTGGTTGGAATTGAACCATCTGCGATTTTAAGTTTTCGGGATGAATATATTGATCTCGCCTCTGAAGACAGACTTGAAATAGCCAGGCAGATAGCGGGACTGGCTTTTACGATTGAAGAATTCCTTGCCGGGGAAATTGACAAAGGGAAAATTAAAAGCGGCCAGTTTACCAATCAGAAAAGGGATATTCTTTTACACGGGCATTGCCAGCAGAAAGCGATTTCCTCAGTCACGAACAGCGTCATGGTATTGTCATTGCCCTCAAACTATAGCGTGTCCGTCATTCCATCGGGTTGTTGTGGTATGGCAGGGTCTTTCGGATATGAGAAAGAGCATTATGAGATCTCGATGAGAATTGGCGAACTCGTGCTCTTTCCGACAATTAGAAAACAATCAGAAGATAAAATTATTGCTGCCCCGGGAACGAGCTGCCGTCACCAGATCAAGGACGGTACCGGGAGGCTTGCCAAACATCCAGTAGAAATACTTTACGAAGCGTTGGAATAGGTATATTTGAAACTCTCGTTGCTTGAAAATGAAATTTTGTACAATGACTGCCACGTTGAAAAAAATCGGCTGGGCCAATTTCTTATGGTATTATTTTCTTTTGATAGCCTGTGGTCAACAAAATGATTCAACCGATAAACCAATGGATTCGACGAATTTTAAGAAAGGCAGCTACGGATTCGACCGGGCATTTCTCAAAGACGACTTGGGAAGCGTAATCGAATTGTCGGATCATAGCAGCAGCGCCAGAGTCCTACTTAGTTCCGCGTGGCAGGGAAGAGTGTTGACCAGCGCTTGCATTGACAGCGGCAATAGTTACGGTTGGATCAATTACCACCTGATTCGTTCCCATAAGAAAAAGTCACAATTTAATCCGATCGGCGGCGAAGAGCGATTCTGGATAGGGCCGGAGGGAGGGCAGTTTGGTTTCTATTTCAGAAAAGGAGATTCCTTTAATATTGCGCACTGGCAGGTTCCGTCGTTGATTGACACCGACCAGTTCGACGTAACTGGTTCAACGGACAGTAGTGTGCAGTTTTCGAAAGAAGGTACCCTGACAAATTATTCGGGAACAGTTTTTCATTTTAATATCACAAGGTCAGTCAAAATTCTCAACAGGCGGGAGGTCGAAGGCCGTCTTCTAACACATCTTCCGGATGAAATCAGGCTTGTCGCCTATGAAAGTGATAATGCCATCCGAAATACCGGCGAGAAGGATTGGAAAAAAGAGTCTGGCCTTCCGTCGATTTGGCTATTGAGCATGATGACACCCAGCGAGCAAACCGCCGTTTGTATTCCCTTTGAACCGATGGCCGAATCGAGAAAATACATTACGGATGATTATTTTGGCGTGGTACCGCCCGATCGCCTGATAGTGAAAGACAGCGTATTATTTTTGAAATGCGATGGCAGATTTCGAAGTAAAATAGGATTATCGCCGGTCCTCGCCAAGCCTTTTGCTGCCAGCTATGATTTCAGGAGAAACATCCTCACAATACTTCATTTTCCTGTCGACAAAAGTTCCAGCTATGTTAATTCGAAATGGGAAATTCAAAGCGAACCATTTAGGGGAGACGTGATCAACGCTTACAATGACGGCCCGCTGGCCGATGGTTCGCAGCTTGGTCCTTTCTATGAGATCGAATCCTCTTCGCCGGTAAAACAGTTAAAAAAGGGCGATTTCCTGGTTCACCGGCAAATAGTTTGCCATTTGGAAGGAGATTACCGTCAGCTGCGACAGGTTGCGCTAAACTTATTGGGCGTAGATCTTGACGAAATAAAGCGATCATTTCACTTTTAATTTCATTTGATGAAACTATATAAACTTCGGGAAACCGTGATTATTGACGACGGCAACGAATATTTTGCTATTGACAGGGACTGGGACGACCTAACAAATCGAAACGAATTATTTCAATGTCTTTCGAGGGAGAAATCCGCTGCCCTTCCGCTTTCGCAGGAGTCTGCCATGAATTTATTGGCTGGCGAAATTCTGCCGCCCATTGGGACCCAGGAAGTCTGGGCGGCCGGGGTCACATATATGCGCAGCAGGAACGCGCGAATGGAAGAGGCAAAAGAATCCGGCGGAGCAAGTTTCTATGATAAGGTTTACGAGGCGGAAAGACCGGAATTGTTTTTTAAATCCCTGCCGCATCGTGTGGCCGGGCACAACCAGCAAGTTTTTATTCGCCGTGATTCAGACTGGAATGTGCCCGAGCCTGAACTGACATTGTTTTTAAATTCTTCGAAGCAAATTCAGGGTTATACTATTGGAAACGATATGAGTTCCAGAAGCATAGAGGGAGAGAACCCGCTTTATCTTCCACAGGCCAAGATGTATGAGCGAAGTGCAGCACTTGGCCCATGCCTGCTCGTGCCCGAAAATCCACTGAAATCCGGAACGACGATCCGGATGAAAATAATTCGTGATGATCAGTCTGTCTATGAAGATGCCGTGGAAATTAGCCGGATCAAGCGCACTTTTTCCGAATTGATCGACTTTCTTTGCAGGGAATATTTTTTCCCCCAGGGTTGTTTTTTGATGACTGGTACCTGCCTGGTTCCACCCAATGACTTTACCCTACGAAGCGCAGATCGCGTAGAAATTTCCATCGATGGAATTGGCACGCTGTCTAATATTGTTGAATACAGCTGGAGATAAATCAAAATATTTCGATTTTGCGGAAATAAATGTTATTTTGACACGTATTTCTATGTATGGCACATGATTCTTTTGTCATCGGCGTCGACTTTGGAACTGACTCTGTCCGGTCCGTTATAGTCGACGCCCGTAATGGAACTGTGGTGTCTTCCGAAGTTTTCAATTACCCCAGATGGAACGAAGGCCTGTTTTGCAGCCCTTCGGAAAATCGTTTTCGCCAACATCCGCTCGATTATGTGGAAGGGATTGAGCACACTGTCAAAAATTGTATTAAATCGGCAGGGTCTTCTGCCGCAAAGGCTGTCAAAGGTATCTCAATAGATACAACGGGTTCGACACCAGTCGCCGTAAATGCCAGGGGTACGCCCCTTGCTCTGTTGCCAGGATTCGAAAATGATCCGGACGCCATGTTTGTGCTGTGGAAGGACCACACTGCGGTGGAAGAAGCACGTGAAATTAACGAACACGCGAAAAAATTTTCGATCAACTATCTTCGGTATGTCGGTGGAATTTATTCCTCAGAATGGTATTGGGCCAAATTGTTGCGGGTGCTCCGAACAAATACTTCGGTAAGGAAAGCGTGTTATACCTGGGTTGAGCATTGCGACTGGATACCCTTCCTTCTTACGGGCGGCGAGCATGCATCGAATATCAAGAGAAGCATCTGTGCGGCCGGACACAAGGCGCTTTGGGCATCGGAATTTGGCGGTCTCCCACCTAACGATTTCTTTGCAACGCTTGACCCTCTTTTAGACGGGTATTCGCTGGGGAAATTTGACCAGGTGATGACGGCGGCTGAATCAGTAGGTCGTTTGTCAGGACAATGGTCGGAGAGGCTGGGATTACCGCCTGGTACCGTCGTGGGAGCCGGAGCATTCGATGCGCACATGGGTGCAGTCGGAGGGCAAATCGAGCCTTATTTTCTCAGTAAAGTGATGGGTACTTCAACCTGCGACATGATGGTGGCGCCTTTGGAAGATTTTGGATCTGTGCCGGTTCGGGGGATCTGCGGGCAGGTACCTGGATCGATTATCCCAGGTATGATGGGCATGGAAGCCGGCCAATCGGCATTTGGTGATGCCTACGCCTGGTTTAAAAATCTGCTTAGTTTTCCGATACGGGATTTATTTATGCATTTGCCTCTGCAGGACGGTGCCGATTTTAAAAGACTTTTCGATGACATTGTGGAGAAAATTGTTCCAAACCTTACGGAGAAGGCATCCTGCCTGCCACCGAATCCCGATGCCGAGATCGCTTTGGATTGGTTTAATGGCAGAAGAACGCCTGATGCAAACCAGGCCCTCACTGGCGCCATCGCAGGGATTGGGTTGGGTAGCGACGCTCCTTCTATCTTCCGGGCCATTGCGGAGGGGACCTGTTTTGGCGCCAGGGCAATCGTAGACCGTTTTATCGAGGAAGGAGTGCTGGTAAGGGGATTAATTGGTCTCGGTGGCGTTGCCAGAAAATCTCCATACATTATGCAAATGATGGCTGATGTCATGGACATGCCCATTCGAATCCACAGTTCGGAACAGACCTGTGCGTTTGGTGCAGGGATGTTTGCGGCCACAGCGGCGGGATTATATGAAAAAGTGGAAGACGCGATGGTCGTGATGGGTAGTGGTTTTGATAAAGAATACCAGCCGAGGAAAGAATCGGTCGGGTACTATGCAGCCCGATATCAAAAATATCAGAACTTGGGCCGTTTTGTAGAAAAAGCAGCGATTAACTGAGAGGGCATCGAATCTGCGAATGGCAGCGGTTGTTATTCCCGATACAGATGAATAAATATCTGCACATACAGGAAGCGGCATATGAGGCAAATATCGAGCTTCCAAAACTTGGGCTCGTCAATTTTACATTTGGCAACGTCAGTGCCGCAGACCGCGGGCTCGGCGTCTTTGCGATTAAGCCCAGCGGTGTCCCGTACGACGAACTTTCGCCTCAGAAAATGGTCATCCTCGATTTTGACTGCAAGCTGGTTGATGGAAAACTGCGCCCTTCTTCGGATACCGCCACGCATGCGGTTCTGTACAAATACTGGAGCGGTGTTGGTGGAATTGCGCATACTCATTCTCGTTATGCGACTGCTTGGTCACAGGCGCAGCGGGATATCCCGATCTATGGAACTACTCACGCCGATTGCAGCGCAGTGGATATTCCTTGCGCTGCGGCTATGAAGGATGAAATGATCAGCGGGGATTACGAGTATCAGACGGGTTTTCAAATTATCAATTGTTTTAAGGAACGAGGGTTGGATCCCTCGGAGGTACCCATGATGCTGGTAGGCAATCATGCACCGTTCACATGGGGTGAATCTGCTTCAAAGGCGGTGTATAACAGCGCCATGCTTGAATATATCGCCGAACTGGCATACTTAACCGAGAATATCAAAGCCGACGCCCTAAGGCTGAAGGATTCACTCATCAGGAAACATTTTCAACGAAAACACGGTCCCGATTCATATTACGGTCAATAGCACGCTGGCAAGAATAAAAACGCAAAAAAGGCAAACATGGACCTAAAAAAACTGGAAGTTTGGCTGATTACCGGCAGCCAGCATCTTTACGGCGATGAGACATTGCGGCAGGTTGCCGAACACTCAGGTATTATCGCTGACGCATTTAATCATTCAACCCAGATTGCCATTAGAATTGTCTGCAAGCCAACGGTAAAGACGCCTGATGAAATTTTCAGGGTTTGTTCCGACGCCAATATTTCTCCCGATTGTATTGGAATTATAACCTGGATGCATACGTTTTCGCCTGCGAAAATGTGGATCAGGGGATTAAACGTTCTCCATAAACCTATTTTACATCTCCACACCCAGTTTAATCGCGATATTCCCTGGAGTGACATAGATATGGATTTTATGAATTTGAACCAGTCCGCCCATGGTGATCGCGAATTCGGTCATTTATTGACCCGAATGCGAATCGACAGGAAGATTGTCGCCGGACACTGGCAAGATGAAAAGACACTTGACCAGATCAATACGTGGAGTAGGGCTGCCGCAGGCTGGCATGACTGGCAGGGAGCGCGATTCGTTCGTTTTGGTGATAACATGCGCCAGGTGGCCGTTACAGAAGGCGACAAGGTTGAAGCTGAGATCCAATTTGGCTATTCTGTAAATACGCACGGGATTGGCGACCTGGTGAAAGTGATCGGTCAGGTGAGTGAAGAATCGATCGACAAACTTGTTTCGGAATACGAGGAAAAATATGTGGTGAGCGATTCATTGCGGAAGGGAGGGCAGCGCCATGATTCTCTGCGCGAAGCAGCAAGGATTGAAAGAGGTTTAACCGCGTTTCTCGAAGAAGGCAATTATAAAGGCTTCACGGACACTTTCGAAGATTTGCATGGCCTTCGGCAGCTGCCCGGAATTGCCACCCAACGACTAATGGCAGCAGGCTTCGGGTTTGGCGCAGAAGGAGACTGGAAAACCGCGGCCCTGGTGCGCGCGATGAAAGTGATGGCCGCAGGCTTGCCCGGGGGAAATTCATTCATGGAAGATTACACATACCATTTTGAGCCCGATAATCAACTTGTACTTGGTGCCCACATGCTGGAGATCTGCGAAAGCATCGCGGATTCACGTCCGTCCTGTGAGATACATCCTCTCGGAATCGGAGGCAAAGAGGACCCTGTGCGGTTGGTTTTCAATTCTGGCGAGGGACCTGCAATCAATGCATCGTTGATTGATTTGGGTAACCGGTTTCGACTGTTAGTGAATGAAGTCATTGCAGTCGCGCCGCTTCGTGCCCTACCCAAACTGCCTGTAGCCAGGGTTCTTTGGAAACCTTATCCTGACATGCGGGCCGGCTGTGCTGCCTGGATCCTCGCTGGTGGTGCGCATCACACCTGTTACAGCCAAAACCTGGGCGCCGTCCATATGCAGGATTTCGCCGAGATGGCTGGTTTGGAGTTTGTTTTAATAGGAAAGAATACAGATATTTATCAGCTAAGGAACGAGTTGCGATGGAATGACGCCTATTATAGTGATGAACGCAAAGCCCGATAGGTGCGCCATCGGAATGTTAAAATCGAACGGGGCAAAAATCTAATATATAACATCGATTGACTGCTTATGGAACGAAATCTGGTCGCTGCCGATTACTTTGTTTTTATTATCTATTTCATTATTGTCGCAGGATATGGGTACTGGATCTATCGCAGAAGAAAAACCCGCGAGCATGATTCCAAGGCTTTCTTCCTGGCAGAGGGATCACTGACCTGGTGGGCCATCGGTGCCTCGCTTATCGCCTCAAATATTTCTGCTGAACAATTTATCGGAATGAGTGGCGAGGGTTATTTCTTAGGTATTGCCGTGTCGGCATATGAATGGATTGCCGCGTTTTCATTGATCATTATTGCCATCTGGTTTATTCCAGTTTACTTAAAGAATAAGATTTATACGATGCCGCAGTTTCTGCAAACGCGATATAATGAAGCCGTCGCATTAATTATGGCAGTGTTTTGGCTCTTTCTTTACGTTTTTGTCAACCTGACTTCCATCTTATATCTCGGCGCGGTAGCGATCAACGGGCTTGTCGGAGGTCAATACCTCCATACAATCATGATCGGTCTGGCCATTTTCGCCTTAATTATTTCTCTCGG
>Ga0070731_10003162_pt1 | contig 15023 bp, 13 predicted proteins | sample Coa_R1_2_FD_66448 | JGI IMG/M metagenome (GOLD analysis project Ga0070731, IMG submission 66448) | Surface soil microbial communities from Centralia Pennsylvania, which are recovering from an underground coalmine fire - Coalmine... | ecosystem: Environmental > Terrestrial > Soil > Unclassified ... | reverse complement strand
GCCGGAGCGGAAGGCCTTCTGGGTGCTGTTGAACACCGTCATCAGCGCCAGCACGATGAGCGACAGCAACACCATCGTCACCAGGATTTCGACCAGCGTAAAGCCGGAGCGAGGGTTGAAAGTTGAAGGTTGAAGGTTGAAGGTTGGGCCAATGCATTCCTGCAAGTTCGTTTGACGAACCGGCAACTGGCAACTTTCAACATGCAACTTCATGTTCATGGCGCGTTGGTGAAAATTTGCGACTGGAAAAAATACAGCGCGTTGTTGGGAACGGGATAGGTCTGAACGAGCTGCCCGGCGACCGTCGTGCGGAACGTCTGGCGACCGGCGCCGACATTGCCACTGGGCAGCAACGGCCACAGAAACGTCAGCCGCAACTCGCGCTGATTGGCGGTCAGTTGCTGGTTGTAGATATACGTCGGGTCATTGGGTGACAGGTTAAAAATGTTCGTGTCCACCGCCACCGGCGCGTTGCCACAAATCATTTTGTAGCCGAAGGAATCGCCGACCATGATCGCATTGTCCTGCGGCGGCTTTTCCACCGCCGGCCCGCTGAGGGAATGGACATAGGCCACCACGTAATTGCTGATGTAATTGACATTAAAAATGTTGCCGAGCGGGCTGCCGCTAACAGGGTCGGTATATTCCGGCGTGCTCAGGAGACCGATGATGTTTGCGCCGTTTGTTAGCGTCATGGCCGGAACGGACGCGCCATAAACCGAGGCGGCAGTGCCAGAATAACCGTTCACCCCGTTGGTGCCGACCGTGCCGTTGGCATTAAACTTTGTCCAGTAATTGGTGATGGCGAAGACGTAATTGGTGAGGTCGTTCAGTCCGCGCGCGCCGTTGCGGATGTTCTCGATGAACACGGTGGCGTCCTGGTCAATCAGGGTCTCCTCACGGTTGTCCCGCTGGACATTGATGCCGATGGGCAGCACGCCGATGATGGCCACCAGCGCGATGCCGATGATGGCCAGGCAGATGGCGATCTCGACCATCGTGAAACCCGAACAGGCAAAGGCTGAAGGCTGAAGGCTGAAGGCTAAAACCTTTTTCCGCGCCCGACGCGCAATCATTGTTTTAGAATTTAGCATTTAGACTTTATCCGTTTAGTGTCATTGCAATTTTGGTTCCTGCAGCGAGGCGCGGCCAGTCAGCGGATCGATGTCAATAAGGTTGTAAATGCCGTGGATGTTCGTGCTGTTGCCGGGCGGATTTTCGGAAACCGTCGGTGAAGCAATCGTCGAGTCCGGATTGTAAAATCGATAGGCCTTGGTGACCGGGTCTGTCACGGGCGCGACAATGCCGCGCGCCAGCGGAATGTATTCATGCCGGTTCGCCACGGTCTGCCCGTCAAACGTCAACTGGCCAAGATAGTTGAAGGCCAGGCACGGCAACGAAAGGAGCGGTGAATCCACCGTGGGAAAGGGAATCGCATTGGTGGGAAAGCCGTAGATGGAAACGCCTGGGTTGTATGCCGGGATGTTAAAAAACGGCCCGGTGTAAAGCGGCGGACTCGCCTGTAAATTGAATTTTTGCGGCGTGATGAACGTCCCGTCCGGCAGTTGTTGCCACGGCGCAAGGTAATGCCACTGATGTTGTCCCGGTTGGTCGCCCAACGCACCGTAGGCGATGAACGTGTAGCCCGTCAGTTGCATGTCGCACAGATTGGTGAGGGCCGTCTGTTGCGCCGGGGTCAGGCTGCCAATGGCCATGGTGCCCCAAAAATCCGCCGGCACGAACACCATATACACCGTGGTGCGCTGGCTGATGGCCAACTGGCGGGCGCGGGCGACGTCGGTGAGCATCTGCTGGTCGGCGGCAATGATGGCATCCGCATGGCCGAAATTTTTGAGTGCCGGCACGGCCAGCGCCGCCATGATGCCCATGATGGCCAGCACCACCAGCAGTTCGATGAGCGAAAAAGCCCGCCTTCGCTCCGCTTCGGCGCGGCAAGCCCGGCGAAATTTATGATTTACGATTGATGATTGATGATTGTAGGCGGAAAACTCCACCGATTTTCTGCAAATCGCAAATCGTAAATCGTAAATCGTAAATGGAGGTTTCACTGCCAGCTTAAAATATTGTCCAGGTTGGCGCCCTGATCAGCCGCCTTGGTGGGATCCACTGTCTTGTCCGGCCCCGCGGACCAGACCATCACGTCGCCGTGGTAGGAAAAATCATCCGTATTGCCGGCGGGATCCTTGGTATTGACCAGCCCGTTGTAGCCGGTAGGACCATTCTGTTGAGACACAGTGTGCCGCCGGTAAAAGGCGTCCTGCACCTGATTGTCCTCATCAAAATCCATGCTGATGACATAGGGATTTCCCCAGGGATCGCGATAGACCAAGTCCGGTCCGACGCCCGCCGAATTGGTGTCGATCGCCATCTTGGCATTCAGGAAAACGGTTTGCTGCGGATTTTTCTGATAATTGACGTTCGCGGTCGGGCCGGAACCGTCGGGATAATTGGTGAAGTCCATCAGAATGGCGATGACCTCGGAATTGTTCGTGGTGAAGATGGCGGGAATTGTACCCGGCGTGAAGGGTGCCAGGACCGAGCCGCCATAGGTGAATTCATCGCCGCCGGCCGCCTGCTGGACGCCTTTCGAAACCGGAAAGCGGCTGTAAGCCGAATCATAATTCTGAATGGCGGTGACGATGTCCTGGGCTTGCAACCGGGCCTGGGTTTTCATGGCGTGGGCCTTGGCCGCCGACAGGGCCGGCAACAGTATCGCCGCCAGGATGCCGATGATGGCAATGACCGTCAGCAGTTCCACGATGGTGAAAGCGCTTTCATTTTCGATTGACGATTGACGATTGGCGATTGAACCGGACGACAGCATCGCGCCAGTCTCGACATGCGTCACTCGCCTGTTGTGCCGAAGCCCGGCGAAGGCGGGCCACTGGTCACTCTGGGTAGTGTCATAATTTGTAGTTTTCATTGGGTTGGGAATTGGATTCTTCGATGGCCCCGGAGCAAACAACCGGAAAGCAACCAGGGCGTTGTGTGATGGGGGTAAATGTTGCAACTCCCGGTGGGGCGAACGCCCTCGCGGGCCGGCTCGCCAGCAGCCTCGCCCCACCAAATCAGACCACGGCCCATTTTTTCGCCAGCCAGGCTGCGGAACGCGTCCGACCGACCGGCAAGTTGTGCCTTAATGCGCGGCCGCCAGGCGCGGTCATGCCAGTCAACGGTCACAACCCGGACGGGCCGGCGGGAGGAAGTGGTGGCGCGCATAAATCGTTCAGGGCAGCGGGTTGTTGACCTGCACCTGCTTGCTCCAGTTGCAGATGAGGTAGGTTTTCCCGGCAATCTTCAGCTGAACGTACAAATCATATGAACCGGGATTGTTGGTGGGACTGGAGGAATTGTAACGCCAGGGGTTCACGTTCTGTATGCCCAGGGGTTGATAGGCCGTGTCCGGCCCGCCGGCGGAAGCAACCAGTATCTTCACGATATCGGTGGCATTGGTGTACAGGATGGCGATTTGAAGCGGTTTCAGGTCCGGGAGAAAATTCTGGGCGCGCGGCGCGGACTCGTCGGCGTTGGGTTTGTTGCAATTCATGAAACCACTCATGCCAAACGTGAGGTTCGCATCCGCGGCAAGAATTTCCGCACTCCCATCCAGCGTCTGAAATGTCCCGGCATTATTGGTCGTTCCCACCAATTCAAAATAAAGCTGGTTGGTCAGCGGGCCACCCGTGCCGCTGGGCGGATAAAATCCATAGGCCGAATGATAACGGTCAATGGCGGTCTCAATCTGCGACATTTCGGCCTGGGCGGTTTGAAGGAACGCATGCCGCTTCACCATGGCGCCCACGGGCAGAATCAGCGCGGCGAGCACGGCGATGATGCTGATGACCACGAGCAGTTCAATCAGGGTGAAAGCCCAAGCGTGACGGGTGACGGGTGACGGGTGACGGGAATATCCCGCACCGGCCACGCCCGTCTCGTCACTCGTCACTCGCCACAGGTCACGGTTTATCGTTTTCATCGTTCACGCACTTCGTGTTCCATTCGTTCGCTGAGCCACTGTTTGATCATGCTCTGATAATTCAGGTAGCGCGCCCGCGCGAGCCGTTTGATGCGCGCCAGCATCCGCGGATCGATACGCAGCGTGATGGTCACGGATTCGGCGGCTTCGGTGCCGCCGGCGACGGCCGCTTCCATCAGGCGCAGGTCCGGCCGGTTCTCGGCCCAGAAGTCCGCCTCGGCATCTTCGGTGTCGAAGAGCGGAACTTCTTCCCAATTCGCAAATGTTCTCATCTCAAATTCGGGTCCCGGTCCTGGTGTTCCGGCTCCAGGGCTGATCCCAGCACCCAGACCCCGCACGCCAAACCCCGGTCCGGTCACTTGTCACCTTTCACCTGCAGTCAGTGTCTGATCCATCTTTCGTTGGTAAAAGAACCGTTCCTCCGGCTCGAACGGACGCGCCAACAACACGCGCGCCAACTTTCCATTCGTCCGGTACACGCTAAAGATACCGACGCCGCCCGCCGACATGCCCAGGTTGAAAAAGCGCGCCTGGACGCCAAAGCGCGGCGTGTCCGGCAACAACCGGATGGCAAACGGATCCTCAAAGGACTCTTCAATTTCCAACTGAGTCAAAGAACCAACCGTTTCAAATGGCGGATTATTCCAATCAAACTCCATAATGAGCTAATTGTATATAAAACGCCCATGCAATGTGTTTACAATGTATTTACGCATGGATGCCATTCTTTGTCAACGGTTTTTATGAAGCCGAGGCGAATTGGTCCCCGGTTGACAACAAAATAATAGCTATTGCCCCGCGCCTCCGGGGCCCGAGCCGCTCAGAGTGTTGATCATTTGAATCAACGGCAAAAACATGGCGATAACGATGCTGCCGACAAGGACGGCCAGGAAAATGATCATAATGGGTTCCAGCAGCGAGGTCATGGCCGACACGGCATTGTCCACTTCCTCGTCGTAGTTGTCGGCGATGCGCAGCAACATTTCCGGCAGGGCGCCGGTTTGTTCGCCGACGTCCACCATGCTGACGACCATGGGCGGGAAGACGCCGGAACCTTCCAGCGGCGCGGTGATCGTTTCACCCTCCTTGACACTTTCATGGACCCCGTTGACGGCGTTGGCGATGATGACGTTGCCGGCGGTTTCCTTGACAATGGTCAGCGCCTGCAAAATGGGCACACCGCTGCTGACCAGGGTGCCGAGGGTCCGGGTAAAGCGGGCGATGGAGACTTTGCTGACGACCGGACCGAGGACCGGGACCTTCAGCTTGAATTTGTCCCAGCCCAGCCGGCCAATTTTGGTCCGGATGCACAATAAAAACACCACCACAAAGGCCGCGACGCCAAGGGCCGTCATAAAAAAGTGGTCTTTGACGGCGGCGCTGACGCCCAGGACAATGAGGGTGAACCTCGGCATCTTGATGTTCATGCCTTCGAAGACGCCCTGAAACCTCGGGATTACGAACGTCAACAGCAGGATCATGATGCCCAGGGCCACGATGAGCACGGCCACCGGATAAAACATCGCGGCCTTGACCTTGCCCTTGATCTTCTGCGCCTTTTCGGAAAATTCCGCCAAACGTTTCAACACCACCTCCAGCACACCGCCCAATTCGCCGGCCTTGACCATGTTGACGAACAGGCGGTTGAACACCTTGGGATGCTGCGCCAGCGCCTCGGAAAAGGTGCTGCCGCCTTCGATGGCCAGTGCCAACTGGCCCAGAATGTCCCGGAGCGTGCCGTTGCGCTCCTGTTTTTCGAGCACGCGCAATCCGCGCAGCAACGGCAGGCCCGCGTCCACCAGCGTGGCCAGCTGGCGGGTGAACGTCGTCAGCACCTTGGGCTTCACCCGCCCGCTCAGGCCGGGAATCTTGATCTGAATGTCGAGCGCACCGCCCTTTTTTCCACCCCCGGCCCGGGGCGCCGCCTTGGTTTTTTTGCGGCTGGTTTTTTCCTGGGGCTTTTCCGCCTCAACGATTTTGGTCGGGAAAAATCCCATTTCCTTGACGCGACCGATGGCCTCATTCTGGCTGGCGACTTCAATGGTGCCCTTGGTTTCTTTGCCGTGCGCATCCAGCGCCACATAACTGTATTTGGGCATAACTAAATGGGTTGAAGCGTTGCACCGGTGAAACGTTGAAATGCCCCCGAATTGAACCGCTTTAACGCTTCAACGCTGGAACCATTCACCGATTTCGGCCGCGGGCTCATGTGTATTTGACGATTTCCTCAATAGTGGTATCACCTTCGAAAATACTGCGCAAGCCGTCTTCACGCAAGGTGACCATTCCCAGTTCAACCGCCTTCTGGCGCAACACCACCGTCGGCGAACGCTCATTGATCAAGGTGCGAATCGCCTCGCTGATGATGAGCAATTCAAAAATGCCCTTGCGCCCCTTGTAACCGGTGTCGTTGCAGTTGGAACAGCCGCGGCCGTAGTGAAAAACCTTGTCGCCCAGGTCGTGGGGCGAAAGGTTCAACAGCGCCAGTTGTTCCTCCGTGGGTTCAAACGGCGTCCGGCAATTGGGGCAGGTGGTCCGCACCAGCCGCTGGGCCAGCACCGCCATCAACGTCGAGGAAATGAGAAACGGTTCGACGCCCATGTCCAGCAGGCGCGTCACCGCGCCCGGCGCGTCATTGGTGTGCAGCGTGCTTAGCACCAGATGGCCCGTCAGCGACGCCTGGATGGAAATCTGCGCGGTTTCCAGATCGCGCATTTCCCCCACCATGATGATGTCCGGGTCCTGGCGCAAAAACGACCGCAATGCCTTGCCAAACGTCATGCCCACCGTGTCGTTGATGGCCACCTGCATGATGCCCTCGATGTCGTATTCGACGGGGTCCTCGGCGGTCAGCAGTTTGGAATCCATGGTGTTGATGCGCCGCAAACACGAGTAGAGCGTCGTGGTTTTGCCGGAACCGGTGGGGCCGGTGACAATCATGATGCCGTTGGGACGCAGGATCGCCTCGGTCACATAATCGTGCACGTATTTGGGGAAGCCCAGCGTTTCGATGTCCAGGCTGACCGCCCCGCGGTCGAGCACGCGCAACACCACCGATTCGCCAAACTGCGTCGGCAGCGTGGACACGCGCATATCGATCTGCCGGTTGCCCATCGGGAAATTGATGCGCCCGTCCTGCGGCACGCGCCGTTCGGAAATGTTCAGGCCGGACATGACCTTGATGCGCGAAATCACCGGCAGGGCCAGATGTTTCGGCGGCGGCGACATTTCGTAGAGGGCGCCGTCCACGCGGTAGCGGATGCGGAATTCGGTTTCAAAGGGTTCGAAATGAATGTCACTCGCGCGGTCCTGAATGGCCTGGAACAGGACCAGATTCACGAATTTCACAATGGGCGCCTCGTTGGCCAGTGTTTCGGCGGCCTTCGCGTCCTCACCGGCCTCGCTCACCTCGCGGGCGATGTCGGTATCCGCACCCAGCTCCTTCAGAATCTCGGAGACATCCTCCGTTTCCTGGACGTAATGCTGCTCAATCGCCTTCTCGATTTCGGCGGGGTCGGCGACCACCACCTGCACCGTCTTCTTGACGGCAAAATTGATTTCATCGGAGCGCGCCGGGTCCAGCGGATCGGCCAGGGCCACCTGCACCGTGCCGTCCTGCATGGCGACCGGCAGGCATTGGTACATGCGCGCGACGTTGGCCGGAACGGTCTGCAGCAGTTCCGGGGTGAACTGGACGTCGCGCAGGGAAACCACCTTGGTGCCCAGATAATTCGCCATCACCTGCAGCACGTCGTCGAGCTGCATGATGCCGAAATCCTGCAACAACTGGATGACCGGCGCGCCGCCGCGTTTGAATTCGGCGGCGACCTCCTCGTATTGGAGGTCGTCAATCAGCCCCAGCTCTTTGACGAGCGACAGCAACGGACTGGAAACTTCTTCGGCCATTTCAGGGAGGTGTTATTTCTTGGGTTTGGACGGCGTCGCCGGGGCGCTCAGGGACTGGGCCAGTTCCAATTCCTGCAATTTTTGCTGCATGGTCACCGGGTCCTGCGCCTTGGTGATCACTTCTTCGCGCGCGATCATGCCCTGCTGATATTTGTCCAGCAGGAAGGAATCGAGCGTCACCATGCCGTATTTGGCGCCGGTCTGGATGTCCGACTGAATGCGGAACGTTTTATTGTCACGGATCAGGGCGGCGATGGACGGGGTGTTGACCATGACTTCAAAAACCGCCACGCGGCCCGGCTTGTCGATCCGGGGAATCAGCAACTGCGAGATCACCGCCTGCATGACGGTGGAAAGCTGGATGCGCACCATTTCCTGCTGGTTCGTCGGGAACGCGTTGGTGATGCGGTCGATCGTCTTGGCCGCGCCCGTCGTGTGCAGCGTGCCGAAAACCAAATGCCCCGTTTCCGCCGCCGTGATGGCCGCCTCGATGGTTTCCAGGTCGCGCATTTCACCCACCAGAATGATGTCCGGATCCTGGCGCAGCGCCCGGCGCAGACCTTCGGCAAAGTTCGGCACGTCCACCCCGATCTCGCGCTGCGTGACCAGCGCCTTCTTGTGGTGATGATAATACTCAATCGGATCCTCGATGGTGATGAGATGCACCTCGTCACGCTCCTCGTTGACGACGTTGAGCATGGAGGCGAGCGTGGTGGTTTTGCCCGAACCGGTCGGACCGGTCACCAGCACGAGGCCGCGCGGCTTGTAGAGCAGTTCCTTGCAGCTGGGGGGAATGCCGATTTGCTCCAGGGTCAGCAGCTTGTTGGGAATTTGCCGGAGCACCAGCGCAAAATTGCCCTTCTCCTTGAAGACGCTGACCCGGAACCGCGCCACGTCGCCGAACGCAAAACCAAAGTCGGCGCCGCCGTGTTCGCGCGTGCTCTGGATGTGCTCCTCGGATGTGATGCTGCGCATCAATTCCTCGGAATCCTCCGGCTTGAGCGACGGGCCCTCGACGCGGTGCAGAATGCCGTGCACCCGGATGGTCGGCGGCGTGCCCACGCGAATGTGCAAATCGGAGGCGCCCTCCGACACCACCAACTGCAACAAATCGGACATGGAGTATGACATAACTTCAAATTACGAACTGCGAACGGCGAATGTCGAATCTTTCATATTAACAGAGTGGTTTCATTCGAAATTTTAAATTCGTCATTCGCCATTTTTACGATTCGTCGCCGACGGTTGCCCGGATGACCTCCTCGGGCGTGGTCAGGCCGGCGAGCACCTTGCGAATGCCATCCTCGCGCAGCGTGCGCATGCCCATTTCCCGGGCGCGGGCACGCAAGACGGACGACGAGGCCTTGTCGTAAATCAGTTTGCGCGCCTCGTCGTCGATGATGAAAATTTCGAAAATGCCGAAGCGTCCGCGGCAGCCGGTGTTGGAACAATCGCTGCAACCCCGGCCCTTTTGCATGGTGGCGGTCTGCAAAGCCTCCGGCGTGATGCTCAACGCGCGTATCTCCTGCTCGGTGGGCTGGTACGGCTGCCCGCATTTGCGGCAGACCTTGCGCACGAGGCGTTGCGCCATGAGACAGCGCGTGGACGAGGCGACCAAAAAGGGTTTCACGCCGATGTCCACCAGACGGGTGACCGCGCTCGGCGCGTCATTGGTGTGCAACGTGGAGAAGACCAGGTGACCGGTCAGCGATGCATTGATGGCAATCGACGCGGTTTCCATGTCGCGAATTTCACCGATCATCACCACGTTCGGCGCCTGGCGCAGGATCGAACGCAACGCGGCGGCAAACGTCAGGCCGACCGCTTCATGGACCTGCACCTGGTTGATGCCGGACAGGATATATTCCACCGGGTCCTCGACCGTGATGATTTTGCGGTCGGGCCGGTTGATGAAGTGCAGGCAGGAATAAAGGGTGGTGGTTTTGCCCGAACCGGTCGGGCCGGTCACCAGCAGAATGCCGTCGGGCAACCCGATCATGCGTTCGAAGGTCTGCTGGTCGTCCGTGAAAAAACCCAGTTCCGGCAGGCCGAGCCGCAGACCTTCCTTGTCGAGAATACGCATGACAATGCTCTCGCCATGGTTCGTCGGCAGGCAGGACACGCGCAGGTCGATGAGTTTGCTCCCCACCTTGCTCTGAATGCGCCCGTCCTGCGGAATGCGATGCTCGGAAATGGACATGTTCGACTGGATCTTCAGCCGGGTGATGATGGACGCCTGCAGTCGTTTGGGCGGGGCCTTCATCTCGTGCAGCACGCCGTCAATGCGGAAGCGCAGCCGGAAACGTTTACTCAACGGTTCCAGGTGAATGTCCGACGCCCGCATCTTGAAGGCGTCCACGATGATCTGGTTGACCAGCCGGATGAGCGGCGCGTCCGCGTCCACCACCGCACTGTCGTCATCCAGCGCGCCCTTGGGGACTTCCACTTCGCTTTCGGTCAGTTCCTGGATCGCCTTGTCCACCACGGTCTGGCCCGTGCCGCCGTAATATTTGTTCAGCGCCGCTTCAATGTCCGATTCCGCCGCCACGCGCAGCTCGATCTCCGCGTTCAGCAAATGCGTGAGCGTGTCAATGGTGTTCAGATCGGACGGGTCGGCGATGGCCACGGCGACCTTGCCGTCGCTTTTGAAAACGGGAACGACGCGGTATTTTTTGGCGATATGGCGCGGGATGATGGAAATGACGTCGTCGGGAATCTTCAAGCCGCTGAGCTGGATGACCTCCGCGCCGAATTGCGCGGCCTTGGCCTGGGTGACATCGGACGGCTTGACCAGCTTGTTGGCCAGCAACAAATCCACCACGCCCACGCCGGAAGTTTCGGCCTCCTGGCGCGTTTTGGCGACCTGGTCGGCGTTGACAACGCCCAGGTCCACCAGCACATCTGCCAAATAATCGTCTTTTTCAGCCACGGTTTGCTGTGTACTTCACAATGGTTGCGGTTTGTTGGGGCAACCTACGCAAGCGCGCGGCATTGTCAATGCGCTTGCGGCGCCCAAACTGGCGCACCCATCAGGAGTTGAACCTGAAACCTTCTGATCCGTAGTAAAGGCCAGCTTGTTTCTAGCAGGTTCTAATTGTTGCCCCAACGTGCATCAAACTTCTTTGTTTCCAACGGCTTTCTTGATTTGCATGTCACGCTGAAACTCCGTGAAACCACTCGAAACACGGAGCACGGTGTTACTACTCTTGATACTACTCACCGTCGTCAGCTTGCCACCGGAACGGCCACAGTAAGCCGTATCCGTTGCGCTTGTGCAAGCAAATGGTCAGGCCGTAAATCGCCGTAAGTGTGTGCGATGATGGCTGGTCCAGTCTTGTCACCAATCAAGGCCGCAATCTCCGCATCTGTAAGCCCGCTTTGGCGCGCTTGCGTGACGAAATAGGAGCGCAGGCCGTGCGGGGTGACGTGCCCGATCTCCAACTTTTTGCAAGCTGCCGTTATGCGATGCCGGATGGCCGAAATATCGCGAGGCTTGCTTGGGTCAAACGGTGATGGAAACAGTAAATCACCCGTTGCGCGTTTCTCCATGTCCTCCAACAATATCTCCATTTCGCGCAGAATTGGCACCCATGGCATAATCCCGCGCTTTTCCCGTGTCACATGCAGGATTTGTTCGCCCCTGTTCACCGCATCCCATGTCAGAGGCACCGCTTCGCCAATCCGCAAACCGCTGAAAGCCAGAAAGCAAACCAAGTCCGCAACCGCGTGTTCATTCCTTGAGCGCAACCAGTCTTCGATTTTCTTCAACCCGTCCGGTGTTGGGGCAACTTCACGGCAGTGCCGCACGTCCGAGGCGACCGAATAACGTCCACGTCCATAGAATGGATTTGATTGAAGTACATTCCGGCGCACCGCAAGATTGAACACGTTGCTCAAAATGGTCAGTTCCAAATCCACGCTGCGGTTCCCACCTTTGGTCTTTACCGTCCGCAGATGACCGCCGCGCACTTTGAAGCTTGAAACGTAACCGCCGCTTAAACGCCAATCCCGGTATTTATCGCAGTCCGCCAATGTTACTGACGAAGCGATTTTATCGCCAAAATAGGCGCGAACTGGGTTAAGAAAAAACTGTTCATTGCGAACTGTGGCCGGTGATTTTGATCGCATTTTACGAGTTGGGCAACCTGCCGCTAAATATTCAGCAACTAACTCCCGCACCGTCACACGCTGCCGGTGTAAAGCGACCCCTTGCAATTCAAACCCGTTCTTTACCGTCCATTCCTCATTCCGCCATTTGGCCAGCCACTTGCGGGCTTTTGCCGGTTCATTCGTTTCCGTGCTTCGCCACGTCAGCCGACCATTTATCCGCACCCGCGCATAAATCGTCCCGCCTTTCCGGTAAATAGATTCGCCGATTCGTTCAAAAGCTGTTTTCTGAATAGTGGTTTGGTCTGTATTCATTTTGCCGCTCCTTTGCCCTTTGTGAATTTGTTCGCCTTGCGCGCTTTCGCCGCCAGTTTTGAAATGCGCTTGTAATAATCCGTCCCGCCCCGGCGTTTGCTTGCGCCGGTTCCGGCCTTACCGCCCTTGCCGCCGATGCTAGCCAAGTAACGTTTGATTTCTTCTTCGCTCACTCCGCCCCTTCAATATCACAAGCGGCTTGTGATGTCAAGCTCCATTCTCTATTGGCAAGCTGGAAACGCCCGCAGTCTCATGCCGGTTCAAGAACGCTTCCAATTCACGCTCACGCACCCGCACGACATTACCAACACGGACTACCTTTAAGCCTTGTTCGGCCTGCCAGCGCCAAATAGTGCTGCGCGACACACAAAGCCGGTCTTGCACTTCCTTCAACGTCAAGAAGCGGTCACTGGCATTGGTGCTCTGATTGTTTGGTTGCACGCAGTGATCGGTTATATGGTCACGCCGGGTCCAGCGGTTCTATCGGCACTTCCCGCTTCGGTTTGCGCCGCTCTGACGCAGGCAGGCCGCGCCCACGCAATACCCGCAAGCGGTCTGCTGCTGTATCCCAAGCACCAATCAACTTGTGAACGGCCACAGCGGTTTTGACATCCATCGTGACGCGGCCACTCTCTTTGTCTGTACAGGCAGCTTTCAAGCTCATCGCTCCATCAAAGGCAAGACGTTGTAACGCAGCGGCTTGATGTCGTTGTTGAATTCCGGCGTGTTTGCTCTTGGCCGGTGGTGGTACTGGATTCGGGTATTGGTTATCCATTACAGCGACATTCATGATTCTGTTCTCCCTATCCGGCTGCATTCATCAAAGCCTGCAAGTAAATCCAGCACGTCGCGTTCACTGCGTTTAAGTTGCCAGCAGGCGGCATCGCGGGCAGCGGCGTAGGCGTGCAAGGCACAGTCCCAACGTTGGCCTGTTCCATCATAGTACGCACACTCGCGGCGCAGCAGCCACGCGGTCAAGGGGTCGTGGCTGCCGCAACCTTGCCGGAGCAGGTAGCCAATCACGCGTTCACGGTCATGTGGCAGGGGACGCGGCATAACAGGGTTGAACGGGAGATTGTCTGGCGGAACGGCCTGCCAACCGGGGCATGGCGCTTGGGAAAGCCAGTTCAGGAGCTCGATCTTGTGCTGGCGTAATGCGTCGGCAAAGGCGGGCGGCACGCGTGTTGCGGGGATTACGGCAAGCTTGTCCCCGCGTGGTTCCAGCCGAAGTCCGTGCCGGGCGGCTTCGTGGCATAGTTCCAGCGGTGTCATATCAACATCTCCTGCTTTTCGGCTTCCTGAACCGTAACACAGTCACAACCCGCGTTTTCATTGGTCGGAACCCGATTTTCAGAAACATCACAACCTTCAATTGTTACCTTACACAAATCGGGACTTTCCCCAATGTTTGCGGGCGATGTTACGTTGTTACTTTTCAGAAGTCCTTCCTTGGGCAGGTAACGTGAAAAAGCGTCTGAAAAATCCAACACATTGTAGCCTTTCGCCGTGCTGTCCCCGATGCGAACAGTCCGGGATGACACGCCAAAGCCGCGCAACAAGTTGGCCACTTGGTTCGAGGAAATCGGGCGGCGGGGTTTCCCATAATCTGCCCAAGGCCGACCCTCGATCTGTGCCAAGCGCTCAGCCATGTCCTTTGACGACAGTTTGTCCACAGCCGCAGCCGCGAATACATCACGAATGTCAGCAAGCAACTGGCCATTGAGACCAAGTGACTCCCCGTCATCGCCACCTGAAAGTTCAATGGCGGCTTGGCGGGCCATTGCTGGCCATTGACCCCCAGCCAAGTCTGCAAGGGCTAACAGGGGCAACCAATTGTCTGCCGCCCGGTCATTCAATGCGTCCGGCAGTGACGGGTTGGCATTCCGTATAGCTTCGGCATTGTCATTCACGAACCGGAGGGCCTTCCGGCGAACGTCTTCAAACCGCATCCCGTGTCCCAGCCGCTCGGACGGCTCGTCCTTACGCCGCCGTACCATCTTGATGATGATGGAGCGGTCTTCAATTGTATCGGCCAGTCTGCCAATACCCGAAAAGATTTTCGGCGTCCAAGTTGACCAGCGTCGCGGTTCATATTCCTTGTCCGCAGTAGTGGCGCAACCAAGGTGAAATGCGGCATCGCGTGTATGACCAGAGTTAATCAGCCCGCGTAATTGATCGTCGCCAGCCACGAAGGCGTCCACTTCGTCAATACCAAGCGTTGGATGATACAACTCAATAACGCGGTAAATACCGGCGGCGGTGGCGGACGCGGCGGCGAACGGACGGAAAACCAACCGTAAAAGTATGGCTAGGAATTTTGACTTACCGCACCGTTTGGTCGGGCCGGTGATGAAAAGGATGGGTGAAATTTCGCCAAGGTCAAAGGCGTAGGTGTGCAGCACGAACAAGCTCGCGGCAACAATGGCCGATATTCGCGCAACGGCAAACCGTTTCGCAGTGGCAGCAATTTCATTCAACAACTCGGCCCCTTTAACAGCCTGCGGCCACGGTTCCAACTCTGGAAACAACACCTTCGATCCTTGCACAGTGTCCGCCGGTTGGTCTTTCGCTCGAAGTTTGGCTACTTCGCTGTCCAACGTGGCAACCCGGATTCCGGCCTGCCGGGCTTCATTATCGCGCACGCGGTCGTATTCAGCGGGTGTGAGTTTCGCCAGCCGTTGAAAACGTTCTTCATCGG
>Ga0070731_10003161_pt1 | contig 15027 bp, 23 predicted proteins | sample Coa_R1_2_FD_66448 | JGI IMG/M metagenome (GOLD analysis project Ga0070731, IMG submission 66448) | Surface soil microbial communities from Centralia Pennsylvania, which are recovering from an underground coalmine fire - Coalmine... | ecosystem: Environmental > Terrestrial > Soil > Unclassified ... | reverse complement strand
CATTGATCGGCGTGCATTCCCGCGCCTTCATTGCGCCCTTCGTCTAGCGGTCTAGGACACCGCCCTTTCACGGCGGTAACACGGGTTCGAGTCCCGTAGGGCGCGCCACCCTGCAAAATCAATACCTTAGCTGACCGTTTGGCAACACTGGCAACAGCCATTGGCTACATGTGGAAATGGCCATTACCAAGGTGCACAACGCCGTGAATTGCGAGACGAGCGAATTCACGCTAGAAGTTTAATTACACCTGCCGCCGAGGTGACTTAAAAGGGCGCGCCACGGACACGTGGCTTCGTGATCGCCGACGATACAGGCGACATCCGCCGCCGGGATGACTTGAAGGGCGCTTCCGCCGCCGCCGAGCGATATCGGGCGCATTGGACGCAAAGCGTGCGGGCACTCGTCCAGCCTGGCCCCCTGCGACGGTCATTCCTCGTAGGATCATTGCGGTACGTATCGCTGGGTCTAACCGACTCGGCGCTGGGTCAATCTCAGGGTCAAAGGACCATGAAGATTGTACTCACAGTGGATGTAGGACAGGTTGCGATTGCAATTGTCCTCATCCTTGAATTCTTCAAGTAGAAGGACGCCCGGTGGGAAACTGCCGGGCGTTTTTCTCGATATTCTAGCATTTACGGGAGATTGCGTTGTCCTGCATCGAATTGCTCAAAGCGTTTGCCGGACCACTCGCAATTATAATTGCGTCGGCAACCGCCACATGGATCACGTGGCGACTTGGCTTGCGACAGGTGGCGATAGCAGCCGCACAGGCCCAGACAGCAGAGGCTCAACGGCAAATTGCCCAATCACAGCGAGACATTGCTTACGATAAACTCAAGTACGATCTCTTTCGGATGCGGTACGAAATTTATCAGGCCGCAAGGAGCGCAATGGAGCGCGTCATCCGCACCGGAACCGAACGTCCAGTCAGCGATCTGGAATTGCAGAACTTGCGCCTCAAAATGGATGAGGCACGGTTCTTCTTCCCCTTACGAGAGGTTGCGATCTTCAGGACTATCGATGACCTAATCACTCAGCATGAGGTCGCCCGAATGGAGTGGGAGCGATTTAACGACGATGACGAGATCAGATTTAAGAAGGGCGACATAATGGCCGATGCAATATCGAAGCTGTCCGAAATACATCGAAATCTGCTGGACCTCCTCACGCCCGAGCTTGGGTTTGCCCAATTCACTCACGAAGTTCGCAACGGGAATTAGCTCTCCCTCGCATCGCATGGCCTCAATGCAATGACTAATCGCTTTCCGACCGTTTGAAGAAATGCAGTCCGGCAAGTTCAGCGGTGGGGTCCGACTCCTCACGGCAACGGGGACAATAATTCAACCAGCCGCCGCTAGGTGATCTGCGGTGTTCCCAACCTTCTACCTGCGATAAATTCCTCGCTTGCACGAACGACTTAATTTCGGTGTAGATCACCTCACCGCAAAGGCCGTCGCATTCAAAGTTATATTTCTTGTCTGCTTGTTGGGCGATCATGTAACGCCCTCCTACCCTTCCCGATTGAACCTCAACGGAAGCCTATGAGCCTTGGGGCTTCGTTTGCTCTTCTTGAGCCAACCGCTGTCGCCGACGCTCATCCATTCGGGCCCACCGCTCCATTTGACGAGCGGAGCGTTCCTTTGCTTCATCTAAGAGGAATGACCGGAACATCCGAACGATAGCGCCACTGTGCGTTTTGAAGAACAACAGAGTAATATCAGTGCGGCTAAGCTCGATTTCGAGAAGATAATTGCCGCCCAGACGTAGCTCCGCTTTTTTTGAAACGTGGACCTTCGTAAGGGAGTCAGCTTCAGGGTACACGACGTTTAAATAGGCTGTGGACGAGTCGTAGTGTTCGCCCGGACCTGGGCCCTCCTCTGCGTCTACCAGTGCAGCGCTCATAATTTCCGTTTTGCCCAGATCGCGGCCCCAACCTCTGACTGTGATGCGCATATGCGCCTCCGAATTCCGTCACACTGTAAGTAACGCGATACTCTCAGTGAAAATGGTCGTCAATCATAATTTGATATGCAAATGTTCTTTGTATGTTCTAATCGGTGGCTAAAATCGGACAGGCCATCAATGACCATCCGGGATGTTGTAGCGTCGCGCTCCGGTGACCGCGCGATAGTGTCAGAGCGGGGAGGAAGGAAGGAAGGAAGCAATGAGAATGAGCGTAACGGAGAGCCATACGGTGAAGCGCGGGCCAGAAACTTGGACCTTCATTTACATCGTTCTCGGGTTTGCGCTTTCAATTGAGGGCACGATTACGGGAATGCTTCCGGTGCCATTTCCATGGAATGTTATGGCGTATGTCATATTAGGGCTCGTCACGTTCTGGCTATTTATCAATTATGGTCCGTTCCAAAACTGGCTGGTCAAGATCAAAAACAAATATGAGGGGAAGGCACGTTGATTGAATTGTGTGCTGCCGCGCTCTTGCTTCCCTCTCATGTCGTAGCAGGACGATCTAATGGGAACGGTTGAAACCCGACGACAGCATCAACCCATCCCGGATGTTGCAGGGTCGCGCCCTTGTGACCGCACGCGCTGCAACGTGCACACCGCCTCAGCTTGTCGCTTGATGCGTCAGCGCCCCAACGGATCATGAGCGGCACGAAAGCGACGGGCGAGTGATGCTGGCACCGCTCGCAATAAACCCAAGTCCATGCGCTGTGCTCGCGCAGTTGGGCCAAGGTCGGAACGCAGCTATGCGAGGGATGGCGCATCGGGGTGATCCTGCTCTAGCTGTGCCGTTACGCTCCCAAGGCCGCCAGCTTCTCGGATACCAAAGGCACCGCTCAGCTTAAAGTTATTGCGTCGGAGACGCGAATTTTGACTGTGGCTGAATAGGTCCGGATATTGAAAATGCGAACGCCTCGCTCATGATCGGCACGTTCCTGTTTGGAAAGCCATAAACGGGCCGGAGACTCGCAACCAACTTTGCCGCAAATAGCCGCTGTGTGCGGGTAGCCGATCGGCGATGCGGAAGCCGTGTACTTGCCACCAGTGGGTGGGTGTTTATCGCAGCGCATCGTTGCCATGCAGCCCTCGGTTACGCTCTTGACGACAAAATGCTGTGAGGGATCGTAGCACACCCAAATTTGGGTTTGCGTCGCCTGATCCGAATGAAATTCTCTTGTTGAGACTCAGTTCCCCTGCTTGACTGCGGGGAGGCTGCCGCCTATGAGGACTATAAGTACCAATCCCCGCCGAGGAGCCGATGGATTTGAATAAGATAGGGCCGTACAATCGCAACCAAGTTGCACTTGGCGACTGCGCTGCGCTCATTGCGGAGCTACCGGATCAGAGCATTGACGTTCTGGTTACAAGCCCGCCCTATTGGGGACAGCGCACTTCGACTGGCACCGGCGTAGAGGATGACCCGAGGGAATATCTCAAAGCGTTGACAAAAATTTTTGCGGCGTTTTTGCCGAAACTCAAACCGGACGGACTTGTCTGGATCAACCTTGGCGACGCTTACAATACGCCAGTGAATTGGCGTCTCGATGATCGAGTCTATAGCTCACTCGGACCCGACAAAGATGGTCTCGATCCGAACAATTCCGCGTACACGAAGCCACGCGCAAAGCGCAAAGCCTTTATCGACAAAAGGGTGCCATGGCTTCAATACGGCAACTTGCTTGCGTTGCCCTACCGCTTGGTCATATCGCTCTGTGACTCGGGATACCTGTTCCGTGGAGAAGTCGCTTGGCGTAAGCGCAATGCAATGCCGGAAGGCCGGTGTCGGCGACCGCACCGGCAACATGAGTCCATCTATTTGTTTGCCGCGAGTGAGAACCATACTTTCAAAGTAGCTCCTCCGGTGGGAACCGTGTGGGAGTTTGGTAACGAGAAAATCGACGGCCTAGCTCACTTTTCGCGCTTCCCCGAGGAGCTTCCTCGTCGCTGCATAGACGCATACGGAAAAACCGGAAACGACGTTATAGTATTCGACCCGTTCTCTGGCTCTGGCACTACGGGCGTTGTGGCATTGAAGTTAGGATGTTCATACATCGGATTTGAGATTGACCCTGAGCAGGTCGCTGCATCGAACGAACGTTTGCACAAGGTTCGTACCGAGGATGCGCCACTCCTAAATTTCGTGGAGCGTAAAGCCGCTAACTCTTGACCTTCACGCCGGTCTTATGAGCTTTCCAGCGCTCGGTGAGCAGCTTCACAAAGTCATCCGGTTGTTGGTCGTTGACCGACATAGTGTAGATGCGCTTTCCTGACTGCGTTTTCTCGGGACTCGGCGGTGTCCGCAGGTTGAACGAGAATAACCCGTCGAATTGCCCGACAATCTCAATGTAATTCCGTTTGATGCGCTCTTTGTCTACATCCATGCTGCGGCCACCTAGCTCGCCATAATTTACACAGTTGCCGTGAGGTGGCGGATAGCTCTTAGCATCCATAGTGAGTGCGACAGAGAGCAGTCCCTTTTCTTTGAACGCTAGGCTCGCGGGCACATCGTCTTGTATTCGTTCGGCAATGCTCGACTTAACGTGCGCCGCGCCGAATACAAACCACTCATCACCTTTTTGCCCTTCAATGAACAGGTCTATTTTTGATGCTCGGATGCCTTCAATCCCAAGCTCTTTGAGGAGGGCGTCCGCCTCGCCCGAACTGAGGATGTGCATACGAATATCGTGTGGCAGCAAACGGGGTTGAAAGATGGAAACCAATGCTCGTTCCAAAGCAAAACCCGAGACACGCTTCCAACGTTGATCGCTCCAACCGCTTTCGAGTAGATGCCGATATATAACGTGCTGCCACAAGTCGCTCGGATTGGCCTTGGGACACATCGCCGTCAGGTCTACATATGCCTTAGCGACGCCATCGGAGATTTGTTGCTCCGTCTCCAAATAGCCGTCCAGCTTGCCCCGCGCTTTGATAACCTCCGCATCGGTAATGTGCTCAACCTCGACCCACGCGGACGCGACGCCTTTCTGGACTGACTTGCATTCAAGACGCGCCATCTGGCACCCCTTTGAACAGCGCGTCGGGTTTGACCCTTAGGGCCTTCGCAATCTTGTGGATGTTAACGAGGCTGACGTTGCGCTCACCACGCTCAACGCCCCCTATGTAGCTGCGGTCTAGTTGGGCGCTCAATGCCAACGCTTCTTGCGAAAGCCCGGCCTTCCGCCGAAGGTCCCGAACCCGCGTACCAAATTTCTTTCTGAGTGATTTGGCGGCGCTCTTTTCCACGCCTTATCGCAACATCGCTGCGGGCGATAAGTCCACGGACTCCGAGTACCACGGATGGGTTTTCCCCAAGACGCGCTCGATCCTGAGGCCGCCAACCTGTCATCAGGTGCTCGCCGCTCGATTGATCGCACGTCGGCGACGCGATGGCCGCTTCGATTGGGGCCGCGAACCTCAACACGACCTTTGCTTATCTCGACCGCGTTGAAGTAGGTCGGCGCGGTTCGACTCGACGACTTGGCCCCGGCAGCGATGCCGGGGCTTATTTTTGCTCGGTTTTCGGCGCGGGGACAAAATCGCCGATGCCCAATCGAAAGGGGGGTTGGGTTTGGCGTGGTTTTCTGCTAAGTATGACGCTTCAATCTGAAACTTTGGCGCGCATGGCGTGCTGGCCGGATGACCGGCGGAAGTTCGGATCGAAATCCCCCCGTCTAACAATCGACCGGAGCGAACCATGGCCCGCACGCGGCTCAAGAGGCTATTTCCAATTGCGTTGAACCTCGACGCGAGCGCAGCGGCGTTGTCGTGCTCGGCACAGCTTCTCAAGGATGCCGCCGACGCTGGCACGCTTCCTTGCTTCGCCAATCCAAAGACCGGAGCGCGACGGTTCCTCGTTGAAGATTTGGTGCTCTTTGTTCGTGAGCACTGGCCCCCTGCAAACTTTCGGAGCGAGTCATGAGCCATAGCAATCCTGATCTTGAGCAAGAGAAACGCATCATCGACAAGCTGGTCAATGTCGTGAAGCCGGATGCCATCGGCGAGTTTGTGCTTGAGCACCGTGATGGACTTTTCGACGAAACAACACTTGATGCTTGGCTCGATAAGCGCAAGCAAGATCGCCCGCACCGTTTCATCGGTGACGGCGCGATTGATCCGGCTTTGGTCGAGTCCGCACGCGCTGGCAACATCACTGCACGCGGGAAATGTTTTGTTGCTCTTGACCGCAATCAAGCCGCGCTCGATGCGCTGCTTGCGAAGGCCGCCGACCCCGCGAACAAGATTGGCGACGACAATCCATGGGGACCGAAATGGTGCGGCCCGGATGGTCGCTACACCGCAAAAGCGATCACAGAACAAGGTCGCCTGACGCGAACGCTCGGTGTAGCCGCCTGTCAGCGCATGGCTGAAAAGGCGGGCGTGTTCGTTGGCGCAACCAAAGCAAAGAAGGTCGCGTGACATGAGCAAGAAAGACCGCAAGCCCGGTGAAGTCCCGCCGAATAGGATCGGCGTGTACGATGCCGCCGGGCACTTACGCGGACACGTTGGCCCGAAGGCAACCAGCGTCACAGCGGCTCGCTTGACTGAGCAACACGGCGCGAAGCTCGGCAAGAAAAACGGCCGCACCGCATGGCTGAGTCCGAACCAAAAATATAACGCTCGCATCGCGGCGGCGACCAAAGCGGGCGCGAAGGCGACTCCGGGACAGCTAGTCGCGGCCGGTGCGGTGAAGGCGTCATGACACCGGACAAGCGGCGAGCGCGAGCGCGACGCCAAGCAAAACAGACGAGGGGTTTGAGTCATGGCACACGCAAGGATCACACGCTTTTACGACGACGGAACCATCACGGCGACCGACTTCCAAGAGCCGGACTATCACGCCAAGCGCGGCAAGATCACGCCGCCCGCTAAGGCGAATTGGGGGACGCCGCTCGACGGCAACAGTAAGGGCCACGACCCGGATTTGGGTCGCAAGGTGCTCGACGAAGCACTTGGGGATTGAGAGGGATGCCATGGGCAAGAGCACATCACGTTTTCAACCGAACCACGCGGGCCATCACACGCCGGTCGCGGTCATTCCGGGCATGGTGGTCAGCCATCAAAGCCACGGGACGGCAGCGGCCGAACCGGCACGCGGCGGCAACATTGCCCGTGACAGCACACGCGGCAAGCATGTCGGCCCGGTGCCTGTGCATCCGGCATCGCATCGAGTCACCGGGACGAACATCGGTGCGCCAAAGGTGACAACGTTGTCGAGCATTCCCGACGCGAGCAATCCACTTGCCAGCGATCCTACGCGGCTGGGCAAGGTGTTGCACACCCCGCTCCCGGTGCCCGGCCAACGGTCACGCATCGGCGATGGCCTTACGGGCTTTGTGTCGCAAGGCATGAGCGTTGACCATCAACGGGCACAGCGCACGGCCGTCCGCGATCACGCCGAGCGGGTCGAGCTTGGACGGCGGATCATTGGGGAGGCCATTTCGGCGGCCGAACCGGATCATCCGGCGAAGTTGGGGAGGTAATCATGGCACAGAGTCGAGACGAATGCGGAAAGTTTGCCGCCGGATCGGCGGTCGGCGATCACCAACGAAGTCAAACACCGGGAGCCGGTCACGGCCATCCTGTGATGGCTCAGTATGACGGCGCCAAGTCAGTCGGAACACATGCGCCGGTTCTCGGCAATCTCGGCAAGGCGGCGCTCGGCGTTGCGGCGGGCGCGGCCGGGACACTCGGCAAGAGCGCATTGCGTAGTCAAGGACACGGAGGGCGACGCTAATGGCGAGCCACATGGACGGCATCAATGCTTTGCCGAAGTGGGACCGATCAAACCCCACAACGTACAGCTATGACCCGGCCAACTATTCGGCGGCGGATTACGCGGAATTCAAGCAAGCGAGACTCGATGCGCAGACGAAGCGACAAGCCGCCGCTAAGGCGCGCTCGAAAGAAGTGATGAAGGAAGTCAACCAAGCGATCAAAGACAAACTGAAAGAGGCGAAGCAAGGGACTCAAAAAGCGGTGAGCCGCGATCAAGTGAAGCAATGGGCCAAGGCAGGGCACACGCTCTATGCGGCGATCCCGTCATCGTGTTTCGAGGAACTAAAATTCGTTCCAAATAAAGACGACCCGGAGACGGGGGAAATCGTCGGGACGTTCTACCACGGCGGAAGTCTGACCTATAGCGGCCCGGCAGACCTTGAAGATTTCATGGACGCTGTTGCCGGGGGATCACTCGGCGAGGCATACGCCAATGCGAAATGGTTTTAACATAGGAGGCTCACATGAGCGTACAGAGTGACGGCACCGGCAATCCGCCGGTCAAAACTACCGCAACAGGAAATGCAAAAGACACCGGCACGCCGGTTTCACTTCCGCCGACGCGGCGAGCCGCACCGGACGAAGTGACCAGCGTGCGCGCACCATCGCGTGCGGGGTATGGAATGAACAACTATCCCGGAGCGTCATCGACCCCGCCGGGCGTCCTGACACGCTCGCCCCTTGCGGACAATTTGGTCGATAGCGTCACGGACCCGGCGCTTGACCAAATCTTGAAGTCAGGCACGGCAAGCGGGAAGGTCGAGATTGGCGCACCGCAAACGCGAACCATTCCGCCGGGCAACGTGCCCGATGCGTTCGGCATGGAAAGCAACCGCTCGCGTCAGCCATCATCGGCGAAGTTCTCGGCGATCCCGGCGGCGCTCGACAAGTCGTCGCAAGGCGATCCGGTTCGGAAGCCGGACTAACCTCTATGCCTCGCAAACCACGGATGTACTGGCAGCGGGGTGCGGCTATGGAAGTGCGCGCTGAGAAGCGCCCACTCCATCAGCCATTCGGTTCTGAGGCTGCGACGTGCGCCTATTACTGGAATTTGCACGCCTTGGCTTTGCATCTGCCCCGGCACTTCGGAGGCCATGTGTCAGATGAAGATATTACGGCGACGGTGAGACACGTTGTCGAGACTGAGGAACTGCCATGGGCGGTTCATATACCGGAGGGATGGTGACATGGACATTCAGATTTTCGACCGGGCGGGCAAGCTCGTGGTCAGCCCTGAGAATATGCCGAACGATCCGGCGCTCCGCGAGCGGTTCCCGATCTTGAAACAAGCCTATGACGCATCGGTCGCGGCCGACGCCGCATATGAGTCGGCAAAGGATTACATCGCCACGTGCGCGCAACAGGTCGCCAGCGCCGAGCAATATATCCGTGTTCACTTCCCGGCACGCGGGGATGCCGGTCGAGTTGCTGATCTTAAAGCGATGATTGCAAATAATCGTCGTGAGCGCTTCGGAGTTTGATTTGCGTCGTGGTTCGTATCCGGCCAAGGCACTCGCCACGATGCGAACGGTCGGTGCGCGTGATGACACCCTCGCACCGGCCACTAATACGGTCGCTTCACTTGGTCGTGGCGGCGACCGCGCCCCGGTTTGAGTGGTTTGCATGACGCTCAAGCCGGGGCACCTATACCACAAACCAAGGGGAAATCCCATGAGTGATGAATTTGAGGAAGGCACCGTCACCGGGCGATTTGCCCGCGACATACTATTGCGGCAAGCCATCATCGCAAGCGGCAATGATCTTGAGAAGATCAAGGCTGCACTGCCGCCGGACTTCGGCACCGATGCCGATGAAGTCGCGGCGATGCTGGCAACCATCGAGCATCCGCCGGGTGCAGTCGTCGAGCAATCAAGCGGTGACGACACTAGGGTCGAGCACCCGGCGGATGCCGAACCTCTGCCATCGCCTGACATGAGCCTTGATGAAGCCCGCGCCGTTCTCAATGACTGGCAAGTCAAATTGCACGCCGCGAAGCAAGACGCCGACACTAAGCGGCGCGAGCAACAGATGGCCCGGCAAAAGCTGGTCGAGTCGGTGAACTTCTTTCTCGGCAATCCGACCCTGACACGTGACCAGCTTGTCCGTGAACATCTGGCAAGCGAGGCCACCCGGAAGGCGAGCGGGGCCGCTCGACACCGGCCGCTGACAACGCATGGACCATCCGCCGTTGACATTGGACGCGCCGGTCATGGCGGCAACGTCAATCGCCGATATTATCCAACGCGGCGCGGACTTGTGCCCGGTCAAAAAGCCTACAGCCTCGCCGATAGCGTGGCGCGATCCGGCAGCGGTATCATTGACACGCACGGCACCGCTCAAGTGCCCGCCGTCAAGACGGAGTAACCGCCGTGGCTGAGAAGTACAATCAAAAATGGTCGGCCGAACTTGGCGCGATGCTGTGTGATCGCCTGACCCAAAATCCAAGCATCACGCAAGCGGCGAAGTTTGGCAGCGTCAGCCCCGACAGCGTATTCTTATGGATGCGAGCGAGCGCACGCGACCAGCACGACGGCGTGCCCCTCGACCAAAGCAAATGGGCGATCCGCTGGCCTCGACAAACCGACGAAGATCAAACCGAGCCGCCGCTGATTTTCTTTCATGAGGCAATCATCCTTTCGCAAAAACTTTTCCGCGCCATCGCCGAAAGCAATCTCCGGGCATTGCTCGCCGACGCCGAAGCGGGCGGCGGCCAGTTGCGTGAAGTGCTCGACGGAACGGGCAAGCCCGTATGGGAGGTTGACGAACTTAAAGCGGCGCACGCTTTGGAAATGTCCGACGATATGTTTGAGCTTCAATACGGCGAAGGTGCTCGACGTGATGACATTTATAAGCGCGATGCCGATGGCGCATTGATCCCGAAAAAAGTCCGCGATCCGTTGCCGTCTCAAACTCTAATCCATCTTATGCGCTCGCTGTTCGGCGACACGTTCAATCCGAGCGACCGGCGGGAGTCGGACGTGCGTCATAGCGTCGTGTCGCTGGTCATCGACGAAAAGAAAGCGAAGCCCGGTGCCATGTCGAGCTTGCGTGCCGATCTTGAAGCGCGCCTAGCCGAAATTCGCGCACACCCGGATCGGCCGACAGCGAAGCCGAGCGGCCCCGTGCTGTTGCCCGGCACCGGCCACAATGACCCACCGGAGCATGTCACCGGCCTTGCGGATGACGCTCCGTCGCGTCTCGCCGACCATCCAAGGGCATACGAAGCCTCGCCGTCTCACGTGCCACGGCCCGCGCCAAGCTATGCACGGCCGACCAAAATCGACAGCGGGCGGCCCGGCGCACCGCCAGCGGGAGGGATGAAGGTATCATGAGCAACCCATTTGACGGCGACGGACCAAAGAAGCCGGAAGGTCCGGTTAGGATCGGACTGGCCGCGCCGAAGCCGCTCACGTCCGCTGAGCTTGAGGCCAAGTACGCCAACGTCCGGCACGACACAATCGAGATACTTTGGCCGACACAGTTTGATGATGCCGATGCTCACCTTGAGCCGTTGACGGTTTCCGACATTCGCAACCTGACCAAGCTCGGCATCACAGTTGAGGAATACTACGCGGTCGAGCTTTCGCGGACGTGCGTTGGCGCGGGTCACTGAGCGAGTCACAGAGAAGCCCGTACAGCGCGCCGACCGCGCCGGGCTCAATGTACCGGCCAGCGCCCGGCAATGAATGGCAGGCTGGTCTATAGACCGCGCCGGGCCTTCTAAAAGAAAAGGCCGGGCGTAGTGCCCGGCCTTAGTGCAGTGCCGCTAGTTTTGTTTCAGGCGGCCTTGCGTTCCTTCGCCATTCGCTTGCTGCACTCCTTGGCGAAGTCGGTGACGAACCACTTGCGCCCTGCCTCCATTTCTTTTGGATAGTCAAGGAGTGCCCACGCCGCCTCCTTGAAAGCGACGAGTGCCGCGTCCGCAATTTCTTCCGGCGTCGGCTCGGGCGTCTGCTCGGGCATGTCGTTCACGGTTTCCGGAAAATCGTCGTCCGTCTCCGGTTCCGGCGGCGTCTCCGCTGGCGTCTCGCCAGCGAGTCGTGCCATTTCGGCCTTACGATCCTCAGTGCTGACTTCGCCAGTCAGATTATCGTTGACCGGCTGTGCGAGATCGTCCGTCGCCGGTGCGGTTGAGGCGTCCGGGACATTGCTTTGTCCCGGACGGTCTGCCGCCCGCTGTGCCCGCTTTTTGTCGCGCTCCTTGACGCGGATTTCCTCCCGCGTCGTCTTACCGGCCGCAATTCGGAGGATTTCGTACAGCTTGGTGCGGCCGAAAGTGGGAGCGTACTTCGCCTTGAAGGCTTTGAAGCCATCGGCCTTGCATTTGGCGCGAGCGTCAGCAAGCCGCTTCTCAACGCTTGCCTTGTTGTTTTGGTATTTCGACCAATTCACGCCAGCAAGTTTTTGGACTTCCGTTTGATAGCCGTCCATGATCTTGATTTGGGCGGCTATCTCTTTGCCTTCTTGGTCGAGCGCGCCACTCTCGATTTGCTTGGCGTCATACTTCGCTACTTTCTTCTTCATGGTACGCATATGAGTTTCACTCCTTTGTTGGTTCACTCATGAGCGAGCATATGCGCCACGAGAATTCGCGGATGCAAACGGCAGGATTTTTGAAATTAACTCTCGGTCGTTGAACGATCAGGAGAAGTCGGGCAGCATTAACACTAACAAGGGGGTCATGTCGCAAATTTAATGTTGCCGCAGCGGTCGCACCGAGCACGTACTAATCAGACCAGTAAAGAAAAACGCAAGCCCACGACTACCGGCATCGCGCAGCGATCGTCCGATTTATTTGGTTGATTTTTTAGCGGAAAAGGAGTAGGAATTTTTCGTTTGACGCGCTCTGCCTTGTTGAAAATTTCAAATCGCCGAAGGCGCGCCGACATTTCGCACTGAGCATCTTGCGGCCCTTGTGCCGCGCTCCCGCCAGGCCCGGACATGCGAAACGCCTCACCGCAATGAAGCGGGAGGCGTTTGCATTTTTGGTTTGCTCGCGTTGACACCGCGACAGACCGGCACCGGGCAAGCGGTACAAGATGACTTCTACTCCAAATCAGAGCTTTCCGCAATCCGATCTTGAGGCGCGCCTCGAAAACTGGCCGCCGCTGGTCAAGCAAGATTATTTGACGCGGCTCGGCGACAAGCTCGACAAGGCCGAAGCCGACACGGCTAACCCTGACGCATGGGTCACGCTCTATTTTGAATATGAGCCGCTGGTCATCAAGCGCGCACTCTCGACCAACATCCCCAAAGTCAAAATCACCAACATCACCGAATACTGGCGGGTGTTTTATCTATGGGTTGCCGCGCACGACCGCGCCAAGGCCATCGACGCTGAGATTGAAGCGGGTAACACCGACAAGCGGTCGATGCGCCGTGCGGCCGACCTTAAAGCACAGCACGCCGTCGCCGAACGCGACCAGCACATCTATGGCGAGGCGATCAACGTTTGGCAGGACAAGCGCAAAGCCGAGAAGGCCAAGGCCATCAGCATCGCTAAAGCTCGACGTGCTCGCGTGCGCGCTCTTGTTAAGTCCATCATTGAGGGTGCGTCATGAGTGCAGTTGGAAACTTTGGTGCCGTCTTTAGAGACACACTGACGCCCGAACTAAAAGAGCGATTGGACAAGCTCGGCGCGACGGCGACAGCCGCCGACCTTTGGGAAATCGTGCTCGCCAATCATATCTTTGTTCGCAAACCCGCCATGTTCGTCGAGCTTGGGACGGGCGAGGTTATTTCCAAGGATGTGTTCACCGGCACCTATGCCGCCTTGGTCAACGACATTGAGGGACTGCCGCCCCGATACCGGGACAAGCCGGTCGCCTATGCGCGCTCGACCTACGCAATGAAGCTCGCAAGCTCGGCAGACTACATGCCGCAAAAGCACGGCGAGCCGTTTGAGTCCTTGATCGGCACCAAGTTCAATATGTGGAAGCCGCCAGCGGTCGAGCCGCTACGTGACCGTAAGGACAAGAACGGGAAGGCTATCGGATGGCCGACGATTTTCATCGAGCACATGAAATACGTTTTCCCAAACCAAGCCGAGCGGCGGATGGTCGCAAACTTCCTCGCATGGATGGTGCAGCATCCCGAACACACAATGAGCTTTGGGTTGCTGATCGTTGGCCGTCGAGGCGTCGGCAAGTCATGGTTCGCTCAGTTGCTCCGTGCGATCTTCGGTGACGACAATGTGCTGTTCATCGAGAAGGGCGACGACGTGGCGGCGAAGTTCAACGCCGACCAAGCTAACAAGCAAGTGATATTCGTCGATGAACTGTTGCCCGGCGGCAAGATGGATGTGGCGCACGCCATCGAGGCGAAGATCGTCGCACCAACGCTCACTATCGAGAAGAAGGGCGTTGATAAGTTCAAGGTCGCCAATCGGTCGAGCAAGATCGGCGTGAGCAACTATGAGAACGCGATGAAGGTGCGCGGCTACAAGGACCGAAAATGGGCCGTCGCTCGCGCCACGTCCGATATGATCTATGGCGACGACGACAACAAAGAGACACCGCCGACGCCGGGCTACGATCCATCGAAGCCGCCGACGACGACGGGCGACTACTTCACCCGCCTGCATTCCATCACACCGACCGATCCGACTGGCCTGCCAATCGTCACGGACGAAGTGCGCCGAGTCGTGGCCTATTTGCTCGACAGGGAAATCCCGGTCGAGTTTAACGGCCACATCCCGCCGGACACTGACGCCAAGCGAGACGTTGCCGACGCGACAGCCGATGACATTGAAGCCGGTGTGAATGGTCAGTACGCCGACGCCGCCGGGCCGTTCCGGTTCAAGCTGGTCACGGTCGAGGAAGTCCGCGAGAGTGTCGTCAATCTATTTGAGCCGGGCAGCATGGCCCGTCAGGCGGCCGACGCTCAGACGGCGACGGCCATGGATGAATGCGGTTGCCGCCGGATCGTGCCATGCAAGTCAGAGACGGAGCGCGCCACGCCCGCGAAAAACTCTCAGGTGTACGTCGCAGGCTCGACCAATCCCCGGCGGCTGTGGTGCACCCGCAAGACCGACCTTGAGAAATATCAGCGGATGACCAAGGGCGAGCTTCAAGCGGCGTACAAAGCCGAGCGCGCTGGCGCACCGAAGGCAGTCAAAGCGGATGCCGAAGTCGAGTGATCGGGCATTCCAGCCCGGCCGACTGAGCGGCATCACACCCCTTCATCACACCCCCCTTTCACACGTCGAAAACGTATCACGGCGTCCTTTTTAGCCTATACACCTATTCCATATTCCCCGATTTTTAGGGGGTGTGATGAAGGGGTGT
>Ga0070731_10003160_pt1 | contig 15030 bp, 13 predicted proteins | sample Coa_R1_2_FD_66448 | JGI IMG/M metagenome (GOLD analysis project Ga0070731, IMG submission 66448) | Surface soil microbial communities from Centralia Pennsylvania, which are recovering from an underground coalmine fire - Coalmine... | ecosystem: Environmental > Terrestrial > Soil > Unclassified ... | reverse complement strand
GCCTGTTCTCGGGCCCGGCCGATGCCTACGTCGACAGCATCAGCAGGGATCTGACCCACCCGCGCTCCCGGACCAGCCATAACATGACCAACCTGCTGATCGAGCTGGACGGTGACGCGGCCACCGCCGAGTCGTACTGCATCACCTTCGCCCGCATCAAGGCCGGCGGGGGGTACTACCACAGCTTCGTCGGCGCCCGGATGATCGACCGGCTGGAGCGGCGCGACGGCCGGTGGGGCATCGCGCACCGTCAGCTGGTCTGGGACTGGAACCACGACGCCCCGGCGGCCGAGCACTGGATGCAGGGCCTGCTCGCCCCTGACCTCTCCGTCCTGACCATGAGCGCTAAGTACCCCGCCGACCCCATCTACAGCGCCCGCTAGCCCCTGCCGCCCCCGCGGAGCCGCACGGGGACCCGATTCCTCCCTGGATGAGTCACTCCATCTGTTGTAGCATGCGACTCATGGGCGGTGTGTGGATCGCGGGCAGCTTCCAGAGCGACTACGCGCGGAATTACGCGCGCGAGGGCCTGGAGATCTCCGACATGGTGGCCGAGGCGGTGACCGGGACGCTCGACAGCGCCGGCGTCGGACCCGGGGACGTGGAGGCTATCCACGTCGGGAATGCGTTTGGGCAGCTGTTCACCGGCCAGGGCCAGCTGGGCGCCATGCCCGCCACGGTCAACCCGGACCTGTGGGGCAGGCCCGCGGCCCGGCACGAGGCGGCCTGCGCCTCGGGCAGCATCGCGGTGCTCAGCGCGATGGCCGACATCGAGGCCGGCCGGTACGACTGCGTGCTGGTCATCGGGATCGAGCAGGAACGCAACGTGCCCGGTGCGCAGGCGCCCAGGCACCTGGCGGCCGCGGCCTGGATCGGCCACGAGGGCCAGGAGGCCACGTTCATGTGGCCGTACATGTTCAGTGAGCTGGCCGATGAATACGACCGCCGCTACGGCCTGGACGACCGGCACCTGCACGCGATCGCCGAGCTGAACATGCGCAACGCCAAGGCCAACCCGCTGGCGCAGACCAGGAACTGGACGTTCGGCCCGGGCAGCTTCGCCGACGACGAGACCGACAACCCGGTCGTCGAGGGACGGCTGCGGCGCACCGACTGCAGTCAGGTCACCGACGGTACTGCCGGGGTGCTCCTGGTGTCCGACCGCTTCCAGCCGGGCCACCGCACGCCGCGGGCCCGCATCGCCGGCTGGGGCCACGGCACCGCCGGGCTCTCCCTGCAGGCCAAGTTCGACCGCAGCCAGGGCCAGCCGTACGTCTTCCCGCATGTCCGCCAGGTGGTGCAGGACGCCTTCCGCCGTGCGCAGATTCCCGACGTCAGCGCGCTCGACGGGATCGAGACCCACGACTGCTTCTCGATGTCTGAGTACATGGCGATCGACCACTTCGGCATCACCGGCCCCGGCGAGAGCTGGAAGGCCGTGGAGAACGGGGACCTGGAGCGGGACGGCGCGATCCCGGTCAACCCCAGCGGGGGCCTGATCGGGGTGGGCCACCCGGTGGGCGCCAGCGGCGTGCGGATGCTCCGTGATGCCGCCCTCCAGGTGACGGGCCAGGCCGGGGACACTCAGGTCAGCGGCGCCCGGACGTTCGCCACCCTGAACATCGGCGGTAGCCTGACCACCACCGTCAGCTTCGTCGTGACGCGAGAGGGCTGATCATGGTCGACGTCGAGGTCTACGGCAAGATGCTGTCCACCCTGCCCGAGGACGACGACCATCCCTACCGGACCGGGGCGTGGCGGCCGCAGCACATCGAGTACGACGCGGACGACCTGCGCGTCCAGGGCGAGCTGCCTGACGACCTGTACGGCGTCTACCTGCGCAACACCGAGAACCCGCTGCACCCGGCCATCGCCCGGTATCACCCCTTCGACGGCGACGGGATGATCCACAAGGTCTCGTTCCGGGACGGCCGCGTGTCCTACCGGAACCGCTTCGTCCGCACCGACGGCCTGCTGGCCGAGCAGGAGGCCGGACGCTCGCTGTGGGCCGGGCTCGCGGAAAATCCGGACCTGGCGATCCGAACGGACGGGTGGGGCGCCCGGGGCCGGATGAAGGACGCCGCGTCGACCGACGTGGTCGTGCACGCCGGGGTCGCGGTCGCCAGCTTCTACCAGTGCGGTGACCTGTACCGGCTCGACCCGCTGACCCTGAACGACCTGGGCAAGGCCACCTGGGGCGGGGAGTTCCCGCGTGAGGTCGGGGTCTCGGCCCACACCAAGGTCGATGACCACACCGGCGAGCTGCTGTTCTTCAACTACGGAACGAGGCCGCCCTACCTGCACTACGGCGTGGTCGACGCGAGCGACCGGCTGGTGCATTACGTGCCGATCGACCTGCCCGGCCCGCGGCTGCCGCACGACATGACCTACACCGAGCACTACGCGATCCTCAACGACATGCCGTTGTTCTGGGAGCCCGAGCTGATCGAGCGCGGCCTGTACGCCGCCCGGCTGCACCGCGAGCTCCCGTCCCGCCTGGGCGTCATCCCGCGCCGCGGCGCCCCGGGCGACATCCGCTGGTTCGACTTCGAGCCCACCTACGTGCTGCACTGGACGAACGCCTACGAGTCGGGCGACGAGATCGTCGTCGAGGGGTTCTTCCAGGGCTGCCCCGAACCGCCCAGCGCCGGGCCCAACGGCCCGAAGGACCGGATGTTCCGCTTCCTGGCCCAGGACATCATGCAGACCCGCCTGCACCGCTGGCGGATGAACCTGGTCACCGGAGCGACCAGCGAGGAAGACCTGTCGGACCTGTACACCGAGTTCGGCGTCATCCACAACGGGTTCGGCGGGCGTCCCTATCGGTATAATTACGCCGCCACTAACGAGCCGGGCTGGTTCGTGTTCAACGGTCTGGTCAAGCACGACACGCTGACCGGGCGCGCGGAGCGGTACCAGTTCGAGCCGGGGGTGTTCTGCAGCGAGGTCGGCGTGGCGCCGCGCGTGGGCGGGACCGAGGAGGACGACGCGTATCTCGTGACGCTGACGGTCGACATGAACCGTGACCTGTCCGAGGTGGTCGTGTTCCGGGCCAGCGACGTGGGCCGCGGCCCGATCGCGCGAGCTCAACTTCCCGAACGGATCGCCAGTGGCACGCATAGCTGCTGGGCACCTGGCGAGTCCATCGCGGGCTGGTGACAGGGCCCGGCCCGAGCCCGAGTCGGAAGATGGCCGCTGATCCCGAGAACGTTCCGGTAACCGAGAACTCCAACGCCATTGCCCTCGGGCTGCTCGGCGATGAGTGGAACCTGACCATCGTCAAGCTGGCGATCATGTCCGGCGTCACCCGGTATAAGGAGTTCCGCGACACGCTGGGTATCGCCAACTCGGTGCTGACCGTGCGACTGCGCCGCCTCACCGAGGCGGGCGTGTTCACCATGCGGCAGTACTCCGACGCGCCGCGGCGCTTTGAGTACGCGCTCACCGACCGCGGCCGCGACCTATGGCAGGTGCTGCTGACCATCTGGTCGTGGGAGGCCATCTGGGTCACCGAGCACATCGAGCCGCTGCCGCCGATGTACCACACGGCCTGCGGCCAGGAGTTCTCCCCGGACATGCGCTGCCGGGCCTGCGGGCAGCCGGCCGGCCTGCACGACGTGCGCGGGACGTTCGGGCCGAGCGGCGGATTCGCCCGCTCGGTGCCGCAGGCCACGACCCGGCGCCGGTCTGCGGGCGGCTCGCCCGGCCCGGGCCTGGTGCCGCAGACCATCGAGCTGATCGGCAACCGCTGGTCGGCCTCGGCCCTGGCCGCCGCGTTCCTCGGCGCCCGGCGGTTCACCGACATGCTGACGATGATGGGCGCGCCGCCGTCGATCGTGTCGGACCGGCTGCGGACGTTCTGCCGCATGGGCGTGCTGGAGACCAGGCTCACCAGCGCCACCTCCGGCCGGGCCGAGTACCGGCTGACCGACAAGGGCCGCGCCTTCTTCCCGCACGTCATGGTCATGCTGAACTGGGGCGACAAGTGGTTCCGGGCACCCGAGGGGCCGGCCACCCTGCTCACCCATACCAGCTGCGGCGGCGAGTTCCGGCCCGTCCTGCACTGCTCGGTCTGCGGGCTGGAGTTGCACGGCTCGCAGATCCAGGTCGGTGGCGACCCGCCCCGGCCCGCGTCGGGCTCCTAACGGCCAGAAGATCGGGCTCGTAACGGCCGGACGAACGGAGCGAACACCGGCGGGGTGAACACCCCGGGCGGCGCGGCGACCACGGCCGGGATCGCGTTGATGACCGCGCCGGCCGTCACGAACTGCCCGGCCTTGGTGCGCAGCCCGATCCCCGGCGGGTCGGACATGTCCAGGCTGAGGTGCAGGTCGGGGCGGCCCTCCAGCTCGAGCGTCCAGTGGTTGCGGCCCGCGTAGCCGTCCAGGTCCGGGTCCATGGTCCAGATGATCGACAGCGTGATGAACCGCTGCCCGGCGCAGATCGCGTGCCAGCGCCATTCGGTTGCCGCGACCGTCCCGGCCGCGATGCGGCCGGCGCTGACCTCGAGGTCCCGTTCGGCGGGGCGCACCGTGTGGTCCGGCTGGATCTCGTCCAGCGCCACGTTCATCCGGTCGGCGAGGAAGGCGATCGCCTCGCGGTAGAGCTTGCCGTACAGCACGGCTAGCGGGCCGTCCCGCAGGTCCAACCGGGCCGGGTCGGAGCCCATGCCCATGACGGTGAACACGAAGTCCGGGTCGGGCATGGTGGCCGCGTTGAGCAGTTCGGTCACCTCGATCCGCCGGACGTCGGTGCAGACGCCGGTCAGCCCCAGGACCAGCCGTTCCAGGATGTAGCCGGGGTTCATCCCGGTCCCGTACAGCGTCGCGCCGCCGGCCCGCGCCGCCTCGTCGAACATGGCCAGCCGGGCCGGGCCGTGCGCGGCCGGGTAGTGATGGCCCACGGTGGTGATCACGTTCTTGCCCGAGCGCAGCAGCGCGCACAGGTCCTCGTCGTGCCGCTCGTAGGGCAACTGGAGCCGCGCGGTATGGATCACCACGTCCGCATCCAGGGCCAGGATCTCCTCGATGCTCCGGGTGGCTATGACTCCGGTCGCCGGATACCGGGCGATGGCGCCCGCATCCTGCCCGGCCTTGCGGTCGGAGTACACGTAGACCCCGGCCAGGCTCAGATCGGGGTGATCCAGGACCGCCCGGAGGCAGGTCTTGCCGACCGCCCCGGTGGACCACTGCACGACTTTGTACGTCACGGTTCTCCCAGCCCGCCGTCGAGGAAACACCCGGGGGCGCCCCTGGCGGAGGCGCCCCCGGCCGGGTCTACAAGCCGCCGGTGCAGTTGGCGGCCCCGAGGATGCTGGTGCAGGTGTCGATGATCGAGCCGCTGTAGCCGAAGCTCTTGGTCGAGGCGTTGTAGACCAGCGGCTGCAGCTTCATGATCCCGTAGGCCTCGTTCGCGTTCATGATCCACCTGATCCCGTTGATGAACAGCGGCGGCTGGTAGTTCTGGTTCCGCGCCGCCTGCATGATGCCCACCTCGCTGAGCCCGAGGCTGGACTTGGCCGCGGCCTGGAACGCGTTGACGTCCATGTCCGCGATCATCCAGCCGGTCTCGTAGTAGGTGTTGTCCGGCTGGGCGTGCGCCGGGTCCACCTGCATGGCGTCGGTGGCGTAGGACGTGAAACCGGGGTCGTTCTTGTACAGCGGGTTCCCCGGGTCCTTCTCCCAGAAGACCAGCTTCTGGCCGTTGGCGGCCTGGCCGGCCGGCGCGAACATCAGGGACGCGCTGCCGCAGTTGGAGGCCTGGACGGTCAGCTTGGGCGTGTAACCGATCTTGGCCATGGCCTCGGTCATCTGGAGGCACTCGGGCACCACCAGCGCGCCGAACACCACGTCGGCGTTGGCCTGCTGCAGGCTGATCGCCGCCGCTCCCGGGTCGGTGCCGAACGGCACGATCTTCTTGATCACCACGTTGGTGCCCTTGATCGCGGTCTGCATCCCGTTCAGGTACGCCTGGCCGGATCCGGTCTGGTCCTCGGCCACGGCCACGGTGATCTGGCTCGCGTTCGGGAACGCGGCCTGGATGACCTTGACCTCGGCCGCCTCTTCCACGTTGTTCGACGGCAGGAACTCGGTCGTCCACGGGAACTTGGGGATGTTGCGGTAGGTGTCGTCGGTGGCCGAAGCGAGCAGCTCGGGCAGGCAGGCCAGGTTCTGGTCGGCGGCCACGGCGGCCAGCGGGCCCGAGCCGAATACGTCGAAGGCCTGGACCGAGCCTGACTGGATCCAGCCGTCCACGTTGGTCTTGGTCATGGCCGGGTTGAACTGGTCGTCCTTGGTCGCGATGGCCAGCTTGACCCCGCCGATCCCGCCCGATTGGTTCTGCAGCGCGAACCGGTCCTTGGCCCCCTGGATGACCGCGTCGGCAAACGGCGCGATCGGCCCGGAGAACGGCCCGGACCAGCCGAGCGTCAGCGTGCCGGTGATGGCCTTCGTCACCTGCGCCGGGTTGGAGCAGTTGGCGGTGCTCATGGTGTAGTAGCCGGGTGGCTCACTGGTCGAGGCGGCTGGAGTGCTCGCGCCGCCGGTCGACGAGCTAGACGACGTGCTAGAGCTGCTTGAGCTGCAGGCCGCGAGCGCGACTGCGGTGGCGGCCGCCACCGCGACCAGGCTGAAGGTACGTGATTTCATGCAGTATTCCGCTCCTGTTGGTGATTGATCACTGTTGACGGCCCTCCGTTGACGGTCCGGCGCGCGGGGCGACCGGGCGGTTGCGGCTGGATCCGCAGGACCCGGCGGGACAGCCGGGTTATCAGCCCCATCAGGCCTTCGGGCATCACGAACATGAGGACGATGAGCACCACGCCGAAGATCAGCTGGGACGCCTCGCCCTGGCGGATGTTCTCCGTCCAGTACGGGACGAAGTAGACGGCCAGGCCGCCGATGACCGGGCCGAGGGTGGTCGCCACCCCGCCGATGACCAGCCCGGTGATCAGCGTGATCGACAGCGTCAGCGTGAACGACGCGTCGGCCGACAGCGACCCCAGGTAGATGGCGAAGATGCTGCCCCCCGCCCCGGTGATCGCCCCGGACAGGCCGAACACCACCATCTTGGTCCAGGCCAGGTTGACGCCCATCGCCGCGGCGGCGATCTCGCGGTCCCTGGTTGCCTTCATGGCCAGGCCGGCCCGGCTGCGGGTCAGCGTCGCGCACAGCACCAGGACGATGGCGAGCAGCCCGGCGGCGAGCCAGTAGTAGTACTGGAACCGGTTGGCGATCGAGATCCCGGTCCAGTGGGGCGGCAGCAGCTGGTACACGCTGACGTTGAGTCCGATCGAGCCGCCGGTGAGACTGGGGAACCGGTCCACCAGCTCGGGGAAGGCCACCCCCAGGGCCAGCGTGACCAGGGCCAGGTTGATGCCGCGGATCCGCAGCGAGGGCAGGCCCACCAGCAGCCCGGTGGCGAAGCACAGCACGGCGGCCGGGATCAGGGTGAGGAGCGGGTTCCAGTTGTGCGAGGCGACCAGGATGCCGGTGGTGTACGCGCCGAGCCCGAAGAACGCCGAGTGCCCGATGGACAGCTGCCCGGTGTACCCGGTGGCCAGGTTGAGTCCGGCGATGGCCGTGGCGTACAGCAGCGCGACGGTGAGCTGGCCGAGCCGGAACGAGTTGAGGGTGGACGCGTACACCGCCAGCAAGGCCAGGACGACGATGCCCGTGGCCTGCAGGCTCCGGTGCGCGGCCGAGCGCTCGCGGACGAGCAGGGGGAGAGCGCGCCTCATACGCGTTCGACCTCCCTGGTCCCGAACAGGCCCTGCGGGCGCAGCAGCAGCACCGCGACGATGGCCACGAATGCGATCGCCTCCTGCAACTGCCCGCCGATGGCCGGCACGTAGGCCGACAGCATGACCTCGGCCACGCCGAGCAGCAGCCCGGCCAGGACCGCCCCGCCCGGTGAGTCCAGGCCACCGAACAGCGCGGCCGCCGACGCGTAGATCAGCAGCGGGAACATCTCACCGAGGCCGAGTGAGTCCGGGGTCAGGGGCGTGACCAGGACCCCCGCGATCGCGCCGATGGCCGCCGAGATGCCCCAGCCCAGCATGAGGATCCGGCCCACCGGGATGCCCGCCAGCGCCGCCGACTCGCGGTTGTTGGCCGTGGCGCGCATCTGCAGGCCCAGCCGGGTCTTGTTGAACAGGGCGAACATGACTGCCACGACGGCCGCCACCAGCAGCCAGACGCCGATGTTGGCCCAGTACAGCCGGGCGCCGAACACCTTGACGTAGGACTGGAGCGTATTCGGGAACAGGCTCGGCATGGACTGGTTGCCCTTGCCCCAGATCAGGCCGTCCGAGGCGTTCAGCACCGAGAACAGCCCGAGCAGGACGATCAGCGTGGCCAGCAGGCTGCGCTTCTCGATCGGCCGCACCAGCACCCGCTCGGACACCGCGCCGAGCGCGAACCCGGCCACCGCCGCGACCAGCAGGCACACCGCGACCGGGACGTTCTTGGTGGCCAGGCCCCAGGCCAGGTAGGTGGTGAACAGCGCCATCTCGCCCTGGGCGAAGTTGATGGTCCCGGTCGCCCGGTAGACCATGACCAGGGCCAGCGCCAGCGCCGCGTAGATGGCGCCGTTGCTGATCCCGTCGAACAGCCGGTCCAGGAAGAATTCCATCTGCTCGCCTCAGTAGCCCAGGTAGGCGCGGCGGACGGAATCGCTGTGCCGCAGGTCCGCGGCGGCGCCCGAGCTGACCACCTCGCCGGTCTCGAGCAGGTAGACCCGGCTGGCCAGGTCGAGGGCGAGCTCGGCGTTCTGCTCCACGATGAGCATGGCCGTGCCGTCCTCGGCGTTGATCTCCCGCAGCACGTCGAACACGCTGCGCACGACCAGCGGCGCCAGCCCGAGGCTGGGCTCGTCGCAGAGCAGCAGCGACGGCCGGCTCATCAGCGACCGCGCTACCGCAAGCATCTGCTGCTCACCGCCGGACAGCGTGCCGGCCGTCTGCCTGGTCCGGGCCGACAGCGCCGGGAAGACCTCATACCACCGGTCGATGTCGCGGGCGACGCTCGCCTTGTCGCGCCGTTTGGTGGCGCCGACCAGGAGGTTCTCCTGCACGGTGAGCCTGGTGAAGGTGCCCCGGCCCTGCGGCACCAGGGACAGCCCGGCCGCGACAGCCTCGGCCGGGACGCCGGGCCGCAGCGCCGTGCCGCCGATGCGGACCGTGCCGCGCCGGCCGATCAGGCCGGCGACGGCGCGCAGGGTGGTGGTCTTGCCCGCGCCGTTGGCGCCGAGGATGACGACGATCTCGCCCTCGCCGACCGTGAGCGAGATCCCGTGCAGGACCTCGGCCTGGCCGTAGCCCGCTTTCAGGTCGGTGACGTCCAGCAGGGTCATGACGCCCGGCCCAGGTAGGCCTCGACGACCTTCGGGTCATTCCGTACCTCGTCGGGGGAGGCGTCGGCGATCTTGCGGCCGTTGTCCAGCGCGACGATGTGGTCGCACACGCTCATGACCAGCCCCATGTGGTGTTCCACCAGGACCGCCGACAGCGAGAAGTCGGCGCAGACCCGCTGGATCAGCGCCCCGAGTTCGTTGACCTCGGTATGGGTCAGCCCGCCGGCCGGCTCGTCCAGCAGGAGCAGCTTGGGCCGGGCGGCCAGGGCCCGGGCCAGCTCGAGCCGCTTGAGGGTGCCGAACGGCAGGCCGTCTGCCCGCTCGAAGGCGACCTCGGCCAGGCCGATCTGCTCCAGGATCTCGTAGGCGTCGGCCCGCAGCCGGCGCTGCTCGCGCAGGCTGGGCGGCCAGCCGACCAGGCTCTGCGCGAAGCTGACGCGCGCCCGCGACTGGGCGCCCACCATCGTGTTGTCCAGCACGGTCAGGCTGGGGAAGATGGCCAGGTTCTGGAACGTCCGGGCCACCCCGCAGCGGACCACGCCGTGGGCCGGTACCGACAGCAGGTCATGACCGTCGAACGTGATCCTCCCGGCGGCCGGCCGGACGACCCGCGTGCAGCAGTTGAACAGCGTGGTCTTGCCCGCGCCGTTCGGGCCGATGAAGCCGCAGATCTCGCCGTCGGGCACCCGGGCGCTGAAGTCGTCGAGGGCCGTGACGCCGCCGAACCTGACGGTCACGTTCTCGATCGTCAGCAAGGGCGGCGCTCCCCTCACGAGAGGGCCCGTACCTGCGGATACGGGTCATGGGCGGCTGGCCACCGGTCCGGGGCCCGAAATTGCTACAACCGCGAAAGTCGCTACAACCGTAGGAGTTGCTACAACAATGAGAGTCTCCACATAGAGCGGCCGAACGTCAAGGGCGCGTGACCGAAGCGAAACGTAGGTGTGCCTGCCCCGAGTCGTGGCCGTGGCATTGTCGCTCTTATAACTGTAGTATTTGCGGTGTCGCGTCGATGTTGCGGAGGTAGCCGTGCCACGCTCCAGCAAGGCCGCCGGATCGGTGGCGCTCGTCACCGGCGCGAATCGCGGTATCGGGCTGGCCTTCGTGCAGGAACTTGCGGAACGCGGGGCGCGCAAGATCTACGCGGGCGTCCGCAGCCCCGGTGACGTAACCGATGAGTTCAAGGAACTCCCGGTCGAGGTCGTCCCGCTGGACGTCACCGACCTGACCGCGGTCCAGGCCGCCGCGGCAGGCTGCCCGGACGTGAACCTGCTGGTCAATAACGCCGGGCTCTTCACCAACCGCAGGCTGGTGTGCACCGACGACCCCGAGCCTGCCCGCCGCGAGATGGAGGTGAACTACTTCGGCGTGCTGAACATGACCCGGGCGTTCGCACCCATCCTGGGGGCCAACGGCGGCGGTTACATCGCCAACGTGCTGTCGGTAGCCGGCGCCTTCCCGGCGCCGTTCATGGGCGGCTACTCCCCGGCCAAGGCCGCGGCCTTGTTCCTGTCCAGCATCACCCGCTCCGAGCTGGCCGAACAGGGCACCGAGGTGATCGCGCTGATCGTGGGTTCTGTCGACACCCGGATGGCCGCGCACGTCCAGGGCCGCAAGGAAGACCCCCGGGACATCGCCCGGGCCGGCCTGACCGCGCTCGACCGCGGCGAGTACGTGGCCGATACCGACTTCATGGCCATCGAGGCGCGAGCCAGGTACGCGCGGGATCCGGTCCGGTACGAGCGCGGGATGACCAAGCTGCTCAACGCCGCGGTCATGGACACCGGCCGGTAGCGCGATGGCGGCAGCCTCCCGGGCGGCGTCGCAGCCGCCACCCCCGACAGCATACGAGTCGGTCGCCGCGATCATCCGGACCCGGGCCGAGGCCGATCCGGCCGCGATCGCCATTACCGGCGATGGCCGGCAGGTCACCTTCGGCGAACTGGACGAGCGGTCCAGCCGCCTGGCCCACGCGCTGGCCGGGCTGGGCGTGAGCCGTGCGGACCGGGTGGCCTATCTGGACCAGAACGCCACGGAGTTCTGGGAGACCATGTTCGCCGCGGCCAAGCTGGGCGCGATCATGACCCCGCTGAACTTCCGGCTCGCCGGGCGCGAACTCCGGGCCATCCTGCAGGACGCCGAGCCCGCGGTGCTGATCGCCGCCGGGCCGATCCTGGACCAGCTGGGCCCGGACGCGGTGCCCGCGGGGCTCACCGTCGTCAGGGTCGGACCGGGAGAGGGCGCGGCCGCAGGCTACGAGCCCCTGCTGGCTTCGGGTGCCCCGGCCGATCCGGGGGAGCAGGCCACCGGCGCCGACCTGGCCGTGCTGATGTACTCATCCGGTACCACCGGCGCGTCCAAGGGTGTCTGCATCACCGCCGAGAACCTGCTCACCGGCGTGGCGACGTTCGTCGCCGAGTTCGCTCCGGATGCGGATTCGCGCAGCCTGGTGCCGCCGCCCTACTATCACATCGCCGCCAGCGGCTGGTCGCTGATTGCCCTGTCCCAGGGTGGCCGGGTGGTCCAGGTCCGCGAACCGCGCCCCGACCACCTGCTGGACCTGATGCAGGCCCACGCCACCACCCACGCGGCGCTGGTCCCGGCCCTCATCCAGGTCATGGTCGGGCTGCCGCAGGCGCGGACGGCCGACTTCTCCGCCCTGCGCACGGTGGTGTACGGTGCCTCGCCGATCGACGCCGGGCTGCTCCGCCGCGCGATCGACCTCTTCCAGGCCGACTTCACCCAGAGCTACGGGCTGACCGAGACCGTGGGCGTCGCCACGTTGCTGCGCCCGGACGATCATCGTTCAGGCGAAACGGCCCGGCTGCGCAGCGCGGGCCGCCCCGCCGCCTGCGCGGAGCTCGCGGTCGTCGACCCGGTGACCGGCGTCGCGCTGCCCGCCGGCCAGATCGGCGAGGTGGTGGTCCGCGGGCGGAACGTCACGCCGGGCTACTGGCGGCGGCCCGAGGCGACCGCGGCGCTGTTCCTGCCCGGCGGCTGGCTGCGGACCGGCGACGCGGGGTACCTGGACGACGGCGGGTACCTGACCATCGCCGACCGGATCAAGGACATCATCATCTCCGGCGGGGAGAACGTCATCCCCGGCGAGGTCGAGCGGGTCCTGGCCGAACACGACGGCGTGGTCGAAGCGGCGGTCGTCGGCGTCCCGTCGCCGCGCTGGGGCGAGACCCCGGTGGCGTTCGTCGCCCGCAGGCCGGGCCGCGACCCGGCGCCGACCGAGGACGAGCTGCTGGCCTTCTGCCGCGTGCGGCTCGCGCACTACAAGTGCCCGACCCGGATCGAGTGGGTCGACGCGCTGCCCAGGAACCCGTCGGGCAAGGTGCTCAGGCGCGAGCTGCGCGCGCCCTACTGGCAGCACCGTGACCGCCAGGTCGGCTAACCCCCCAGGACCCGGAAAGGACCGCTATGACCGAGAACCAGTGGGCCGAGCTGCGTCAGGTCGGCCTGGCCACCCTGGACCACCAGGGCGCCGTCCGGGCCGCCACTGAGCTGCTGGGGCTCGGGTCCGGCTTCGATGATCCGCTGCTGGCCGCCTGGCACCTGGCCGACTTCACCGCGCCGATCGGTCCCGATACCTACCTGGAGATCCTCGCCCCGACCGCCCCCGATCACTCGATGACCAGGTGGCTGGGCCGGGCCGGCGGCGCGGCTGGGTGGGTGATGTCCACGCAGGTGCCGTCGCTGGACGGAGTGCAGGAGCGCGCCGCCGAGCACGGGGTCAGGATCGCCGTGCAGACCCAGGCTCTGGGGCACAACATCGTCCAGTTTCACCCTCTCGACGTCGGCGTCCTGCTCGAGCTCGACGAGTTCCTGCCCCGCGGCGCGTGGTTCTGGGACGACATGGAGACCGCCCGGGCCGCGCAGGCCAGCCGCAGCGCCACGGTCGACGACATCGCCGCGGTCGACGTCGCGGTCGGGGACCCCGTGGCCATGGCGGCGACCTGGGCGGCCCTCATCGGCCTCGCGCCCCCGACCCCGACTCCCGACGGCGCCGCGCTCGCCTTCAGCAGCCGGACCATCCGGTTCGTGCCCGCCGCGGGCGGCCGCACCGGGATCGTCGCCGTCGACGTGCACGCCACCGACCGTGAGCACGGTCCCGGCCGCAAGGGCGAGCTGTGCAACACCCTGATCCGCTTCGTCTAGGCGAGGGCCTCTAGGCGCGGAACTCAGTGCGGCGCCGGGAACCTGGGCGGCCGGCGCTCGATGAAGCTCCGCACGCCCTCGGCGAAGTCCGCCGAGGCGAGCGCCGCGCGCTCCAGCTCAAGCCCCGCCGCGATGGAGGTCACCACGTCCTGCTCCGCGGCCGCCCGCAGCTGCGCCTTCATGGTCCTGATCGAGGCGGGGGAGCAGTTCTCGGCTAGGTCCGCCGCGTACTCCAGCGCGGCATCGAGCGCCTCGCCGGGCGGGACGATCCGGTGGATCAGCCCCAGGGCAGCCGCCTCGTCGGTGGTGAAGGTCCGCCCGGATAGCAGCAGCTCGGTGGCCCGGCTGAGCCCGATCAGCCGGGGCAGCAGCCAGGCGCTCCCGTGCAGGGCGGGCAGCCCGCGGCGGGCGAACGCCGTCGTCATCCGCGCCCCGGTCACCGCGATCCTGACGTCGCACATCAGCGTCTGCATCAGGCCGATCCCGGCGCACGCCCCGTTGATCGCGGCGATCAGCGGCTTGCCCATCAGCAGCGGGAAGTAGTCCGGCTGCTCGATGGCCGCCATCTCCGGGTTGAAGTCGCCGGTCTGGGTGTACACGGTGAGCTCGGCGGTGTCCGCGCCCGGGCAGAACGTCGAGCCCGACCCGGTGATCACGATGGCCCGCACCTCGGGATCGCGTTCGCAGTCCGCGAGCAGTCCCAGGTAACGCCGCTGGAGCGGGATGGTCCAGGCGTTCTTGCGTTCCGGCCGGTTCAGCGTCAGCACGGCGACCGCGCCCGACCGCCGGTACAGCACCAGATCGTCGGTCATGAACCAGGCTCCTCCCGCTCGACGGATAGCCGCGCCCGCAGCTCCCGTTTGAGCACCTTCCCGGACGGGTTACGCGGCAGCTCATCGACCAGGACCAGCTGCTCGGGCAGCTTGAACGACGCGACCTGTCGCTCGCGGAGGAAACCCACCAGGTCGGCCAGCGACAGGGCCGCGCCGTCTCGTGGTACCACCACCGCGCACAGGCGCTCGCCGAGCACCGGATCGGGCACGCCGACGGCGGCCACCTCGGCCACCCCCGGGCAGGACTGCAGCAGTCCTTCGACCTCGGCGGCGGAGATCTTCATGCCGCCCCGGCTGATCAGGTCCTTGGCCCGGTCCACGTACAGCAGGTACTCGCCTCGTCCGCCCGCGTACTGGAAGATGTCGCCGGTCCGGTACCAGCCGTCCTCGTCGAACGGCGTGCCGGCGCCGTCCCAGTAGCCGGCGAACACCGTCGGTCCCTTCAGCCGCAGCTCCCCGGGCTGCCCGGCGGCGGAGATCTCCGCGCTGGTCGACAGGTCCACCAGGCGGGCCCGGGTCCACCGGTCGGTGCCGATCCGGGTCGGCAGCCCGGCGCCGGGGCGCGGGAAGTAACGTCCGCGTTCGGCCGGGTCCGGGATGTTGTCCGGGTACCCGGTCAGCGAGATGCCCTCGTTGGAGCCAAAGAAATTGATCACCGAGACGCCGCGCGCCTCCCACCCCT
>Ga0070731_10003159_pt1 | contig 15033 bp, 17 predicted proteins | sample Coa_R1_2_FD_66448 | JGI IMG/M metagenome (GOLD analysis project Ga0070731, IMG submission 66448) | Surface soil microbial communities from Centralia Pennsylvania, which are recovering from an underground coalmine fire - Coalmine... | ecosystem: Environmental > Terrestrial > Soil > Unclassified ... | reverse complement strand
CGCTGTGCCTTCCGAAGCAGCGCCAAGAGACTCTGTGAGAGACCATACTGTGCGGGCTTACCGGCCTTCCCGAATGGATTGCCGCCCTTCGCAAAGCCGTTGGTGATCGCCGTCGACCCGCCATAGATGACGTTCGCTGGAGTGGGAAACGAAACGGCGCGTATCTGTCGGACACGGTCGACGAAATCGGCTGGAAGCTTCGGGCCTAGGACGTCGGCAGCGAGCGTTGCTCTCGCGATGGCCGCGTCGCACGAAGGCGCCTGGAGAACGACAGATACCGCTTCGAGTTGAAGCTCTGATTTCGCCTGTGCCGCGAGTTGCCGGCTCTCAACTTGAGCGCGGCGATTCGCCGCGTCGCGGTTCGCTCCGATCTGCCAAGCCGCCACCCAGAGTGCTCCAGCGACGCTGATGAGCGCGACAATGACCGTGACGACTAAGGGGAGCCAGTGTGCTCCGCTTCGCCCCTCGCTCTGAACCACTTCGGGCGGACGCTAATCCTTGGTCCGGTCGGACTCGCTGCGCCGGGTCTCTATGCCTCCGGCGGAATGATGTGGTCGTCGAGCAGTAGGAATAGGTCGTCAGTGCTGAATGCGACTTCCACGGCAACACGATTTCCGTCGGCGTCGTGGATCTCCGCGAGCCATGCGTCGGGGGTCTTCGACCACACGACGGTCCGCGTAAACGTCCCCGTCGCGACCGCCTTCTGAACGGAGACCGAATCTGTGAAGGTGGCGCTTATTCCCTGGACGGCCGACAGCGTGATCCGGTACTCGCGAGCGGTTGAGCCGCAGTTAGGGCATGGCACGCGATCAGGCTGAAGACCGATCTGGGGAGGAGGTAGGAGTTCCGTCAGTTCGAGCCCACAGTTGCGACAGAACTCCGCTCGAGCAGTCGTGTCAGGCATCTCCCGATCCTAGCTACTGCAATTGCTTGCGGGCGTGTCGTCCTTGGGATAGAAGTAGAGGACGACCTGCTTCCCGCGAAGGCCGGACAGCCGCACGGTCTCGCCGGCATCGCTCGTGAGCTCGAAGTCCGGGGCTGCTTGTCCCTCTGCGATCATCGTCGCTGATGCTAACGGCGCACCACACCGTCGCATTCCTTGTGCTGGCGGTCACCTGGGCCGCCGCGCTCGTGGCCGGCGTCACGTACGTTCGGCGCCGCGAGCCGAGGGGGCTCGTCACCCACCTGCTCGCACTCGCGCAATCGGTGCTCGTCGCACAGGTCGCGCTCGGCCTCCTCCTGCTTTCCCAGCACAAGCGGGCCCCCGAGCGGCTGCACTACCTCTACGGGACACTCGCGCTCCTTGCGGTACTCGCACCGTGGCTGTACGCGCCGGCCGACCGGCGCGCGCGGCTCGGCTGGTTCGCCGCCGCTACTCTGGTCGCAGGAGCGCTTGCGGTGCGCGCGTACATGACCGGCACATGAGCTCGTTCTTCTCGCGGATGAACCCGACCGTGCGCGGGTTCCTCATCATTCTCGCGATCGTCGCGGTCGTCGTCGTCCTGCAGCTCGAGGCGACGCTGGCCGCGCTGTGGATCCTGGCGCGGATCGCGTTCCTGCTCGCGATCGCGTTCTTCATCTACCTCGTCTGGCGCGAGCGGCGGGAGGAGATCTCGCAGTGGCCGGTGCGGGCCTCGGCCGTCTTCTACGGTGGGGCGGTGCTCGCCGTCGCCGACCTGGGCGCGTACTCGTACGGCGGCGCTCACGGCCTCCAGATCATCGCGTTCCTCGGGGTGCTCGTCCTCTGCGGCCTCGCCATGTGGCGGACCTGGAGGGACCAACACACGTATCTCTAGGCTTCGGCGCGAACGGAGGCGCCGTCCAGGGCGTTCACTGCCTCGCGGACGGTCACGTGCTTCCCTACGAAGATCGGCGTGTCGCGTTCGGTGTAGCGCGACGCCTCGCTCTCGCGCAGCGTCAGCATCAGGTGCATGAAGTCGGCCGGCTCGTCGCACTCGAACGCGGTCATGAACTCCTGGTCGTCGATTCCGAACGAGTAGGTGGTGTGGTTGTGGATCGTCGCGAACTCGTGGCCGACGCGCATGTGCTCGTCCATGGCGCGCTGGCGGTCCTCCGCCGGCAGCGCATACCAGGGCCTGACCTTCACGAACGGATAGACGACGAGGTACGGCGAGCCCTTGGGGATGATCTTCCGCGGCTTGCGCGCGCTCGTGTACGACGAGGCCTTCGTCGTCGCGAGGTACGAATACGGCGTCTCGACCCACGCGGCGAGCGGCGTTCCGTTCAGCGCAGTACCCAGCTCGAGCAGATCGTCGTACCGCGGCGTGATCTTCCACAGGAAGAAATCGACGTCCGGCCGGACTCCGGCCGTCGAGTAGCAGCGGAGTGCGTCGAAGCGCTCGCTCGCCTCCTCGACCACGTCCGCGAACGCGTCCTTCCCGGCTTGCCGCTCGTCGATCGGCAGCCGTCGCCACCCCGGGTCGACACGGTAGAACGTGTACGCGACGTACTGGCCGTCCATGCCGTGCAAGGTTAGCCGGGTGCGACGACGCGGCGGAGCAGGCCCGCTTTCCCCGGATTCACCGGCGCGAGGAGAGAGACGCGCAGGCGGTACGTCGCCTTCGCCCTCGGCACACGGAACGGCAGCGTCGTCGGGGTGCCGCCGACTGCTCGCCCGTGCTTCGAGACGATGAGCTTCCCGGCGCCTCGGTAGAGCTGAGCGACATACGAGCAGTCGAGGTCGCAGGTCATCGTCAATACAGGCCCCTCCTGCGTCACCGTGGCCTTCGGCGTGAGCCCGAGGCTCGGGCACTGCGCGACGATTCCGCGGCGGGCGTCGTCCATGGCCGCCTTGACCCCGGCGAGGCTCGTCTTCGGCGTGTCGTCCGGGTAGTACACGCCGGATTGCCACCCCGTCATCGCCTTCTCGTCGATGGCATGGAAGACGAAGAATCCCTTGACGGTGGAATCACAGAACGCGAGCTGGATCGCCTGCCGGTAGTACGCGGCCTGCGTCGCCTCGTCGACCGGCTGCGTCACCGCCACCTCCGTGCCGGTATAGAGGCTCTGCTTCGCCGGCGGGATCTGCGATTCGACGCCGAACTCGTCGAAGTAGATCGGCAGCGAGCTTCCCTGCTGCGCGGTCCCGTCGAATGCCTGACCGAGCAGCGCAACGAGCTTCCCGTAGTCGGCGAGCGCGATCGTCGTCGTGTTCGGGTGCGTCCCGTCGGCCGGCGCGTCGCTCGAGTGGTCCTCGTACGGATGGAGCGCGAGCGCGTCCATGATCGGCGTCGTCCGCCCACTGGCCCTGTACGTGGCGCCGAGATCGGTGATGAAGGCCGTGGGCGAGTGCGTGGGCCGGATGCCGCCGGGATCGTCGCTGCCGCGGGGTGCGAGTGCGCCTCCGATCACCTCGACGTTCGGATTCGCCGCCTTCACCGCGTCGTAGGTGCGGGCGAGTAGCGACTCGTACGCGGCTGCGGCGGCGTCGCCGCCGTTCGCGTCGAACTGGGGCAGCCAGTAGCGGTTGAGGTTCGGCTCGTTGCCCACGATGAGATGCCGGACCCCCGTGCTGCGGACGACGGACGCTGCGAACGCAGCGAAGTCGGCCTGGTCGGTGTCGCTGAGGGGCGTGGTCTTGCTCCCGAAGTTCATGACGGTCGTCAGGACCTCCAGGCCGTCCTTCTTCGCCGCCGTCATGACGTTGCCGAGGATCGTCGCGTCGCCCGACGAGACCGACGTCTCGCCGGGCGCCCACGTCTGCGTGATGCGGACGGCGCGGAAACCGGCCGCGGCGAGCAGATCCATCTGCTGCTGCGCGACCGCAGGATTCGACGACCGCACGGCATCCTCGGTCGCGCCGAGCAACATCGTCGGGCCGCCGGCGTGCGCCGCGGGTGCGAGCGTGAGCAGGAAAAGGGCGGCTACCGTAGCCGTGCCGTGTCGGAGCGCGTGCACGATCAGCTCAAGAGTTTGCCGACTAAACCGGGCGTCTACCTGTTCCGCGATGCCGACGGCGAGATTCTTTACGTCGGCAAGGCAAAATCCTTACGTCCGCGCGTCCGCTCGTACTTCCAGCGAACGGGTGACGGCCGCGCGCAGATCCGCCAACTCCCGGAGCGGGTGGCCGACATCGAGGTGATCGTCACGGGCAGCGAGGTCGAGGCCCTCCACCTCGAGCAGAACCTCGTGAAGCGGCACCGGCCGCCGTTCAACGTGCGGCTCCGCGACGACAAGTCGTTTCCATACATCGCCGTCACGGTCGAGGACGAGTACCCGCGGGTGATGTTCACCCGCGAGCGCCACCGTCCGGGTGTCTGGTACTTCGGACCGTACGCGAACGCGAAGAAGGTGCGGGAGACGCTCGACGTCCTCAACCGGGTCTTCCCGTATCGCCCGTGTGAGGGGCCCAAGCCGGGGCGTCACTCCGGCATTCCGTGCCTCGACTACCACATCGACCGGTGCCTGGCCCCCTGCGTGGGCTACGTCTCGAAGGAGGACTATCGCGCGATCATCGACGGCGTCATCGAGTTCCTCTCCGGGACCGTCAAGCCGATCCAGCGGGAGCTCGAGGCGAAGATGCAGGCGGCCGCAGGTGAGGAGCGATTCGAGGACGCGGCGCGATATCGCAACCGACTGTACGCGGTGCAGCACCTCGTCGAGCGGCAGGCGGTGGAACGGCAGTCGGTCGGGACGGTCGACGTCATCGGCTTCGCCGCCGAGGGCGACCGCGCGGTCGTCCAGATCTTTCCGCTGCGGGGTGGGAAGATGGTCGACCGCTACTCGTTCCACCTCGAGAACGTCGGAGGTCAGGACGTGACGACGATCCTCGAGTCCTTCGGCCTCGAGTACTACGGCAGTGCGCCGAGCGTGCCGCCGCAGATCGTCGTTCCGCGCGACGCGGGCGATCTCTCCGCGCTCGCAGAGCTCCTTTCCGGACGCCGTGGGGCGAAGGTCGAGGTCCGCGCGGCCGAGCGCGGCGAGAAGAGGAGGCTGCAGGGGCTCGCCGACGAGAACGCGCGCCATGCGCTCGTCAGCGAGCAGGCGCAGTCGGAGCAGCGGCGCGCGCGCCGAGTCGAGTCGCTCGAAGAGCTGCGCGAGGCGCTGAACCTCGAGTCGCTCCCGATCCGGATCGAGTGCTACGACATCTCCCACGCCATGGGGCAGGACCCGGTCGGATCCATGGTGGTCTTCCAGGACGGCCTCCCGAAGAAGAGCGACTACCGCAAGTTCGGGGTGCGGACGGCGGGCGAGGATCCGGACGACTTCGCCGCCATGGCCGAGGTCGTCTCGCGCCGGTTCGCGCGGCTCGCGGATGCGGCGGGCGAGCCGGCGTGGACGACGGTGCCGAACCTCGTCGTCGTCGACGGCGGCAAGGGGCAGCTCTCGGCGGCGTTGGAGGCGATGCAGGCCTACGACCTGCCGCGCGTCGCCGTCATCGCGCTCGCAAAGCGGATCGAGGAGGTCTTCGTGCCCGGCCGCCCCGACGCGATCGTTCTCTCGCGGCACAACCCCGGGCTGCAGCTTCTGCAGCGGATCCGGGACGAGGCACACCGGTTCGCGCTCGGCTTTCACCGGCAGCGGCGTGAATCGCGTGGGTTCTCGTCGCTCTTCGACGAGCTCGAGGGCGTGGGGCCGGCGCGGCGGCGCGCGCTGCTCCAGCATTTCGGTTCGGTCGAGGCGATGGTGGCGGCGAGCCAGGAGGAGCTCGAAGGCGTCCCCGGCGTTCCGGCGAAGACGGCCCGCCGGATCTACGCACAGCTTCACAAGGCGGGCCGCGCCTAGGTGGTAGTTCTTACAGCGGCTTGAGAGATCCCTAACGTTGGGTCTCTAGCCTCGGGGCATGTCACTGCACCGGATCGAGGACGATCTCCGCGACCACGGCTGGTACGAGGAGCTCTTCGTCCGGATGATCGCCGAGGTGGAGGCATTCGCAGGACGCTGGGCGGCGTTCGAGGAGGCGGTCGCCTCGGTCGAGGTCGCCCGGTTTACCGATCCTGTACACGATTCTTAGGCAGGCGCCGGCTCTTTCGGCTTCGATAAGGGCGAATGAGAACGCTGGCCCTGCTTCTCGTCCACGCTGCCGCTGCAAGCAGTAACTGGGCCGGCTACGCGGTCACCGGCTCGACCTTCACCGACGTGAAGGGGACGTGGGTGCAGCCCGCTGTCACGTGCCCGGCCGGCGCATCGACGTATTCGGCCTTCTGGGTCGGCCTCGGCGGCTACTCGGGCGGCAACGGCGGTCTCGAGCAGATCGGCACCGAGTCCAACTGCCTGGACGGCCAGCCCGTGTACGACGCGTGGTACGAGCTCCTACCGGACGGCTCGGTGCAGGCGCCGCTCGGCATCGCGCCCGGCGACACGGTGACCGCGGAGGTGAGCGTGACCGACCCGAGCGTGACGCTGACCCTCGCCGACGTCACGAGCGGGCAGACGTTCACGACGCAGCAGACGCCGACGACCCTCGACATGTCGTCGGCCGAGTGGATTGCGGAGGCGCCGGCGCGCTGTTTCGGCAGCCGCTGCTTCGGTCTGTCGCTCGCGAACTTCGGCAGCCTCGCGTTCAGCGGCTCGTCGACGACGGCGAACGGCCACGTCGGCACGATCTCCGACGCCGGCTGGAGCGCGACGTCGATCGACCTCGCCGGGCGGTCCGGCTCCGCGTCGCCGGCGCCCTTGTCGCCCGACGGGTCCGGGTTCACCGTCGCCTTCTCGCAGCCGCAGCAGGCCGTGGTCGTCCAGGCTCCGAAGGCGAAGGCCAAGCCCAAGAAGGCGAAGCCCAAGCCGAAGTACAAGAAGGGCTAGTCGGACTGCATGAACGGGTAGCCGTAGTCCGTCGGCGGGACGAACGTCTCTTTGATCGACCGCGGGGAGACCCAGCGGATGAGGTTCCACATCGAGCCCGCCTTGTCGTTCGTCCCCGACGCTCTTCCGCCGCCGAACGGCTGCTGGCCCACGACCGCGCCGGTCGGCTTGTCGTTGACGTAGAAGTTGCCGGCGGCGTAGCGCAGGCGGTCACGTGCGGTGTCGACGGCGGAGCGGTCGCGGGAGAAGACCGCGCCAGTGAGCCCGTAGGGCGCGCCTGCGTCGATCAGGTCGAGCGTGTCCTCGTACCGGTCCGCGTCGTAGACGAACGCGGTCACGACCGGGCCGAAGAGCTCCTCCCGCATCGTGCGGAAGCTCGGATCGCTCGTCTCGATCACCGTCGGCTGGACGAACCACCCATCGGAGTCGTCGTACCCGCCGCCGACGAGGACCGACGCCTTCCCGTTCGACGCCTTCGCCTCCTCGATCGCCTCCTTCTGCGTTGCGAACGAGCTCTTGTCGATGACGGCGCCCATGAAGTTGGAGAAGTCGTTGACGTCGCCCATGCTCAGGCTGCGCACCTGCTCGACCAGGCGCTCGCGCAGCGCCGGCCAGAGGTTCGACGGTGCGAAGACCCGGGAGGCGGCGGAGCACTTCTGCCCCTGGTACTCGAACGAGCCGCGCACGATCGCGGTCGCGAGCGCGTCGACGTCCGCGGACGGGTGCGCGACGATGAAGTCCTTGCCGCCGGTCTCGCCGACGATGCGCGGGTAGTTCCGGTAGCGCCCTGCCGCGATGTTCTCTCCGACCGTCTTCCACATGCCGTTGAACACGCCGGTCGAGCCCGTGAAATGGATGCCGGCGAGGTGGGGGCTGGCGAGCGCGGGATCGCCGACCTCGGCGCCGTTGCCGTAGACGAGGTTGATGACGCCCGGCGGAAGCCCGGCCTCCTCGTACAGCTTCATCAGCCAGTACGCGGAGTACGCCGCCGTCGACGCCGGCTTCCAGACGACCGTGTTGCCCATGAGGGCTGCCGACGTCGGCAGGTTGGCGCCGATGGCGGTGAAGTTGAACGGCGTCACCGCAAAGACGAAGCCTTCGAGCGGCCTGTACTCGATCCGGTTCCAGACGCCGGGCGACGAGACCGGCTGCTGCTCGTAGATGCGGGTCATGAACTCGACGTTGAAGCGCCAGAAATCGATCACCTCGCAGGCCGAGTCGATCTCCGCCTGGTGCGCCGTCTTCGACTGGCCGAGCATGGTCGCGGCGTTCAGCGTCGCCCGCCACGGGCCTGCGAGAAGCTCCGCTGCGCGGAGGAAGATCGCCGCGCGGTCCTCCCACGGCGTGCGCGACCAGTCGTCCCAGGCGCCGGCCGCCGCGGCGATCGCACGATCGACCTCGGGCGCGCCGCCCTTGTGCACGGTCGCGAGGACGTGCGAGCGCTTGTGCGGCTCGACCGCCTCGAACGTATTGCCGGTACGCACCTCCTCGCCGCCGATCACGAGCGGGAGGTCGAGCCGTTGCGACTCCATCTCCCGGAGCCGGGTGCGCAGCTCCTCGCGCTCGGGCGTGCCCGGGGCATAGCTCCTGACCGGCTCGTTGTAGGGCTCGGGGACCTGGAAGATCGCGTGAGTGCTCATGCCGCGATTCTACGATGGACCGATGGTCCGGCAGCTGGCCTACGACGTGGACGGCTGGGGGGTGGGGGAGCTCGTGCTCGCAGACGACCGCGTCGTCTGGCACGAGCTGCCGACGGTGTCAGAGACCAAAGTCGGTGTCGGACACCGAAATGAGGTCGTGGCCCTGATCCAGGCGTACTTCGCCGGCGAGGCGGTCGCGCTCGAGGACGTCCCGGTCGACCTCGAGTACGAAAGCGACTTCTTCGGACGCTGCGCCGAGACGCTCCGTGCGGTTCCGCGCGGGGAAGTGGTCACATACGGCGAGCTCGCGGCGCTCGCCGGCTCGCCCGGCGCCGCGCGCGCAGCCGGGAGCTTCTGCGCGCGCAACCGTCTCGGCCTCTTCGTCCCCTGCCACCGCGTCGTCGCCGCCGGCGACCTCGGCTCGTACGGCACGCTCGGGCTCCGCTACAAGCGGCGCCTCCTGGAGCTCGAGGGTGCTCTCTGAGGATCTGCGGAACGAGCTCGCCGCGATCGCGCCCGAGGCGGACTGCGACCGGCTGGCCGAGCTGTCCGGCCTGTTCCACGTCGCCGGGAGCGTGCACCTGCGCGGCCGCGGCGAGGTCGGGGTCCACCTCGATCTCGTCAGCTCCGCGATCGCGAGACGCGCATTCGCGCTCCTGCGCGCGTTCGAGGTCGAGTCGGAGATTCGCACGTACCAGCGGCCTGCGTTCGACCGCGCGACGCGCTATCAGCTGCATGTCGAAGGGACGCGGCACGCGTACGAGACGCTCCACCGGGCGGGCGTCCTCGACTCGGCGCACCGGCCCATCGACCACCCGCCGGGCCGGGTGCTCGCACGTCGCTGCTGCCGCCGCGCGTACCTGCGCGGGGCGCTCCTCGGAGCGGGCTCGCTCAGCGGACCGCGCGACCCGCATCTCGAGATTCGGACGGTCGAGATCGAGGGCGCGCAGTTCCTTGCGGACGTCGCGGCCCGGGAGGACGCGGAGCTGCACGTCCTCGACCGCGGCCGGCACGCGATCGCGTACGCGAAAGGCACCGAGGCCATCGCGGACACCCTCGTCGCCGCCGGCGCGAGCGACGTCGTGCTCTTGCTGGAGGAACGCTCGGTCGTCGCCGCGACGAAGGCCGACGCGAACCGGCTCGCGAACGCCGATCACGCGAACCTCGTCCGAACCGGCCGCGCCGCCCACGCGCAGCTCCAGGCGCTGCGCAGGCTCGACGTCGACTCGCTTCCCGAAGAGCTGCGCGAGCTCGCAGTCCTCCGCATGCGGCACCCGACCGCCTCGATCGCCGACCTCGCCCGCCGGTGCCGGCCGCCGGTGACGAAGTCGTCCGCCTACCGGCGCCTGCGGCGGATCCAGGACCTCGCCGGCTGAGGTCTCGTACCACTTGCAAAGCACTAGCGCGATTCGCACATAAGTCGTCATACTCGGCAACGGCGGGTCCGCGCTCGTCCGGTGACGGATACAGACCCCGTCCGTCACCACGGTCTCGGGTGTGGTTGCAGGACCGGGAGGGTCGTCCTCGGAGCTTCCCGGTCCGCCCGCCACTTCGAACATCGCGGTTCGCGCAGAAGCGGGCGGACGGCCAGAAGTCGGCAGCCACCGTTTGCGTGGAAAACCCGCTCAACTGCGGCTTCCTGCGGACTGATCGCCCGGCGCCCCCGGTTAGACTCGGACCGAGACCACCAAGACCGAGAAAGGCATGAGCTCATGACCAAGATCAGGGTCGGGATCAACGGATTCGGCAGGATCGGACGGAACTTCCTCCGTGCGCAGCTGGAGCGCGGCGGGGACTTCGAGATCGTCGCGGCCAACGACATCGGCGACACGAAGACGATGGCCCACCTGCTGAAGCACGACTCGGTGCTCGGCACGCTGAACGCGCGAGTCGAGGCCGGCGAAGGCTTCATCAGGGTCAACGGCAACGAGATCCGCTTCACGACCGAGAAGGATCCCGCTCAGCTGCCGTGGGACGAGCTCGGCGTCGACGTCGCAATCGAGTCCACGGGGCTGTTCACGAAGCGCGACGCCGCCTCCAAGCACCTGGATGCCGGCGCGAAGAAGGTCGTCATCTCCGCCCCGGCGACCGACCCGGATCTCACGCTCGTTCTCGGCGTCAACGACCGGGAGTACGACCCCGAGCATCACAACATCATCTCGAACGCGTCCTGCACGACGAACTGCGTGGCGCCGCTCGCGAAGGTGCTGCACGAGGCGTACACGATCGAGCGCGGCTTCATGACGACGATCCACGCGTACACGAACGATCAGCGCACACTCGACCTGCCGCACAAGGATCTGCGACGGGCGCGTGCGGCGGCGATCAACCTCATCCCGACCTCGACGGGCGCGGCCCGCGCAATCGGCGTCGTCCTGCCCGATCTCAAGGGCAAGGTCGACGGGATGTCGATGCGCGCTCCCGTTCCGACCGGGTCGATCGTCGACCTCGTCGTGCAGGTGGCCAAGGAGACGACGGCCGACGACGTGAACGCGCTGTTCCGGTCGAAGGCGGACACCGGCGACTTCGAGGGCATCCTCGAGTACTCCGACGAGCCGCTCGTCTCGACGGACATCGTCCACTCGTCGTACTCCTCGATCTTCGACAGCGGCCTGACGATGGTGAACGGAAACCTCGTCAAGGTGTTCGGCTGGTACGACAACGAATGGGGCTACAGCTGCCGTCTGGTCGATCTGGTGGCAAAGATCGCGCAGACGATGCCTGCCGCAGTCGCCGCGTAATGCGCATCCCGCGCTCGGTCCGTGAAGCCGACGTCGCCGGCAAGGTCGTTCTGGTCCGCTCCGACCTGAACGTTCCGCTCGAGAACGGTGCGGTTGCCGACGACACGCGGATCCGCGCGTCACTGCCGACGCTTCGCCTGCTGCTCGACGAGGGCGCGGCCGCGATCCACGTCTGCTCGCACCTCGGCCGCCCCAAGGGCGTCGACGACGCCTACCGAATGGCGCCCGTGGAGACGCGGCTGCGCGAGCTGCTGCCCGACGATCGCATCGAGCTGCTCGAGAACACGCGCTTCAATCCGGGTGAGACGAAGAACGACGAGGGCTTCGCGCGCGAGCTCGCGAACGGCTGCGACCTGTACGTGGACGATGCGTTCGGGTCGGCGCACCGGGCGCACTCCTCGACGGAGGCGGTGGCGCGGCTCCTGCCCGCATATGCAGGCCTGCTGCTCGAGGAGGAGCTGCGCAACCTCGGCAGGCTCCTCGGGGACGTCGAGCGTCCGTTCGTGCTCGTCTCCGGTGGAGCGAAGGTGGAGGACAAGCTCGGTGTGCTGCAGCACCTCGGCGGCCGTGCGGACACGGTGCTGATCGGCGGGAAGATGGCGGAGCAGCTGCGGGTCGACAATCCGCTCGGCTTCGAAGCCGTGCTGCCGGTCGACGTCGTCGGCGCGGCCGAGTTCGAGGCAGACGCCGAGTCCGGCGTCTTCCCCGTTGCCGACCTGCCGGAGGGATGGCTCGGCCTCGACATCGGCCCGGAGACGCGGTCGTTGTTTGCGCACGAGCTCGCCGGAGCGAAGACGATCTTCTGGAACGGCCCGATGGGCGTGTTCGAGTGGCCGCCCTTCGCCGAAGGCACGAAGGCGGTCGCGGAGGCCGTCGCCGCCAACCACGGCGCATTCAGCGTCGTCGGCGGGGCCGACTCCGTGCGCGCGCTCAACGAGCTGGGGCTCGCCGACCGGATCTCGTGGGTGTCGACCGGAGGCGGCGCAAGTCTCGAGCTCCTCGAAGGCAAGGAGCTACCCGGCGTCGCGGTGATCCCGTCGTGATCATCGCCGGCAACTGGAAGATGTTCCGCGGACCGGACCCGTACGCGCTGCAGGAGCTCGACGCCGTCGTCTGCCCGCCGTACACGCGATTACGCGACTGCGTCGATGCGGGGCTGGCGACGTACGCGCAGAACGTGCACTGGGAGCCCGAGGGCCCCTACACCGGCGAGATCTCGCCGCCCATGCTGCTGGAGCTCGGCGTCGCCGGCTCGCTCGTCGGCCACTCGGAGCGTCGCCAGTACTTCGGGGAGACCGACGACACGGTCGCAAAACGGGCGCGGGCCGCCCTCGACGCCGGGCTGCGCGTGATCGCGTGCGTCGGCGAGACTCGTGGCGAGCGTGAGCGCGGCGAGACCGAGGAGGTCCTCCGGCGCCAGCTCTCCGTGCTCGAGCCGCATCCGAGCCTGGTTCTCGCCTACGAACCGGTGTGGGCGATCGGCACGGGCCTCACGGCGACGCCGGAGATGGCGGAGGAGGCCCACGAGTTCATCAAGTCGATCCTCGACCTCCCCGTCCTCTACGGCGGCTCCGTCAAGCCCGACAACGCAGCCGGCCTGCTGGCGCAGTCCGCCGTCGACGGCGCGCTCGTCGGCGGTGCATCGCTCGACGTCGACTCCTTCACGGCCATATGCCAAGCGGCGGCACGTATCCCCTCGTAGTCCTCGTCATCCTCGACGGCTGGGGCTGCGCCCCACCCGGCCCGGGGAACGCGGTCTCGCTCGCGCGCACGCCGACGTTCGACCGGCTCTGGCGCGAGTTCCCGCACACGACGCTGAAGGCGTCGGGCGAGGCGGTCGGGCTGCCGCCGGGACAGATGGGGAACTCCGAGGTCGGGCACCTCACCATCGGGTCGGGGCGCATCCTCTTCCAGGATCTCATGCGCGTGAACAAGGCGATCGAGAGCGGCGAGCTCTTCGAGAACGAGGCGCTTCGCGCCGCCTTCGAGCGCGGCGACAACGTCCACCTGCTCGGCCTTGTCTCGCACGGTGGCGTGCACTCGCACATCGACCACGTCGAGGCGCTGCTCCGGTTCGCGCCGGAGAAGACGTGGATCCACGCCTTCACGGACGGCCGAGACGTCTCGCCGCACTCCGCCGTGCACGACCTCACCGAGCTGCCCGTCGACCGGATCGCCACCGTCGCCGGCCGCTACTACGCGATGGACCGAGACAAGCGCTGGGACCGGACGGAACGCGCCCTTCGTGCGATCGTCGACGGCGAGGGCGAGCACGCCGCGGATCCGATAGCCGCCGTGCAGCGGAGCTACGACCGCGACGTCACCGATGAGTTCATCGAGCCCGTCGTCATCGAGGGACGGCCTCGGCTCGACCCTGCGCGCGACACGGCGATCTTCTTCAACTTCCGGCCCGACCGCGCGCGCCAGCTGTCGGAGAAGCTCGCCCAGCGCGGCGTCGACCTGACGACGATGACGCGCTACCGCGAGGACTTCGACTTCCCGGTCGCGTTCGACGAGCAAACCGTGCCGTTGGTCCTCGCGGAAGTGCTCGCCCAGCGCGGCCTCGCGCAGCTGCACGCCGCCGAGACGGAGAAGTACGCGCATGTCACCTACTTCTTCGACGGGGGCCGCGAGGAGGAGTTCCCCGGAGAGACGCGCCTGCTCGTCCCGTCGCCGCGCGACGTCGCGAGCTACGACCAGAAGCCCTCGATGTCGGCGTGCGAGCTCACCGACCGCTTCGTGGACGAGATCGGCGGGGGCTATGCCTTCGCGGTCATCAACTTCGCGAATCCCGACATGGTCGGCCACACGGGCGTCATCCCGGCTGTGGTGGAGGCGGTGGAGACGACCGACAGCTGCCTCGCTCGCGTCGTCGACGCCGTTGGGAGCCTCGGGGGCGTCTGCCTCGTCACTGCCGACCACGGGAACGCCGAGCAGGAGCTGCAGGAGGACGGAAGCCCGCACACGGCCCATACGACCAACCGCGTCCCGCTCGTGATCACCGCTCCGGGCCTGGAATTGCGGGAGGGCGAGCTCTCCGACCTCGCGCCGACCGTCCTCGGGCTGCTGGGAATCGATCCTCCCCCCGTGATGAGCGGCGGAGATCTCGCGCTCAAATAGCGGATACGGGGGTACCCAACTAGCGGATACCCGGGCTATCATGAGGCCCCTTGCCGCTGCCCCAGCCTGATCCAGGCGTCCTGCGGAAGGCGCAGCGAGGCGACGAGCGCGCCTTCTCCATCATCGTGCGCGCGTATCAGGTGCCGGTCTTCAACTACGTGCTGCGGCTGGTCGGCGACAGGGCACTAGCCGAGGACCTCACCCAGGAGGTCTTCCTCCGCGTCTATCAGGGGCTGCCGCGGTTCTCGCTGCGGTCGAAGTTCACGACGTGGCTCTTCCAGGTGACGAAGAATCGCGTGCTCGACGAGCTCCGTGCGGTCGAGCGCCGGCCGCGGGCCGTGGTCGATCTCGACGACGTGCCGGCGCTCGAGGTCCTCGATGCGCCCTTCGAGCGGCTCGAGGCGATCGACGCCGTGTGGCGCGCCGTCGAAGCCCTGAACGTCGACCTGAAGTCGGCGCTGCTGCTGCGAGACGTGGTCGGGCTCTCCTACGTCGAGATCGCCGACACCCTCGAGATCACGCTCGCGACGGTCAAGTGGCGGATCTACAAGGCCCGCGAGGACGTTCAGCTGGCACTCGCCCGCGAAGGCATCTACTTCTACGCGGACGAGCCGGAAGCGGCCGCGGAGGTCGCTCCGCCTCTGCTCTAAGGCGCTCGCTTGCGACGCCGACCAGAAGAGGAGGCGCTGATTCATTCGGCGCCTCCGTCTTAGGCGCTCGCTTGCGACGCCGACCAGAAGAGGAGGCGCTGATTCATTCGGCGCCTC
>Ga0070731_10003158_pt1 | contig 15042 bp, 5 predicted proteins | sample Coa_R1_2_FD_66448 | JGI IMG/M metagenome (GOLD analysis project Ga0070731, IMG submission 66448) | Surface soil microbial communities from Centralia Pennsylvania, which are recovering from an underground coalmine fire - Coalmine... | ecosystem: Environmental > Terrestrial > Soil > Unclassified ... | reverse complement strand
CCTATAGCTATAATCTCGGTGTTACGGTCGTTACACACTTCTTGGCGGTACGCCAAGAAGTGTGTTGTATGGAAGGAAAGTGAACTCTAATGCCGTAACACGGTAGGTTTTAGCCGCTACACACTTTTCACCGTTACCCGTGTGGGAAATGAGCAAAACAAGGTTTACCTTTACATGAGTTTAACGGGGTGAATACCAGGGATATGGAGTGTGTAACGGAGGGAACAAGGAGACTGGAATGGACGGGATGAAGTTACCCGTGTGTGTAACGGGAGTGTTGCCGTGTGTGCAACGAAGGTGCCCTTACGTGCAACGGGACTGGTACTAAGTGTGCAACGAAGGTGCCCTTATGTGCAACGGGACTCATAGTAAGTGTGGAACGAAGGCGTCCTTACGTGCAACGGGACTCGTACTAAGTGTGCAACGGGGCGGTGACCGTGCATGCAATAGAACCATTGCTATGTATGTAACGAGGCCACTGCAGTGTGTAACGGGCACTGCAGTGTGTAACGGGCCGCTATATTGTACACAGATTGAAGATCGAAGCAATAGATAGAACATTGCCTGGATACAAGATGTCGCATAGTGTATAAGTCCGTAGTGTGCAGTGAATTCTTATACATGGTCACGAAGACACTCTAAAACTGTAAGATCTGTCGGCACCAAATAGAAACCATGGTGCAGGCATTGGGTGGTTCCTTTCCCCAGAGTTTTACTGCCCGTTTTCCTTGCACCGATATGATTTACACGGTCGCAATATGTAACGGGATACGAATGTGACCTTTACTTTACGGCAGGTCACTAGAGCGACAAAAAGTTTAATGATAGCTCCGATTGCATGCCTACAAAGAGGATAATACTAAAAACACGGCATTATACCCAAATTGACGTCTGGTAAAGTAAGGATATGAAGTACTGCCATAAACGGAAGTAGGGCCTGCAGGTGTGCAACGGGACATGCTATAGTCATGCCGTGCGTGTAACAAGCAGTGACCCAAGATAGTTGCATGGGTAATAAAGGAATCCACTGTATTGTAGCCATGTGTGTAACGGCCGTTTGTGCAACGGAAGTCGATAACACTGATAATACGAAGCCTGCCATCTGTCGACTGGTCGCAAAATGTGTAACGGGACTGGAAACAGTCCTGCCGTGTGTGCAACGGAAGATACTCCTGCCGTGTGTGCAACGGAAGATACTCCTGCCGTGTGTGCAACGGAAGATACTCCTGCCGTGTGTGCAACGGAAGATATTCCTGCCGTATGTGCAACGGAAGATAATTCAGCGATGTGTGCAACGGAAGATACTCCTGTCGTGTGTGCAACGGAAGATAGTCCTGCGATGTGTGCAACGGAAGATAATCCTGCCGTGTGTGTAACGGAATATAATCCTGCCATGTATGTAACGAGACATAGGTTCTCCGAGTGTGTAACGATAGCCGATATTGCCTTGTCATTTAAACTAGTCATGATGTGGAATGAGAAAGTGTGGAACGAGAAAGTGCTGATTGAAGCCCCTGACCTCCTTGCTTCAATACATGGTAAACTGTTCGCCCGTCGGTTGCCAATACGCAATGTAATCAAGTTTTCACTGAAGCTATGCCAGAAGAGAAACTACGGCCGTACCTCCTGAATTTGTATTCTATGCAAGGAAGATAGGTAGCGCTATTGATATTTCACAAATCAATTAGAATAATCATGCTTTTTTAGCCCCCTAGTTTTAGGTAGGGAGTGCGACCGTAGTTGTATGGGCTGGAAAACGTATGCGAGCAAAGTTAAGGCATGAATGTGCCGCCCGGCATGCGGCATGTGGAGCCAAGAAGGGTTAGGACGATGTCGAATAATATGAAACGAACTCCTGTCTTCATTACTAACCTAAAAGCCAAGATCATCAACCTCATCCCATCTAACCCACCAACCATACATCCCGTCATTCGCAATGGCTAGCCCAAGAATGTCTCAAACAGGTAAGAGAACGAAAGCCAGTTTATTCTTCAGGTATTCACTAGTATGTTATGCAGAAAACCCACCTTGCGTCTGCCATTGTGGCAGATGTCAAATTAGACAATTTGCAAGGAGGACCCGTGTTTATACGCACCAAGGATCGGGAAAGCTATCGTATGTAGCAGACAATAACCGGACGTGGCGTGCTGTGAAAAATAGTTATAAGAAGGTTAGTAGTCCATCGAATTGTAAGTATGAACATCCGGTAGCAATTGAATCGATAGTCAAACAGCAATATCACCTGTTTTTAAGGCATTTGCCAATAATCAAGCTTCCCTACTGATATATATTTTATTACCTCCGAAATACAATAGAAGCGGACTGGTATGTCTATATCAGATATCCTCAATATGCCAATCATCAATGCTGCAGAAGCCAACGACGACAATATGGAATTGGAACAAGCCGATGACCAGTTTACCGGCCAGAATACTCGTCACGCAGGCATTGATGACGATAAGGATGAGGTTATGAGTACCTGGGATACCCAAGTAGGTAACAACCAAAAAGATTACGAGTACAATAGCTAATAAAATATGGTTAGTTTCAACTAGAACTTCAAGAAATCGATTACGCGAATAGTCCACAAAAAACCGATAATGAAAACCATCCTTCTGATACCGCTATGCCTAACGACGCTGTGTCTATCACGAATAGTACTGTCGTTCCAGTTTCGTCCCGTTCTGCCGCATTTCCGACTAAGGATATTACACATCTGCAGACAATCCTTAGGGAGGCGAAACTGGTGTATCACGAAGTTATTGGACTTTGTGCTTGCCTGGATTGTTTAAAGGTGCTATTTTCCAACAAAGTTATATACCACCTCCGAACGGTACACAAGCAACCCGCGGCAACTATTCAGAAAATCGAAAAAATTATACCATTTCTGCCCGGCATTATATCCAATCATAGTGCGACTCAACCATGGCCCGATACAGTTATACCGGCGTTAGAGGGTATTCTTGTGGAGCAAGGCTTTCATTGCCAATTTTGCCATGCAGCTTTCCGCTCCGATAACGCGATGAAAACGCATTTACGGACCATACATCCAAAAGGTCACCAGGAGTGGAGAGGAAGAAAACTGCCGATAGGTCCAATGCAGTCTCTTTCTAGTACTGGCACGGGTGAAAAGGGATGGAGAGGTCGGGCGTTCCAAGTCATTATGGTCGAAGGTGCATCGGTAAAGATGGCATGTATGCCCGGACCGGGATTAACAAAAGCGATGGACCGTGAAGCGGAAGAAGTTAAGAAGTTGCTAGCAGAAAGAGATGCAAAGTGGCAAGCAGAGGCAACGGTTAGCGCAAGAGATCCTACTGCGGTTGATCCATGGCTGATGAAGATGGAATGGATCAGGTTTTTAGGGGAGGTCCCGTTAATAGAGTGGTACCGGGTGTCAGCGACAGAGAGGTTAAGAAATGAGATACCTAGTATTTTGCGGCGGGCTACTCGAGACATTTTGTACCAGGCACTCCGGACTACTGCAACCCTTACTCGACTTAACCGGACGAAACTGAACAACCCTCAGGACGAGAACCATGGAAGAGCCAAGGTGCTACGATCAGTCCAGACTAAAACCTCGAACCGTTACTTTGATATTTGGGCCAATTATATTTTATTTGTACTGGATACGACAAAGGATATGGACACCACCGAGAAATATAAGACTCCGCTTACACAACAACAAAGACTTTTTATCGAGAATATACGGTCTTCATTACAGAATATTCACCAAATTGAGTCAACTGAACCCCAACCAGCAATGACGAAACGAAAGAATGTTAACGGTAGTAGTGAAAAGGACCTGGAGGACCAACGGTTAGAGCAATCAATACTTGACTTTTCATATCTTTCCTTGGACGCCGAGGTACTGGATGATCCTTTCCAAACACCCTTGGTGGCCTATACAGCTGCCTGTGCTGTCGTGAAACACCATGGGAGTGATCAAATTGATACCTACGTCCTGGCTCGACCACATCAGCACACATCACTTCTTGCAGCCATCCGGTTCTGCGCCCGAGTTATTGTCGCCGAGAAATCGGATCGATTATGTCGGGCTACATACCCTAACGACAAAGAACAATATCTCAGAACCCGAATGAACGAGATACAGCAGTGCTGCGACCGGTTTATGATGACAATTAGTCCATCTCCTATGGGAGAGATCCAGAGCCGACTATCATATGCCTTTTCCGTCAGTTATCTGGACCGTTTAGAGGACAATGTCTGCTGGCTCAATGATAATTCATTGAAGGTATCGGCTGGTATAGTGGAATTTCCAGTACTTAAAGACGCCATCCGGTGGTATATTCGAGATACACAAGACTTTCTTCTCGAGAACCTCCTATTTACGGAACGGGCATATGGCCTTCCGTCACGAGATGCCATGAACCGCATCAAAGATGATCTTACCACGCTCGAAGCCGGATACTGGTTTGGCAAATCGGATCAGAAGAGCCTAAACCCGACATTCGATGTCGTTCGTCAATCGCTTATGAAAAAGCCGAATATCTTACAGGAGTATGTATATCGTTCTAAACATGGCGAGGAAGAAGTACTGGAGTGGACATCTGCTGGGCAAGAGATCTACGAACTTAACGCCGAAAAGTTTGTTGATAGGCTTATGGTTCTTATCCATCTTACATACGGATCACCAGCCCGAGGACGCGAGTTTACGAGCATCAGATGGCGCAATACCCCACAACAAGTGCGAAACATACAGATTGTTAACGGGGAAGTTGTCATTCGAACACAGTACCACAAATCCCTTAACCTTATGTCAAAGAGCCGGTTCATAAGTCGCGTCCTTGCCCACGCTGTAGGGCGGATGGTAGTGGCATATCTATCATGGGTAATCCCCTTCCGGGATTTTTTGCATGCACGACGGGGATCAATACCAGAGAAACAGTCATGTTTTCTATGGAGTAAAGGATTCCATCCTGCATCGCGTGATTCTGTCGATGAGCCTAATGCCCCGATGCCCATTATAGAACACCATTTCAGTGGAGAGCGCTTATCCGAAAGACTCCGTCGGTGGACTCGAGAGAACCTAAAGGGGGTCCAACTCGGTATGAGGATACACCGGCATGTTACCATAGCTATTGGATGGAAGAAGATACAGGATCCGCTCAAGAAAATCAAGACTGCAGAGACAGAGCTGCTTCTCCTTGCACTCGGAATTCTGGATGAGGATGGGGAGGATAGGGAAGATGGGCGGACCAAACAAGAGACAGACGAAGCGGAAATCCTGGTTAATTCCATATTTGATCAACAGTGCTGCCATACCAGTGATATGGCCGAGGACCACTATGCTCGAGGCGCTAGGGTTTGGAGTGCACCATCTCTGCGGAACTTGGAAATTTTCCGCAGAGCTAGTCGTGCCTGGCATGCTCTATACGAGCTGGATGAAATCGATGCAGTAGTTGGGCCCACTGATGACACTGATCAACTTAGACTCGATCTTCCTGTTCGCGGCTTTTCAGATACGCAGAAAGGTTCTGGCGTTAGTTTATTCCCATCAGCCTATCCATTTACGACAACTCCAGAGGTTAAACAGCTGATGAGCAAATTGCTTCATACAACTGTTCCGAAATTTAAATCTATCGATCAGGCACGATGCTACTTTGCTATGGAAGCAACGAGGAAACAGCGAGAATCAGTCATATTAGTTATGGCGACGGGTGCAGGGAAGACACTACCCATTCTACTAAGTGCCCAGGCCAAGGACTCGAATACGACGGTGGTAATTACTCCCTTTGTTGCACTCATGGATGATTTCCAAAAACGATGCAGCGAAGCCGGTGTTGAATGCGAGCGATGGGAGCCAAATATAGGTGGCAGGCCTACTATCATTGTGGTAGCGGCGGAAACCATGGCCAACTCCCAGAAATTTAGTGATGACCTTAAACGGTGGACTAGACCGGACAAGAAACTAGTGGATCGCATTGTACTGGATGAGGCACAGATTTTAATATCTGCCTTTTACCGTAATATCAACGCGCTTGCCGACGTGCTTCCTGCCATCCAGTGTCAAAAGGTGTTCCTGACGGCTACCCTACCTCCGACAGCTGTGCCCTTACTCTTGGCTCGCTGTGGACTGGCATCTATAACGATGGTCCGAGCTCCAACCTCACGAAAGAACCTTTGCTATAGAACCATACCTATAGACAAATCTCATATCGAGGACGGAGTCTACTTAGACCTCATTTCATCGGTAATGGTCAAGTCGAAAGAGATTAGCCCGGACGAGAAGATTGCAGTCTTTACTCGAACCAAACAAGAGACTCGGCTTATAGCAGAACTCTTAGCCTGCGAGTACTACAACGGTGACCTGCCAAGTGACCAAAAAAAGAAAGTGCTTACACACTGGAGGGATCAAGATGCATATAAAGTAATAGTTGCGACGTTTGGGGGTCTAGGGATAGGCATTGATCTCCCCAAAATCCGGTATACTTACCACCATGGTCGCCCGACTGACATCATGACTGCTGCACAGGAGTTTGGTAGAGCAGGTCGAGATGAGAGACCGTCGACTTGTTTTGTGTTCTATGAAAATAGCATCAAGGCTATCAGACACTCGGCATCCCTAGCTAAGGCATTCAAGGATACGGCAGTTAAGGCAGAGCTTGTCCAACCGAGACAGAGATTAGGGGAAGCTAATGCAGTTGCTCTGGAAGCCCTGTTTGACGAAGACAAGTGTATACGCACTGCGCTGACCGAGTTTCTTGACGACGGTGCAATGGATTGTACTGTTGTTGGTGGAGAAAGGTGTTCCCGCTGTGACCCGGACAAAATGTCCAGTACTCAGGCCAAGCTCCCACTCCGCGATGAAAATTATTTGCCTCCATTATGGTCTGGACGCGGCCGAGGGTATCAAATTACCCTTACACAAATGCAACGAAATATATACGACCAAATGGAGAACAATTACCTGTCCATGTCGCCTCCCCCTGACACCGATCCAAATATATACGAGTCAACCTCTACCGACCCACTCGAAGATACTTACGATCAGGATCCGAAAGCCCAGAGTGAAGACCAATGGGATAATAGTGAGGATACCAACAAGTATATAGCCAATACTCCATAAACCAAAGTATGAGATAGGCTAACGTATCTGCTAGTTCCCATACCATAGGTATAGACCCTAAAAATCCGTTGTATTCAATAGACGCCTTTCCCACAGCTAAATTTAGTCCAGTGCCGGATGCACCTACACGGAATTGGACTATGACCGACAAACCGCTCGATATTCCAGGCACGCCTTTGGAAATTAGCGATGCCGACCTTAAGGAACTCTTCGGTATTACACAGCTGACGGCGGAAGAAGAGCGATACCAGAGTATGGAACTGGAGCTTACCGGATTAGCTGCAAACCGACCAATAAGTCAGGCTCCGGGTATTAGCTATCCCACTACACAAAATTCTTTTGCAAGTTCTATCGGTTTTGCGACTCTTCCACCTACACCGCAAGCACGCCGGCGCTCTGACAGAACATCGTTCACGGGGCCTATCACTACTACGTGCCGGGAATATTTGCCCACGTCTAGCGCCGTATACAGCCAAAATTCCGGAACAATGTCTTCATCTCCTTGGATACAGGTACCCCGGTCGACAGCCAGATCATCAAGTGGTGAGGTAGTTCCCTCAATACTGGAATGTAGGGAGGGAGCTACCTCAAGAATGGAATGCGTCCCTTCCTCCTCACCGGCAAGCATTACCGCTACCGCGCGCAGTCGGTTGTTTCAACAGTGGACCTCATTGGTTACGCCACTTGTTAATTACTGTGTACTATGTCGCGCGTTAGGACGTTCAAAAACCCATACATGGGCACAAAAGCGCGAAGCCGAGCACAAAGGGGAATGCGATACAACGCTGTCGTTCGGAGAGTTTCTGACGTGGAAAAGGCTTTTATTACCTCCTAATCGTTCCGCGGGATTTCCACCAGGAAGTTGTTGCTACAAGTGCTATCTGCCATACGACCTTTGTAGGCAGATGAGCGATGGCCTTTCGTGTGGGGCTCTGATGTCTACCTGTGACATTGTACTTCCAGTAGTGATGCTCCCGATATCAATCGAGTCACTTCGCCCCACACAGGAAGAGATACGGCATCCATTGGCGGAAAAGGAGTTTATGAATTGGCTCCGGCAAGGTCATAATGAAATGGGTATCAAAACGAATAATTGCTTTATGTACTTTATTGCCATTGCAAAAAAGCTTTCTCAAGAGCATGTAATGCTGTAAAAATGTTTTATGGCGGCGGGGGCATTGGATAACAGGCGTTATACATAGATGGGAATATAAATTGGACGCTTTGCTGTATATGTTAACTGATTTCCTTTCGGCAATATGCAATATACCCTTCCCAGGTTTATATCGAGATGGAAATATCCACTTAATAACTATAATATAACTCTATACCCATGCTTCAAGTAAAGGTTCAATGCTGTACCCGGTATACAGTTGACGTGGGAAAGGTAATCCCTATTAGTGTAGATTTGGCTGGACTAGATGGCAAAGGTGCACCCCATACAAGTAATCGTCTGAGAAGTCGTTAGCTGATGTCACCCGTGGTGATGAAGTCGATGATGTGCAGGCTAATACTATAAATATATCGAACATAAAGGTAAACTCCATATATATATATAGGGAATATAAAAAAAAAACCTAAATAAATAAAAATGAATAAAATTAAAAATTAAAAGAATGAATATATATATATATAGTCAGACTATGGTAGACCCCGACAGAATACTGAGGAGTTGATATATATTTCCTAAATATCATATGGCTGATACTAGCGCGTGTATGGGGCCCATGTCCATAAACAAGCAACTTGCCATCTCCTCGGCTTCTGCATCCGTTGCTAGCTTCATTGCCCAATCGGTTTCGACAGACAAGGAGGGGCTTAGATGCGAAACTATGCAAGGACCAGAAATCTCTGTGTTCTGAGCAAGTTTAGCGACTGTAGTTGATGAACGAGGGACTGATTGGTCTCTATTATGTGTGTGGTCCCCGGTCATGAGGCGCGTCGAGGGCGGGATGGGAGGATTGGTGCTTACTGCCTGGGTTTCCAGTATAATTATGTTTTCAGGGCTTTTGGCAATCGGAGTTGGAGGACTAGGGGCCGATTGGTAGCCCTCCTGGTTGTGATCCCCGATCGTGAGGTGTGTCGGCTGGGGCTCGGGATAATTGGTGCTTGCTGTCTGGGGTTCTCGGATATCTATGTCCTCAGGGCTTTTGGCAACCGGAGTTGGAGATCTAGGGGCCGATTGGTAATCCTGATGGTTGCGGTCCTTAATCTCGAGACGCGTCGGTAGTGTCGCGGGAGTACCTGTGTCTGCCAGTTCGAAACAATGTTCGGTTGGTGCCAACAGTTCGGGGATACCAGGGTGAAGGGTTTGAAGAGTAGTCTGGAGATACTCTCTTTTTACTGACAGGAGAGGTATACCCTTTTTAGTAACCTGGTTAGTGAGTATAGTGTCCATAAGGTGCTGCTCGATGAGGGAGCTCCATTCTCGCAGTCCAGGCCGCAGAACCTCGAGAGCGGTTACGAGGAGTTCCATGGCCGAGATTGACATGGCCTTTATGTAGTTGTTGCTGATGTCCTTCGGTATAAGGCATAGAACGCCCTTACCAAATTCTTGGACTAGAGGTGACAGCCTTTTACCGATTTTGGTAATATCGTCAAACGTGTTTTTGGCAGCACTTGGCGATAAGTCTGGCCACATGAGTTGAAATAGGCTAGACCTTGTCGCAGATGCAGACACTCTGTTTTTTTGTTTCAGCGTGCTCGATCTCAGTTTCTTAACTTGGCTGCTGAATGCCTTCTTGTTCTCGTTGTGGATATTGTACAGCTCGATTGAGTTTAACCGGGTTCGTACCTTTATAGTACGACTGTTGGATAGGTCGAGCCTGATACGGCGACCAATGGAGACTATTTTTTCCAGTGCAGTTAGCCCCATATTATTGCTAGAATGGTCTTTGCCTAGCTGAATGGTTGATTTATTCCCTGAAATGTTCTGGCTGTGACTCGGGGAAAGTGAACTTGATTGTAAATGACTCAGGTGTTCATGCAGTTCAAGGAGGGCTATGGGACTACCGATGAGGCTCGCCATGGTTATAACCTGGTCAGCTCCCTCTATTCCCAACTTGTGGATAACCTTGTTACCGCCGCGATCTTTTGAAGTGACGGCTTTACTGGACAGGCTGTACAAGAGCCCAACGATATCGCCCTGTATATCTAGCCTGTTAGTTTGGTACTGTCTCCATTTGTCCTCTAATGTGCCCTGTAAAGTTTGGAGATTCGCGTTTAGTTTGCTGCTGTCGTCGATGTCGTCGATTGAATGCTGCCTCTTCCGTTTGCCGGTTTTCCCAGGTTTCTTGGGAGGGTTGGTAGAGGTCGTGGTTGTCCCTTTAGTGGGTGTCCGTGGCGTGATTGTCCCTTTAGTGGGTGTCCGTGGCGCGGTCGGTTGCTCTCTGGATAGAAGCTTGGAACCGTTGACTCCACTTTTATAACCCCCAACTTTTGGTAAAAACGCGGGTAACTTATGCTCCTGTACAGCAGATATACCCGTGACTTCCGATTCGGAACCTTTTAGTATCAACCTGATGACACTGTCCTCATCGGCATTACTTGCCTGTACGGTGTCAACTGGCGTTTTCCTATGTCGTGTCGGGGTAGTACTGTTGTCTAGTTCCGGCGAGTGTCTGGGTTTTGCCGAAGCTAGACAGGAGACATTGATAGCTTGCCAGCGCCTTGTCGCTTCTGAATTAGTCGACGTGCTGTGTAATTGGGCAGACGCGGGTTCGCTCTCATAAAGACCGCGTATATCTTCGCTGGTGGTGGAACGGACGGATGGGGATATATTGCGTTGTCTATATACAGACGAGGTATTGGTAAAGGAAGGAATATCGTTTGGGTGTATTAGGGAAGGTGGTGTGTTAAATGTCGGCGTTGTGTTCCTAGTTGTAATTCCTTCAAGAGGTACGCCCATGTTATCGGTAGTGCTGATTGGGATCGCCGTCTCTACTGGAATATTTTCACTGCCGAGAGTGATATTCTCCATCATAGTTTCGACAGTTAGACTACGCGCGATGTTTGGCGCTTCGGGAGGAAATATGTCGGTAGCTTTGGGAACTTCGAGTTGAGTCGTATCATTAGTATCGGTAAAGTGGGTTGAGGCAGACGCCGCGGGTGTAGCGGTTATGGTATCGGAATTGGGAAGTGGGTTGGGAATACCCTCTGTGGAAACGATATGGGAACCAGGCTCTGGGTATGGACTTCGCGCTGTAGGTTTAATCCCGAGAGCAATGTTCTCCATTATAGTCTCGACAGGTAGACCACGCGCGATGTGTATAGGTATTGTAATCGGCTCAGAGTTGGGCGCTTCGGAAGAAAATATTTCGGTAGCTTTGGGAACTTCGAGTTGAGCGGTTGCTGGCCTAGTGTATGCATGGGTTGAGTCGGTTGAGTCGGTTCCGGGCTGTAGTTGTTGCAGTGGGTTATCGGTAGTTGCGAGTTGGTGACTAGATTCTGTGAGCGGGAGCGTGGTTATAGGCTTGGGACTAGATAAGGCGTTTGGTCTGGAAGAGTGCGATAGAATATGTGTAGCGTCTGGGAATGCCAGAGCGCCGTGGACAGAGCCCGAAGAGGATGCAGATACTGACGGAGAATCGCTCACTTGGTCTCGTTTTGGAGTAGAGAAGGTAGGATAAGCATCTGGCGATGCCAGAGTGCCATGGACAGAGCCCGAAGAGGATGCTGGTACTGACAGAGAAGGGCTTACTTGGTCTTGTTGTGGAGTCGAGAAGGTAGGATTGGCAACTGGCGATGCCAGAGTGTCGTGGACAGAGCCCGAAGAGGATGCTGGTACTGACAGAGATGGGCTCACTTGGTCTTGTTGTGGAGTCGAGAAGGTAGGATTGGCAACTGGCGATGCCAGAGTGCCATGGGCGGAGCCCGAAGGGTCTGAGGAAACCGATTCTATGTATTGAGATGTGTCCTTACTATATGGTTGTGATGTAAAATTGAGTTCAGGCGATGCCTGAACTCCCGATGTGACGCGTTTTGTGCCTTCTAGCTCTGTGTGCCTGCGCGATAGTGGATGGGTATGGATGGCGACCGAAGAAGGAGATATGGAGTTTGGCAATGCCAAACTCCCAGATACTCGTACATATAGCTGGTGGAGCTGAAGAAGCAAGGCTTCATTGGCCATCAGCCAATCGCACAAAACACGTCGTAACTGTGCGGTTTCGGGGTGGTTTATTTCTCTCAGCGAGGTGAGTAGTACGATTGTGTCCTGCCTGATTATTAGTATGGAATCGCTGTGGTAGGGCGGCCTGGCTATACTTACAGTAGTCATGGCGGCAAGTCGATCGGTGATGGGAGAGATGATTAGAAGGTGAGGGGTAAGCTCGAACCGAAACAAAGTTATCGCCAAGTCACGTGATAAAGTCTAATCATATGAAATATGCCACATCATACTAGTTGTAATTAGACAAAGATCGGAAATAACATCTCGCACACTATGTACGATAATATTTATGTGTAAGATTCTTGTACATTACTCACTATACATAGTAGTTAATACTAATACAGACTATCTACACGTTTTATCCCCGCTTCTGTCTCTTGACCCGACCCTGACCCCGACTACTCTCAGCTGGTGCTCGGCCGCGTTTTATTGCTGGCTCTTGAGGTACCTCCTTTTGCCCCTGACTACTCTTAGCTGGTGCTCTGCCGCGTTTTATTGCTGGCTCTTGAGGTACTCCCTTCTGCCCCCGATCGCTTTCAGCTGGTGCTGTGCTGCATTTCATTGCTGGCTCCCGAGGCGCTCCCTTCTGACCCTGACTACTTTTACCTGGTGCCTTGCCGCGTTTTACCACTGGCTCTTGAGGTACCCTCTTAATCGGGCTGTCTGCGTCGGCGATAGTCAAGCTACCGGTGTTATCTGGCTCGTCGGGGTATGCCTTAACGGCAGTCAAGGTGAAGAAGAGTGCCGACGCGAAATCGTAAGAAACGCTATCACGCCGGCCCAGCCAGTTTAGGGATTTAAAGATACCATTATCTTTCATCCCGTCGTAACATTGAAGACTTGAATCTTCACTCCCAGCCCGCCAAAATACCCTAAAGTGGCTATCGTTGTTACAGAATATCCCACCAGACCAGGTATAGGTGAGCTGTAAGGCCGGTCCGTCTGCTTGTACCCAGAGGAAGGTGAAAGGTTGACCATTATCACCTGCTAAGTATTCCCCAGCAGGCTGAACACATAGTCTAATAGGAGGATAGCCATTGCCAACCTTCCAGGAACTAGCCGTTTTCTTGCATTTCCAGCAAGGCAGGGCCTTTTCGGTGGTGAAAATCGAGGCAAAGAAAGAGGAAAGAGTGGTTTCTCCCAGGTTCGGCGACGGAAACGTTAGTTCCGTCACTTTATTGCCCAAATGGTTCCCACACCGTTTGCATTGGTACTTATTCCGAAGTCGTACTGTGAGCTCCGGTTGTCCGCAAAATATCAGCGGTAACACTCTTGAGATTGCCAGGAAGGAGCAGACGGTTAACTGGTCATGATCTGGTAGCTCTCTATTCAATTGGTTGACTAACCATTCAAAAGACCGTTCTTTCATCCTCATTGCGACTCTAAGATCCGAGCCGCACCAATTATATTGGGCGAGGTCGAGAAACTTGGTCTTGTCGCTAGGTTCTCTGCTCTTGCTGCCAAGTAGCATTGCAACCACTATACAGCAATCTAAGGCACAAGTTGTCCATGGCTTACCTAGTCCACCCCATGGAGGTCCGCGCGTGATGTGCAGAATCCTTTTCAAGTCTGCGACTTCCTCTCGGTTTATCTCCCTTTGCAGTACCTCTATCGATACGTTTCTACCTTCTTCCTCGTCCGTAGCATCTTGTTTAACACCGACTTCCTTATTGTCGATATCCTCCTTGTTCGTGTAGACCTCGTTGTCCGTACCATCCTTTTTAACACTGACTTCATTATTGTCGATATCCTCCTTGTTCGTGTAAACTTCCTTGCCGGTACCCTCCTTGCCGGTACCCTCCTTGTCTGTAACCTCCTTGTCCATATCCTCTTCCTTGCCCATTCCATTTTTACCCGAGTGGAGAATGCGGATGGCGGAGCGGGCATTAGTCACCAGTTGGGACTCATCTATGGATGAGTCCGATCCAGCGTCTATGATCCCCGAGCCTGTGTTCCCATGTGCGGACGTATTTCCGAGGGCAACACTATTGGCCTCTGGTCCCACGTGTGGTGTCGGCGTATAGCGATATCGGCGACAGAATTGATTAAACGGAAGATCTAAAAGCGTGCTCACTGCACATGTTGTTTTCAATAACGCCCGGAATATGTCATCGGTATTATCAGGCGTTTTATCTCCGAACTTCTGTTTAATCACCGGCCAGGAATGAAGTAGAATTTTGAGCAACCATTCGATTTTTTCCATTGTTGTATAAATGCACTTGGTATTAAGCAAGGGGGTTTCTGTTCTTTCTGTCCCTGCACCAGTTAGCGTCTTGCTGGCTCCACTGTGTTCATGTTGTAATGTACCAGTCGTTTGTTCCTCCACTGCATTCGTTTGTTTCCTCGCTGTGTCCATGCTGTTCTGTTCTGTTGGATATTGCACGCCTTCCATGGAAGGCGGCCCAGGTATCATGGTTCTGGTTTGCGGCGAGCCAGTTGCCTTCGGGCTCATCGAAGTGTTGCACGCTTCGCTGTGATCACGTAAGGTAGCCGATAGTTCCTCCACTGCATTCGTAAGTTCATGCACTGCATTCGTTTGGTTCCCCGCTGTGTCCACGCTGTTCTGTTCTGTTTGACATTGCTCGCCTTCCATGGAAGGTAGCCTATTTGTCCTTACTTTGGATTGCGGTGAGCCAGTTGCCCTCGGGTTCATCGAAGTGTTGCCCGCTTCGCCGCGATCACATAAGGTACCGGATTGTTCCTCCACTGCGTCTATACTGTTTTGCTCCGTTTGGTATTGCACACCCTCCATGGAAGGTGGCCCAGGTGTTTTCCCTCTGGATTGCGG
>Ga0070731_10003157_pt1 | contig 15043 bp, 10 predicted proteins | sample Coa_R1_2_FD_66448 | JGI IMG/M metagenome (GOLD analysis project Ga0070731, IMG submission 66448) | Surface soil microbial communities from Centralia Pennsylvania, which are recovering from an underground coalmine fire - Coalmine... | ecosystem: Environmental > Terrestrial > Soil > Unclassified ... | reverse complement strand
ATCGACGCGGCCGCGACGGACGTGCAGACCGCGATCTCGCAGGCGACCGGGAGCCTGCCCCTCGACCTTCCCTCTCCGCCGACCTTCTCCAAGTCCAACCCCAACGACCAGCCGGTCCTCTACATCTCGATGACGAGCGATTCGGTGACGCTCGGCCAGCTCTACGACTATGCGAATACTCAGCTCGGCCAGCGCGTCAGCATCCTCCCCGGCGTGAGCCGGGTCATCGTCTTCGGAACGAAAAGCGCCCTGCGCATCAAGGCCGACCCCTCCGCGATGGCGGCGCGCGGCATCTCGGTCGACGACCTGGCCAACGCCGTCCGCAACGGCACGAGCATGACCGGTGCCGGGCAGCTGGACGGTCCCGCCGGCTCGTCGATTCTGCGCCCCCAGGGGCAAATCGAAGACACGGAGGCCTACGGGAACCTGATCATCGCCCAGAAGGACGGAGCCCCCGTCTACGTGCACGACGTGGCCCGCGTGGTCGACTCGGTGGAAAACGAGCGGATGACGATGCGGTTCTGGGCCCGGGGCTACAAGGTCCCCGCCGGAACGGTCGTGGTCGGCGTCTATCGCCAGGCCGGCGCCAATGCCGTCGAGGTGGCCCGCGGGGTCCGGGAGGTGCTTCCGGCCATCGCCGCGGAGCTGCCGAAGTCGATCCGCGTCGTTCCCGTGTATGACCGGTCGATGACGATCGTCCGCTCCGTGGCGGACGTCGAGGAAACCCTGGTCATCGCCTTCGTCCTGGTCGTCATCGTCATCTTCGTCTTTCTCGGCCGGGCCACCGACACGCTGATTCCCGCGGTCGCCCTTCCCCTGTCGCTGCTCCTGACCTTCATCGCGATGAAGCTGCTGGGCTACAGCCTGGACAACCTCTCGCTCATGGCCCTCACGCTCGCGATCGGCTTCCTGGTCGACGACGCCATCGTCTTCCTCGAGAACACCGTCCGCCGCATGGAACGCGGAGAGAAGGCCCTCGAGGCGACGCTGAACGGCGCCCGCGAGATCAGCTTCACGATCCTCTCCATGACGATCTCGCTCGCCGCGGTATTCTTGCCGCTGGTCTTCATGTCCGGCCTGATCGGCCGCATCTTCCGCGAGTTCGCGATCACGATCGTCGTGTCGATCTTCGCGTCCGGCGTCGTCTCCCTCACCCTGACCCCGCTCATGTGCGCCCGGCTCCTGGGAGAGCGGGGCCACGGCCACCGGCAGACCTGGGTGGAGCGGGTGATCGGCGGCCTCGAAAAGCGCATCCTGAGCGTCTACTCCAAGTCGCTCGACTGGTTCCTGCGCTGGCGCCTCGTGTCCGTCCTCATCTGGATCGCCTGCTTCGCGGGAACGATCTACTTCTTCGGGGTCGTCCCCAAGGAGTTCATCCCGCCCGGGGACTCGGGCACGATCTTCGGCGTCTTCATCGGCCGCGAGGGGGCGTCCCCGGAGCAGATGCGCCATCTGCAGGACCGCGCCGAGGAGGTCATCCACTCGAATCCCAACGTCCGCGGCGCCTTTACGATGGTCGGCAATGCCGGCTTCATCAACTCCAACATGGGTCTCACGTTCGTCATCCTGAATCCCGGCGACCAGCGGCCCCCGATCGGCGCGGTGGCCGGCCAGTTGATGGGCGGCCTCATGGCCATTCCGGGCACCTTCGCCGGCCTGCAGCCGTATCCCGTCCTCCAGATCGCCACCGGCGCCTCCGTTCAGACGCTGGGCAAGTACGTCTACACGGTGTCGGGGGTGAATCCGGACGAGGTGTACGCCGCCGCCGGCAAGCTGATGCAGAAGCTGGCCCCGCACGTGGGGCCGGGGAAGACCTTCGTCTCCATGCTGCCCGACTATTACAGCAACACCCCCAGCCTCGACGTCAGCCTCCGGCGCGATCAGGCCCGATCGTATGGGATCTCGGAGACCCGCATCCTCAACCTGCTCCGCAACGCCTACTCCCAGAACTACCTCTATCTGATCAAGAAGCCCACCGACCAGTACCAGGTCATCCTCGAGGTCGATGACCAGGTCCGACGCGGTCCCCAGGATCTGGCGAAGCTCTACATCCGCTCCGATGACGGGAAGAACCTGGTTCCGCTGGGCGCCCTGGTGAGCTGGAAGGAGACCCTGGGCCTCCAGGCCGTCAACCACCTGAACCAGTTCACGAGCGTGACCCTAGGCTTCAATCTCGTGCCCGGGGTCACCGTGGGCGAAGCCACCGACCTCATCGAAAAGGCCGCCGCCGAGGTCATCCCCCCCCACCTCCGCGCGACCCTCCAGGGAGAGGCGCTCCTCTTCCGCGACACCGTCCGGGACCTGACGGGCCTCATGATCCTGGCGGTCTTCGTGATGTACGTCATCCTGGCGATCCTCTACGAAAGCTATCTCCATCCGCTGACGGTGCTGTCGACCCTGCCCACCGCCCTGGTCGGGGGCCTGCTCGCGCTCGTGGTCTTCAGGGAGGCGGCATCGCTGTACGCCTACGTCGGCATGTTCATGCTGATGGGCATCGTCAAGAAGAACGGCATCATGATCGTGGACTTCGCGCGCCACCGCGTGGACCAGGGCGAAGCCGCGGTGAAGGCCATCCACGACGCGAGCATGGACCGCTTCCGGCCGATCCTGATGACGACGCTCGCGGCGGTCTTCGGCGCGCTTCCCATCGCACTGGGGTTCGGCGCCGACGGGGCGTCGCGGCGCCCGCTGGGACTCGTCATCGTCGGGGGCCTCGTGGTGTCGCAGTTCATCACGCTCTACATCACCCCGGTGATCTACCTCTACTTCGAGGATTTCCAGGAGAAGGTGCTGGACCGCACGTCGTTCTTCCGCTCGGGCCGGGCGAAGCCCGCCCCGGCCCCCCAGGCCGAGGAACCGGTGCACGAAGGAGACCTGAACTAATGTCGAAGCCCCGCAGCCTCCTGCTCGCCCTGTGGGCGCTCGGCGCCGGCTGCACCGCCGGCCGCGACTATGAGCCCCCCAAGACGCCCGTGTCGGACAGCTTCGAGCAGGCCGGGACCGCGAGCGGGACCACGGAGGATCCCGTGGTCGTCCAGTGGTGGAAGCAGTTCGAGGACCCGATCCTGGACCGGCTCATCGACCGCGCGATCGCCGGCAACCGCGACGTCCGGACCGCCACCGCCCTCCTCCGCGAAACCCGGGCGCTCTACGACCTGGAGAAATTCGATCTCGTCCCGACGCTGACGGCGGCCGGAGGCTACACGCGCGAGCTGGAATCGAGCGCCGTCCTTCCGGGAATCCCCCGGAACGCGCGGACCTTCGGCTTCTGGAACGCCGGCTTCGACGCCAGCTGGGAGTTCGACCTCTTCGGGCGCATCCAGCGCTTGACCGAGGCGGCGGCCGCCGAGGTGGGCGCCTCCGAGGCGTCCCGACGGGACGTCCTGGTCACGCTGCTGGCCGAAGTCGCGCGGAACTATTTCGAGTATCGCGGCCTGCGCTACCAGCTGGACGTCGCCCGGCGGAACCTGGTGAACCAGGAGGAGTCGCTCAAGTTCGTGACGTCCCGCTTCGACGCCGGCCGCGGCACCGAGCTCGACGTCTCCCGGGCCCGCGCCGAGCTGCAGTCCACCCGAGCGCTCATCCCGCCCATCGAGACCGACGCCCTCCGGGCGAAGAACCGGGTCGCGGTGCTCCTGGGCGAAGCGCCCACGCGCTTCGTGCTCGAGACGCCGCCGCCCGCCCCGCTCGGCAAACTGCCGCCGCTGATCGCGATCGGCCGGCCCGAGGAGCTCCTGCGCCGCCGGCCCGACATCCGTCAGGCCGAGCGCAGCCTCGCGGCGGCCACCGCCCGCATCGGGGTCGCGACCGCGGACCTCTTCCCGCGCCTGTCGTTTTCCGGCACGTTCGGGCCGCAGTCCCAGACGGTGCCCGGGCTCTTCCATGCCGGAAGCGCCGCCTATGCGTTCGGACCGACGCTCACGTGGGCGGCGCTCGACCTGGGGCGCGTGGAGTCGCGGATCCGCGCCGCGGACGCCCATGCCGACGCTGAGCTCAGCCGCTACGAACAGACCGTCCTCCTCGCCCTCGAGGACACCGAGAACGCGCTCTTCACGGTCGGCCGGACGCGGGAGCGCCGCGACGCGCTGGTCGAGGCGGTGGCCTCGAGCGAGCGGGCCGCGGCCCTGGCGGACGCGCGCTACCAGGGCGGCGCCGTGGACTACCTGGCGTTGCTCGACGCGCAGCGGACGGTGCTCAGCTTCCAGCTGCAGCTGTCGGAGTCCCAAACGAGCACCGTGACCGCCTTCATCGCGCTCTACAAGGCGCTGGGCGGCGGCTGGCAGTACGCCCCCGAGCCCCGGGCCCAGGGCCAATAGACCGGCGGCACCTCACCAGTCGTTCAGGAGAGACCCGAGAGGGGCCGAGGCGCCGGGAGCGTCAGTGGTTGCTTCCCTGAACAACGCCCTCGGGAGTCCGGGTGATCGTGGATCCCAGGGTCTTCCACGTCTGAGGCCCCCCCACGGGAAAGTTGTCCTTCCACTCGACTCGCCGCGTTTCCTGACCGTTCCGGTCGACTTCGACCAGGGCTCCGTGAAGCAGCCCGCGGCGATAGCGGACGGTGGCCCGTCGCTTGCCGTCGGAGAAATAGTACGTCCACTCGCCCTCGCGCTTGCCGTCGACATAGTCGCCTTCGTAGCCTTTGACGCCCGACTTTCCCGAGACGATCCAGTGCCCGACCCGAAGGCCGTCCACCGTCTTTCCGTCCACGATCGCCAGGCGAGGCAGGACGACCTCTTCCCAAATCCGTACCGGATCTCCTTGGAGGACCACGTCCCCCTCGGCCTGAGTCAGGAGGATCTCTTCCATCCCGCCGAAGGGAGACCGGGCCAGAAGGCGCCGGTCTGGGGAGGGGAGGATCGACCGTCCATCGACCTGGAGCGCACCGCCCCGGTCCACCGAGTACGTGTACGAGACGCTGGGCGGCGGATCCATGGGCTCGAATTCCTGGCTCGCGGTGCTGATCGCGTAGTAGAGGCGTTTCCGGTCGGTGGTGAAGACCTTGGCGTCCAGATAGCCCCAGCTGGACGTGCCCACACTGCTCCCGCCGCGGACGCTGCTCAGCGGGTCTCCTCGGGGCCGGCACGCGACCAGGAAGGGGATCACCAGGACGACCAGACCCCTCAGCCGAACTCCTTGCCCCACCCGCCTCTTGGCTCTCACCATGGGATCTCCGCAGCGCCGATTCCTCCCGGTGCGCCTCGGGGAACTCACCCCGAGCCGCGCGGATCGACCACCCGGCCCATGAAGAGGGTTGTCCGCGTCGGCAGGTCGCGGATCAGGAACAGGAAGGGCCGGTCGACTTTGAACTCCACGGTCTTCTTGGGCGGCGCGCTGCCGGCCATCATCGGCATCGTCACCGCCGCCGCTTCGGTGCCCTTTTCATTCACGTCGATGAACGTCTTGTGGAGGACCTCGCTGATCGCGAAGCCGGGCTCGGAGGAGACCCCGGTGAAATCGGCCGCGGGGCCGAACGCCGACCCGAGCCCGATCGCCTGAAGCGGCGATCCCAGCGCGAACGACGACTCGACCTTGAATTTCGGCAGCGCCACTTCCGTCATGGCCGTCTTCATCGAGCCGAGCAGGCGCTCGATCCGCGCGCCGTCGAGTTCCTGCTCCGCGCGCTCCAGCGTCCCCGCGTCCGGCAGCAGTACCAGCATCGCGAGCGCGGCCCCGCTATAGGGCAGGAGCAGGGCCTGAAGGCCGCCGTCCCGCGACGTCGCCCGGGATCCCAGGGACTGCATCGTCGGGACGTCGACCCGCTTCCCGTCCGCGAGCCGGAACGGCGCGGGCTGGGTGCCATACTCGGAAAACTCGGTCTCCCAGCGCGCCTTGAAGTAGATCGCATTCGCCAGGATGACGCGCGTCATCGGGTCGATCTGCCGCTCGGTGAGCACCTCGCGGATCTTGTCGCGCGTCGCGGCCGCGACCCAGGCATTCACGGCCTTCGCCGCCAGGGCCGGCGCCCCCTGGAAGTCCGCTTCGCCCACCTGGGCCCCCTGCTTCGTCCGGAGGGCCTGGACGAAGGCGGGAGCGAGCGCGTAGCCCTTCTGATGCCAGAGCGCGTTCGCGACCGTGAGATGGCAGCCGAACACGTCGGGGGTCGCGCCCTCCATGTAGTTCAGGGTCCTCAGCTGGAACGGCGTCGGCTGCGACCGCCGGGCGAGCTCCTGTCCGAGCGCCCCGTACGTCGCCGCCGGATCCGGCGCGCCCAAGGTCCGGGTCAGCTCCTCTTTCGTCCGGCCTCCGGCTCCCGACGCGACCATCGCGAGCGCCGACGCGATGCTATAGGGGGAACAACACAGGTTTCCCTTCTCGGCGGCCAGGCGATGGTAGAGATCGGTGTCGAACATGGCGTCCCTAAGGCAGAAAATCGGAGAGCCGGTCCACCGGTTCGAGAATACGCCGCCGCGAATGCTCCCGCAGGCGAATCCGCTGTTCGTCGGTGAGATAGGCGAGCGGCGATTTCCCGTCCACCCGGGCGAGCATGAGCACCGCCAGGTGGTACATCGTGCGGGTCTCGAGGGAGGGGGCGGGCTCGTAGGCGTCCAGGAACGTCCGGGCGGCGTCGCGGAAGCGCGCGTCGGCGAAGATGAACGCCTTGATCAAGAGATGGTTCAGCATGAACGCGAGGTCGAAGGCCGGATCTCCCCAGTGGGCCACCTCGTGATCGAGCACCCACAGGCCGCCCGGGTGGACGAGGATGTTCTTCGGGCTGTAGTCGCCGTGGACGAGCGTCTGGGGAAAGAACTCGGCGACGATCCCCAGATCGGGATGCCGCCGGGCCGTGGTGTCATAGTAGGGCTCGACGCGCAATTCCGGAAAGTAGCCCGGACCCGCCAGCGCCCGCGCGGCCTCGGCATCCGGATGGCGGTGGACGAGCGCCAGCCGCCGACCCAGCTCGTGGGCGATCGACGGCCGCACCTCTCCCGTCATCAGCTGGTCTTTCCACGTGGGCCCCTCGGCGTAGGTCATCGTGTACGCGAAGCGCTCCGGCTCCACGGACAGCACCTGGGGCACCGCGTCGGGGCCGACGATGCGGCCCCAGGCCCGGAGGCTGTCGATCTCGCGGAAGACCCGCCGGGGGTCGCTCAGCCACTCCATCGCGACCTTGAGTTTGGGCAGGAACTGCTTGCGGACGTGGCCCTCGTCGGTCAGGACGACGTCGCCGCTCACGCCCCCCGAGAGGACTTTCACCGGACTTTCCCCCGGGCGGCCACCGCCCAGCGGCCCTCGACGCGGCCGTCGCGGCCGTACCAGACCTCGTCATGGAGGTTGACGGTCGGGCACACGTGGCTGGGGATGACCCAGACTTTCTCGCCGACGCGGACGCGGCCCTCGACCTCGACGTAGCCGTGCTCCTCGTTCATCTTCCGCATCGTCCAGGGGCGACCCACGAAACGCCCGTAGGTGCCGGGCCCGCGGGTGGCGTCGCTCGAGAACGTCTTCGATCCCCCGTCGATCAGGCACTGTCCCGGCACGGCGGTGCTGACGACGGTCGTCAGCACCCGCAGCGCGCAATCCGACTCGAGGCAGCATTTCGCCTCGAGGCTGCTGGCGTCATAGAAGACGTAAGTCCCGGGCCGGATCTCCGTCGTCCTGGGGATGAGCGGGGTCTTCGCCGCTCCGGGCGTCGACCCGCCCGAGACGATCGTCACCTCGAAGCCCGCCGCCCGGAGGGCGCCGAGCGTCGCGTCGATCTTCTGGCAGGCGGCCTTGAAGCCCGCCTCGTCGAGCCAGGACGGCCAGTAGAAGACGCCCTGGAAGTCGCTCGAGGCCTTGGCGATCTCGACCGCCTGCTCCGGGGACTGCGCCCCGCAGCGGCCGACGCCGACGTCGATCTCGACCAGGGTGCGGACGCCCTGGAGGGCTTTCGCCGCCTCCACCGAGTCGATCGCGACCGTCATGCGCCGCGAGGCCGACAGCTGCCGCAGCCGGGGAAGCTTCTCGGGCATGAGCGGGTAGGCGACCAGGACGTCGTGGCCCGGGAGGACCTCCGCCTCCCCCAGTTTCGCGACGGTGATGCCGATGGCGCCGGCGGAGAGCTGCATCTGCGCGATCTCGGGGATCTTGTGCGTCTTCGTGTGCGGGCGGAGTCCGACCTTCCAGGAGCGGCACTGCTTCTGCATCTCCTGGATGTTGCGCTCGAGGACGTCGAGGTCGACGTAGAGGGCCGGGGTGTCGAGGTCGAGAGCGTCCATGTCACCCCCGAACGGGAGAGGCCGACCGGCCGCCGGCGATCGTCACCGCCTGCGCCGCTTCGCGGGTCAGGAATCCATAATCCCCCGCGACGACCGCGGGGGAATGCGTGAACGCGGCGCCCAGGCCGACCGCCTTCGCGCCCGCGTCGAGGTAAGGCTTCAGGTCGGCCAGGCCGAGCCCTCCGGTCGGGAGGAGCTCGAGGAACGGCAGCGGCGCGAGGAGGTGCTTGAGGTAGGCGGCGCCGCCGAAATCGGGGACCGGGAAGACCTTGACCGGCCGGCAGCCCTCCTGCCACGCCCGGTAGACTTCCTGGGGCGTGGCGGCGCCGGGGATGTAGACCACGTCCTTCTTTTTCGCCCAGGCGTTCACGTCGGGCGTGAAGACGGGCGAGACGAGGAACGTCGCCCCGGCGTCGACCGCCTGCTTCGCCTCGTCGACGGTCAGAATCGTTCCCGCGCCGATGGTGCCCAGCTGCTCCTTCGTGAACTCGCGGATCAGGTCGGCGACCGAGGGGGTCGTCCAGGTGATCTCCTGGATCCGCAGACCGCCGTCCCGCGCGGCATGGGCCTTCTTGCGGACCAGGGCCGGATCCTTCTCCCGGAGGATGACGACGGCTTTCTCCGCGTAGAGCTGCTCGCGGGTCTTCTCGGCGCTCATCGGGCTACCTCCGGGCGATGCACTCGATTTCGACCGCGATGCCCCCGGGGAGCGCGCCCGCCTGGATCGTGGTCCGGGCCGGATAGGGCTGCTGGAACATGGTCTTGTAGACCTCGTTCATGGCCGCGAAGTCCTTGATGTCGCGGAGATAGACGTTGCACTTGACGACCTTGTCGAGCGACGAGCCGGCCGCCTCGAGGATGGCCTTCATGTTGGCGAAGGTCTGCTTCGTCTCGGAGGTGACGTCCCCCATCTCGACCTTGCCGGTCGCGGGATTGGTCGGCCCCTGGCCGGCCAGGAAGATGAAGTCCCCTTCCACGATGGCCTGGGAATAGGGGCCGATGGGCTTCGGCGCGTTCAGGGTCTCGACGGCTTTTCTCATGGTTCCCTCCGGGGAGCGGGACGCGCCGGCGCAGCCAGCGACCAGAAGAACGAGAAGCGCCGGGAACGTTCTCATTCCGACTCTCCTTTTATGGAACAGCGGTTCTAGCACACCCGTGGGCCCCTGTCACGTGGTATAGAATTCAGTCTTTGAGGGAGATCCCCCATGCACCCAATCCTCGTCGCCGCGCTGCTGGCCTGCCAGGAGACCCCGCCCAAGCCGGCGTTCCAAGGCGACTTTTTCGGCGAGATGGGCCGCGCCTTCTCGGTGATCCGGAAGGTCGACCCGGAGCTCCGGACCGTCACGGTCACGCTGGACCGCGACGGAAAGACCGTGACGGTCCCCATCAAGGACGACACGGAGCTGCACGTGCGCGACAGCTGGGGAGAGCTCGCGGAGTTCTTCCCCGGCCAGCACGTGATGCTCTTCATGTACGTCGACGACGACAAGAAATGGACCTATCCGCGGGCGATCCAGGACGACATCCACATGCGGGCGCGTCACGGTCATTTCGCGCGGGTGACGAAGATCGATCGCGAGGCCCGGACCTACACGACCGAGCGCGACGAGAAGGACGGCAAGGGGATCGTGACCAAGACCGTCCACGACTCCTACGTCGCCGCGGCGGAGGCCAAGGTCTGGAAGGGCGCGGCGCCGGCGGGACTCGAGGCGCTCCAGGAAGGAGATTCGGTGATCACGCAGCTCGTGGAGCAGGGAGGGAAGCTGGTGGCCTGGGAGATCCTGGACAAGGCGGGAGACGACGCGGTGCGCGCGGCGCAGGACGAGCGGCACCGGAAGGACCAGGACGAGAAGGGGCTTGCGTCCTACGTGACGGACGTCGAAGTCCTGAGCGGATCGCTGCAGGCGACGGTGGCCTGGAGCGGCTCCGAGCGCGCGAAGAAGGACCTCAAGGTGGGCCAGACGGTGACGATCGTCCCGGACGGAGGCAAGGCGTTCGCGGGCGCGGTCTGTTCGCTCCAGGGGGTGGACTCGCGGGAGCGCGTGCAGTTCGCCATCAATGCCCGCGTCGCGGCGCGCCTGAGTCCCGGCCAGTCGCTCCGGATCTTCCTCCCGGGCACGGGCCCCGCGGTGCCGGAAGGCCGGGCGGGAGTCCCGGCGCCGAAGAAATAAGGCCGCACGATCGGTCTTACTTCTTCTCCTCCTCGGTCGGGTGGAAGCGATCGCTGCTGGCCACGAGCGGCCGGGTCGAGCGCTTCAGGAAGAGCAGCGCGAAGCAGGTGTCCCAGGTGTCGTGCCCCCAGTCGTCCAGCGCCCAGGAGCCGTCCGCCTTCTGCGTCACCAGCAACTCGCGGACCCCGTCGGCGTACCACGCGTGCGGTCCCAGGCGCTCGGTCCCGGTCAGGATCATCGCGCGCTCCAGGGCATAGAGGTAGTACGGCAGGAAGGTGGTCTTCGAAATCTTGTCCCACTCGATCGGACCCGGGACCGTGGCGATGGCGTAGTTGACCTGGAGCCAGGCGAGGCCGTCCTGGATCGCGGCATCCTTCTTCGCGTCGCGCCCCAGCAGGTGGTCGTAGATCGCCAGCGCGCTCACCGCCCCGGAGGTCATGGTCCCGTAGGGCCGGTGCAGCGGGCAGGCGCAGGGACTGTCGTAACACCAGCCGCGGGGCTTCCGGCCCGACGGCAGGCTGGGCGTCAGGTCTTTGGTGGCGGTCGGCTGCAGCTGGGCGTAGGTGATGGCCTGGGAGGCCCGCACCAGGACCTCCTTGGGAACGACGACGCCGGCATCCTGGCACGCGCGGAGGCCCAGCGCCGCGTACTGGGAATTCGAGAAGTCCCCGTTCCCCGGAGGGGTCCGGCTCGGCCGGACGCTGATCCTCTGCACGACCTTGGGCTTGGTCCGGGGCGTGGTCGACGCGGCCGGGCGGGCCGCCCCGGCCGTCGCGGCCGGCAGGTCGGCCCGGATCGACTCCACCGCGACCGTGGGCTCGCCGTAGCTCCACTGGCCGCTGGCCGTCTGGTTGTCCAGAAGGAACTGGGCGCAGCGGGCGATCTGCGGCTGATACCGCACCCGGTCGAGCTCCTCGAGCACCATGGCGCGGATCGCGACCGAGTAGGTGTGGGTGTAGGGAGCCCCCAGCACGGAGGCCAGGAGCTGCTGGAACCTGGGGTCGGTCTCGGGGACGCCGGAATGCAGGAAGGTCAGGAGAAGGAGCTCGTCGCAATTGGGAATTCGAGCCCTCGTCGCGCCGAAATCGACTCCGGGGGAGCCGCCCGCGCGCAGCCAGGCCAGGCCGCGGCGGATGGCCGCGTCCACCGGACCCGGATCGACGGGGGGCGGCGGGCGCAGCGCCAGGTCGGAGGACGCCCCCTTCGCGACGGACGCCGACAGCCGGAACCGTCCGATCAGGTGCTGCGCATAGATCGTCTGGTGATCCAGGAGGACCAGAAGCGTCTGGGGGGACGGCGAGGAAAGGGGAGCGCGAAGCTCGAAGATGGCGTCCTGGGAGCGTCCCTCCATCGGGTGGATGGCCCAGCCGGTGTCGTTGCGTCCGTCGAAGGTGTGGGCGATCGGAAAGCCATCCTGATGGAACTCGACGTCCGCCCGTTCAATGGGGACCGGGGTCCCGGTCTCCGCCTGCGCGTCGGGAAGCACCTGCACCTGAAACTCCGAGAGCACGAAGTTCCCGTTGGGGGCGCGTCCGGGCCCCGAGCCCGGAAGCGAGGAGTCGGCCAGGACCTCGAGCCGAATCGCGGCGACGGCGCCCAGGGTGTTCTGGACGACGATGGCGTACCGCTCCTGGGACGGGGGCGGCCCGTCCGCGAGGATGGAGCCGTCCTCCAGGATGCTGAGCCGGGTGCCCGGGGAGGCCGTCGCGCGAAGCGGCAGGAGGAGCGCCCATTTCATGGGGCCCGGAGTGAAGGGGACGGGGGCGGCCTTCGGAAGCGGCGCCGCCGCGCCCGGAGCGGGGGCCGGAGCGGCCTCCGGCTGAGGGTCCGGCGGGGCCGGGGCCGGCGCCGGCGCGGGATGGGGCGGCGCGATCAGGGCCGGAGGCGGAACGACCGCCGCGGGCTCGGACCCGGCGAGGAACGGAAGCCCTCCCCACCCGGCGATGCGGTCCGCGAGGGAGCGCACCTCGGCATCGGCGCCGCGGGCGCGGGCGGCCTCCATCTTCGCCTGCAGGTCCTGATACAGCCTCTGGGCGGAGGCGTTCACGGCCAGGCGGGCTCGCTGGACCGCCGCGGTCCATTCCAGGCTGTCGTGGCGGCTCCGTTGCGTCTCCAAGAGATCCAGGGCCTCCTGGAACCGCTCCCGGCCGACGGCCTCGGCGACCCGGCGCTCCAGAATCGCGAGATCCGTGGACTCCGATGGCGCGGTCCCGGGCTTGGGCGTCGTGTCCGGACTCCGTCCCCCGGCCATAGGAGCGGGCGCCGGGGCGGAGGGGGCGGACGAGGGGGACCGGGAAGGCGCGGGATCCGGAGCCCCCGGGCCCCGCCCGCCGCTCCCCAGCATCCAGGCGGCGAGCAGGAGTGCGATCACCCCCAGCGCGACCCCGCCCCAGAGGAGAACCGGGGACCGCGACGCCGCGGGGACCGCCGCGATCGGCTGGCGCGGGGTGGCGATCGGAATGCGACTGGTCGATGAAGGACCGACCACGGGGATGCGGCGGGTCGAGTTCCTCGAGGATTTGCTCGCGGCGGGCGGCTCGGGCGGAATCCCGGCCTCCAGGGCGCAGGTGCGGCAATACGTGAAGTCGTTCCGGCGCTGAGCGCCGCCGCTGTCGAAATCGACGCTCCGGAGCCGGATGCCGCATCCGGTACAATGAACGATTTCCTGTCCCATAGACCCGGTTCCAAAGTATAGCACCCCGGTCCCGGGCCGAACGTGCAAAGTTGAACCGCAACAAAAGCTCCCGGCCGCTCCGTGCCGCGAGGTAGAATCCCGCCCATGACCCGACTCCTGGGGCTCCTCGTCCTGCTCGGCGGCTGCGCGACTTCGTCGCCGCGGGGCGGCTACGACCGGGTGCTCCTGGGCGGACGGGTCCTGGATCCCGAGACCGGCCTGGACGCCGTCCGCAATGTCGGCATCGTGGACGGCCGGATCGCGGCGGTCACGACCGACGACCTCAGCGGCCGCGACGTCCTCGACGCGCGGGGCCTCGTCGTCGCCCCCGGCTTCATCGATCTGCACTCGCACGGCCAGGACGCCGCCAACTATGCGCTCAAGGCGGCCGACGGGTGCACCACCGCCCTCGAGCTCGAGGTCGGCGCGGCGGACATCGACGCCTGGTACGCCGCGCGCGAAGGCCAGTCGCTCGTCCATTTCGGCACGAGCGTCGGCCACATCCCCGTCCGGATGGCGGTGATGGGGGACCCGCCCGGCTTCCTGCCGGACACGGCCGCGAAGGCGAACACGACGGCGGCGACGGACGCCCAGATCGAGGAGATCAAGACGCGCCTCCGGTCCGGGCTTAAGCGTGGCGCCGTCGCGGTCGGCTTCGGGATCCAGTACACGGGAGCGGCCTCGCGCTGGGAGATCCTGGAGGCCTTCCGCGTCGCGGCCGAATTCGGCGCGTCCTGTCACGTCCATCTGCGCCACAACGGGCGGAAGGAGCCGAACAACAGCACCCAGGCGCTGGAGGAGGTCCTCGCCGCCGCGGCGGTGACGGGCGCCCCGCTCCACGTGGTCCACCTCCATTCGACCAGCGTCGCGGCCACGCCGAGGCACCTCGAGATGCTCTCGCAGGCGAAGGCCCGCGGCATGGACGTCACGACCGAGTGCTATCCCTACCAGGCCGGGATGACGAAGCTGAATTCGGGCGTCTTCGACGGCAACTGGAGGGAAGCCCTCGAGGTCGACTACAAGGACATCCTCTGGCCGGCGACGGGCGAACGATTGACGGCGGAGACCTTCCAGAAGTACCGCACGTCGGATGATTACGCGATCATCTTCTCGATCCCGGAGTCCGCGGTGACCGCGGCGCTCGCGCACCCGCTCGTCCTGATCGGGAGCGACGGGATTTGGGATCCGGCCAAGAAGCAGGGACACCCCCGCTGCGCGGGGACCTACGCCCGCATCCTGGGCCGCTATGTCCGGGAGCAGAAGCTCCTGACGCTGATGGAGGCGCTCCGCAAGATGTCCCTCGGCCCCGCCCAGCGTCTCGAGCACCAGGCGCCGATGTTCCGGAAGAAGGGCCGCGTCCAGGTGGGCGCGGACGCGGACCTCGCCGTGTTCGATGCCGCGACGGTGATCGACCGGTCCACCTACGAGAACCCGACCCTGCCGTCCGAAGGGTTCGCCTACGTCCTGGTGGGCGGAGTTCCCGTCGTCCGGGCCGGCCGGCTGGTGCCGGGCGTCATGCCGGGCCGGCCGGCGCGGGGGCCGATCCGCGACTGAGGCGCTTCCACAGGGCGTACACCGGGAAGCCGATCACCGACAGCAAGAGGCCGTAGACCGGGGAGCGGTTCCCGGCCACCCACTCGCCCCAGACGATTGCCGCCAGGCCCGCCGCCGTGCCCAGCAGGAAGACGAGCGGGACCCAGGGATAGGCCGGCGTCCGGAACGGGCGCTCCGCGGCGGGCAGCTTCCGGCGCAGGACCATCACCGCGCCGACCGTGAAGAGCAGCGCAAACCACTCCACCACCACGAAGTACGTCGTCAGCTTGTCGAAGAGGCCTTGCGGATTCTTCGGATCGGCCAAGGAGAGCCCCACGACCAGCGCGATCGCGACCGCCGCCTGGATCAGGATCGCCGCATACGGGGTCGACCAGCGCGGATGGGCCTTCCCGAGGAACCCGAACGTGAGCCCGTCGCGCGAGAGCGCGTACGAGACCCGCGGTTTC
>Ga0070731_10003156_pt1 | contig 15043 bp, 15 predicted proteins | sample Coa_R1_2_FD_66448 | JGI IMG/M metagenome (GOLD analysis project Ga0070731, IMG submission 66448) | Surface soil microbial communities from Centralia Pennsylvania, which are recovering from an underground coalmine fire - Coalmine... | ecosystem: Environmental > Terrestrial > Soil > Unclassified ... | reverse complement strand
GTCGCGGCGTTCATCGATACCGGGGCCTCGCGCGAGGACGTCGCGTTCGCGATCCGCCAGACCGACGACCGGTCGATTCACCTGGCGGAGCGCGATGTCGTTTGTCCTCCGTCACCGGCTGCGGCGTGCGACGCCGCTCTGACCGCGAGAGAGCTCGAGATCCTGCGGCTCGCCTCCGAGGGCTACTCGAACGGGCAGGTGGCGGCGCAGCTCCGGATCACCCGCCAGACGGTCAAGTTCCACCTTTCGAACGTCTACCGCAAGCTCGACGTCGCGAATCGCACGCAAGCGATGCACCAGGCCCAGCTGCTGCATCTGGTTCAGGCTACGAGTTAACGGTTGCCGGGACCGTCCTTTCGGCTATTGCCGCTTCGTTCGCTGCTCAGCACCATCACTGGTGTTCGCCACCGGTGGGCCGGTAGCCATACGCAGATGTCTCGCCATCGCCGCCAACCTCCGAAGCGCACCGTCTCCGCGAGGAGCGGGACGGGGCGACAGCCGCGGGCGTCGAACTCCCTCGTCGCGGGCGCCGCGAGCCCGCTGGTTGCAGCGATCACCGGGAACGGCGCGCAGCAGCGGCAGGCATTCGTGCCGTGCGAGGTCTGCGAGACCCCGCTACCGGTGGATGCACGGTTCTGCCACAGGTGCGGCCGGCCGCAGGACGAGCCGGAGACAGGGCCCGTGGTGCTCCTCGACGACGCCTGCGAGCTCGCATGGTGGCACGGCTATGTCCGGGCGTGCTTCTTCGTCGTCCCCGATCAAGCGACGACGGTCATCGAGACGCCGCTCGTGACCTCGGCGTCGTTCCGCTGGCTCGACCATCGGCTGCCGCCGCCGACCGGGCTGCCGGCGGAGGTTCACCGCCGCTTCGTGCGGGAGCTCCGCGCCGAAGGGTGGGAGCCGGTCGGGCAGGGCCCCGCCTGGTTCCAGCAGCGCTTCCGGCTCCGCGCCCCGGTGCAGCAGGTCAAGGGGTCGAATCGCGCGGCTCCGCCCGAGCCGCACGCCACCACCTCGCCTTTCGGCTAGACGAGCGGGCGGCCGGCGGCGGCGAAACGGCGTCCGGCGAGCCGCCTCGGCCGGCTCATCCCAAACGCGTCGACCCGCACGGTCGGCTCTCCCTCCTTCCCGTGCGCTCCGGGCTTCCGGCTAGCGTTCAGCGACTGCATGCCCACCGCTCTCGTCACCGGCGGCGCCGGGTTCATCGGCTCGCACCTCTGCGAGCTCCTGCTCGACGACGGCTGGGAGGTCTACGCCCTCGACGATCTTTCGACCGGCGGGCTCACGAACGTCGAGCACCTCAGCGACCGCCGCGACTTCCACCTCACGGTCGAGTCCGTGCTCTCGCCGGCCGTCGTCAGCGAGCTCGTCCACCGTGCCGACGTCGTCTACCACCTCGCGGCTGCGGTCGGCGTGCGCCTGATTGTCGAGCAGCCCGTACACACGATGGTCACGAACATCCAGGGCACCGAGACCGTGCTCGAGTACTGCGCCCGGTTCGGCAAGCGCGTCCTGATCGCCTCCACCTCCGAGGTCTACGGCGACCACCGTGAAGAGCGGCCGCTCGCCGAGGACGACCGCCGCGTCTACGGGCCCACGACGCAAAAGCGCTGGCTGTACGCGGACTCGAAGGCCGTCGACGAGTTCCTCGCCCTCGCCCTTCACCAGGAGCGCGGGCTCGACTGCGTGGTCGCGCGCCTCTTCAACACCGTCGGGCCTCGGCAGAGCGGCCGGTACGGGATGGTGATCCCGAACTTCGTCCGCAACGCGCTGGCCGGGGCGCCGCTCGAGATCCACGGCGACGGCACGCAAACACGGTCCTTCTGCCACGTCCAAGACACGATCCGCGCGCTCAAGGGCCTTGTCGACGAGCGCACGCTCGGAGGCGAGATCTACAACGTCGGCTCGACCGACCGGATCAGCATCCTCGAGCTCGCCGGGCGCATCCTCGTCGCGACGGGCTCGCAGGCCGAGCTCGTATACGTGCCGTACGACCAGGTCTACGGCCTCGGAATCGAGGACACCCTGCATCGGGAGCCTGCAATCGACAAGATCGGCGCCGCGATCGGCTGGCGCCCGACCAGGAGCCTGAACGAGATCATCGCCGACGTGATCGAGCACGCCCGGACGCCGCCGATCGAGCTTCAGCCGGTCGACGGGTAATCCCGGCTCGTCACGGGTACCTTGTATGGAGGAAGGCCATGCAGGAAGAGCGTTCAGTCGCGGCGGAGCTGAGCCAGCCGGGCGCGGGTTCGCCGCCGACGGTGGCTGTCGCGTCCGGTGAACGGCGCGACTACTTCACGACGCGCTTCCTCGTCGTGTACGCCGTGCTCGGGGCGATTCTCGCCGGCTCGCTCGTTGCGCTCGTCCTCCTCGGCGTCCGGCCCGGGCTGAGCAGCCCCAAGCCCTGGTCGGCGTGGAAGCCGAAGCAGGGGTCCGTCGCGGCGATGACGAAGCAGATCGCAGACCACATCGCGCCGCGGTACCGGCTCGCGAGCGGAGCGCAGATCACTGCCGTCGTGCCGAGCGCCCCGACGGTCACCGCCGGCACACAGTCGATCTCGATCGCCGCCGTCGCGATTCGCACCGCTTCGGGCGACACAGACGTCCAGCCGATCAGTTCGAAGACGACCGCCATGTACACGCTCTGCGGTCTCGGCCTCCACTGCTCGATCGCGACCGGCACGCCGAGCCTCACCCGGGGCCAGCTCGTGCACCGAGAGGGGCTGGAGACGGCGCTCTACTCCTTCAAGTACGTGCACCCGCTGCAGTCGGTGCTCGTGTTCATGCCGCCGGCGCAGGGCGCAAACGTGACGACCGTGCTCTTCTACCTGAAGGCAGACCTGATGCGGCAGCTCTCACGGCCGCTCCTCCAGACGCTGCCGCTCGCGGTGCCGCCGCGGTCGAACGACCCCGATCGCATCGAGGCGAACGCGATCACCGGCCTGACGTATCCGCACCTGTATACGTCGCAACTGACGCAGCTGCAACCGGGCGGGGCGCTGCTCGTCCTCACCCCGGCGGTCGCTTCCTAGGGCTCTAGGCTCGGAGCACGACCTCGAGCGCCGTCCCGCGACCGGGCGCCGAGGCGAGGGAGAACGCGCCGCCGATCGTCGCCGCCCGCGCTCGGATATTCTTCAGGCCCTGCCCGGCGCCGTTCCCGTTTTGGGAGACGTCGAAGCCCGCGCCGTCGTCGGAGATGCTGACGACCCGGTCGGAGCCGCGGTGCGCGATCGCCACACGCGCCCGGCGCGCGTCGGCATGCTTGCGGGCGTTCGCAAGGCTCTCCTGGACGATGCGGAAGATCTCGATCTGCTCGTCTGGCGCGAGCCCGATCGCGCTGTCGATCTCGAGCTCGACCTCGAGCTCTCCGTCGGTCGTCAGGAAGTCGACGTACCGGCGCAGGGCCGCGTCGAAAGGTGCGCTTCCCGCTGCGGACGAGAGCGCGAGCACGGCGAAGCGAGCCTCCTGTTGCGCGGCCTGGGCCGCTTCCTTCAGACGCGGCAGCGTCTCGTCCCGGTCGGCGCCGTTTTCGAGCATCGAAACGTGCGTCGTCACTGCGAACAGGTACTGAGCGAGGCCGTCGTGGATCTCGCGCGCGACGCGGGCCCGCTCCTCGGCAACCGCGCGACGGAGGTCGGAGGAGCGGATCGCTCGCCAGACGCCGACGACGAGCACGACGTAGGCGAGGAGGCGCAGGAAGTCGCCCAGTGAGACAAACGTCGTCGCGGCCGGCGGTGTGAACACGAAATGGATCGACGCGAACAGCATCAACGTGGCGCCGAGGGCGAGCCAGCGATCGAGATCCTCGTTGCGCGTCCGGAATCGGTTGGTGAAGCCGATCACGGCAGCGAGGTCGACGAGCGCGAGCAGCGCAACGCTGGCAGTCAGGAGCGGCGGCTCCGGTCCGTGGCGCACGGCGACCTCCGGCAGCGTGCCGCGCGCAGCCCGGGCGATCGCCCAGAGCACGGCGAGCGAGACCACCACGACGCCCGGGACCTCGACGAGGGCGCGGCGTCGTTCTTCGATGCGTCCCCGCACGTATGGCGCGAGCGCGATGATCGCCCAGCCGAGAAGGACGCCGAGCAACTCGGTCCAGAGCGCCGCGCGGTCTTCCCGCAGGCCCGCCACCTGCGGCGCGATCGAGAACGCGACCCACGAAAGCGAGCTCAGCAGGAAGCCCGCGTACAGCAGCAGGTCGAAGCGCCGGCCCTCGGCGTTGAAGCGGCTTGCGCAGAGCAGGGCGACGAGGCCCCCGCCGACTGCGTACAGCGTGATCAGCATCAGGCGCAGCTGCGGCAGGTCGTGCGTGCCGCGCAGGCCCGGCTTCGTCAGGAAGAGCGCGAGGCCGGCGCCGAGGAGAAGGACGAGGACGATCTCGTCGCGAAGAAAGCCCTCGAAATCGTTGCCATCTTGGCGCATTGCCGTTCGTATCGGCACAATCCGGCGCGGCCATGAAGGCGCGCGTCCTCATCGTCGACGACCATCCGCTCACGCGCGATGCGCTCGCGAGCCTGCTCGGCGCGAACGACTTCGAGGTCGTCGGCCAGGCCTCCGGAGGCGCCGAGGCAATCGAGCTCGCGGCCAAGCTGCGGCCGGCGCTCGTGGTGCTCGATCTCACGATGCCGGACATGAGCGGGCTCGAGGCCCTACCGCGGCTTCGCGACGCAGCGCCGGAGGCCGAAATCGTCGTCCTGACCGCGTCGGAGGACGACGGAAACCTGATGGGCGCGATTCGCGGCGGCGCCGCCGGCTACCTGCTGAAGAGCGAACCGCCCAAGCGAATCGTCGACTTCCTGCGCGGCGTCTCCGACGGCCAGGTCGCGCTCTCGGGCCCGGTCGCCCGCCGCCTGCTCGAGCAGGTGCGGGAGGGCGGCCACCGCGTCGAGGCGGTTCCTGAGTCGATCGCCGGCGTCATCTCGGCGCGCGAGCTCGAGGTCCTGTTGCTCCTCGACCAGCATCTCAGCACGGAGGAGATCGCGCAGCGGCTGATCATCTCCGAGCACACGGTCCGATCGCACGTGAAGAACTTGCTCGCGAAGCTCGGCGTCTCGTCGCGCCGCGAGGCGCTCGAGAAGCTCTCTACCGCCCGCGGCTAGCTCTGCCTGTGGGCGTCGGTCGGGTCCGGGTTTAGCGGCCGCGCGGATGAACCGCGCGGCCTCTTCTGGTCGGCGTCGCAAGCGACGCCTTGTGCCGCCCGTGGCTAGCTCTGCTTGTGGGGCGTCGGTCGGGTCCGGGTTTAGCGGCCGCGCGGATGAACCGCGCGGCCTCTTCTGGTCGGCGTCGCAAGCGACGCCTTGTGCCGCCCGCGGCTAGGCCTACACCGCAGCGGCGGGCACCGGCAGCTCGTCGCGCCGGCGCGTGAACCGGACGAGCGCGACTACACCCGCGGCGAGCGGGAGCGCGCCCGCGAGCGCCATCGTCCAGCGCGGGCCGGCGGCGGCGACAAGCAGCCCGCCGCCGACCAGGGCGAAGAGCTCGGCGAAGTTGCGCAGTCCGTTGTAGGCGGCGAAGGCGCGGCCGTGCAGCTCGGCCGGCACGCGCTCGTGAATCAGCGTGCGCATCGCGACGTTCTTCGTTCCCATCGCCGCGCCGCCGACGAAGAACCACGCGCATGCCCACGCGAGCGTGAGCCACACGGTCGGCACACCGATGCCGAGGCTCTGCACGCAGATGGCCGTCAGCACGACCGCGGGTCCGCGCAGCCGCCGCCCGAGCGCCAGGCTGCCCAGCACCATGCCGACCGTCCAGATCCCGAGCAGGATCCCGTAGCCGCTGTCGCCTGCGCTGAGCGTGTCCTTGGCGAAGAACACCTCGGCCGGCGCGCACGCCGTCATGAAGAGAAGCGACGCGAACGCCGCGCCGAGCACGATGCGCAGGAAGGGATCGCGGGCGAGGAAGACCGCCCCGTCGCGCGCACGTCCCGGCTCCTCCGAGGCTGCGGCCGGCCGCAGGCGCCGCGGTAGGACGAGTGCCACTGTCGCGACGGCTGCGAAGGTGCCCGCGTCGACGAGCAGGCCGAGCTTCATGCCGCCGACGGCAGCGAGCGCACCGCCGACGAATGGCCCAGCGGCGAAGCCGAGTGCGCGCGAGGTCTCGACGTAGGAGTTCGCGCGACCCATGTGGGCTCCGCCGAGCGCCGGGATCAGCGCGAACTCGGACGGCTGCGCGAGCGCCGCGCCGGTTCCGAGCAGCGCCGTGAGCCCGATCACCGTCGGTGCTCCGGATGCGAATGCGAGCGCGACCGCGACGCCCGCCTGCGCCGCTGCGGCGGCGAACATCAGCCGCCTCGAGTCATAACGGTCGACGAGCAGGCCGGCCGGTCCGGCGAACAGAAACAGCGGCCCCCAGAGCGCGATGAACACCGCCGCCACCGCGAGGCCCGACTTCGACTGGCCCTGGACGTAGAGCAGGACGGGGACGATCCCGACCAGGTCGCCGAAGGTCGACACGCCGACCGCGCCGACGAGCAGCGGAAGCGCCTGCCTCTGCATCCCGTTCGAACGGTAACGCTAGGCTCGGGGGCGTGCCGAAGTCGGGGGCTCTCGTCGCGCTCGTGTTCTCGCTCGTCTTCGTCCCGGCAGCTGAAGCCTGGACGACCCTCGGCAGCGGGCTCGACAATACGGTCGACCCCTCGGCGGTCGTGCTCGCGAACGGCAAGACGCTCGTCGCCTTCCGCGAGCCCAAGGCGCGTGCGGTGGTCATCGCGTCGGGTGCGTCGAAGGAGGTCGTCGCCAGCGGCCTCGCGAGCGTCGGCGACCCGCGGCTCGTGCTGCTCCGCGACGGGAGCCTGGTGCTCTTCGTGGCCGACCAGGACGGCGTCGTCAGCTACACGTCGGCGAACGGCTCGAGCTGGAGCGGCCCGACGAAGACCGGCTCGGCGGACACCGGCGACGTACAGGCTGCAGCCGCTCGCGCAGACGGCACGCCGTTCTTCACGCAAGACGGAACAGGCTTTCTCAACGTGTACACGGGCGCCGCGAGCGCCGCGAGCAACGTCTTCCCGCGCTGCTGCGGATACGCGGAGTCCGTCGCCGTCGACTCGCACGACCTCGCGCAGGTCGCGTTCTGGTCGAACGCCGCCGGCCGCTCCGGCTATTTGTACGGAAAGGTCGACTCGGGCGGGCTGAAGACGCTGTCGTCCGGCCAGACGGCCGAGAACAGCGCGCGCGTGCCGCTCACGGCCGACGCGAGCGGCAACACGTTCGTCGGCTTCGCGAACGGCTATCCGAGCCCGGACGCGTTCGTCGTCGACACGCTGCGCGCTGGATCGATCGTCCATAAGGTGACGCTCGCAACGGGTCCCTTCACGGGCAACCAGCCTCTGATGGCGCTGAGCGTCGACACGAGCGGTCGGGTCTGGGCCGTGTGGACGGAGGGCGGAGCCGTGTGGGCCGCCCGCTCGCGGAGCCACGGCGCCCACTTCGGGGCCGCGGTGCACGTCGCGTTCCCCGGCTTGTCGTATGCGCTCGAGGCGGCAGCGCAGAACGACGGCTCGGTGGAGGCGATCGCCAACGACGGCTCTGCGCTCCGGACCGAGAACCTGCTGCCCGGCCTGACCGTGCAGGTCTCCGGCAGCGTCGTGCGTGTCCTCGACGACGGGTTCCCGGTTCCCGGCGCGACGGTGCGCGTTGCCGGGATGGCCGCCACGACAGACGCGGGCGGACGTGCGAGGTTCAAGTCGCTCCCGTCGAACAGCCCAATGTCGGTGCGCGCGGCCGGGTACGCGCCCTACTAGCCGAACCCCGCGAGCGCCGAGCCGACGAGCTCCGGCAGCGTCGCCAGGTTGTAGCCCCCCTCGAGCACGGCGGCGACGCGGGGCGCGAGCACCTTCGCGCGGCGCGCGAGCTCGCCGAAGACCTCGATCGAGAGCTCGAGCCCCGCGAGCGGGTCGTCGACGTGCGCGTCGAAGCCGGCGGAGACGAGTAGCAGCTCAGGCTCGAACCGGCGAACGGCGTCCTCCGCGCGGACGAAGGCCTCGAGGAAGCCCTCGTCGCCGGTCCCGGCGGGGAGCGGGAGGTTCACCAGCGTCTCGCCCTGCTCGTCCGGACCGCCGCTGCCCGGATAGAACGGCCACTGATGGAGCGAGACGTAGAGCACGCATGGGTCGTCCCTGAAGACGTCCTGCGTGCCGTTCCCGTGGTGCACGTCCCAGTCGAGGATCGCGATGCGGCCGGTGCCGAGCTCCGCCTGCGCGAAGCGCGCGGCGACCGCGACCGGGTTGAAGAGGCAGAAGCCCATCGGCCGCGCGGGACCGGTGTGGTGGCCCGGCGGCCGCGCGATCGCGAACGCGTCCCGGCGCACCGCCTCGATCGCCGCGCCGCAGGCGAGGAGCGATGCGTCGTAACTCGTCTCGGTGCAGATCGTGTCCTCGTCCAGCCAGCCGCGTGTGCGTCGGATCCGGTCGATGAGCGCTGGCTCGTGGACACGCAGGACGTCGACCTCGCTGGCGGCAGCACACTCGACGAACGGATAGCGCTCGTGCAGGACCGCAAGCCTCGCCTGCGACTCCGGATGTCCGCCGGTGGGATGGAGCTGCGAAAACCCGGGGTGGCTGACGAGCTCCACGCCCGAATCATGCGGCCGGCGCGCCGACAGTGTCGGGCGGCGCGCCGGCCGCGACGAGACTCAGATCTTGAGGCTCGCCGAGCTCGTTGCCGTGCCGCCCTTCGTCTTGACGCTGATCTTCCCGCTCTTTGCCTTCGTCGGCACCTTGGCGGTGATCTTCGTCGCGGACACGACCTTGTAGCTCGTCGCCTCCAAGCCGTCGAACATGACGGCGCTCGCACTGGTCAAGTTCTTGCCGGTGATGGTCACCGTCGTCCCGGTCTTCGCCGTCGTCGGCGTGAAGCTCGTGATCGCCGGTTTCGCCGTCGCTGCGAGCGCCATCGCGGAGACGACGAGTGCTGCAACGAGTGCGCCTGCGCCGACCCAAGCCCGAACGTGCTTCGTCACTTGCGACCTCCTTTTCTGGAACTGCGGTCGCCTGCGAACCGAATCGACCAGCAAACCGTAGACTCGGGCCGCCGGCCACACGCGCGGGCCAACGGGATCACAACAACGCCTTAGCGACGCCTTCATCGAGAACGTCGCAAGCGCTCAGGCGCGCTCGACGAGCCGCTGCGCGAGCGCGTTGAGGCCGAGCTCCCGGGCGTGCTCGGCGGCCCGTGCCCAGGTCGGCTTCCGCGCCGTCAGCCTCGGGAGCGGCGCCTTCGGGTCCATGCACGCGACACGGCGGTAGAGCCGGAGCTCCTCCGCGACTGCCGGGAAGCGCCCGGCGGCGAGCGCGGCCTCGAGCGATCCGTACTGCTTCAAGATCGTCGCTGCAGTCTTCGCGCCGACGCCGGGGGCGCCCGGGATGCGGTCCGACGAGTCGCCCCGGAGCGCGATGAAGTCGGGGACCTGCTCGGGCTCCACGCCGTAGCGGTCGCGCACCTCGGCCGGCCCGACGCGCGCGAGCTCGCTGACGCCCTTGACGGGCTGCAGGATCGTGACGCGATCGCTCGCCAGCTGGAACGCGTCTCGGTCGGAGGTCGCGACGACGACCGGTCCGCGCCAGCGGCGCGCCGCGGCCGCGAGGAAGTCGTCCGCTTCGTAGCCAGCGGTCTTCGCCGTCGCGAAGCCGAAGCTCGCGACGAGGCCCGGCAGCGAGTCGAGCTGGTGCACGATCGAGTCGTCGAACTCGCGCCCCGACTGGTAGGCGGGCAGCGCCTCGTGGCGGTAGGTCGGCTCGTCGAGCGAGTCCCAGCCCACGAGCACTGCCGCGGGCTGCTCCGCATCCCAGAGGCGGACGAGGAAGTTCGCGAACCCGAGAATCGCGTTGTTTGCGATTGATTTCGGCAGGGCGTGGTAGGCCCGGTGGGCGAGCGAGTCGCCGTCGACGGCGAGCAGCTTGCCGGCCATGCGCGGTATCCTGGCAGAGGCCGGGCGGAACCCGTCTGTTTGCGCCGACTTTGGGGTTTGACGCGGCTCGCTATCTTGGACCATATGGGAAAGACCTTGATCGTGGCCGAGAAGCCCTCGGTCGCACGCGACATCGCTAACGCCCTGCCGGGCCCGTTCCAGGCCCCGAAAGAGGGCTACATGGAGTCCGACGACTACGTGATCACGTTTGCCGTCGGCCATCTCGTCCAGCTCAAGGACCCCGAGGCCTACGACGAGAAGTTCAAGCGCTGGCGGATGGACGACCTGCCGATCGTGCCGGACAAATTCGAGCTCGAGCCGCGGGACACGAAGTCGAAGAAGCAGCTGACGCTCATTCACAAGCTGATGAAGCGCGACGACGTCGACCGGATCGTGAACGCCTGCGACGCCGGGCGCGAGGGCGAGCTCATCTTCTCGTACATCTATGAGCTCTCCGGCGTCGACAAGCCGGTCGACCGTCTTTGGATCAGCTCGCTGACGAAGCAGGCGATCCGCGAGGGGTTCGAGCGGTTGCGACCCGCCACGGAGATGGAGCAGCTCGAGGCGGCCGCCCGCTCCCGGAGCGAGGCCGACTGGCTCGTCGGCATGAACGCGACACGCGCGGCGACGCTGCGCGGGCGGGCGTGGGTCGGCGGCGTGGTTTCCCTCGGCCGTGTGCAAACCCCGACGCTTGCGATGATCGTCAAGCGAGAGCGCGAGATCCAGGCGTTCGAGTCGCAGCCCTACTGGCTGGTCCACGCGACCTTCGACCCGCGCTACGCCGGCCTTTGGTTCGAGGGCGACGAGACGCGCATCTTCGGTGACCCGGAGCGCGCGCCGGCGATCGCAGCGAAGGTCGCCGGCAAGGACGGCGCCGTCGAGTCGGTCGAGCGCAAGGAGCAGAAGGAGATCGCGCCGCTCCTGTACGACCTGACGTCGCTCCAGCGGGACGCGAACCGCCGCTTCGGCTTCAGCGCGCGCCGGACGCTGCAGGCGGCGCAGAGCCTGTACGAGGGGAAGAAGGCGATCACGTATCCACGCACGTCGAGCCGCTACCTCTCCGGCGACCTCGTCCCGCAGCTGAAGCCGACCGCCGAGACGCTGCTGCCGATTCGCGACTACGCGCAAGGCGCGCGCTACGTACTCGACCTGGCCGAGCTGCCGCTCGCACGCGTGGTGAACGACGCGAAGGTCGACGATCACCACGCGATCATCCCGACCGACGTCGAGCACGACATCGCCGAGTTCACGCCCGACGAGCGGCGGATCTTCGACCTGGTCGCGAAGCGGTTCCTCGCCGCCTTCCATCCACCCGCCCGGTACCAGCGCACGACCGTGATCACGGTCGTCGAGGAGGAACGTTTCCGCACGCGCGGCAAGATCACGCTCGAAGCCGGGTGGCGTGCCGTCTACGGCCTCGAGTCGGAGGAGGAGAAGATCGCCCGCCAGGAGGAGGAGAGCGACGAGGCGACCGCCGAGCTGCCGCAGCTCGAGCAGGGTCAGCGCGTGCGCTGCGTCGAAGCCGAGGTCGAGGCGAGGGAGACGAAGCCACCTCCGCGCTACACGGAGGCGACCCTGCTCTCGGCGATGGAGACGGCCGGCAAGCTGATCGACGACGAGGAGCTACGCGAGGCGATGAAGGAGTCCGGGCTGGGCACGCCCGCGACCCGCGCCGAGACGATCGAGACCCTGATCCGGCGCGAGTACATCGAGCGCGTCGGCCGCGACCTCCAGCCGACGCCGAAGGGGCTGCAGGTGATCACGATGCTCGAGGAACACAAGATCACGTCGCCGGAGCTCACGGGCGACTGGGAGCACCGTCTGTCGGACATCGAGCACGGCCGAGCCGACCGCCACGCGTTCATCGACGACATCGCCGGCTTCACGGACGAGATCGTCAAGCAGATCGCATCGCTCGACAAGGAGAAGCTACGCCCGGTCCGCGTCGAGCTCGGACTCTGCCCCCGCTGCGGCGCCGAGACCGGCGAGATCATCAAGGAGAACTCGAAGGCCTACGGCTGCACCAGCTGGAAGAGCAAGGACGAGCCCGGCTGCGGCTTCGTGATCTGGAAGAAGGTCGCCGGTCGGACGCTGACGCCCGAGATCGCGCGCCAGCTGCTCGAGGAGGGACGCACGCGGGAGGTGCTCTCGGGCTTTAGGTCGCGCGCAGGGAAGCCTTTTCGTGCAAGACTCGTCCTGACACCGGAAGGGAAGGTCGAGTTCGACTTCCCCGCCCGGCCTTCCCGGGACGGCGATTCGGCCCAGGCCGAGGAGCAGGAGGCGGAGGCCGCGGCGGCGGAATAGAAACGGTAAAAACCTCGTTAAACGAACGCCTCGGCCTGGCACGGGCGAGGCAAATGCCGTAGCGTGCGACAGCCCCGAGTTTGGGATGAATCGAAGCGACGAAAGGGTGTGGAGAAGCCGTTGACCCAGAATCAACTGACTGAGCTGCTCGAGACCGAGGGCGCCCGCACCCTGATCGAGGCGGGCGAGGAGCGCGGCTGGATCGAGCCCGCAGAGCTCGAGGCGTTCGCACTCGAGCACGAGCTCGCCGACCTCGACGTCGAGGAGCTCCAGCGAGAGCTCGAGCGGATCGGCCTCGAGGTGCGCGAGGGGGCTCCGGACGAGAAGGTCACGGCAAAGGCCGAGGAGGTCATCTACGAGGCCGACCAGCCCTCTGGCGCGGGCGACTCGCTGCAGCTCTTCCTTGCCGACGTCGGCCGTCACAAGCTGCTCACCGCGGCGCAGGAGGTCATCCTCGCGAAGCGGATCGAGCGCGGTGACAACGGCGCGAAGCGCCACATGATCGAGTCGAACCTCCGCCTGGTCGTCTCGATCGCAAAGGGCTATCGCGGTCTCGGCGTGCCGTTTCTCGACCTGATCCAGGAAGGCACGCTCGGTCTGAACCGGGCGGTCGAGAAGTTCGACTGGCGCCGCGGCTACAAGTTCTCCACCTACGCGACGTGGTGGATCCGCCAGTCGGTGCAGCGCGCGGTCGCAAACCACGCGCGCACGATCCGCGTCCCGGTGCACGTGGTCGAGCGGCAGCAGAAACTGTCGCGCGCCGCCCGCCGGCTCGAGGTCGAGCTCGGCCGCGAGCCGACGAAGGACGAGCTCGCCGAGGCGACGGGCTTGCCGATCCAGCACGTAGACGAGGCGCTGTCGGCGGCGTCGGCTTCGGTCTCGCTCAACCAGACGGTGGGCGCGGACGACGAGGGCGAGCTCGGCGACCTCTTTGCAGACCGTGAGGCCGCGGATCCGTTCGACGAGGCCGAGGAGTCGCTCCGGCGCCAGAACATCCGCAAGGCGCTCGACGCGCTGCCGGAGCGCGAGCGGCGGATCCTCGAGCTGCGCTTCGGGTTCGAGGGCGAGCCGTGGACGCTCGAGGCGATCGGGCACGAGCTCGACCTGACGCGCGAGCGGGTCAGGCAGCTCGAGGGCCAGGCGCTCTCCCGACTCGCGGCGCTCCGCGAGCTCGCGGGCCTCGCCGCGTAGTAGCTTCTCCGCCAACAGGCGAAAGGAGAAGCCGTGTACGCACGTGTTGCGTCGTTCGAAGGTGGAGACACCGAGCGTCTTGGCCAGCTGAACGAGGAGCGCATGTCCGCCGGGACGATGGGCCTTCCCGACGGCCTCAAACGGGCGATGCTGCTCGGGGACGAGACCGGCAAACGCCGGCTCTTCATCACGTTCTTCGACAGCCGCGCCGACATCGAGGCGGCGGAGGCGCGGTTCGAGAGCATGGGCGACGAGATCCCCGAGGACGTCCGCGGTCGGCGGACCTCCGTCGACGTCTACGAGGTGCTCTTCGAGCAGTAACACCCTCAGGCCGGACGATCCGCTGAGCGGGCGCCTCGTGCGCGTCGAGCCGCTCGCCGAGCGACACCGCGAGGGCCTGCGCGCGGCGGCGGAGGCTCACCCTGAGATTCACCGCTTTACAGGCCTCGGCTTCCTCGGCTTCGAGCGGTGGTTCGATGAAGCCCTCGCCGGCGGCGAGGTGCCGTTCGCGGTGCTCGTCGAGGGGACGGAGGTCGGCTCCACGCGCTACCTGAACTACGTTCCCGAGCATCGGCGGGTCGAGATCGGCTGGACGTGGCTCCGCCGGTCGGCGTGGGGGACCGGGGCGAACGTCGAGACGAAGCTCCTGCTGCTCGAGCGGGCGTTCGACGAGTGCGGCCTGCAGCGCGTCGAGTTCAAGACGGACGCGCGCAACCTGCGGACGCGCGGGTCGCTTCTCGCGCTCGGGGCCCGGTTCGAGGGCGTCTTCCGCAAGCACATGGTGCTCCCGAGCGGCCCGCGCGACTCGGCTTGGTACGCGATCATCGAAGACGAGTGGCCGGCGGTGAAGGAGCGGCTCGAACGGCGGCTCGATGCGCTGCGCGGTTGAGGTCGCGCCGGTGCGGGCGGAGCCGCGCGACGACGCCGAGCAGGTGACCCAGGCGCTCCGCGGCGAGGAGCTCGGGGTCGAGGAGCGGCGGGAGGGCTGGGCGCGGGTACGGACGGCAGACGACTATCCAGGCTGGCTCCGTGAGGAGGCGCTCTGCGACGGGGAGCCGCTGTCGCTCGCGCTTGGCTTTCTCGGCGCGGCATACGAGTGGGGCGGCCTAAGCGCGGCCGGGATCGACTGCTCCGGGCTCGTCCACCTGGCCTACCGATTGGCAGGCCGGACGGTTCCGCGCGACTCCTGGCAGCAGGAGGCAGCAGGTCAGATGGTCGCCGAGGACGAGCTCCGGCCGGGCGATCTCGTCACCTACGGGACCGGCCGCGCCGATCATGTCGCATTCTGGCTCGGCGGCGGTCGGATCCTCCATTCCCGCTCCGGCGCGGGCGTCGTCGAGGAACCCGAGCCGGCCGAACTTCGGGCGCGCCGGCGCGCGCTGATCCGGCTTTGAAGCGCCCCTGAACGAGGGAGGCCTAGCCGCTAAAGCCCGGTTGCGGGGCCGCCGATAGCTGGTTCGTGGACGCTGCCGAGCGCAACGAGATCCTGACGCGTTACGAGGCGCACCAGCGCCGCTTCGAGCGCGTCGCGTCTCGCAGGCCGCCGGTGGCCGAGGTGATCACGCTGCCGCAGCGCTTCGTGGTCGAGCAGGAGCCGACACCGCGCGAGATCGAGGTGCTGCAGTTGATCTGCGACGGCCTCGTCAAC
>Ga0070731_10003155_pt1 | contig 15043 bp, 19 predicted proteins | sample Coa_R1_2_FD_66448 | JGI IMG/M metagenome (GOLD analysis project Ga0070731, IMG submission 66448) | Surface soil microbial communities from Centralia Pennsylvania, which are recovering from an underground coalmine fire - Coalmine... | ecosystem: Environmental > Terrestrial > Soil > Unclassified ... | reverse complement strand
TCACGGCGCGAAGGCTCCTTGGACTGCGCGTCGCGCCGCGCCTGCTCACCTTCAAACTGCCGCAGTTTTTCACGCGTTTGTTCACGGCGTTGTTGAATGGCCGCGTGAAATTTTTCGAGATACGGCGCCAACAGGGCGAGCGAGTCCAGGCTTACTGCGGACTCTAGCTCGTCATCATCTACACGCATGGCCAACTTGTCCGGCTCTGGATATTTTGTTCTGGACTTATCAAGCATCCCTAACGCCCCAATTAGGTCTTTAGAAAAGAAGCGGCCCTCTTCCGCAATGCGCTCGATGATCTCCACGACTTCCCATCGTTCGGTGCCGGCATTGATCCTACCGTCCGCAATCATCTCCTCCAGCTGGTCCTTGGGTATCTCAGTCATTCGGTGCAGCGTTCCCCAGGAAGGAGGCAGATTCGACACATGTGTCGAATCTGCCAGAATGGGATGCTCAGCGATTTCCATCAGCCGTTCAGCAGTTCGCTGGCTGAAGGCCACCATCTCCTTTTGAAAGACAATCGCGAACCGAAGACCTTTTTCCCGCAAATGCTCTTTAAGTTCGATGAGGATGCGACCGGTTTCAATGATGCTCGCGGTGGCCTTGCGCCACTCACTGTTGATCCGGACGACGAAGTTTTCCACGATCGCATCAACCTTGCCGGTTGTGTTCGCGTTATCTTCGTCGGTGTTCGAATCCCCCGCACTGAGAGGCCAGCCCGCCGGTCTAGGCGCGGCCACCGGATTGTAATGCCTCCCAAACTTAGTCATCTTTTTAGGCGCGCCTACGCTCATTGCCCGCCCTCCTGCTGCTCGCGACCTCGCTCTCACGCCAGGCGGCGGCCTCCTCGCCGGTGATGATTCTCTTGGTGCCGGCGCGCATAAATTTTGGCCCGCGGCCTAGTTTCCATTGTTGATACAACCAAGGTCTCGAGACGCGATGTGCGGCGCAAAATTCTGAAATGGTGTATGCGACCACAGAAACAGGTGGGGGCGTATCTGCCTGCCTGACCTGCGCGGATAATTTGCGCTGGCGGCTGTGTTCAGCTGACATGAGTCCTCCCTAGGGACGCATGTGTGTCCCTAGCATTATCATACTGGCCGAATCCGGCGTGACGGGCTCCGCGCTCAAACCTTCAATTTTGCGACTTCCACCAATGAGTTAGCGGGTCTATTGACCAATGCCTGCAACGATTGGTCAATGCGCGCTAATTGCGGACGAAATCGGAGTAGGCAAGGACACAGTTAGGCCCGCTCGCACTCAACTGGCCCACGAGTGGGCCAGTCGAAAGCCGTGTCGGCAAGAAAGACCCTGCCTACTTGGCATCTGACAAAGAGCGAACATTCCCGGGCTCTGGCATCCCAAATTTCGGCGCAGCCGGCGCATCCACGCGCTGCGCGTGTCAACGTCGGCGACCAGGCATCGACCGTTGGTGATGGCGGATCGAGTTTTCGTCAAACTCAGCGCGGAGCGCTTTCGAACAGGCATCTACTAATCCGCGCGCCGTGGTGTAGCCCAGATGCAGCATGCGAAGCGACTAGTGTCTATATATCGTTGATATAACGCACTTTTTGAAAATAGAGCAACCGGCTTACAACTGGTTGTTCGCAAGATTCACCGTGATGAAATGGGCCCGGGGCGCAAGGCGGATGGCTCGAAGCGATGACGCCAGCTTTTTAAATGCATGTTGGTTCGAGCGGGCGGCGGTAGTTGCGCCTTGGCTCCCAAAGGTCGGGAGCGTGCACGCGCTTGGTTTCAAGGTGCATTGTTCTTCTCCGTGTAGCGGCGCACGAGTACGCGTCGCTTGCGAAGGGGGACGGCCTATTGAAATTGTATCAGTCGCGGCGCACCCCCAACTTGGGAGCGAGGGGACCACGATGCGCAAGGTCCTATTGTGTGCTTGGGCTGCCGGAATGGTGATTGTCGGATGCAGCGCTATTGCCTCCGAATCGACCGACTGGCTGAAAAACAATCCCGTTTCAATGATGGATTGGGGCATCCGAAATATCCATGAGGCGGTGCAGAAAGTCATTGGCGAATTAAATGTGCAAATGGAGGGAAGGGAAAAATTTCACTCATTTAACGATCCTCTTTTGGACCCTCAAAAATACGGCTACCACTTTGAATTTGGTTACGCCCAGTACGATCGGGATAATGATCGCATTCAAATTGGCAGCTTGGTAATCCCTAGCGTTTCGAAGCACTCGAATAAGGGGAAAGTTGACGCCGATTCCTGCACCGTCCTTGTTGAAGATTTCCGTAAAGTCCTCCTCCGCTATGGCGGCTATACGGGGGACTTCAGTGCCGACGGCCTACAACAAGCAGTGGTGAATTGGTTCGCTCAATATGGCCATTCGGCCACCACGCCTCCTAACTTTTGGAAGGACCTGGTGGCGCATATCACAGTCGAAATGTCATTGAGCGCAAAAATTGAAGACTACCCACCACTAATTAAATGCACTGAATCATTGGCCGGAGGCGAGGTTACGGTCGTCAACACACCGAAGAAATAAGCGTGCTAATTAATCCGCGCGCCAGCACTGTCTTGCTCATCAGCTTGGAACGTGTTCGCGGATATCCGCGTGGGCCATGGTTGGCCTCGATCTCGTCGTATTTTTCGTCCACCGCGTCTTGGTTCGCTCGGAGCGCGATGAACTCCTCGGCTCTGTTGGTTGGTCCGCCGGCCACAAGCGGCGAAAGCCTCTGATTCAGACTCCCTAGAGACTAGAGACCCTCGGCGCCGATGCGTATTGCCACTGCGGAGGCGCGATTCACACTACGTGTATTGAGTGTGCAAGCTTCGTGAACTGGTCACAGGGTTATTTCGTTTGACCCTACGAAATAACCTCCCTCTCACCGTACCGCCGTCCACACCTCGCGCGGTCTGCCGCCCTTCGCGTCGCCGGCTTTGGTCTTGCACTTCGCCTTGCCTTGCGCCGCCAGCATGGCCAAAGTGGCAGTGATCGTGCTTGAGGCCTGGTTTCTGCTAAACAACTCGGAGATCTGGGTGCGCGTCAGCCCGCTTGGTGCGTCGCGTAGGCCGGTGAGGATCGTGTCCTCGACGCGTCTCTTCTCGCGCTCCTGGTCAAGCCTTGCGGCCAATGGTTCAGCGATCAAGCGCTCATTGTGCAGGAGGCGGAGGGTGTGCCTGAACTCGCGTCGAACTGAAGAGATAGCAATTGGCGTCAGCTGACGACCTCCCCCTTTGAGTGCTGCATCTATGTCGGCAACGCTGATTTCCGGATCACGAATGATCAACAGCTTGATCAGGTCTTTGGTCGAGCGGTGGTGCAGGGTCATAGGGTGCATTTGGCTATGTTTGTGGGTCCTAGGCACAAAATTGGCATTAAAAATTGTCGGTAGGGCAATGGGTTATGGGGAAAAATGCATTGTTTACTAGCTCTATCACCAGCCTGGTCGACACCATGAGCATGGTCACCAGCATGACTGCACCTGTAGCAAACACCATGATCAACGTGACCGACACCATGGTCAGGGTCACCAACAATGCCAATGCGGTGGCGGGGTCAGGTCACTCCACTGGTACTGCTTCAGGCAGCGGCGCAAGCTAGGCATGCGCTGGTGATTCACCAAATTCTGCGACCGTGCTTTCGCGATCATATGCGGGTTCGGCACAAGGTCTTCGTCCTGTACGGCGCGCGCCAACATCTGTTTCTTGAGTTTCTTAATTTGATCAATGGTCGTGTGGCGGCTGTGGAGGCCTGCGCGCAATTCCCGCTTCGCTATTCCCGCGACGATGCGGTCCAACTTGTTCTCGTCGATGAAGGCTATCCGCGTCTGATGTTGAAGCATCTTCACCATGTCTACGCCCCTCATCAATGTCTTGAGATTTTCCACGCCCGCGCGTTTGCAGGCGGCTGCTCCGGTAAACCGCAGCTCAAGGTGCGCGCATGGACCAAGGCCGGTTTTTGACGGCCGGTCGCTGTAGAGTGTGAGGTTTCTCGGCGCCCTTCTTGCGTGGTGCCAATAGTGCGTCGTTGCAACCGCTTGGAAGCGGCTATCTCGTCGCCCCCATTTTTGCACGAGCCCGCGTTTAAGAAATTCAATGAGCCGCTCCGCGTCAGAGGCAGAGCATAAAAAATCTACGGCCAGGTGCACTGCATGAACAACAAAACGTTTGTGCTGGATCTCGAAGAGCCGCTCGAGCGTTTCTTGATCGGGCTGGTGGATGGTCGTCCAGAAGAGCCGGCTATGTGGTCGGCGGGGGACGGGACACTCCTCGAGGATAAGGCGCCGTCCGTATCGCTTCCTGAGCCATGCGACATCAGCCCTTAGGAGAGGGCTCGTGCCAAGTAAAGTCAGAGTGTCGACGAAGGCGACTGCGCCGGTGATCGTGAAGCCCGTGCCCGCACCATCCCAGTCGGCGACGTGCCGGTGATCGCGGCGTACGGCATCGCCGTAATGGTCGTTGTTTGTTGATTGCGATCTTCGGTGGCGTTCCACCATAGTAGGCGATGTCCTGCTTGCGCTGCGGTGACGCCGCCTGTATGTTTGCGGGCGCTGAGCAGCTGGCCCTGCTCGATTTTTTCGATTGGACCGCATGGATCGCCGCCACCCGTGCGGGCCTTCGGCTACTGCGCTTCCGCCTCCGTCTTCCGCTTCAGGATTGGCTCACGTTCGCGCTTCTTGGCTGCGCGCGCTTTCGCCGCGTTCTGTGCGAGCGCCTTGCGTGCGGCGACGACTTTGTCGTCCAACGCGTTGGCCTCGGCCTCGGCGATCTTCATCTGAAGCCACTTGTCGATGACGTCCTCGGGCCAGCTATTCCTATTGCCGCCGAGTTTGACCGGGCGGGGAAATTTTCCTTTGGCGATCAGGCGGCTGAGGTTGGCAGGATGGAAACGAATACCTCTCGCGTTGAGATCGTCTCGAGACAGCATCTTGATGGTCATACTAGGGCCTCGCGCTTTGCGTAGTTAAGCGAGGCATAGGCACTTAGACGCAGTGCGTCACGATAAGACCTTGCAACGAGTCAGCGCAGAGTCTTATCCATGCGACCCCGAACAGATGTCGGGCGCATTTTTTGCGCTTCTTCAATGTCCTTTTTGATCGACTCTTCGCCGACGCGGCAGCCTGCGATCTGATAGACTGCACTCACAAACTCATACCATTTATCGGATTGGCTCATTGTGTGCTGGAACAGGCGCGCGTCTAGTAGTGCGAGAAACCCTCGGCGGTGGACGGCGTCATGTCTTTTGCCGGGCTGGACCTCATCCGCGGCGCGTTGAAGCCGCTCTGGTAGTTGGCTTAGGTATTTGGTGAACGCAAAAAAGGTGATCGGTTGCGAGACTTTTTTTGGCTGCGAGGCAGAGCGGCCGCGCATAGGCCGGGGATCACCGACGAGCTCCGCTGTCAATGGCGAGTAGTCACCGGGTGTTGACGCCTCGGCTGCCAAGATCGCAAGCCCGACCTGGGGCAGCTCTAGTTCTTTGGCCAGTCTCTCGGCCTGGTTCGCGAGAGCCCGGAGTTTCTTTTTTAGATCACGAGGAATGAGGCCGTCTTCGTCTTCGTCCAACTCTTGAAAACCTATCAGCCCTTGAAGCTGCCAGTCGATAAAGCCTCGCATTTCATTGGTCAGCCCGAGCCCCCTGCCCTTCTCCAAAAGCTTCTTCCACTGCTTATTCGTCACCATCCCGGTAGTCATCGTGCGGCAAACCGGACGACGTTCGCGGGTGGCGGTTCGACGAGCTCGCGGACGCGCTTAGCCCACAGTTCGAGCGCTTCGCGCTTCTCGTCGAAATAGTCGTGGTGGTCATACACGCCCTTTATCCCGGGGCGCGCGTGCGCCATGACTGCTTCGCGCGCTTCCTCAGTCACTTTCAACCTAGAAAGCCCGCTGCGGACGGTTCTGCGAACGTCGTGGTTGGTCCAGTGCGGGAGCGTGACCTTTGCCGGATCGTCGCCGCCCTGGCGGGCGAGTGCGCGCAGCGTGCGCAGCATTCGCCTGTCAACACGCTCTTTCACCTTGTCCGTCATCCATACTGGCGTCTTGCCGAACGTGGTCGAGAAAAGATACTCGCCGCCATTGAAACGGGGCAGCTTTTGCAGGATTGCGAGCAGTTCATCAGTGAGCGGGACGGCGTGCGGACGAGCCTTGCTGTTCTTGCCTTTCATACGCGTGGCGGGGATGACCCACATTCTGGTTTTCAAATTGAATTCCGACCATGCCGCGTCCGCCGCTTCGTTCAACCGCAAGCCGGTGAGGATGAGAATTTCATAGACGGCACCGTATGGGTAAGGCAGGCGTCTCGCCGCGCGCCACAATGCCTTTAGCTCGTCGTCGGTGAGGATACGTTGCCCGGATATTTTCTCGCCGATGATCGTGCTCGGCTTTAGGCCGTCGGCCGGTGAGATCTTCAGGCCATAGCAGCGTTGGTCCACAGCCCAACGGAAGAGCCGCTTCACCGTGCCGAGAAGGTTGCGCGCCTGCGCCGGCGCCGAGCGCTTCTTGGTTTTGATGACGCCCAGCACGTCGAGATCGCTGATTTCGGTGATCGGCTTGGCGCCCCAAGGCGGCATCAGATCGCGGCGAATGTCGCGCGCCACCTCGTGGCCTTTACGCTCGCTGGGCAGTTTCTCGGCAATGAAATCCTCGGCCACCGCCGCAAAGGTGTTCTTGCGTGCCGCAGCGGCGGCTTGGCGCTCCTTCGCCTCGGCGTCCTGTGGATCGATCCCGCGGCCGATGAGTCTGTTCCACTGCCGTGCCTTCTCACGCGCTTCGGCGAGCGACAGTTCGGGATACGTGCCGAGCGCGCGGCGGGTCGGGTTCGAGCTGCCGGGATAGCGCGCCAGCAGCATGAAGGTCCGCTGCGCGGCCCTGCCGTCCCTGTCGGCCTTATCGGTTACCCTCATCCGCAATCCCGACGCCTCGGTGTCGCGGAGCTCGTACCGCGTGCCCTTGGGCGCCGCCTTAAGGGCCAATAACGTGCGGTCGGTGAGCTTTTTCTTCGGCGTGCTTGCTTGCATAGTCCCCTCAGTCAGCTTGCCCCGGGGCAACATCGGGGCAACATTTGCCTTTCCGGACCCCTCCGACCCCCCTCTCAGCCTGTCGTTTGCGAGTCGGCCGTTCGGGGCAACGGTGGGGCAACCGACTTGCCTGCTTTCGCATGTTGCCCCGCGCAAAGCGAAGCTAAGGCTTGCAGCGGGGAAAGCAAGGCCCATGGGCATTTCATGCTAAGAGATGCACCGGTATGCAAAGCGTCACAAAGGGCTAAATTCCGGCTGTTAACCGGTTGGTCGCTGGTTCGAATCCGGCCCGGGGAGCCAGCAAAATCAAAGACTTAGAAGAAAATTGCTGACCTATTCTTAACTACATACGGTATTTAGGCCTTGAGCTAGGCATTGGACAGACGGGACCTGTGCCGTCGGAGCTGATTGTGTTTCGTGACCCGACCATCAATGACTTTCTGGATAACCTGCGCTGGCATCTCGCCAAGGCGATGACGAGGGTTCACCAATCGAAGAACCGCATCCTCGGCGAGCATGCGAGCCGCGGCATCCTCCAGTCTAGCATGACCTATCAGCGCATCTTCGGGGAGGCACAAAAGGCGTTTGAGGCTGGAGTAGAACGGTGTTCGGCGAGCTGAAACGGGCCATGAGGAGAACGAAGCTCGATCGGAACGACCTTCGACAGGCAACGGTACAAACTCTGGAAAATTTTGCCATCGAAGCCAAGGCCGCAATCGGCGCTGATCAATTCCGCCGCATGGGCAGCGCCGGTTCATTGCCACGCTATAGAGCGCTAAGTCGATATCGCTGGGGATTCGGTCCTGAGAGCGGCAAGAAGACAAAGGCACACAAGTGCGCTGACGATCAAAAAGTGCAGCCAGCCCTCCCATGGGCCAGTTAAGGCTGAGTAGTGTCAAAAATCTTTCGCACATTTGATCAGGCAACGGCTTCGGTTTGCACGATCCTCTGCTGATAGAGCGGTCGCATGTTCATGCAACACTTGGCGGACCATGCGGTGCCGGCGATGTAGCGCAGCCGAGCGGCCCGCCGCAGGGGCGTCTTCCGACACCTCCTTAATTCGTGCGACACGCTGTTACGGAAGAGCCCTACCCCGTTTCCCGTCTCCTTGTTCTTTTCGAAACTGGCAATACGTAGATGCGCGACCAGGGCGACAGTTCGACTGCTCATTCCAAACTATGTTTCTCCATTACCAAATAGCTGCCAGGATCTCGAGAATAATTGACGTAATATGCGGCCGTAAAAATTTACCAAGGTCGACCGGCGCTGCACGCGGTTCACGGTCGTATCGGGAACGTTACGAAGCCGCGGCAATTCCGCCGGGGACGCAGCGCGAAATGTAGCTTGTCAGCCGGCGGGTCACGTCCCGGCGCAACGCATTGAATTCGGGTGATGAAACGTCGCGTGGGCGGGGCAAGCCTACCTTGATATTGCAATCCACGCGTCCCGGTCCCGCTGTCATCACGATGACCCGATCCGCCAGGAGCACCGCCTCCTCGACCGAGTGCGTTACGAAGATGACTGTCAGCTTTGTGCTCTGCCAAATTTCGATCAGCTCTTCCTGCAACTTGCCGCGTGTGAGCGCATCGAGTGCGCCGAATGGCTCGTCCATCAGAAGAAGATCCGCGTCATTTGCGAGGACGCGCGCAATCGCGACTCTCTGTTTCATTCCGCCGGAAAGCTGATGTGGGTAGCGCTCAGCGAATGCCGCCAACCCGACCATCGCAAGGAACCTGTCGGTAATATTTGCAATGTCGGTTGCCGGAACTCCGCGATAATGCGGCCCGAAACTGATATTCTGCCTCACCGTGAGCCAGGGAAATAACGCGTAATCCTGAAAGACCATGCCGCGGTCTGGCCCTGGCCTGTCGACGTCGATTCCATAGACGGCAACCGAGCCACGCGTCGCCTTCTCGAAGCCGGCTATGATGCGCAGCAGTGTGGACTTGCCGCAGCCCGAAGCGCCAAGCAGGCAGATAAATTCACCTTTTTCGACCGTCAGGTTGATATCGTGCAACGCCTCGACCGTTCCGTTCGCAGCTGCAAAAATCTTCTGAACCCCATTGACGCATAGCATCGGCGGCGGTGCGCCGCGAACGGTCCGTGCCTCAAGCATGATGCTGCGGACTCCAGCGAAGGAAATAGTTGTTGAGCAATACCAGAATACGATCTGACACAAAGCCCGCGACACCGACGATGATCATGCCGGTAATCACCAAATCTGTGCGCGAAAGTGTGCGGCCGTCCATGATGACGGCACCGAGACCCTCGGGCACACCGGTCATTTCTCCGACAACGATCAATATCCAGGCGAACCCAGCGCCCAGCCGCAGGCCGTTGAAGATGCTCGGCAGGGACGCTGGCAAGACAACGGCGCGGAACAGCTGTGAGCCGTTACACCCCAGCATTTCCGCCGCTTCGAACAGCCTTGGGTCCACGGATTTCACGCCGAAGATCGTATTGATGAGAATTGGATAGAAGGCTCCGAGGAACACCAGAAAGATCGCTGACGCCGGGCCGAGGCCAAAAAAGATCATCGACAGCGGTAGCCATGCCGTGACGGGAATGGGACGCAATAGTGACAGCGTCGGGTCGAGCAGCGCGCGCATCAGCGGTACGCGGCCGATCAACAGCCCAAGCGGAATGCCGACGAAAGCTGCGCAGAAGAAGCCGCCATAGACACGTTGCACCGACTTCCAAAAGTGAATCGGCAGGCTTGCGCTGTAAGCGTCGTTATAAACGCCGCCAAATGCGAAATCCCACATCATGATCGCGACGGCGCCGGGCAGCGGTATGAGCCGCGTTCCGGTCCATCGCACCATCAAGTCCCAGAACAACAGGAGGCATAACGGTACGATCGCGGCCAGCACGACGGCGCGCAGGCGGTGTCGCAACTCGCGCTCCGGCGCCAGCCCTGATACTTCAGCACTTTGAGTGGCATCCGCGCCGCCGGTCGGTTCGACTGCGGTAATCTGCAGGTTCAGGCCCTCGCTCACGACGCCGCGATGGCTTTAACGAAGCTCGCATCAATGAAAGCCGCGTAGTCGGGCAATTGCCGGATTTGTTTCTTGTCGAGCATCTGAGTACCGTAATAGTGCGCTTCCTTGATGAACAGGTCGTCGATGTTCCACGTCAATTCGACGTTGGGCGCGGCCTTCTCGATCGAAGGTTTTTGCTGGCCAAGCTTCTGCATTGCCATGGCGACGAATGCGTCGCGATTGCTCATGGCGTACTCACTTGCTGCGCGATGAATTCTAAGCAGCGCCCGGATCAGATCAGGGTCCTTTTGGATGAGTTCGCGGCGCGTGCTGAGCACCATGTTGAGGGAACCGGTCGGTGTCGAATAAGGATATTCAACAATCTTGCCCGTGCCATTGGCGAGGCTGATGCCGGGTCCAGGTTCCGCGCCGACGTAGGCGTCGATGTCGCCGCGGGCAAGCGCCGGCGCCATGTCGCTGAATGACACGCGAATGGGTTCAATGTCTTTGATCGACATGCCCTCCTCCGAGAGCCGGTCGAGGATCACGACCTCTTGCGTCGAGCCGGGCCAGATGCCGACTTTTTTGTCCTTGAGATCCTTGATCGAGGCGATCGATTCGTCCACGCGCGCCACCACCGCCATGCCGCGGTTGCATGCCGCGCCGATTACGACGACCGGCTCGCCATTGGCCGCGCCCAAGGTCGCGGCGGCGAGACCATAAATCCCGAAATCAACGCTGCCGGTGACGACGGCATTCTTGCCGTCAGTGGGACTCTCGAAGGGAGCCACCTCGATCTTGATGTCCGCCGGAGCAAATTTCTCGTAGAAATAGGGCGTAATACCGTGGATGAGCTTCAGCGTTCCGACCTTGATTACACGATCGGCCGCAAAGGCGCGGACGCCGGTCGTCGAAACGGCCGCCGCCGTTGCCGCCAAGCGCAGGAATCCACGACGAGAGCTGCTTTTCATGGCTTACCTCGTAACGTTGGCCCGGCATCAGCAGTCTATCGGTAGCCGTTGTGCGCCGCAACAATCCTAGCCGCGAATGGCAGAGTTGGGTCGATCACGACCGGGTCGAGCCAGCGGCAGGTCCGGCGATGTCCGCTCCGCACCGAAAAGCGGAAGCAAAATTATATATCGGCCTATGCCGTGATGAGCCCTTTGCGGGTCGATGATGGCGTCGCCCTGCACGGTGATCGTCGGCAACGTCGAGCAAGTCTGCCGGCGCGGCGACGTGCTTGAAAGCGGCGCAAGCTCATGGAGGCTTGGGCCGTCTAACTGCGCTTAGATCAGCCGGAGCTTTGCTGGACGAACACACGGGAGGCACCCAATTCAGGACCACAGCCTGGACCAATTTCAGGTGTAACCACCTGCAATTAGATGCCATGGAACGTGAGGCCGGAGTAAGTTAATTGCTTCTTTGACACACTCTTTTCGACTAAAGGCTATTAGCTTGCAAGCGCTGACCTGCATTTCGAGTGCGGTTTCGAAGCCCGTGCCAAAAGCCGCCGCGCTTCATTAACGCGTTTTCCGGTCCGGGGGTTGAAGCGGGTGTTAGCCATCACTATTCACTGAAACCTGAGTCATGTCAGTATTGGAAGGCGGCAAAGGTCACCGCCGTCTTATTCGTGATGTCCGTTTCTGAGGTCGCAATTGGAGTATAAGCCGACATGACGTGGACGCGGGCAAATAACGTCAATGGTAGAGTCGAGATGTGGCGCGGTGGCTGTAGGTCGAACATATCTGTTGCCGCCTCTTTCGTCTGGCGGTGCCTTAGTGGTTCGGCCATGACTCCGTTTCCACATCCCGCTCATCGAACCGGACAGGCAGATTTCCCGCATCCGGCTCTCGGACAAGACCTCACGCCTTTGTCTGGCGTGCAACGCCGTCTGCGGTTTCCGAACCCTTTGCGGAGTTTATAGGTCGCCCAATCTCCTAGGTCCTGCACTGCATCTTGCGTCGGTCTTGAACTGAGGTCCCTTCCCTCCACCGGCGTTACCCGGCTTCCGCGGTACTACGAACCCCTCCGCCACCCCATGGCGCCCGGCCTGTCCCTCACGGGCTTCCGGTTGGTCATCACTAACCACGCCTTGGGGCTTCCCGTGTTGCGTGCGCTTTCCTTGTGTGCATGCTGTCGCCACTACCCCGGCGCAGCGACTGGGCGTAACAGTTCGCTCATTCTTTCCCAGCCGTGTCAGCCTTCCCCGAAAGGGTTGTCGGGTCGGCCTGCGCATCGTCCTTTTCGAGGATTGCTCGGCGTTCACTCGCGTTACGGCCTGCACACTCGCGCTGTCACCGTATTTCGTGACACGCTTTCCGAAGGCTTCAGCTATTTCGTCACCTCCATAGCTGCTCCGGCTGCTTCCGGCTGGAGCGTTCGCCGGGCGGGATTTGCACCCACTGGAAAGCGCCGCCTTGTCACGGCGCACACCCAGACCAGACTCTCTGGAGTATCAATTGGTGCATTGCGAAAGCGCACACTCGCCCTTAGCCGATGTGCAAAGGAGTTGGCCTCACCGCACTCGTCTAACCTATCATGACAGGAATCTGTCATGGAGGTCGCATCAATGCCGATCATCTTTCGGCCGGCACGCGCTAACGAATTACAGCGGGCGGAAGAGCTCGTCGTTCGAAGCATCAACGACCTGACCGAGCGTCACGGCTTTGGGCCCTGGTTAATGAAGACGCTGCCTCAGCTAGCTAGCGAGATGGCGCTGCACGTACTCGCCTACAATCTCACCCGCGTCATGAACATCATGGGAGTCCAACGGTTCATGGCGGCCATGAGGGCATAGTTCGCCGCCAATCTGCCACCTTCCGCAGTCGTTGGAAGTGCCCCGGACAGCCGGGATCCCATCAGAAGTGCTTCCAGACAAAAAAAACCGCTAAACTCAGCAAAGATTACCGCGTGCGCCTACCTCGCCGAGATCGCCTGCTGTCAAAGCTTCCGCCGAAAAGTTCTCACAACAACCAAGACCCGAAGGCGACATCGAGCCTGCATTTTTGCTGCGACGCACAAATACGCTCACCAAGCAACCCTGTGGTAGGTTGTATTCGTTGGCTTTGAGAAAGACTAATGAGACGGCGCGGATTCATCAATTTGACGGATGGTGCCGCGGCGGCATGGCTGCTCACCCCGCCCTCTGCTTCGTCACTTGAGTCCTTCGGTGTTCCCCCTGAATGCTTCTCTGAAGCGCGACCAAAAACGCGCGACCAAAAACGCGGTATCCTTCGGTGAGCTATATCAAATTTAGCACCATCGCCGTTCGCCGAAAGGGCGACGCGATTTATTGTTGTGCTGATCTGCAAATGACGCACGCGCTGACACTGCTCAATAGCAGCAAGCAACGACCATTGTGTGGGTCATGGAATAGAAATTGCGATAAACGGGGGGTGAGGTACATGTTGCGAATTCTCTGCTTGCTCATCATCGGCACGAATTGTGCGTCGTCAGGCGTGTGGGCGCAAGGATCGGAACGGGCGTGGGGTGCAATTGCGTTAAATGGCCCCGTCTCAGGAGCAGACACAGGCGTCGCTGGGGAGGTTGGCTTTTGGCACGACCCAGCAGGCTGCCGGCAGCGTCGCGCTCGCTAACTGTCAAGAACTACTGAAGCCGGGTTATAGCTGCCGGGTGGTGGAGACCTTTAACAAGGGCTGCCTCTATGTCTCGATGGGCTGCAACAAGGACGCGACCCGGTGCGGATATTTCATTGCCCCCAATAAAGCACAGGCGCAGGCTCAGTGCACACACCAAGGACTAAGTTGCCACGTTGACGGCGGATGCGTGTCCGCCGCCAGGAGATAGACCGAGGGGAGCCACGGGGTAGCGCCACCACAAGCGTCGCGACCGGCAATTCGGTCGCTAATCCGATCTTATCGCATAATAAAGACCGCGCTCGAATTGATGGTAGACGCGTAGCGCCGGCTCGTCGGCAAAGGGCAGCACCTGAGTCATAAACACGGCGGCGATGCGACGTTTCGGATCGATCCAGTAGTAGGTATTGAGGATGCCCGCCCAGGTAAGGCTGCCTGCGCTACGGCCGTCGGCGCCTGGCTGAATGTTGATCATGTGGCCAAGGCCCCACTTCAGGCTCACGCCGGGAAAAAAGTCGACGTCGTTGGAGACGGCAGGCCTCGTCGTTTTCAGAATGCCAGCTTCGATAGCACCGATCTGGTTCTGACCCATAAGCGCAACTGTATCGGGCCCCAGAATGCTGACGCCATGAAGCGAACCGCCGGCAAGCAGTGCGCGGAGCAGCGTCAGATAATCCGGCGCTGTCGAATAGATGCCGCCGCCTCCGGAAAAGGATTGCGCGGCATCCTGGCGCTCCCGCGGCTCGGCCAAGAGCGACCCATCAGCCTGGCGCTTGTGCCCGCTCGCCTCGCGCGCGCGCTGTTCGCCGGTGATAACGAAAGCGGTGTCCTTCATGCCAAGCGGATTGAAAATATGCCGCTGAAAATAGATCTCCAAACGCTCGCCGCTGATCCTCTCCACGATGCGGCCGACCCAATCGATATTGGGGCCATATTGCCAGCGCTCGCCAGGGTCGAACATTAAGGGCGCGCGCGGCGCGTTGCTTTTTTCGATCGCCGGCAGTTTTTGCACGGCGTCGAAGTATTGCACGGCCTTAGCGTCCCAGAGCGCGTAGGTGAAGCCTGCTGTATGGGTGAGCAAATGCCGCAGCGTGATCGGCCGTTTCGCTGGGCGCAACAGCGGCTTTCCCTTGTCGAATCCGTCGAGCACTTGGGGCGACGAGAGTGCCGGATCAATTGCCGGAGCCGGATCGTCGAGCGACAGTTTGTTTTGCTCGACGAGCTGAAGCGCCGCGACCGACGTGATTAGCTTCACCATGGAGGCGATGCGAAACACGGTATCGTGGGTCATCGCCTGTCCATTGGGGAGTCGGCGCTTGCCAAATACGCCCTCGTACACGACGCTGCGATCGGTCGCCGCCATGGCAACCACGCCGGGCACGTCACCAGCGCTGATTGCGGAGCGCAGCGCTGTGTCGATGCGACCGAAAGCCCCCGCGCCTGGCTGCGCACCGGCTGTGCGCGCCGCGGCTAACACCCCCGCCG
>Ga0070731_10003154_pt1 | contig 15044 bp, 12 predicted proteins | sample Coa_R1_2_FD_66448 | JGI IMG/M metagenome (GOLD analysis project Ga0070731, IMG submission 66448) | Surface soil microbial communities from Centralia Pennsylvania, which are recovering from an underground coalmine fire - Coalmine... | ecosystem: Environmental > Terrestrial > Soil > Unclassified ... | reverse complement strand
CGAAGGATGGTCCATGGTGATGACAAACGCAGAGGGTTCAAGGTGATGCCGTGTTTGACAACGATTTTTTTGCAGCGACAGTCAAAGTTATGTCGACGGCATCCGAAATTGAGCTGCTACCACCGATGTCATAGTCCTTTCTACTTATCCGGAACTCGCCATTAAATACATAGCCATCGTTGGATTGAGTAACGGTGAACGGAAAGTTCAGATCATGTGTCCTGTCTTTTATGGTTAGCTTGCCTTTAACTTCAAACGCGTTTTCCCTCCCAGGCTTAATCGATGTTGAGACAAAGCGGATCCTGGGATATCGTTTTACGTTAAAATAAAGATCCTCCTTCAAATGATCATCACGCATCGAAACCCCGGTGTTCACTGAGGTAGCGTCGATCGTTACATCGAAGGTCGATGACGCCAAATTGCTACGATCAAACCGAATATGTCCTTGTAATCCTGAAAATGTGCCCCCGGTATAGAAACCGAAATTTTTTACCTTGAACGAGACGGAAGACCCCTGGTCAACTGGCATGTAATCCTGACCAAAAACAATAGCACATAAAAATTGCATGCATATTGATGCCCCTAATTTTTTCATAACGGATTTGCAAAAATACACTGCTATCAAATTCAGAAAATAATTGTCTAATCAAGCTGCATTTATCCTTTCCTGAAGTTTCTTCACGTCAAGAAAGCATATTTGCTGCCGGTCATAAGATAATATTTTCTCATTTTCCAGCTCATTTATCATGGTCGTAACCGTCTGCCTGCTTGATCCAATTAAATGAGCAATGTCCTCATGTGTCAAAAAATTTGGAATACAAAATCCCTCGGGCATTACCTTTCCTAATTTCTGTTCAACTAACTGCCAAAGAAAGTTTTCAAGCCTTGTCTTCACGTCTTTCTTCAGCAAGTTGATCAGCCTATTTTCAATATTGCGTAGCTTCGCGCCCACCTGCTTACTGAACTTCAATGCAAGGTCAGGGCGTCTTTTAAGCAATTGCTCAAAATCTTCTATTGTAAAAGCGCAGATACTCACATTATTTTTATATGCCTGCGCGAACTCGCCATTTAAATTATTTCTCTCCAGGGTAAATTGCCCAAATAGCTCACCTTTTTGAATTATCTCCTTAACAATTTCATTTCCTTCATTATCTATATAACCTATTTTGATATACCCTTTCTTGACGAAGTAAATTTTATTATGATTGTGAGCTTCAAAATAAATGTATTGCCCTTTTGGTATTTCTAAAAAATGGTGTTGAATCTGCAAATTGGCATACTCCTCTTCGCTTAAATGGCACCAAAGGTCATAGTTCCTTACGATTAACATTTCGTCTTCCGTGGACATGCGATATGAGATTAAATTATAAAGTTAGGAATTAACCTCAAGATAGCGGGGATCAATTGACAAGTTGACCTCCGTTACGTTTACCGGACTGCGACGTTCGCTGCTTCGTAACTCAGGAGTTCTTCATAAATTTGTCAAAATTTTGGCTATGACAGTTCTCACGATGGCTGAACTTGTATCGAGAAGTGAGAAACCGGAGATACTCTTTTGGGTGGGATGCTCGGGAAGTTTCGACCAGCGGGCGCAAAAAATTACGAGGGCTTTCGCGTCCATATTAGACCAGGCTAAGATTACCTACGCTATTTTGGGACGAGAGGAAATGTGTACGGGCGACCCTGCGCGCCGGGCCGGAAACGAATTCATTTTTCAAATGATGGCTTATCAGAACATCCAGACCCTGAACAACTATGGAGTAAAAAAAATAGTGACTGCATGCCCACACTGCTTCAATATTCTCAAAAATGAATACCCCGAGCTTGGTGGAAATTACGAAGTCGTTCATCATACTATTTTTTTGCAACAATTAATTGAGGAAGGAAAAATCAAAATAAAAGATTCCGGGGGTTACGCCGGCACACGGGTCACTTATCATGATAGCTGCTATTTGGGCAGGGCGAACAATGTGTATGAAGCGCCCCGAAAAATTCTTGAAGCCCTAAAGGTTGAACTGGCTGAAATGCCACGGTGCAAGAGTAAAGGACTTTGTTGTGGCGCAGGAGGTGCACAAATGTTTAAAGAAGAAGAGAAAGGAGTGACAAGGGTAAATTTTGAAAGAGGTAGAGAGGCTATAGATACCGGTGCAAGCGTCATCGCAGCTTCCTGTCCGTTTTGTAACACGATGTTGACGGATGGCGTGAAGCATCGGGAAATGGAAGGCCAAGTGAAGGTTATGGATGTTGCCGAAATGGTGGCAGAATCAATTAAATGAAACAGTCGAATATGAATTTAAATTATCAGGAGCTTCTTCCGGGCAATTTTGCACCAGAAAGTCGAGTCTGGATATACCAGGCGAACAGGATGTTCTCTTTAAGCGAAGTCCTGGAAGTCGAAGATATGGTCAATGAGTTTGTTGACAGTTGGCATTCGCATGGCGTGCCGGTTTTGGGATTCGGTACTGTTTTTTTTGGCCAGTTTATTCTATTGATCGCTGACGAGAGCGCCAGCGGCGTGAGCGGTTGCAGCACGGATTCTTCCGTGAGACTCATAAAAGCTATCGAAGGACAGCTTGCTGTAGATCTCTTTGACAGACAATTGCTTGCATTTTTAGTGGAGGGAAAGGTACAACTCTTGCACCTTGCTCGAATCGAATATGCAATAAAGCACAATTACATTATCGGTGAATCACTTTTTTTTGACAATTCTGTATCCGATTTGGCGGATCTTACAAACCATTGGATCGTTCCTGCAAAAGAAAGCTGGTTAGCAAGGAGATTCTCATTTAGAAATGAGATAACTTCATAACGAGATAAGCGGCAGTAGCTCAGTTGGCAGAGCATCAGCTTCCCAAGCTGAGGGTCGAGAGTTCGAACCTCTTTTGCCGCTCTAGTGTAAGTCAAATACAAACATTTTTTTTGGGGGAAGAATCAGGCTTCCAGCCAAATCATATTTTTTTCCATCAATCACATCCTCGGCATGCCCAAAGCCTTTTGTTCGCTCGTAAAACCGGCCAAAACTGATTGAGCGATCTTCTTTGTCTATGTTCATAATGCACATAACCGTCTGACTTTTATCATAACGGAAATAAACGTAAACTCCACCAATCGGGAGAAATTGCATCAGCTTTCCGCTCTTTATTGCCGACGAATTTTTTCTGAAATGAGCTAGCTTTTTTACATAGTCGTACGCCTCATTTTCAAGGGAACTTCTACCCTGTGGAACAAATTTGTTTACCGAGTCGTCCGCCCATCCGCCAGGGAAGTCCTTCCTCACTTCTGCATCAGTTGGATCCTTGAAATTTTTCATCAGGATCTCAGTACCATAGTAAATTTGAGGGATACCACGCTGTGTAAAAAGTAGCGCAATCCCCGATCGATAGAGGTCAATATCTTCTCCAATCGCTGAAAAAAAGCGATTTTGATCGTGGTTGTCCAGAAAAATTTCATTGTTCATCGGGTTCCTATACAAGATATCCTGGACTAATATATTATACAAACGACCCACGTTTGGGCTTGAACCTGACTTCTTAGTGAGTGAGGCAATCGCAGCATCGAACCATTCATAATCGGTTACGCCTGGCAAATTGCTTTTCCAAGAAACATTCAAGTTATTTTCGCAAAAAAATGCTTGTTCCGTAACCGATTTCGTTGTCGTTTCGCCAAAAATGCTAATGTGCGGATATTCGTCACGCAAGGCCTTGTTTATCCGATTGAGAAATACCCTGTCGCTATAAAAATAAGTATCGACACGCCACCCGTCTATTCCAAATTCCTGAACAGCCCAAATTGCGTATTGAATGAGAAAATTTGCTACAAAAGGGTTCTGCTGATTAACATCGGGCATAAAAGGTGTGAACCAGCCCTTTACCGTCTCGTTACGATCGAGGCTTGAGGCATACTTATCGACGAGCGGCTGATCGTTGTAATTCGTATTGGTATATGTGTCCCATTGATTGAACCAGTTCTTTGCAGGCGGATCAACGAATAGAAAATGCTTATCACCGAAATGATTGTATACGGCATCTTGTATAATCTTTAAACCATGCTTATGCGCTTGTTCAACCAAATTGCTGTACGCATTGTTTCCTCCGAAGCGTCGATCGATCTTATATTGATCAGTAAACGCATAACCATGGTAAGCGCTTCGCATCGTTCCTGCTTCGTTCGTCAACCCCTGGTCATTTTCTACGACCGGTGTTAACCAAAGTGCTGTTACTCCGAGGTCATTGAAATAATCAAGGTGATTGGTTATCCCCTGCAAATCACCACCATGGCGAAGAAACGGATTTGATCGGCTGCAGACCGTATCATTCATGTCGACAAACCTATCGTTTGAGGTATCGCCATCGCTGAAACGGTCTGGCATGATAAGGTAAATCAAGTCAGCAGCCGTGATCCCCTGGGCATATTCCATTCCATTTGATTTGCGATGCTCTTTGAATTCGAAGTCAAGCTTTTTAGAATTTCCGCTCGAATTTGTTATGGTGATCGAAAGCTTTCCTGGTTTTGTTGCAGCGCCGACATTAAAATCAATCGCCAGGTAATTTGGATTGTCAAACTTATGTATTTCAATTAATTTAACTCCCGGGTAGCTTCCAAGTTTAACCTGATGAATCCCGCCAAAATTCCTGCAATGAATCAATAATTGCAATGCAGGATTCTTCATTCCTACCCACCAGTGCGTCGGGTAAACGTCGAGACCGGGTGCTGAACCCTGCACGGCGGCGACAGCCATGTTTATCCCGACGAAAAGGAGTAAAATTAATATCGCAGGTGATGTGGCGGAATCAAACCGAGCGTTCACCTTCAATTTCAAGCAACGCTGCTTTTTGCTCATTGACAAATTCGTGCTGTTCATTTATTAGAAAGTAGCAAATTACCGACGCAAATATCATTAATACGCCACCTATTTGGACGGCAAGCATTCGATTGTTATTCAAAACGTGCTGCATTATCCAGCCGAAAAATAGCGAGGCAATAATCTCGGGAAGCACAATAAAAAAGTTGAATATTCCCATATAAACGCCAATCTTGTCATCGGGCAAAACGCCGGCCAACATCGCATATGGCATGGACAAAATGCTCGACCAGGCAATTCCAACTCCAGTCATGCAAAAGAAAAGCTGATACGGTTGGGATACCCATCCAACAGACAATAGACCAACTGCTCCAAAGAATAAACAGATAGAATGGGTGCGTTTTCTGCCAAATCTATTGGCGATGAAGGGAAGCATTAATGCGAAAAGGAACGATATAATACTGTAAAACGTCAACGTAAGGCTTCCGAAGTTCGTGCCTTCAATATAGCGAGGATCTGATGTACCCGATGCATTAAAAATATTCCTTGCGACAGCCGTGTTATAATAAAACCACATCAAAAACAATCCTGGCCACGTAAAAAATTGAACTAACGCAAGGCGCTTCATTCGCGTTGGCATTTTTCGGAGTGCCTCATTTATTTCACTAAAAGCAGTTTTCAAACCACCCGCTTGTTTTTGAGTTTTTTCCGCGGCAGCTGCGCTTGGAGGATATTCTTTGCTGGTCAGGACCGTGTACAATACCGCACTGAAGAATATTGAACCGCCGATATAAAAGGAAAATTTGACAGATTCGGGAATACGGCCGCTGGTAGCATCTGTGGAAATGCGGAATACATGTGCCATAAGCCACGGCAAAAGATTTGCAATTGAGCCGCCCAATCCAATCAAAAAACTTTGCATGGCAAAACCGCGCGTACGTTGACTGTCGGGCAATTTATCAGCGACAAAGGCCCGAAATGGCTCCATTGCAACGTTGCCAGAAGTGTCAAGTATCCAGAGAAATCCTGCCGCCATCCATAAGGCGCCACTGTTCGGCATTAGAAATAGACAAATTGTACTTAGAACGGCTCCAACAAAAAAATACGGCCGGCGTCTGCCCCACCAGGGATGCCAGGTCTTGTCGCTCATGTAGCCTATTATGGGCTGAACCAGTAAGCCTGTGAGAGGTGCCGCCAAAAATAGTAACGGAATTTGATCTGGAGACGCTTTTAGGTACTCATAGATCGGCCCCATATTTGCACGTTGCAAGTCCCATCCAAATTGGATTCCAAAGAATCCAAAACTCATATTAAATATTTGCCAAATTGAAAGCCGGGGTTTTTGAAAACCTGAAATACCGGATGTCCCAGACGCCATAATAATTGGTTTGAATGACCTGCCCCGCATCAAAAAGATTCAAATTCCATCTCACCTTGTCTCCAACCTCAAATAACAAAGCCATTTTGTAGAACAGCGCCTTTTTTCACAACAACTATTCCATCTTTGATCGTATACAAACTATGATCTGCATTTTCGAGATGATTTCCCCCGTTGATCCTGACATCATTCCCGATCCGGCAATTTTTGTCTACAATCGCGTTCCTAATATAGCATCGATGTCCAATTCCGACAGTCGGCAGATCGTGAGAATTTGCCTGCTGAATTTCCTCCAGGGTTTCATAATAATCATTCCCCATGAGATAACTGCTAACGATTGTTGTTCCGCTGCCTACCCTTGTTCTTATCCCTATCACGCTATTTTCTATGCGCGACGCATTTATAATGCAACCTTCTGCTATAATAGTTTTTTCTAATGTTGTGCCACTTATTTTGGCAGGAGGAAGCATTCTTGCCCTCGTATAAATCGCGTTGCTGTTATCGAATAAGTTGAAATCCGGAATCTCATGCGTGAGGCCGAGATTTGCTTCAAAAAATGAATAGATATTCCCAATGTCAGTCCAATATCCGTTGTATTGGTAGCTCACGACTTTATAGCTGCTGAGAGACTGGGGAATGATTTCTTTACCGAAGTCAGTAGCCTCCACGTAAACATTCTGCAACAAATCTGCAAGCAGCTTGCGGTTAAATACGTAAATACCCATTGAGGCCAGGTAATGTTTGCCGAGCTGTTGCATTTCCTGCCCCGTATCGCTTACCCATTGCGGCAAGATGTCCTTCTTAGGTTTTTCAGTAAATGAGGTGATGCAGCCTCCGTCGTCTTTTTTCATGATGCCGAAATCAGAAGCTTCCCGATCAGGCACCGGAATCGTTGCGATCGATATGTCCGCCTTCATGTCCTTATGGTGGTTGATCATTTCCATAAAATCCATTTGGTATAACTGGTCACCCGATAAAATGAGGACGTACTCGCTGTCAAACGGACCAAGATGTCGCAAACACTGTCGTACCGCGTCGGCTGTTCCCTGGTACCATGTGGGGTTATCGGGTGTTTGTTCTGCGGCCAATATGTCTACGAATGCAGAACTAAACGCACTGAAATGGTAAGTATTTTTTATATGCCTGTTCAGGGATGCTGAATTGAATTGGGTGAGCACAAACATTCTGCTGATCCCCGAATTCAGGCAGTTGGAAATTGGAATATCTACAAGCCTGTACTTTCCAGCTATAGGAACCGCAGGCTTAGACCGGCTGGCGGTAAGAGGATATAATCGGGTTCCCGCCCCGCCTCCCAAGATGACTGCCAATACTTCTTTTGACATAATATCTTTATTTGAAAATTAAAAATGGGTCAGTTTCTTGACTGCTGCTGACAGTTTATGTTAATGTCTTATACAAATCTAAATATTGTTTTACACTCGATTCCCAACTGAAGTCGAGTTGCATTATTTGACTTCGGATGGATTCCAACTTTAGTTCGTTGCCGAATAAGTCTACCGCCCGCCAGACTGCCTGGGTGACATCTCCAATTATCGCGTGGTTGAACCGAATACCGTAACCGCGCTCATCCCCAAAGTCAATTACGGTATCTCGCAACCCACCTGTATTTCGAACCATGGGCACAGTTCCATACCTCATGGCATACATTTGGTTCAGCCCGCACGGCTCAACCCGCGATGGCATCAGAATAAAATCTGCTCCCGCATACATCAGGTGGCTCAGGCTCTCATTATAGCCACTATAAAAATTATAATCGCCTTGACTGAGCGTTTTCAGCGACTCCAATTCGCTTTCGATTTCAGGGAACCCGCTTCCCAACACCAGAAAATTCATCAACCTGCCGATGTAAAAATATGAATCACCGATCGCGGCGGCCAAAATATCCGCGCCCTTCTCTCCCACAAGCCTGCCAATAAAAACGATTAAAGGCTTTGACTCGTCCAAATCAAAGGTTTCACATAATATCTTTTTGTTCCTCTTCTTACCTTCTCTAAAGTTCTTAACAGAATAATGATTATCAATATACTTATCAGATGCCGGATCCCAGACCAGGGCATCAATCCCATTTAATATTCCGTAACATTTTCCTTTTTCAAATTGGAACAAAGCTTCTAATCCATTTGCTGATTGCCGCAACTCATCCAAATAACTGTTACTGACCGTGGTTACTATCCATGCGCATTTCACTCCACTGGCCAATGGATTTATTGCTTCTTTCCAATCCAGCATACCGCGCTTCCACGGGTCCCAGGCTGGTATGAAGGTGCTCTTATCCCATCCCATCCAACCCTGGTACTGGGCATTATGGATAGTCAGGACAGTAGGAATATTTTGCAAATGTTGATACCGGTAGCAGTACTTAACCATGAAGGGAATCAACCCTGCGTGATAATCATGGACATGTAAAATATCGGGGTGGTGCTTCCAGGAAGATATCCAATCGACTACGGCTATCTGGAAAGCGGTAAACCGCTGGGAATCGTCATCATAGCCGTATATCCGTTCACGATCCAGTAAACCATAAATATCGACAAGGTAAAGGTCAAAACCTAGCTTGTTTGTTCTTTCTTTGATAATGGTATATGGAAACCAGTATGCTCCTAAATTTGTATAACCCTTATGAACAACGTCCCAGTCGTTATTCAACAGAAACTTGGTTCGATACATCGGCATCACAACTTTGGAGACATGCCCAGCGTCTGTCTGGTATTTGGGTAAAGCACCCACAACATCGCCCAATCCACCCGCCTTGGCTACTGGATAACACTCCGCGCTTACATGTATAATTTCCATTGAGTTAGTTTGAGCAATTGCAATTCAATTTAACAAGGATTTTTAATTATATCATCAAGAATTTAAAATTTTTAAGTTCATAAAAACTTTATATTTTGAGCGTTCAATCACCAAAACAACTACTGCTACATGAACCAATCGAAAATACCAACTAAGACGGGTGCCCTCGCAACGCTTGTGCTCGTTTTCTTTTTCTGGGGATTTATCGCCGCTTCATCCAGTGTTTTTATTCCCTTTTGCCGGACACAATTCAGATTGACTCAGTTTGAATCCCAGCTTATCGGCTCAGCTTTCTACGGTGCATATTTTGTCGGTTCCCTAATCTTATACTTGCTGTCTAGTGCTTTTGGTTACGATATTTTAAATAAAATTGGATACAAAAAAGGCATCATTGTCGGCATATGGATTTCAGTAGTTGGTGCTTTGGCAGTCATTCCCTCCGCAAATGCAAATTCATTTCCTTTAATACTGGTGTCCTATTTCATCGTAGCCCTTGGTTTTTCGCTCCAACAGACGGCGGCTCAACCGTTCGCGGTGTCACTGGGAGATCCAGCGACTGGTTCGCATCGCCTGAATTTTGCTGGCGGGGTGAATTCGCTGGGAACTACCCTTGGTCCCATAATTATCAGCTTCTTCTTGTTTGGATCGGTCGGCGGCGTTCATAAGATAGTTACGGTGGCTAACATCGATAATTTTTATATTCTTGTCGCTTGTGTTTTCGCCGCAGTTGCACTTTTTTTTACATTCTCCAAGCTGCCTTCGGGCAAAGATGACGCAGCTTTCGAGGGCTCAAGAAAGGCTTCAATGTCTCTTCTCTCAATGACTGGGATACTGATTATCATTATCATAATCGGCCAGTTAACGAACATTGGTAAAATTGAATTGCTAACGGTAACCCTTATTGCCGTTTTGGGTATACTATTTTTTTCCTATTCAAGTGCATCGAAGAACAGCGAAGGATGGGGCGCCATGAAATTCCAGCAATTGATTCTGGGTATGATCGGCATTTTTTTGTATGTGGGTGTCGAAGTGACAATCGACAATAATTTTGGTGCGCTCTTGAAGACACCGGGATACCTTACTGACCCTGGTCTTCTGGACAGCCAGATTTCCAAATATGTTTCTTTGTATTGGGGCAGTCTAATGATTGGACGGTGGACAGGCGCAATTAGCGTATTCAATTTGACGACATCTGGCAAGAGAACTGCGACCATAATCGTTCCTTTTATCGCTTTTGGAATAGTCCTTTTTGTAAATCATTTATACGGGAACAATATCGAAGACCTATTAGCTTATTCGGTGTGTATTGCTATTGCGATAGCGGCTTTCTTTTTCGGTCAGGAAAAACCAGTAAAAACGCTGCTAACATTGGCGCTCCTCGCGGCGTTTGCGATGGTTTTTGGAGTTTTAACAAAAGGAATAATATCCGTTTATGCGTTGATGGCAGGAGGGCTTTGCTGCTCAATTATGTGGCCATGCATTTTCTCATTGGGCATTGCGGGACTAGGCAAATATACGAGTCAGGGTTCGGCATTTCTTATCATGATGATTTTAGGAGGGGCAGTAATCCCGCCTTTTCAGGGCTCGATAGGCGATAAGACCAACAACATGCATATCTCGTATTTAGTAGCCGCGTGTTGCTTTTGTGCCTTGGCTATCCTGGCATTAAGACTTAGGAGTGTTTTGAAGGCACAGGGCTTGAACTTCGACGAACAGATAGGAGGCGGCCACTAATATCGCCAGTTGAAAGGCTCAGGTTGGTAGTTCACTACTCGCAAATTTTAATTCCAGGCCTGATCAGCCGGTCCTTAATTTTTAATACCGCATACATGGCAAAAACGAAATCGTCCTTACAACCGCTGGCAATTGGGATTGATATCGGTGGTACAGGAACTAAGTTCGGGATAGTTGACAGAAATGGAAACCTCCTATTCTCCAGCGAAATTTCCTCACGAAATCATAGCGAAATCGAAGGGTTCATCAACGAGTTGTTTGAAGCATTGCTGCCTATGATAGAGGACGCGGGAGGCTCTGGTAGAATTCGCGGAATCGGCGTTGGTGCACCAAACGGAAATTATTACAGCGGAACAATAGAATATGCGCCGAACCTGATTTGGAAAGGCATTATTCCATTGGCAAAATTGATCGAGAATAAATTTCAACTACCGACAACACTGACAAACGATGCCAATGCCGCTGCTATCGGAGAAATGATGTACGGCGCGGCAAAAGGAATGAAGGACTTTATCATGATCACGCTCGGTACCGGAGTCGGAAGCGGTATCGTTGCAAATGGAAAGTTGGTTTACGGTCATGATGGGTTCGCAGGCGAGTTGGGCCATACTATCATTATTCCCAACGGCAGGTTGCATGAAGGCACAGGCAAAAGAGGTCCGCTGGAAGTTTACGCATCAGCCACTGGCGTAAAACTCAACGCGATTGAAGTTTTAAATAACAACAATGAACCAAGTTTGCTTCGCAATGTTCCTCTTGAGGAACTGGATTCAAAGAAGGTTTATGAAGCAGCAATTCATGGCGACAAATTGGCCAGGGAAGTTTTTGATTACACGGGAACGATATTGGGAATTGCACTTGCCAACTTTGTCATGTTTAGCAGCCCTGAAGCGGTAATTCTTTTTGGTGGTTTGACTAAGGCGGGCGAATTGATTCTGAAGCCCACTCGTGAGCACATGGAGGCGAATCTGATCCAGGTCTTTCAAAACAAAATAAAAATCCTGGTAAGCCATTTGCGTGAGTCAGATGCGGCGATACTTGGAGCAAGCGCTTTGGTTTGGGAGATGAAAAGTTAGCCTGCGCCTAAAATTCAAATCTGTGAACTACCTCGCAGAAAGCTGCGAGGCATCTGAAATACAGCGTCAGTTCCAGAGTTTGAAAAGATTTAGCGATGACTTAAGTGCAAATAGTATCTTCATCTGACTTGTGGTCTGACACATGCGGGAGTAACTTTCAACCCACGAGGGTAACTAACGAAGATTTTACGATCTGAAAGTTTTTACAGATCAGCCCCATATTTTCAGAGAACTAAAACAAGAAAATCCGCAACGAGTTTCGCGGTACAAAGTCATTTTAGATTAATAATAGGCAATTTGAAAAATGGTTGGATCCCCAGGATCGGGTTCGACGATCATCAATTGCAGCCGCTGTGACCGAGGAGCCAATAAACAATTAGGAAGATGGCAATCGTGCTAAAACACCCCCCACCCAACTTATGTGCTGCATACCCTGCAATTAGCGCTCTCAGCCAATCACGCATGTTTGAATATTGGTCGGTTACAAGATTTGATAAAGCTAATATAAATATTACTGCAAATAGATTAGAAAAACGGATGCAACCTCAGCCTCACCTCTTTTATCCGCCGGCTTAATCGTTTCTTTGCCATTAATTAGTAGGCAGCTGCTTTTGCCACCGTCCAGGTTTAATGCTTCGGTGCAACCAATGTCCTTAAGAATTTTAGCTTCTTCTCCAAAAGTCACTCCGTCCTGGTTTCCAGCATCCGTTCCCTGGGTGACGAGAATGATCAGTCGGCCATCGAGCGTATACCCGATCGCCGTCCTGGCGTTTGGCTTGTTTCCACCAGGGACTTGTTCTTCGATATCCGAAATGGCGATCTCGCCGTCGTGCAAAAGCGTAGGGCCGCCGCCAATCGCAGTTTGCATTTTCCACCATTTCCAGTCGACATCTTTAAGATCAAAAATATCCGGATGTGTATATTCATTTTTTGCCATCACGGGCGCTGATTCAAAGGCATATACTTTATGTTTGCCGGGAACAGTAAATACCCAGGCAACATCGGCGTTCCGTTTTTTATCTATGCCGATCGCACTACGTGTTATGTAATAGTAAAGCGTCGAATCTCTCCCAGCGCCCTTGAGAGATGTCGTGTTGAAGGCGAGCAATTTCCCATGCCTGATGATCACACCCAAATTTTCGTTAGTAACCATTGAAAAATAGCCGCCATTTAGGACAACTAACGGAAAGTGCTCTCGAAGATAATACTGGGAAGGCGTAAAGCGCTTGCCTTCGCCAATTCGCACATCGAAATTCAGTTTTCGATCCTTTAGTTTAGCAGCGAGATAATATCCAACAAATAATTTGCCGTTCAATGAATCTTCCGCCCTGTAAACATGAACTGACAACGGCAAAGGTTGATAAACTGAATCGACCTTACGCCATTGAATTTGCGAAAAGACAAGCTGAAATGAGAATAAATTAATTAAAGTAAAGAAAATCGACCGATGCATAATTCCTGCTGACAGATTAAGGAACCGCGACTTATTCACCCTGGCGGTGCTCCCGAAGCCATTCCGCCCGCCCCGATCCCGCAAGTACATGCTTTTCACTGTGATAGGATGACCTGACCAGGGGGCCACTTTCAACAAAATCAAAACCCATTTCATAACCAATCTCCCTATATTCGGCAAATTCTTCCGGGTGTACAAATCGCGCCACTTGCAGGTGTTTTTTAGTGGGTTGCAGGTATTGCCCGATTGTAACGACGTCTACTCCATTATTGAATAAATCTCGCATCGTTTGTACCACCTCATCCTTTTTTTCGCCAAGTCCGAGCATTATTCCGCTCTTCGTACGCATGTTTCCCTCCTTGAGGAATTTTAATGTCTCCATGCTTCGCCAATACTTTGCCTGGATTCGAACTTGGCGCGTAAGGCGTTCCACCGTTTCGATATTATGAGATACTACTTCTGGTGCGGACTCGATAATCCTTTGAATATTCTCTATTTCCGCTTTAAAATCTGGAATTAGCGTCTCCAGGGTTGTACTCGGATTCAATATTTTTACGGCACGAATCGTATTTTGCCAGATTATGCTTCCTCCGTCCTTTAGTTCGTCCCGGTCAACTGAAGTAATTACAGCGTGCTTTACTTTCATCAAAAAAATTGCTTCCGCAACACGTTGCGGTTCGTCCCAATCGAGTTGATGAGGCCTTCCGGTAGCAACGGCGCAAAATCCGCAACTACGAGTACAAATATTTCCAAGGATCATGAAGGTGGCCGTGCCAGCCCCCCAACATTCTCCCATATTCGGGCAATTTCCGCTTTCGCAGATAGTATGAAGTTTGTGGGTGTCTACAAGGTGCCGAACGTGTTTGTAACTTTCACCTATGGGCAGCTTTACGCGTAACCAATTTGGCTTCTTGACTCGCATTTCGGCTGCCAGGTTCGTTTCCGTCTCGAAATTTTGATCTGTCATTAGTCTGCAAATTTAGATCAATTGCATGATTCGCAAAACGGTCGACCTTTCGCCAGGCCGCACAAGGGTTGTTGAATGTTGGAGAGTCATCTATCGGGCCATCTAAACTATTTTCTGCCACCAAATTCAATGGCAACAAAGCCGTTAAAGAAAAACTGCTTGTAGGGCACATCATAGACCTGAGGAATCTTTCCGAGGTAGAATTCAGCAGTAAGCCCCACCTCGATCGCTGTAATTGTTTCGTTAAAGCGACCGTAGTCAAATCTCATTGCGGTTTTAGCATTTACCCCTGGTTTAAATGAAACATGATTCCAACCGGCAAAAAAACCGGCTGCTCCCGATACCTGGTAGCTGTTTGATGAGGTATCATTAATCAGTTGAGACCAAGTTTGTTGGGTTTCGTTGTTATTTTGATCGATTACGTCAATGTAATAGGGCTTTAATATAGCCAGGGATAGCCCAGCGGTATACAACGCAGTTACTGCCACGCCATTCTTGTTGCCCTTGCCTCCGATTAGAAATTGCTGCCCCATCGCAATTTTAAATTCATAAAAGTTATTTAGTTTGTAAGCTACCACTGAGCTAAAATCTCCCGCCGACAGCCTTTTTTCCTTAGGGCTCTTTTTCTCGTTTAATTCAAACTGAAAAATCGTCGTCCTTTCCGGGGTTTTATATTTTCCTTTCTCAAAGGATAGTCCATAACCATCGGTTGCTACTTTAATTCCAAAAATATTGTGCTTGTTAAATATAAGATCACCTTCTTCTTCCATGCGCATAAGCCTGTTAATTCGGTCCCTTTTTTCAGATTTTCTGTCCTTTCT
>Ga0070731_10003153_pt1 | contig 15050 bp, 12 predicted proteins | sample Coa_R1_2_FD_66448 | JGI IMG/M metagenome (GOLD analysis project Ga0070731, IMG submission 66448) | Surface soil microbial communities from Centralia Pennsylvania, which are recovering from an underground coalmine fire - Coalmine... | ecosystem: Environmental > Terrestrial > Soil > Unclassified ... | reverse complement strand
CTCCGGCGATGTCATCGTCGTTCCTCTCAATTAACTGTTAAAAGGCCGGCGCGCCGGAAAAGAATTGCGCGCCGCTTAATTTCCTTCAGCGATCGGCACCTTGGTCATTTTGGAATGCGGTTGCGCCATGGGCACGTCAATCCGCAGAAAACCGTTCACATAAATGGCCTTGGCCTGGCTGAGATCGTAACCCGGCGGCAGTTCGAGCACACTCTCGAACGGCCCGTAACTGATCTCCATCACCAAAAAATTGCACTTATTGGCCCGACAGCCGTCCGGTCGGGTGCCGGCAATACGGAGGCGATTGCCCTCCACCGTGATCTCCAGACTATCACTTTTCATGCCAGCCAATTCCACCTTGATGACCAGGTTGGTGTCCGTGGCATAAACGTCCGTGTTGGGGACCCAATGGCCGCTGGCCGTTTCGCCGCGCCCACCCACCGTTGCGCCGCGTGAAATGAAATGAACCGTGGAACTAACCTTCGTTAAAGCCATAATCGAAACAGTATCTCAAAACGTTGAATTAGCAAGTGCCCGGCAACCAGCGCCAGGCAGAATCATCCGCCAACATACCCCCAAAGGCCGTTCGCGCAACGGTGATTTTATTGGCATTTTTGAGCCAAAAAACGGGGGTATCCGGGCCGCCGATATCACGTACCATTTACTGTTGCACGCCGACGCGGTAGAAGAACGGGCCGTTGCCCACCGCATTGGTGTCCGTGTAACTCGTCTTGCCCGCCTGGCCAACGATGTTGCTCTGGATGGAGGAAAACGCCGGTTGCGTTCCCAGATTGGTGCTGCCTTGCAGGAAATAGGTTCGGTTGCCCACGCTTTCCCAGCTGACGACGAGGCCCACCGGATTGTTGGTGGACACGGGCGTCAGCATTGCCAAAACGGACAGCGCGTTGGTGGGATTCAAGCCTGCGATCCAATCCTGATAGACATTGAATCCGGTGCCGTCTAAATCCGCGTAATCCACCGAACCATCGGTGGGCAAGCCGTATTGCTGGAGCCATCCGACGAACTCACCAATGCCAGGACCTTGGAATTCATAAGCTCCAATATCGATCCGGCCACCTACCACTCGGGGACGCCCATCCAAATCAATAGACCCCGGCGAACCGCTTCCAGCGTTAATGCATGGAGAATTGGTTTGTAGCCGAAAATTACCGGCGGCAAAGTTCACAAAAACCGGACCGTTCGTGATGTTGGAATTTCCAATTGTAGGCATAGGAGTTGTGCAACAGTAGTTATAGGGTTCAAAGTTCTCAAAATTTGAACCGGCAGGAGCGGAATTGTCATAGACAATACTGCTCGTTGCCCCCGACACAAAATATGTTCCGCCGCCGTTACTTGTTGCTGTGTTGCTCACAATTGTCGAGTTATTGATGAAACCTCCATAAGCTCCTCCTCCATAAGCGGCCGAATTACCGGTCAGCAAACAATTTGTTATTGAGGAACTGTAGGTTCCGCCTCCATTTGCCCCTGCTGAATTGTTCTGGATAATGCACCGGGACAATGTCCCCGCCTGTACACCACCACCGCTGATGGTCGCGAAATTGGCTAAGAAAACGCTATTGCTGAAGACGCCGCCGCTAGCACCACTGCCAACGTAGGCACCACCACCATTTGCCGCGAAATTACTGGTAAAAGCACAATTAACAAAGGGGGACGGGATGTATCCGATGAAAAATAAATAAAGCCCTCCACCATTGGTAGTCGCGATGTTTCCTTTGACCGTGCAGTTACTGGTTGTTCCATAAACGCCGCCGCCATTTCCGGCTCGGTTGTCGACGACGGAACAGTTGTTCAACGCGCCGTAAGCCCCACCACCATTGCCAGCCTGATTGCCGACGACGGAACAGTTGTTCAGCGCTGCACCATAAGCCCCACCACCATTTCCTACAGCGGTGTTGCCACTAAAGGTACAGTTTGAAGCAGCTATCAGAGAGGGGTATGTGCCGCAGACTCCGCCACCATTGCCACCCGAGGAATTTCCTGAAAAGGTACAGTTATTCAAAGTTGACTGAGATGAAGATAGGTATGCCCCACCTCCGTCGCTGGCGGCTGAATTGCTGATGAACATCCAGTTGGTGAGGTTCCCCGCGAAGTAAATGCCGCCTCCGGTACGATTGGCAATGTTGCCTACCACGACGTTGTTCTGACCGGGGCCGTTTGTTTCAGAGCTATCGTTATAAACCCCGCCGCCGTTTTGGCCTGCCCAGTTATTTGAAATCGTGCAGTTATTTAAAACACAATCATATGCCCCACCACCATACCAAAGGCCTGTCCAATTATTACATACTATACTGTGGCACAAAATGGAGAACACCGCGCCACCCCCGCTGTAAGTATTGGTGTTATTCTCAACGGTGCAATTATTGAGGGTACAGTCGCCGACTCCGCCCATTGAATTTTCGGCAACAACACAATTGCTGAGAATGCACATGAAAGCCCCGCCGCTCCCTTTTCCTTCGACGCTAAATACATAATTGCTATTGATTGTGCTGCCAAGCAGTACACTGTATGCAGCACCGCCACCCCCGCCACTGCTCCCCGTGTTTTGATTTGTGTTGTTATTGATTTGGCAGTCATCCAAGGTGCCAGCATAGACGCCAGCACCGTAGAATGAACACGCATTGGATACAATGAGGCAGTCGGACACGGTAACATTCGTGGACTGGCACCATATCCCGCCTCCACTGCCATCAAAATCCGACTCAGAGCTGAACTGTGTGAGTGTAGCGCCGTTTGCCACCGTAAATCCGATCAATTCCGCGCCATCGGTTAGATACACACAGCGCACAGCGCTGTCGTCATTGAAGCTGCCTGGAATCTGATAACCTTCAATAATTGTTACCCTTGAACCATTCACGCTTTGCACCGTGACGGCTTTATCAACAACCACACGGTTTGTGAGTGCAGATCCATTTACCGTGCGGCCGCCGGTTTGATAAACGCCGTTCGTCACCAAAATCAAGTCACCGTCCGAGGAAACATCAATAGCGTCCTGAATGTTAGTTGCGGCGGTGCTCCAATCGGCGAAGGGCGGCACAGGATTGGCGCTGTTCAAGTCCACGTAAAGCGTCGCCGCGGGGGCCATGGATGTGTTGAACGCCACCAATAGCGCTGCTCCCCATTGTACACGGCGAATCTTCATAGCTGCCTTCTACGGAAGAATTCATATATATCATTAGTTTTGCTGGTGGGTCAAGAGTAAAAGTGGGTGTTTGGCCGGAACCTTGTCTTTGGAGACCAATTGCGGGAAAGTTTTGGTGGGGATGTCTTTGGCAGCGGTATTGCGTCGCGATGTCCCTGACGTTAAACCCGTCGGAATCTTTTATCCGCTTGGGGTGCGGATGGCGCAGCGCGCCGTCCCTGCCAGGAATATTTCGAGATGCGCACCCGGATCAGTTTCGATTTCATTCCGCCTTGCGCACCGGGTTTGTGTCTGCGACAATTCAGCGGCGGGCGCGAGTAAACGATGCAACAAAATTACCCCAAACATTATTGCGGTGTGTTCGGCATTTTCGGTCACCCGAATGCCGCGGAACTGACCTACTACGGTCTCTATGCGCTCCAGCATCGCGGTCAGGAAAGCGCCGGCATCGTCACCTGCCACGAGGGAAAATTTTTCAAACACCACGGCATGGGACTCGTGTCCCAGGTGTTCAATCCCAAATTGCTGCACGATCTGGTCGGCAACATGGCCGTCGGTCACACGCGCTACTCGACCACGGGCACTTCCAATCTCCGCAACGCGCAGCCGCTGACCGTGGATTGCGCCCGCGGCCAGATCGCCGTCGCTCACAACGGCAATCTGACCAATGCGGCGAAGCTGCGCGACGAATTGGAAAGTCACGGGCTGGTTTTTCAAACGACCGTGGACAGCGAAATCATCATCATGATGCTGGCGCAGCCGCTGCTGGGTGGCGTTGAAAATACCATCGTGCAAACGCTCCGCCGCATCGAAGGCGCCTATTCGCTGGTGATCATGACCGAAAAGGAATTGATCGGCGCGCGTGATCCGTTCGGATTTCGGCCGCTGGCGCTGGGCCGCGTGAACGGCGCCTGGGCGCTTTCGAGCGAATCGGTGGCGTTCGACCAGATTCAGGCGGAATTCGTCCGCGACGTGGAACCGGGCGAAATCGTCATCATCAACGAAAAGGGAGTGATCAGCCTGCAGGCGTTTCCCGAACACCGGCGCCGGGCATTTTGCATTTTCGAATACGTCTATTTTGCGCGGCCGGACAGCACGATTGGCGGGCGCAGTGTTTACAACGTGCGCAAGGAAATGGGCCGCCAACTCGCGCGCGAACATCCCGTCCAGGCCGATCTGGTGATTCCCGTGCCGGACAGTGGTGTGTGCGCCGGGCTCGGTTATTCCGAGGAATCCGGCATCCCGTTCGAGATGGCGTTCATTCGCAATCACTACGTCGGGCGCAGTTTCCTGCAACCGACGCAACTCATCCGCGATTTCGACGTGCGCGTGAAATTGAATCTCATCGCCTCGCTCGTGAAGGACAAGCGGGTTGTGATTGTGGATGATTCCATCGTGCGCGGCACGACCTGCAAGACGCGCGTGAAGACGCTCAAGGAAGCCGGCGCCCGGGAGGTGCACGTGCTGGTGAGCTGCCCGCCGCACATGAACCCGTGCGTATATGGCATCGATTTTCCCGACCGGAGCAAGCTGATGGCGGCCAATCACAGCCTGGACGAAATCCGCCGCTATCTCAATGCCGATTCACTCCATTACCTTTCGCAGGCGGGCATGGTCAAGGCAACCGGTCTGCCCGCGGAATCCTTTTGCATGGCCTGTTATGACGGCCGCTATCCCGTGCCGTACGATCCGGTGCTGGACAAGCACATCATCGAACGCCGCCGCCGCCAGGCGCAAACGCTCGGCGAAGCCGTGGAAAAGGAGAACGAGCAGATCAAACTGCTTCAGGTCTGACCGGACAACCAAAGCCCGTCTTCAGAGTCTTCAGATGATGGAAAATGGTACTAACCCGGGCCGTTCCTCCCTGCCGCCGAACCGTGAAAAGTTCTATTTTCTTGTAATCGGGCGACCAATGTGAGACTCTGATCCGCGAAACCACCCCTAGTGACGTATTTAAGCCTTATGCACCAGTCATTTCGGCGGATTCGTTCCGGCGCCGGGTTTTTGACAATCCTGATTCCTGCCATTTTTTCAATTTGTATTCCGTCCTTGATTCATGCCCAGGGCACGTATGCCAAAATCGAGGCTTCGTTCACGGTAAATACGCCGATTGCGGACCCGTTTGATTACAGCAATGACGTGCGCGTCCTGATTGTCCAGCCGGATGCGAGCACGGTTTCCCTGCCCGCATTTTTCGACGGCGGCGCCACCTGGCGGGTGCGGCACACGCCGACGATGGCGGGAGTTTACAGCATCAGCAACATCACGCTGAACGGTTCGCCGCTGTCCTTCGGCAATTTGTCACCGGCTTCCTGGACGGTGACCGGCTTTCCGACCAGCTCCGGTTTCGTGGAGGTGGACCCCGCCAATCCGCGCCGTTTCATTACCAGCAATGGCCGGCGGTATTTTCCAGTGGGACAGGATGTCGCCTGGGGTTACACCAATACTTCGGGAGGAGATTACCGGGTGACGACCATCTTCCCCAAAATGGGCGCGGCACATGAAAACTGGTCGCGGGTATGGATGACCCATTTTTATGACTGGCAAGGTTTGGGGCTGAACCTGGACTGGCCGAAAGTCAATAATACCCTGGGCCAACTGAATCTGGCCAATGCCCGAAACTGGGATGCCATCGTTGCCGCCGCCGACCAGGCCGGCATCCATTTTCAAATGGTGTTGCAGCATCACGGGCAGTATTCGAGCACCAACGGCAGCGACGTCAATCCGAACTGGGAACAGAACCCTTACAACGTTGCCAACGGTGGTTTTCTGACCAACGCGACCAATTTCTTCACCGACGCAACGGCCCGGGCGTTGACCAAGCGCAAACTGCGATACATTGTGGCGCGCTGGGGTTATTCGCCTGCCATCATGGCCTTTGAGATGTTCAACGAGGTTCAATTCACGGACGCCGCCTACGCGAACCAGTGGGGCAATATCGAGTCGTGGCACAATGAAATGGCCCAGTTCATCCGCACGAACGACGTTTATCATCACTTGATTACCAGCAGCTCCGTGCTCAACGAACCGATTTGGGACCGGACGGATTACTATCAACACCATGATTATCCGTCGGATCTGATAACCGGTATTCGTGACGCCCAGGACATTACCGCGTCGCAACCGGTCGCGCCTGATTTCAGCGGCGAGTGCGGTATTGACTCCACTGCCCATGTCGGCATCAGCCCGCCGGTCTGGGCCGGCCTGATGGCGGCGCAATCCGGCGGTGCGCAACCGTGGTACTGGGACACGATTGATCCGAACAACGATTACTATTTGATCCAGGCCGCCGCTGATTTTGTCACCGTGTCCGGCCTGGCTGACCAGAACGCCCTGACCAAATCCATTCCGTCAGTCACTGGCGGCGCACCCGGCCCGCTGGCATTTTCGCCCGGCGGCGGCTGGGCGACGGCGGCGCAAAGTACGTTCACGGTCGGGGCTGCCGCACCGGATGGCATTGGTTCCGCGCCCAGCTACCTGCAGGGTCAGTATCATAATGCCATGACGCCGGACGGTTATACGTTCCTGGTCAATTATCCCCAGAACGGGACGTTTTCGGTTCAAATTCTGCAGATTGCCGGCTCCGGCGCCGGCCTGGAAATTTTTCTCGATGGCAGCTTACGAACCAATATTTCATTCCCCTCCGCCGGCAGCGACACGTCCACGAATTTCACCGCGTCCATTCCGGTTTCCGCCGGGTCGCACAGCATTACTATTACCAACAACGGTCTGGACTGGATTCTGCTCGGTAACATTACGCTCAATCCTTATGTGTCCGCGCTCGGTGCCTATGCGGTCGGCACCAACAATTGGCAGGCCCTCTGGCTATGGAATCGCACCAACGTCTTCGCGGCCACGCCGGGACCGGGCGTCACCGGCACCGTGGTGGTCGCCGGCCTGGATCCGGGCACCTACGCCGGCACCTGGTGGGATACGTTCGGGGCCGGAGCCGTCAGCAATTTCACCTTTATCGTCAGCAACAGCAGTGCGCCGGTAACATTGGCTACGCCGCCCGTCTTGCGTTCCATGGCGCTTTACGTTGGGATTCCGGCGCAGGCGGGAATCGTCGCCCCCAACCTGAACCAGGCCGCAGCCTCCAATTCACCGCCGTTCACCGTGCCACTGATGATAACCAACAGCGGCGGATTGCCCTTGTCTTACTCGCTTTCTTTCACCAGCGCGGTTCCGACATGGTTGAGCCTTTCGTCCACCAACGGATATGTGTCGAAGTCGGGTGCCGTGACGGTGTATCTGGCTTTCAACCCGGCAGGACTTGCCCCAGGCACTTACACCTTCACGCTCTTTATCAATACCGGCGATCCGCTTCTCCCGGTCACCACGCTGCCCATTTCCTTTACGATTTCGCCAGGCACTCCGGCGGCGCCGCAATTGCAGTTCCTGTCCGGCTCCGCCAGTCAGTTGGTGTTCCAGCTCCAGGGCGACACCAACGTTGCTTACGTGGTTCAGACTTCCACAAATCTGATGACCTGGGTGCCCGTCTCGACCAACACGCTCCCCGGCGGCGTTTTGAACTTCACCAATTCGATCCCGCCGGGTGCCGCCCGGCAATTCTGGCGTGCCCTCTGGCAGCCCTGATGTTAAAACGCGCTGTCCGGTCCGGCCCGTGCGGTTTTTTGTTCGCAATTTCAGCCGGCCTGGTTAAAACTTCGCCGCGCTTGGGTGGAACGAACCCGGTGCCTGCCGGTGAGCCAGGACATTAAACCTGAAAGGAATTTATGCAAAAAGGAATCGGCGTTGTCTGCCTGGTCGTCGCCTTGTGGTTGTTGTGGCAGGGACACGACGTGGCCAATTCGATCGGTTCGCAATTTACCCGTACCTTTACCGGCGCGCCCATGAGCAAGGCCACCCATTTTTATCTGGCCGGCACGGTGGTGGGACTGTTTGGCGGGGTCCTGATTTTTTGGAAGCGGAAATAAATCTAATTTCTAATTTCCCGCCACTTCCGACGGCCCTTTGCCGCCGTTGACCAGGAACAAGACGGCCATTCGCACCGCCAGACCGTTGGTCACCTGTTCCAGAATCAAGGACCGGCCGGAATCAGCGATGTCGCTGTCAATCTCCACGCCGCGGTTGATCGGACCGGGATGCATGACGAGCGCGTCGGACTTCGCCTTCGCGAGGCGCGCCTTGTTGAGACCGAAAAGCTGGATGTATTCGTTGATGCTGGGAAACATCGTCTTGCGCTGGCGCTCGTGCTGGATGCGCAGCAGGTTGATAATATCCGCGTCCCGGATCGCCTCGTCCACGTCGTGAGTCACGCGACAGCCCATCTGCTCAAACGTCTTTGGCACCAGCGTGGCCGGACCGCACAAGGTCACGGTGGCTCCGAGTTTCCGCAGTGCCCAGATGTTTGAGCGCGCCACGCGGCTGTAAAGGATATCGCCCAGAATCGTGATGTTCAGTCCCGCGATTTTTCCCTTGTGCTCGCGAATGGTGAACACATCCAGCAACGCCTGCGTGGGATGTTCGTGGGCGCCGTCGCCGGCGTTGATGACGCTGGCGTTGAGCACGCGTGCCAGAAAATGCGGCGCGCCGGAGGCGCTGTGGCGGATGACGATAAAATCGGCGTTAAGCGCCTCAAGATTGCGCGCGGTGTCCTTCAGCGTCTCGCCCTTTTTGAAGGACGACGCCTCGGCGGAAAAATTGATGACGTCAGCCGACAGGCGTTGTTCCGCCAGCTCAAAACTGATGCGGGTGCGCGTGGACGGCTCCACGAACAGGTTGACCACGGTCTTGCCGCGCAGCGCCGGGACCTTTTTGATGGCGCGTTCGCCGACCGCCTTGAACGCCCGGGCCGTGTCCAGCACCATGACGATTTCGTCCGGCGTGAGCGATTCGATGTCGAGCAGATGTTTGCGGGTCCAGGTCATCTTGGCCTTTCCAGCACGACCTCGTCCACGCCGTCGTTTTCGACCAGCCGCACGCGGATTTTTTCGCCTTCGGCCGTAGGCACATTTTTGCCGACAAAATCCGCCTTGATCGGCAGTTCGCGGTGACCGCGGTCAATCACCACGGCCAATTGGATTTTTTTTGGCCGGCCGAAATCATTCAGCGCGTCCATGGCCGCGCGGGTGGTGCGGCCGCTGAACAGGACGTCGTCCACCAGCACGACCGTTTTGCCGGTCACATCAAATGGAATGACGGTGGGATGAACCGTCGGTGCGGCCCGCTGGTCCAGATCGTCGCGGTGCATGGACACGTCCAGGATGCCGACGGGGACGGGTTGCCGCCAGAGTTCGGAGAGGATTTTGCCCAGTCGTTTGGCCAGATGATCGCCGCCCACCGGAATACCCGTCAGAACCACCTCCGCGCCGTTTTCATTGCGCTCGGCAATTTCGTGCGCAATCCGGGTGAGCGCGCGTTGCATCGCGGCGGCATCGAGGATGACGGTGGTTTCAGTCATTTGGCAAAATCCTCGTCGTCGCTCCCGTTCCCGTCATCGAATTTTTTTGGAATCAAGTTCGAGGCCGATGGAACGAATAAAAATCGCGAACCTCTCCGCTGGGCGGAGCTGATTCGCGTCGCGCAATATGCGTTCATATTTTTCCTTGGCGACCTCGCGGGGCCGCCTTAAAGGAACATTCAATCTTCGGTCAGTGGCTGGCGGTTTGGCGCGCCCGGCGCCAGTTCGCCCGGTGCTTGATGATCCAATCCGTCAATGCCCGTTCGAATCCGATGTCGTGTCCGGCCTTTTCCGACTCAATCCACTTGTGCCTGAGAATTTCCTCGCGCTCGGCCTGAAATTCCCGATAAAGCGAGGAATTCTTCAGCAAATCGTCCGCTGGAGATGCAGCTTTCATAGCGATCGACATAGAAAATGTGACGTAAAAGTTAGATTTTTTCAACCCGATTGCAATAGAAATCTCGTCCCGGCATCGCAACCAGCGCATGGCGAACAGGTTGTGCAACCCTGCTCACTCCAGTTGTTTGCGCAAAGAAGCGGCGATTTGAACAAATACCCGGGCGGCCGGGCCATCCGGCGCCGAGACCACCACCGGCACACCCTGGTCACCCCCTTCACGAATTTCCGTAAAAATCGGTACCTCGCCAAGGAACGTAACCTGTTGCCGGACGGCCTCGGCCCGGCCACCGCCATGGCCGAAAATTTCCACCCGCTCGCCGTTTGGAGCGGTAAAATAACTCATGTTCTCGACAATGCCGAGGATCGGCACGTTCACCTTGTGGAACATCGCAATGCCTTTGCGCACAACGCCCAGCGACGCCTCCTGCGGCGTGGTTACGATGACACCACCGTCGAGCGGCACGGTTTGGCAGAGCGATAATTGCGCGTCGCCGGTGCCCGGCGGCAAATCCACCAGCAAATAATCCAGCTCACCCCATTCCACCGCCATCAGAAATTGCTGGATGGTCTTGGTAATCATCGGCCCCCGCCAGATGACCGGCTGTTCATCCGTGAGCAGCAAACCGATGCTCATCACCTTCACCCCATGACCCAGCGGCGGCACCAGCCGTTCCTGCGCGCTGATGGTCGGACGTTCATGGACCCCCATCATCAGGGGAATGCTCGGCCCGTAAATATCGCAGTCCAGCAATCCAATCCTGGCGCCGGTATGTTTGAGCGCACCGGCGAGGTTCACGGACACGGTGGATTTGCCGACGCCGCCCTTGCCGCTGGCGATGGCGATGACGCGCTTCACGCCGGGCACGCGATTTTGATTCGCAAAGGGATTGGCCGGCGCGGCCGGGCCGGCGGCGGGCTGCTGTACTTCCACCTGAACGTGCTTCACGCCCGGCAGGGCCTTCAACACGCGTTCAGATTCCTCCTTGATCTGCTGGGCGGCCGCGGGATTGGCGGAGGTCAGTTGCAGCAAAACGCTCACCGCGCCATCGGCGGCAGAAATCTCTTTTACCAGTCCGAAGGAAACGATGTCGCGCGAAAAACCCGGATATTTGACGGTCTTCAGCGCGTTTTGGATGTCTGCTTGTGAAAGCATGTCCCCTCAGGTTGCCAGCTTTGCATCCGAAAACAAGCGCGCTCCAGACTTGCGCGGTGGCAAAGAGCGTGGGAGATTGACGGTCCAATTTTTGGCTTGGGACAATTGAATTATGACGCAAACGACACCGCAGGCATCCGCAAAGGCCGCCGAACCGTTTTTGGAGAAATTCCGGCGTTTTGAGTCGGAACCGCAATCGCCGGCGTGGCTGTTGCCGCTCCGCAAGGCCGGCATGGCGCGCTTTGCCGAACTCGGCTTTCCCACGGTTCATGACGAAGACTGGCGGTTCACGAACGTGGCGCCACTTGCCAAACTGCCCTTCGAGCCCATGGCGGAACCGACGGACGATGCCGCCGCCAAAGTCGCGCTGGGAAAATACATCTTTGCGGATCTGCCCGGTTCGCGCCTGGTCTTTGTGAACGGGCATTTTCAGGCCGCGCTTTCAGCCGTGGGCCGATTGCCGGACGGTGTAAAAGTCACCAGCCTTGCCGCCGCGCTGGCCACGGATTCCGCGTTCCTTGAGCAGCAGTTCGGCCGGTTCGCGTTGACCGATGGCAATTCCTTCGCGGCCTTGAACCAGGCATTTTTTATCGATGGCGGCTTCGTCCATATTCCGGCGGGCAAAATGGTCGAAGAACCGATTCAACTTATTTTTGTTTCCACGGCCAGACACAGTGGCGACACGATCCAGCCGCGCAACCTCATTGTCGCCGGGGCCGGCAGCCAGGCGACCGTCATTGAGAGCTATCTTTCAGCCGACCGTGCCGCGTATTTCACCAATGCGGTCACGGAAATTGTCGCCGGCGACAACGCCGTGCTGGAACACGTGAAGTTCCAGGACGAGGCGCCGGACGCATTTCACCTGGCAACCATCGCCGGGAACCTCGGTCGCACCAGCCAGGTAAATGTCCATTCCTTTGCGCTGGGCGCCAGGTTGTCACGCAACAACATCCGCGCCAAACTCGCCGGCGAAGGCCTGGAATGCATTTTAAACGGCCTTTACCTTACCCGCGGCGAACAGCTCGCTGATCACCACATGATTGTCGAACACGCCCAGCCGCATTGCGCCAGCCATGAGTATTTCAACGGCATCCTCGATGACAAATCCAAGGGTGTCTTCCACGGGCGGATTTACGTTCATCCCGCCGCGCAGAAGACCGACGCGAAGCAGACGAACAAAAACCTGTTGCTCTCCGACGACGCGACCGCCGATACCAAGCCGCAACTGGAAATTTACGCCGACGATGTGAAATGCACGCACGGCGCGACGATCGGCCAGTTGAACGACGAATCCATTTTTTACCTGCGCTCGCGTGGCCTCAGCCAGGACACCGCGCGGCGGATGCTGATTCACGCCTTTGCCGGCGAAATCATCGCGCGTGTGAAGCACCCCGCCGTGCGCGAGCAACTGGACAAGGTGGTGTGGGACCGGCTGGAGGCCAATCCGCATTTGCTTGGAAAATAGATAGGTAGGGCGCGACCGCCGGGCGCGCCACGGAGCCTCGGCGAGGGCGTCCCTACCCGAAATGTTTATGTTCGACGAACTGAACGACCTTTACCAGCAGGTCATTCTGGACCACTGCCGGAAGCCGCGGAATTTCCACGAGCTGCCCGCCGCGTCCCGCTCGGCCCAGGGACACAATCCGCTGTGCGGAGACCAGTTGAAGCTGTTTCTGGCACTGGACGGCGATACCATCGAGGACATCAGTTTCGTTGGTTCCGGTTGCTGCATTTCCAAGGCGTCGGCGTCGCTGCTCACGGAATTCGCCAAAGGCAAAACGAAGGCGGACGTGGAAAAAATGTTCGGTCGGGTGCATGAAATGGTCACGACCGGCAAGATTGAGGGCGACGTGGGCAAACTGGCCGTGTTCGCCGGGGTCCACAAATATCCGGCCCGGGTGAAATGTGCGATTCTTTCGTGGCATGCGGTCATGGCGGCGTTGCACGGCGAGGTCCAACCGGTGACCACGGAAAACGAACAGACCTGATTGATTTCAACGGTGTTTGCGGCGATGATGGTGGAAGTAAACAAAACTTAAGTGTGCTATGAATTCTGAACCGAAAACTTTGATCCGCGACGTCGAAGCCGCCGTCGTGCCCGTCGGCACCAAGGTCACGTTGCAAAAGGGCGAGCAGGCTTACATCACCCAATCGCTCGGCGGCAGCTACACGGTCATCGTCAACGGCAACATGTTTCGCATTGAGGCCAAGGACGCCGATGCGCTGGGGGTGCAGGCGGAAACCAAATCGGTGGCGGCCGCGGTGCCGGCCGGTCCCGTCACCCAGGAACAACTGGAAAAACAGGTCTGGGAAGCGCTCAAGACGTGTTATGACCCCGAGATTCCCGTCAACATTGTGGACCTTGGTCTGATTTACGATTGCCACCTGGCGCCGGCCGGCGAAAACAGTTTCAAGGCCGACGTCAAGATGACGCTGACGGCGCCCGGCTGCGGCATGGGGCCGACGCTCGCGCAGGACGTGCAAAACAAATTGCTGAACCTCGAACCGATTGACGAGGCGAACGTCGAGCTCGTCTGGGACCCGCCGTGGAACCAGGGCATGATGACCGAGGCGGCCAAGCTGCAACTCGGTTTGATGTGATTCACCGCAGAGGCGCAGAGACGCGGAGAAAAGCGAAGGCAGAATTTACAGAATTGAATTTGGGCAAAGCGATTCTGCAAGTTTCCGCTAAGTCGGTCTTAAAAATTCTGCGCCTCGGCGTCTCTGCGGTAAAATTTTTCGATGAGCGTTTCAAAAAATGTTGATTGGCTGGCACTGCGGAAGGATTTTCCCATCCTCGACCAGCAGGTCCACGGCCAGCCGCTGATTTATTTCGATAACGCGGCCACGAGCCAGAAACCGAGGGTGGTAATTGAAGCGTTGCAGCATTACTACGAATGTGACAACGCCAACGTCCACCGCGGCATCCATGAATTGAGCAACCGCGCCACGTCGGCTTACGAAGCGGGCCGGGCGCGCGCGGCCAGGTTCATCAATGCCCGGACCGCCGAGGAAATCGTGTTCACCCGCGGCACGACCGAGGGCATCAACCTCGTCGCCAGTTCCTGGGGCGCGAAAAACTTGAAATCCGGCGACGTAATCCTGCTCACGGAGATGGAGCACCACAGCAATCTCGTGCCCTGGCAATTGCTCGCGCAGCGCACCGGCGCCAAAATTACTTATGTGCCCATCACGGGCGACGAAGGTATTCTCGATTTGTCCAAACTTGATTCGCTGCTGACGAGGCAGGTGAAAATCTTTTCGATGGTTCACATTTCCAACTCGCTCGGTACCGTAAATCCGGTCGCCGACCTTTGCGCCCGCGCGCGGAAGCTCGGCATCACCACGCTGGTGGATGGCGCGCAAAGCGCCGGGCATATGCCCGTGGACGTGCAGGCCATCGGTTGCGATTTCTTCGTGTTCTCCGGTCACAAGATTTGCGGGCCGACCGGCATCGGCGTGTTGTGGGGCCGGCAGGAACTGCTCGACGCCATGCCGCCGTATCAGGGCGGCGGCGAGATGATTTTGTCGGTGGAATACCAGAAGACCGAATTCAAGAAGGCGCCGCACCGGTTTGAGGCCGGCACGCCGGACATCTCCGGCCCGATCGGCCTGCACGCCGCGATGGATTACCTCGATGCCATCGGCCGTGATCGGATCTGGAAACACGACCAGGAACTGGCGAATTACGCTTATGAAAAGCTGGCCGCGTTAAAAAACATCCGGCTCTTCGGCCCGAAAACCGGCCGGGCCGGGCTGGTGAGTTTTTTGCTGAACGACGTTCATGCGCACGACGTGGTGACACTGGCGGACCAGGCGGGCGTGGCGTTGCGCGGCGGGCATCACTGCACGCAACCGCTGATGCACAAGCTCGGCGTGGAATCCACCGCCCGCGCGAGTTTTTATTTTTACAA
>Ga0070731_10003152_pt1 | contig 15054 bp, 13 predicted proteins | sample Coa_R1_2_FD_66448 | JGI IMG/M metagenome (GOLD analysis project Ga0070731, IMG submission 66448) | Surface soil microbial communities from Centralia Pennsylvania, which are recovering from an underground coalmine fire - Coalmine... | ecosystem: Environmental > Terrestrial > Soil > Unclassified ... | reverse complement strand
TTTGCTTCATGGCTTCTTCCATTGTGAGCATAACGATATTTGAACTGCGGGAACCTGGGGACCCAAATGGCGGGAACCGAAGCTCCATTGCCTAACTACCGACGCTGCAAACGGCAACGGAGGTTAAACCACGTAAAACGTGGCCGGTTAGGTTGTTGGTTGACTGCTTTTTCTCAGCCTTGATGAGCGTCCGCACACGCGGCGTTCAGGCAAGATAATAATAGGGGAAACGCGCGAAATGGCAAGGGGGAATTTAATGAAACGTGTCGCTGTTGCGTTCGATCCGCTACTGGTGTCCAAAGCTTGCCTTTACGATAAACCGTTTAATCGGTATGTCTTCATTGATATCTTGGATACCTATACTTGTTGCGAATCCATCTTTTCTATCCAACGGGATGATATGAACGAAACGAACCGCTTCACCGGGCACAAGAACGATATCTCCCATCGGCCCGATGCTCTCAGCTGGAGTATCTCCGTGACCAGAAAACTCAAAGTTTGGAAATTTCAGGGTAACAGTCTTCGAACTGTCATTGACAAGAAACACCGTTTCTTTAAATGACTTGCCATCTGCTTCCTTCTCAATTGTCGAAAAAGCAGTCCAATCGCTCGCGCCGGCATTCGCGATGATAACAAATGTGAGCAACGCAATCAGTTTGAAATATTTCATAACGGTCGGAGTTTAACTTTTTCTTTCACCAAAAATCACAGCTTGATTTTTCCCACAAGTCGGACGCTATTTTGCCACAGCCGTCCCTGTCGAGAATTATCAATTCACTCCACAAAATTCTGCGCTTTCAGCCAGAACAAGCAGTCGCCGGCCCACGGATGGGGATGCGCAAACGGCGGTTTGTCCTTCAATCCCATGCCGTGCCCGCCTTTCTGGTAAATGTGCAGATCGAACGGCACCCGGTTCTTTCGCAACGCCCCGGCAAACATCAGGCTGTTCTCCATCGGTACGGTCTTGTCTTCATAGGTACACCAGATGAAACAGGGCGGCGTGTTGGTTTTGACCTGCAATTCGTTGGAGAGCAACGTAACCAGCTTGCGCGGGGGATTTTTACCCAGCAAATTTTTCTTCGAACCCGGGTGCGTAAAATCGCCCATCGTGATGACGGGATAACAAAGAATGCCCAAATCCGGCCGCGAACTTTGCCGCGCAATCGGGTCGTCCGAGTTTGTGTTGCCGGCATCAAAGTGGGTCAGCACCGTCGAGGCTAGGTGGCCGCCCGCCGACGAGCCCATAATGCCGATGCGGTGCGGGTCAATGTGCCATTCGCCGGCGTTGGCGCGCACCATCCGCATCGCGCGCGTGACATCGTCGAACTCGGCGGGATAATGATAACCACTCGAGCCCAGCCGGTACTTCAACACAAAGCAGGTGATGCCATGCTGGTTCAACCAGAGCGCGTAATCCCGGCCCTCATGCGGCGCGAGGTGCTCGTAACCGCCACCGGGACAGATCACCATTGCCGTGCCGGTGGTGTTCGTTGGATCCGGCAGGTAGGGTGTGAGCGTGGGGATATCGTTGGTTGAATGGCCCAGGGCGCCGGGCGCGCCGTTGGGCCAAAGCGGAATCGGAGCAAGGATTTCAGCGTGTGACATAATCAAGGACGAAATTAAAGCGGTCAATACCGCGGGCAGTTTCATGGTTTAAACAAGGCCAAAGCTTTGGGGAATCCCACGTCCAATTCAATAAAAAACCAGGCTCACCGGTGTTCACGGCGGAAGTGGCTGGCCTTTGGTTTCGGGGGCAAATGGCAGAATCAGGAGGCCGAAAAGATAAATCACCGCGACGACGCAAACGGCCAGACCAAAACTGCCCAGGGTGGTGACCAGGTAACCGGTCACAAACGGACCCACGGAAGCCAGCAATCGGCCAATGTTGAAGCAAAACCCGGCGCCGGTTGCGCGGATCCGGGTGGGATACAATTCCGGCAGGTAAATCGCGAAACCGCTGAAAATGCCGTTGTTGAAAAATCCCAGCAACGGTAACAGCAGCAATACCTCCGTGTAGGTCCGCGGGGTCAGGAAAGTGACCGGCAGCATCACCAGGCTGCCGAGGCACATCAGGGCAAAGACGCGCCGCCGGCCCACACGATCGGCCAGCGGACCGAAACTGAGGTAACCGGCCAGCGCCCCGACGTTCAGCAGCATGGTCGCATAGCTAACGCGACTGGTGAGTTCGGACGCGCCCAGACCCTGCAAGTCCGGCAAAGCGCGAATGAGCGTCGGCGTCCAGTTTGTGGCACCCCACAGGCCGAACACGGCGACAAATGCCAGCCCGGAGCCGACCAGCGTGGAACGCGCCAGTCCCGGTGCGAACAATTCCGCCAGCTTTCGTGGCCGCGCGTTTCCAGATTGCTGTTCCTCAGCGCGGGCCTTGACCCAACGTTCCGGTTCCCTGACCCATAAACGAACGAGCAAGGCAACCAAAGCCGGCACGACTCCGACCACGAACAACGGGCGCCAGCCAAAATCACGCAGGAACAGACTGATGATGGCCGCCAAAAGAAATCCGCCCGCCCACGCCGATTGCAAGATGCCCGCCGCCTTGGCCCGTTTGTTCTCGGGCCAGACTTCCGCGACCAGCGCCGCGCCAGCCGCCCATTCACCGCCAATGCCGAGCGCCGTCAGAAATCGGAACAGCGCCAGTTCCCACCAGGTTTGGGACAACGCCGCCAAACCGGTGAACACTGCGTAAATCAGGATGGTAAATACCAGCGTTTTGGTCCGCCCAAAATAATCCGCCAGCACGCCGAACAGCACCCCGCCGATAGCCCAGCCAATCAGAAAAATCGAGAAAATGATTCCGCCATACCAGCCAATGACATCGGAAGTCACGGGACCGCCTCCGGGTGAGGGCAGGAGATCGTGCAGCGCGGGTTGCAGGACCAGCGCGTAGATGGTCGAATCCATCGAGTCGAACACCCAACCCAGCCAGGCAACGAGCAGCACCAGCCATTGGTAGGGCGTGACGCCGTGACGCCAGGAATCGGGTTTCACTGGCAACAGGGTAACCGGACCTCCCAATAAAAAGAAGCTTCACTTGGCGGGGGTAGTGCCTTGATTTGGTTGTAGGGCACGACGTAAGGAGTGCTGATCCAAACGACTCGTCACCTCGTCGCCTACAGATCAGGACACTACCATGGCGAGCAGTCACTTCGTTGACTATCTCCCGTTGCGCTCCTACCTTCACTTCGCATGTACGAATTGGTCGCGCCTTTCAAACCCGCCGGGGACCAGCCGCAAGCCATTGCGAAGCTGACCGACGGCATTTTGTCCGGCGCAAAGCACCAGACGCTGCTCGGCGTCACCGGTTCCGGCAAGACGTTCGCCATCGCCAACGTCATCAAAAATGTGGACAAGCCCACCCTGGTCATTTCCCACAACAAAACGCTCGCCGCGCAGCTTTACGCCGAGTTCAAGGGGTTTTTTCCCAACAACGCCGTCGAATATTTCGTCAGCTATTTCGATTATTACCAGCCGGAAGCCTACATCCCGCGCACGGACACGTTTGTTGAGAAGGATTCCAGCCGGAACGAGGAAATTGAGCGCCTGCGCCTCTCCACCATGAGTTCGTTGTTTTCACGACGCGATGTCGTGGTGGTGGCCAGCGTGTCGTGCATTTATGGCATCGGCAGCAAGGAGGATTACGAGGCCATGGTCATCCCGATCCGCGTCGGCCAGGACATTTCACGCGAACAACTTCTCGGGCGCCTCGTCGATCTGCAATACGACCGGAACGACATCGCGTTTGAACGGGGCCATTTCCGCGTGCGCGGTGACACCGTGGAAGTCCGGCCCGCCGGGCGCGAGGACGGCCTGCGCGTTGAATTTTTCGGCGAGCAAATCGAGCGGCTGACGCGGTTCGAGCCGTTGACGGGAAACAAAACCGAATCGCTTGACGCCGTCACCATTTTTCCGGGAAAGCAATTTGTGACCACTGGTGACAAAATGAAGCGCGCCGCCCTGACCATCCGTGAGGAATTGCGCGAACGCATCGTCTGGTTCGAGAAACAGGGCAAGTTGCTGGAAGCCCAGCGCATCAAGCAGCGCACGGAATTTGATCTGGAAATGATGGAGGAAATGGGTGTCTGCTCCGGCATCGAAAATTATTCGCGCCACATCGCCGGCCGCCCCCCCGGCTCGCGCCCCGCCACGGTGATCGATTTCTTTCCGGGCGATTATCTGCTGGTGATCGACGAATCCCATGCGACCGTGCCGCAAGTCGGGGCGATGTTCGAAGGCGATCGTTCGCGCAAAAAGGTCCTGGTCGAGTACGGTTTCCGTCTGCCGAGCGCGCTGGATAATCGGCCGCTGAAATTTGAGGAATTTCAGTCCATGCAAGGCCAGACGATTTACGTCAGCGCCACCCCGGCCAAACGGGAACTCGAGTGGTCGCGGGAAAGTGCCATCGGGGATCTTGGCGGCTTTCGGGGGAAAGCCGGTGAAATTGGCGGCGCTCTGCCGGGCGCCGCTACGCAACCCGGCGTCGTCGAACTGGTGGTGCGCCCGACGGGGTTGATTGACCCGAAAGTCACGCTCAAGCCGCTGAAAGGCCAGATTGATGATCTCATCGAGGAATGCCGTAAGCGCGCTGACGCGAAGGAACGAATACTCGTCACCACGCTCACCAAACGCACCGCCGAGGAATTGACCGATTACCTGCGTGGCATCGGCGTGAACGTCCAGTATCTGCACAGTGAGATTGACGCGATTGAACGCGTTGAAATCCTGCGTTCACTAAGGAAAGGCGAATTTGACGTGCTGGTGGGAATCAATTTGCTTCGCGAAGGGCTCGATTTGCCGGAGGTGTCGCTCGTGGCGATTCTCGACGCGGATAAGGAAGGGTTTTTGCGCAGTGAAACCAGTTTGATTCAGACGGCGGGCCGCGCGGCGCGGCATCTTCACGGCGAGGTGATTCTTTATGCCGACGTGATGACCGACAGCATCAAAAAATTTCTGGCCGTCACCGAATACCGCCGCCAAAGACAGATCGCTTACAACGCGGAACACCACATCACGCCGCGCAGTGTCTGCCGCGCGGTGGAGGAAAGTCTGGCCACCTACGAATCGAAGCGCGAAGCCGGGGCTTCGTTGCTCAAGGACGCGACGTTGGACGTGGACCTGACCGAAACCATCAGCGAACTGGAAACGGAAATGCTCAAAGCCGCTGAGGACTTACAGTTTGAGAAAGCCGCCCTGCTTCGTGACCAGATCAAGGAACTCAAACGCGCGATGGACGGCCCACAAGCAGCAACGGACGGCAGGCCTTCGCCTGCCAAACGTGTCAGTTACGCCAAACGACGGAAAGACGTGAATCACTGAACAGAACTTGACTTGCCCCAGGTGAGAACGGATATTCCCGACGTGTCCGGTCGTTTTGGTAAAATCCTTGTCATCGTTACGCTGGTGACGACCACCGGTCTGCATTGGGCCATGTTGCAATCGGTGGCATGGACGACGATGCTCGCGGGCAATTTGTGTACGCGCTCGCTTTCCGAATCCGTGGCCCGCACGTTCGATGGCAAATATCCCTGTCCCCTCTGCAAGGCCATCGCCGCCGCCAAAAAATCGGAAAAGAAAAACGAATTTACGGCGCCAACCCCGAAACTGGAGTTTCCTCCCATGAAAGAGAATCTGGTTTTGATTGCGCCTCTGAATTTCCAACTTTTGCCGCTGGCAAATACTTTTGCCGAACCGCTCCCTCAACCACCGCTGACGCCCCCGCCCCGCAGCCTCTCCGCCTGATTCGTCCGGGAAGGACGGCGTGTCGCTGTCCCTGAATAAACGGGTCCGGCACTGCGCCGACCCTGCCTGGTTTTCCAAAAATTAACTTTGAGACCCGCCTTTTGGCCTGTCTCGCGACTGTGAATTTAAAAAATGAAAAATAAAAAAAATAATTTGGCAGCAGTAAAAATCAGTGGTGGTTTGTTGGCTGGAATGCTCGCGCCCGGTGTGGTTCATGCCTGCGCATGCGGTTGCGGTGTGTTTGACGTGGGCACCAGCTCCATGTTTCCGAACGGCCGGGGCGGGATGGCCTTCCTGCAATACGATTATCAGGACCAAAACCGCAATTGGAGCGGCGCCTCGGAGGCGCCCGCAGCGAACAATGACGACAAGGAGATCGAAACAGACTTCATCACGTTGGGCCTGCAATATATGTTCAACGACAAGTGGGGCGCTCAACTGGAGGTGCCGTATGACTACCGCCATTTTAAGACCGATGTTGGCGGCGGCGACATCGAGTCGCGAAACTGGAGCCAGTTCGGTGATATCCGGCTGGAGGGAATTTACACGGGATTCTTTGCGGATTCGTCGGCCGGGGTGACGTTCGGTTTGAAATTGCCGACGGGCAGTTACAGTCACGATGCGGATGTGGTGGATCGCGACACGCAAATCGGCACGGGCAGCACGGACCTTTTGCTCGGCGGATTTTATCGTGGCAACCTGACGCAGGACGAAAAATGGGACTGGTTCGGACAGTTGCAACTGGATGTGCCGATGTTGACCCAGGCCGGATATCGACCGGGCGTCGAACTCGATACGGCAGCGGGAATTGATTACAAGGGATTGGCCATCGGTCGCGTACGGGTTTCACCGCTGGCACAGGTGATCTTTTCCGAACGCACCAGTGACAGCGGCTCCAACGCCAACCCGGACAACAGCGGTTACCAGCGGCTCATGCTTTCACCGGGAGTCGAATTTCACATTCACCCGGTAAAAATTTACGCCGATGCGGAATTCCCTGTTTTTCAACATTTCACCGGCAATCAAGTAGCCGCGCCGGTGTTGTTCAAGGTCAGCATGAGCTTTATGTTTTGATGCTCATCCGCTGACACAAAGTCAGTTGCGTTGGGCAGATGGCCCGGTAGGATCAAGAAGCCGCGCAATTCATCCCCAGCCGCGAACCGACCTGGGCCGTCTCATGCCACAGGGTGATGAGTTCGGTCAAATGTTGCAGCCAGGGCAGCACACGATTCTCCAGGGCATTGGAAAGCGGGAGGGTGTCTTCGGCATGGCAAAACGCATCGACGTCCTTGATGATGGTGGCGATCTGTTCGAGTTGCCATTTGCGAAGCTGGGTGAGGGATGCCCGGCCGTTGGCCGGTCCGCAGGCGTTGTCCGGCAACAAACTCAAAGTCAGCACCGGTTCCTTGAGTTGCTTGGCCAGGTTCCACCAGAGTTCACGCGCCACCTGAATCTCGTTGATCAACACGAGGGTGACGGCGGTTTCCACACATTCCCGCGCCTGATCGGCTTGTTGCAGGGCCGTCTTAAGCAGGAGCAGGGACCTTTCCTCCAATGGTATGGTTTCAGCCTCAACCCGGCAAAACCCTTTCCCGATGACCAACGGCAGGGCGAGGTTCATCGGCTCGTCGTCAACGCTCAGTGAATATAAAATGCGCTGTTTTTCCAGGGCCAACGCCTCCAGATGACAGCGAATGGCAGGGAGGGAGCGATATTCCAAGGACAGTAACACAGGCAAGCCATCCAACGTTATTTCGATTTTTTCGGAGGCTTCCGATACATCAAACGACTCGTTACGCATGGCTCTAAAACCCGCAATTGGCGTGCCTCAAAATGTGAATAACCCGAAAATAACTTTAAAAGTTATTCACATATAATTCACCGAAAATTCCCTATGCTACCAAAACGCTCCAGCCTGAATTTCCTTGGCGAAATAAAACATAAGTCATTGTAGGATAATTAATTATTAAATATCTATCACCCATGCAGGCACCCAAACCAGGTCCGTAATGTAGTTATTTCGACGGATTTGCCCCTTTGACGCGCATTCGAATCGAATAAAGCGACTCGCTCGCGGTGATGAACAGCGTCTGGCGATCTTTGCCTCCAAAACAGACGTTGGCCGTCCACGGTTCCTGCACATCGATGTGCTCAATCCGCTGACCGGTTTTGTCGAAAACGGTCACGCCATGACCGGTAATGTAAATGTCACCGTTCCGATCAATCGTCATTCCATCGGAACCCATTTTGCAAAAGAGCGTTTTGTTTGTGAGCGAGCCATCCGGCTGAATGTCATAACGCCACGTTTGTCCTGCGCCAATGTCCGAGACGAAAAGGGTTTTGCTATCCGGTGTGCCGGTGATGCCGTTGGGTTTCTTCAAATCCTCCGTCACCCGCGCCAGATTTTTCCGGTCGGATGAAAGATAAAAAACTTCCTGGCTGTCCAGAGCCATCCGGTCGTGGTCCCACCAGGTGCGCCGGTAAAACGGGTCGGTGATATACATGGCCCCGTCGGGTGCGACCCAGACATCATTCGGGCCGTTGAGATATTTGCCCTTAAAATTCCCGACCAGCACCGTCACTTTTTTATCGGGCGCGATGGACCAAAGTTCATTGTGCTCGTCCGCGCAGGCGATCAAGTTGCCGCTGGCGTCAAAGTCCATGCCGTTGGCGTGGCCGGACGGCTGCAGAAACGTGGATAACTTTCCGTCGGTCGTCCATTCCATGATGCGATTGTTTGGCTGGTCCACAAAAAACACGTTGCCGTCCCGGTCGCAGGTCGGGCCCTCGGTGAAGGCAAAACTGCCGGCCAGTTTTTCAAGTTTCGCGCCGGGGGCGGTGACGTTTTGAGCGAACGTCGTCGCAACCCCAAGGCCAAGCCAAAGCAAGGAGAAGAGCAGGGCGCTTCGCATAACCCGTGTACAGTCTGGGATGACGGTGAGGAAGAATCCACTCAAAAAAACGTTCCTTGTTTTTCCGTGCCGCGTGGCACATTATGAGGAACGCTGATTTTTCGGCGCGTGAATATGCAACCGGGAACCAGAAAACTTCTGCGCTTTCTTGGCAATTGGGCCATCAACACGTTCGCGGTGTTGATCGCGGCCATCATCCTGCACGGTCACATCCGTTACGCAAACCCGACGGATCTCATTGTTGCCTCCCTGCTCCTGGGTATTCTCAATGCATTCGTCCGGCCGGTTTTAATGCTGCTGGCCCTGCCGCTGCTGATTTTTACCCTCGGTCTGTTTACCCTGGTCATCAACGCCCTGCTGCTTTACTTCGTGGGCGTGCTCATGGGTCCGTACTTTCAGGTGGACAGTTTCGGGTTTGCCTTTCTCGGCGCGCTCATCATCAGCATCGTCTCGGTCGCGTTGAATGTTTTGACCGGTAGCGCGCGCGTTTCCGTTCAGCGGCGGCCGCCCCCGCCCAAAAACCCCCGCGACGATGATGGTCCGGTGATTGATGTGTGATGAATTTACGATTGGCGATTTACGAATTACGAATTCAACTGTGATTCCGGTGTGTCGCGTAATTCGTATGCGGCATTCAGTGTTTTGATTCCACGCGCTTGAAATTCCCGTTCGAAATCCGTCAATAATTCCATCAATTCACCCGGGGTCTCAACCTTCTCAAACCCAGGCTTGGCGTCGAATACGCCGGTCATTTGCTCGAAGTAATCCCGGTCGTCGGTACGCAAATAAACCATGCCTCCCGGCTCAAGCGCGTGGCGGATGATTTCGGCGAAGTGCGGGTTGACGAGCCGGTATTTGCGGTGTTTTTTTTTCGGCCAGGGGTCTGGAAAATAGACGTGCAGGACCGACACCGAATGGGGAGCGAGCAGATATTCCAGAAAATAGGATGATTCGATGCGCACGCCGCGCAGGTTCGTCAATCGCGCCCGCCGGCCCTTGCGATCCAATTTGCGCAAACGGCCGAGCAACCGTTCGACGCCAATGAAATTTCGTTCCGGATGCCGCCGGGCATACTCGACGAGAAACGAAGCGTCGCCGCAGCCAAGCTCCACCTCCAGCGGCTGTGATTTCGCGAAAAGACGTCTCAAATCCAGTCGTTCGACAATGGACGGCAAATCGTAAATCAGGCTGGTGACCGGAACTTCGGACGGCGGCATGTCACAGGTTAATTGCAACCATGGCTGCGGGTCAATGGAGACGGGTTCGTCCGTGACTTTTTAACGGCCACAATCCGTTTTCACCCAAATCGCGACCGGGATCTTGACAAGCCTGTATCATTGGCACGTGGAATACAGACGGGGTTGTCCCTGGTCGGGCACGCACCGGGGGGTCCGAGAATGATTAATGAAGATTAAAGACGCATCCCGAATTGACCGTGTTCACCGGCGGCGCGTCACCATGTTTTTTGCGGGGATGATGGCGTGGGGATTCGTGGCCACCGGCGGTGCGACCCCGCACGCCATGTCCGCCGAACCGTTATTGAGTTGGGGTGATCAAGGAGACGGCACCTATCGGAATCCCATTCTTCCGGCGGATTATTCGGACCCGGATGCCATCCGGGTCGGAAATGATTTTTATCTGGTCGCGTCGGATTTTCATTTCGTGGGTATGCAGGTGTTGCATTCGCGCGATCTGGTGAATTGGGAGGTCTTGGGGCAGGTGTTCGACCGGCTGAGCATGTCACCGAAGTACGACGAGATGACCGGCTATGCCCAGGGGACCTGGGCGCCGACACTGCGTTATCACAATGGCACATATTATGTTTTTGTTTGCACGCCATTCGAAGGTTTATTCATGTGGCGTGCGAAAAATCCGGCCGGCCCATGGTCGAAAACGGTGACGGTCAAGGCGGTGGAACGCTGGGAAGATCCCTGCCCGTTTTGGGACGATGATGGCAAGGCTTATCTGATTCACAGTCTCAAAGGCGCCGGACCATTGATCCTCAATCGAATGAGTCCGGATGGCACGCGGTTGCTGGATGACGGCGTGGAAATTTATCATGGCCCGACGGCGGAAGGCCCGAAACTTTTCAAACGGAGCGGCTGGTATTATATTTCGCTTCCCGAAGGCGGCGTCGGCACGGGCGGCCAGACCGTGCTCCGCTCAAAAAACATCTATGGTCCCTACGAGCGGCGCGTGGTGTTGCCGGATGGCAGCCCGCATCAAGGCGCATTGGTGGAACTCCCCAACGGCGAGTGGTGGTTTCTGTGTTTAAAATCGAGTGGTTTCCTTGGCCGCATCACGTATCTCATGCCCGTCACGTGGGGTACCGATGACTGGCCGGTATTCGGCGACCACGGTCATTCGGTGGACCAATGGAAGAAACCAAACGTTGGGGGTGTTTTTCCCATTCACCATCCGCAAAGAAGCGATGATTTCAATGTTCCGGGGCTGTCTCCCATCTGGCAGTGGAACCAAAACCCGGTGAATGATGCCTGGTCGTTGACGGCGCGACCGGGTTGGCTGCGGCTGCAAGCCCGGCCCGCGACGGGACTGTCCAAGGCGCACAACAGTCTGACCGAAAAATTGTGGGGACAGTCCGGCGTCATTGACACAAAGCTTGATGTTGGCGCCATGGCGGAGGGCCAACGCTGCGGATTTGCTTTCATGAGCGGTGACGAATTTGATTGGGTTGGCATAACGCAAAGCAACGGTATGCGTCGAATCAGTTGGGATGGTGGCGAAGGTCCGGTGTTGAACGGCAAACGGGTGTGGTTGCGCGGCACGTACCATGGAAAAGAAGCCCTATTGCTGTACAGCACGGATGGCGGGCATTTCATCGACACCGGGCTGGTGGTGGAATTGAAATTTGGCAAATGGAAAGGCGCCCGGCTGGCGCTATTTTGCTATGGCTCCAATGGCGGAGTCGCTGATGTGGATTTCGTCAAATACAACCTAGGAAAATAACGCCTATCAGCAGCAACCGACAGAACGGGCCGATTCAATTTCCCATGCGGCGGCGGCAAGAAAATACTCACCAATTGTGACTATCTCCATGGCCGTCACCATGATTATCGTCATGGCCATGGTTATCATCGTGATCGTGATCGTGGTCATGATCGTGGTGGTGGCCCTTGACCGGAGATACATCGTGATCGTGATCCCCGTCGGAATCGCTTCCGCAAAAGCCGTTCCCGTCCTTGCCGAGTTTATCCGCATTGTCACGCACGGTCTGAATGTCCTGATTAAAACTCTTGAGATTGGCCGAAGCGGTTGCCGCCACCTGACCGGTGGCCGGGTTAAAAGAAAACCCGGCGGGAACCTGGGTGCTGACCGGACTGCCTTGATGGGAGGAATTGACGGCCACCTCGCCTCGCATGCAGGTAACGGCCCCGGCGGAAGTAACGAGATATTCCGTGCCCCGGATGGTCGCGGATCCGTTTGGCGTTGCGATGGTAAAGGTGGAAGGTTTGGCCAGTTTGTATTGCGAACCAACAAGGCTGCCGGAAAGGAGGTTCAAACGCGTGTCGATGACGACATTTTCCTCGGCCACCACTTCATCCATCCGGGCCAATTCAAGCAATGAGTCCGGCCGCAGGCGGAGCACGGTGCCGCTGTAGGCGAACTCCAGATCAGTGATGGAATCCGGTCCGGTTTTCAGTTCAGCGCCTTTTGACAAAACCATGCCGGGCTTGAGATCAACCCACGTTGAATGATCGGTCGAATACGTCGCGGTGCCGTGGACGGACATGATTTGAAGCTCTCCGGACTGGACATCGGAGGAAATGGCGGGAAGACAAGTGGCTCCCAATAGTGCAAAGGCCCAAAAAAATGACCGCCTCGGCACGTCCAACGCGTTTCTCATAACACCCTTTCGGCTGCTGTCCACCGGAATATTGGAATCTATTCACTTATGCACACTATTCGCCGATAAAATCAAGGAAAATCCGGAAAAGTTATTCACACGGGGCGCGGGGAGTGGTTGAACCAAAGGCTGAATCGCTTTTTGCCGTTAAAGCGCCGATGGATTGATGGGAAATGGTTTTACAAAAGACCGCGGATGGACCGCCGGGATGTCGGCGGTTTGGTTTACCGTTCCGCAATCAAGGTTCCGTCGCGATGCAGTTTCATCCGTTGTCCGCGCCACTCGACCGTGCGGCCCAGAAACGCACCCAGCCAAAGCACCACTTGAAGCAAGTCTTTGACCGGTACGAGCCACCACGGCGAAACCAAATCACGTTCCGGCGAGAACCGGCGTTGTAAATTTTGCGCGAGAGCAATCCGGATGACCAGACAAGCGGCGGCTGTCAGCGGATCACAAAGGGTATGCCCGGGGAAAAACGATGCGACCAACAAAAACAGCGGCCAGAACGTGGCGTTGGCCAGGATGCTTAAAAAATAGGGCAGGGGCCGGCAAACGCGGATCGTACGGGCCCAGCGGAGCTGGTGCTGCCAGACATCGCGCCAGTTCATCGGCGCGTCCCAGCATTCCACCACGACCGGGCAAAGGGCGAGGCGATGGCCCTTTTCGGCGAGGCGATGACCCAGTTGGTAATCGTCGGCAAGGCAATTTACCAGGGAATTGAAACCGCCGATTTCGGCCAATGCCCGGCGGCGTATCAACATGGCTGCGCCAAGGGCAAAGTCGAGCGGCTTGAGGCTGATGGCCTGTAGCACCTGGCTCCAAAAATCGGCATTGACGGCGATGGCCTCCCAGCGCATGGCCGACGTTGCCGGGTTGGCCAGACGGTAAAAACAATTCACGAGCGCGATCCGGTTATCGCGCAACGGGGCAACCGCGTTGACGAGGAAATCCGGCGGCACCCGTACATCCGCGTCGCTGATGAGAATGAATTCATGCTTCACCAGGCGTTCCAACTGGGTGAGCGTGGAAATTTTGCCGTTCGTCCCAAGCGGTTTGCCGCAAACAACCAGTTGCGCGTCGCGTCCGGGATTGGTTTCGATGAGTTCGCGGACCATGGGACACACCGGGTCGTTGGCGTCGGCGACGCCGAAGAGGATTTGTGTCGGCCCGGCATAATCCTGGTGGAACCAGCTGTGCAGTGAGGCGGCGGTGGTGGCATCAACACCTTTGAGGGGTTTGAGCAGGGTGATGGCGGGCACAAAGGACGGGTCGGTGATGCGTTGGTGGAGGGGAAATCGCCGGGCGGCCAGCCATTGCCAGAGCGCGAGCGCGAGGCTGAGGAGGGCCAGCGCGGCGGGAATTGCGTTGGGGAAATTCACCAGAGGGGCAGCGGGCAAGACTCAGGCGGTGATCTCAACCGGCTTGGCCTCAATCCGCTCGTCCAGGACCAGCACGCCGTGCGGTGGAATATCGTAGTTGCCGGAAAACGTATTGCCCGTGAGGAAATCGTGCATCGGTTTGTAGAACTGGATGCGGACAGGGGAGTTCTGATGGTTGATCAGGAAATAAATGCGCATGCCTTCCTTTTCCCGCATGCTGACTTCAACGTTTTCAGGAACCTTCAGCAGCGGTTGCAGCCCGCACATTTGGCGCAGCCAGACGACGAGGTCGTGATACAAATGCTGGTGGCTCATGGTGCCGAGGTAAACAGCCCGGCCCAGGCCGAAGGTGTTCATCGTCAAGGCCGGCCGGCCGGCATAAAAATCCTTCGCGTAAGTGGCCAGCACCTGACAACCCTTCGGCTCGATAATGTCACACCAAAGCCGGGCGGGGTGGACATGGCTGGTGGGAAACGCGCCTTTGAACGTGAGATGGTTTTCTTCGCCGGGCGGGATGGGATCAAATTCCAAAACCTCCAGCCCGAACAAATCGGTCAAGTCATTCGGATAACCGGTATCGGGCGCGATGCTGTGTTCATTGACGAGGCCGGTGTTGAACGTGCTGACGAGCGTGCCGCCATTTTGGACGTACAGTTTGAGGCGATCGGCCTCGCCGGCGGCCAGCAGGTGCAGGGACGGCGCAAAAACAATTTTGTATTGGGACAGGTCTTCAGTCGGGCGCGCGAAATTCACCGGGATATTGCGATCGTGAAGTGCGTTATAAATCAGCTGGATGTGCTCGCGCAGGTTGAAAAATTTACTGGGCTGCATCGGTTGTTGCAGCGTCCAATCGTTGTCGTGGGTGTAAAGAATGCAGGTCTGCGCGACGACTTTCGTATCCTTGAGCGCGGGCGCGAGCAGCTTCAATTCTTCGCCGATCTGGCTGATTTCCTTGAAGACGCGGTTGTTGCCTTCGAGGTGATGCGACAGGACGGCGCCGTAAAATTTTTCGTTGCCGATGCGCGGCTGGCGCCAGCGATAGTAAAGCACGCCGCACGCGCCGCGGGAAATAAGTTGATACGTGAACAGGCGGATGATTCCGGGCCGCACCAGCGAGTTGACGTCCTGCCAGTTGACCTGGCCC
>Ga0070731_10003151_pt1 | contig 15055 bp, 21 predicted proteins | sample Coa_R1_2_FD_66448 | JGI IMG/M metagenome (GOLD analysis project Ga0070731, IMG submission 66448) | Surface soil microbial communities from Centralia Pennsylvania, which are recovering from an underground coalmine fire - Coalmine... | ecosystem: Environmental > Terrestrial > Soil > Unclassified ... | reverse complement strand
CACGCCGGCCGGTACGTTCCACATCGTGGTCAAGTGGGTGAACCCGTGGTGGTACCCGCCGACCCAGGATGCGTGGGCCCGCGGCCTCAAGCCCGTCCCGCCGGGGCCGGGAAACCCGCTCGGCACGCGCTGGATGGGGTTGTCCGCGCCCGGCGTCGGGATCCACGGAACCGACGACCCGGCGTCGATCGGCTACAGCGCCTCGCACGGCTGCATCCGTATGCAGGTTCCCGACGCGGAGTGGCTATTCGAGCGTGTCCGCGTCGGCACGACGGTGTTTATCGTTTAGGCGCCTGATGCGTGCCCTGCGGATCCTCGTCGCCGGTTGCGTCCTCGCTCTCCTCGGCGTGCTCGTCTGGGACGTCGCCCACCGCTCGGGTGGGAAGATCGCCCGCGACGTCGACAGGGGCGAGATCGTCAAGGCGCCGGCATTCCGCCTGCCCAGGACGACGGGCGGCGGCAAGCTGTCGCTCGCCTCGCTGCGCGGCAAGGTCGTCGTCCTCAACTTCTGGGCCTCCGACTGCGTGCCGTGCAAGCAGGAGCAGCGGCGCCTCAACGCGGTGGCGGCCCGTTACTCGCCCAAGGGTGTGGTCTTCCTCGGGATCGACGAGATCGACCTGAACGGGCCCGCGCGCGCCTATCTCCGCCACTACGACGTGCGGTATCCGAGCGTCTCCGACGGCGACGGCGCGGTCGCGGGCATGTTCGGCGTCACGGGTACGCCGGAGACGTTCTTCATCGACCGGCGCGGACGGGTCGTGCCGCCGCACATCGTGGCGCCGCCGCAGGGCGACGCGCTCGAGGCCGGGATCCGCCGCGCGCTGAGCGCGTGATTCGCGTCGCGCTCCTGACGGCCGCGGCCGCGTTCGCGCTCGCCGTGGCCGCACCGGCGTCTGCGAGCGAGCAGCACCCGACGGAGTCGGAGCTCGAGACGATGCTCGCCTGTCCCAGCTGCCACGTGCCGCTCGACGAGTCGGACTCGCCGGTCGCCCAGCAGATGAAGGCGTTCATCCGCAAGCGCATCGCCGAAGGCGCGACCCGCAGCCAAATCGTCGACGAGCTCGTCGGGCCGCCCAACAACCTCGGCGACGCGATCCTCGCCGTGCCGCGGACGCACGGCTTCGACCTGATCGCCTGGGTGCTTCCGCTCGGCGGCATCGCGGTGGGCGCGGTCGGCGTCGGGGCGGGCGCCTGGCGCTGGTCGCGCCGGCGCGCAAGTAACAGTCTGTTGCTTGCCGACGGGCCCTCGCTCGATCCCGAGCTCGAGAGGCGAATCGACGAGGAGCTGCTGCGTTTCGATGGCTGAGAAGCTGCCGGTCGCGTTCCTCGCGGGGCTGATCTCGGTGGTGACGCCGTGCGTGCTGCCGCTCGTGCCCGGCTACCTGGCTGCGATCTCCTCCGTCGACGTCGCAGCGCTCGGGACGCGCGGCGCGGGGCGGAGGGTCATGGTCGCGAGCGTGCCGTTCATCGCCGGCTTCACGACCGTGTTCGTGGTCCTCGGGGCCGCGGCGGCCGCGATCTCGAGCGCGGTGCCCAAGGCGTCGCAGACGCAGATCGCCGGCTTCGTGCTGGTCGTCATCGGGCTCGCCTTCATCGGCCTGCTGCCGCGGCCGACGCGGACGATCGCGCCGGGGCTCCTGCAAAGCGCGCGCAAGACGGGCTCCAGCGTCCTGCTCGGCGGAGCGTTCGCCGTCTGCGCCGCGCCCTGCATCGGCACGGTGCTCGCCTCGATCCTCGTGCTCGCGAGCTCCACCGGGACGATCGCAAGGGGTGTCGTGCTTCTCGTCGCCTACTCGCTCGGCCTGGGCGCCGCATTTGTGCTCGCCGGCGTCGCGTTCGCGCACGCCATGCGCGCATTCCGGTGGGTCCGTGACCACTACGGGACGGTGCAGCTCGCGTCAGGCTCGACGCTCGTCGTGCTCGGGCTGCTCCTCTTCTTCCACCAGGACGCCTGGCTCCGCGACGGCCTCAACCAGGTGCTGTCGCAGGTCGGGCTCGGCACGCTCTAGCCCGGCGAGCAGCCCGGCGACGTCGAGGCCGCGATGTCGCGGCGCGAACGCCGCGAGCCGACGCAGCGCTTTCACCCGCTGCCGCTCGGCCGCGACGGGACGGTCGCGACCGCGCTGGTAGGCGGAGACGACGACGTGAACGAGCCCCTGGAAGAAGTCGCGCTCCGGCTGCGGGCACGCGCGCCAGGCGGTCTCGAACGCCTCATGCGCGTCGAAATACTCGCCGGCCCGCGCGAGGGCCAGCCCGCGTTGGTATTCGGCCGTCACCTTGCTATCGTCGGCCCCGGGCATGGCGACGATCCTGCTGTGTGGGGTCGATTTGTTGGTCAGAGGCAAGCTCGAAGCGGCGCTGGCGGAGCATCGTTTCGAGACGTCGGACGGTGTCGATCCACCGGATCTCGTCGTCGTCGACATCGCGCGTGTCGACGCCGACGACGTGGCGGACAACTTCCCGGACGTCCCGATTCTCGGCTACACCAACCACACCGACACCGCCGGCTTGCGCCGCGCGCACGCCGCCGGCTTCGACCAGGTGGTGGCGAAATCCGCACTGTTCGAGCGCACGCGTGAGCTGATCGAGGGGCTATTGGCGTCGGTAGAGTAGGCCGCCGTGACGTACATCATCGCGGAGCCGTGCATCGACATCAAAGACCGCTCGTGCGTCGACGTCTGCCCCGTCGACTGCATCCACGAGGCGGCACGCATCCTCATCATCGACCCCGAGGAGTGCATCGACTGCTTCGCGCCCGAGGAGGAGCTCATCACCGCCCGGGGTGTCCGCTCCTTCGCGGAGCTCGAGAATCAGCCGTGCCGCGTTCTCACCGACCGCGGCTTCAAGCCGGCCGTCGTGATGCGGTTCCGGCGCAAGCCGCTGGTCAAGATCTCCTTCGCGCCGGCGTTCGAGGAGCGCGACCGCTACGGCGGCACGCGGCTCACGACGCGCAACAGCTCGCGCTTCCGCCGGACGATCCGCGCCACCCCGACGCACAACTGGCTCCTCGCGGACGGTGATCGGACCGGTTCGCTGTCGGTCGGACAGTTCGTCCCCTCGACCCGGTTCAGGCCGGCGCGCGACGGCGAGAGCTACCGGCTCGGCGTGCTGCACGGGCTCGTGTTCGGCGACGGAACCTGGAACAAGCAGGAGATTCGGTCCGGCGAGCACCTCCACTACGTTCAGCTGTACGGCGAGCGCGTGGCGAAGTTCCGAGACTTCTTCGACCAGGTGAACTTCTCGCAGTCGCTCGACGTCCATCCGGGATACGCCGGCACCGGCGTCGTCCGCGCGGGCGTGAACCTGAAGAAGCTTTTGCCGGAGACCGGCGACCGCGAGTACATCACCGGCTTCGTCGACGGCTGGCTGGCCGCGGACGGCGACCCGGTCAACGCGGGCTCCTGGCGGCTGCGCTCGATCGACCACGCGGCACTCGAGTGGCTGGAGAAGGTCGCCCCCTATGCCGGCTATGTCGCCGTCGGCTCAGGCGAGGAGGGCAGCGTCGAGACCAACTTCGGTGTCCGCAGCCGCCCGATCCGCTGGTTGTACCTCGCGACGCGCGAGGTCTCCTGGCGCGTGATGAGCGTCGAGCCGGTCGAGGCCGACGCCGACGACACGTACTGCGCCGTCGTCCCCGAGAAGCACGAGTTCACGCTGGCCGGGGGAATCTCGACTTTCAATTGCGGGGCATGCGAACCGGAATGCCCCGTCGAGGCGATCTTCCCCGAGGACGCGCTGCCCGAGAAGTGGCAGCCGTTCGTGAAGATCAACTACGCCTACGGCGACGGCATGGCGGTGGTCGACGAGCTCACCGACGCGTACGCCACCGAGCACAACGTTCAGAACGAACCGCTCGAGTAGTCGCCCGAGTCGCGTTTGACACCGGAGGTGTCAGGCACGACATCACTCGTTTTCCTTTTCAGCAACGTGCGGCGAGTGTGATGCTGTCCGCGTTGCACGTTAGAAAGACAAGTGGTAGGGAATCGTGCACGCAATCTGACCCAGGGAGGTCGTAGATGACCCAGGAGGATTGGAGCGGGTCCGGCACGGCGAGTGAATCGCCGGCTGCCGCCTCGCCCGCCGAATGGTCGATCGGCGGCCCGGAGGAGTCGGGGCAGCTCGAGCAGCAAGTCGAGACGCCTCGCACCGTACCGGCCCGCACACGCTCCTCGTCGCGCTCGAGCACGAGATCGTCGGGAGCGAAGAAGAAGACGGCCGCGCGCAAGTCGACGGCGAAGAAGGCAACCGCCAAGAGAAAGACGACGGCGAAGCGCACGGCCAAGAAGGCGACTGCCCGGAAGTCAACCGCGAAGCGGAAGACGACTGCGAAGCGGTCGACGGCAAAGAAGGCCACCGCGAAGCGGAAGACCACCGCGAAGCGGGCGACGGCCAAGAAGTCGACGGCCCGGAAGTCGACCGCCAAGCGCAAGACGACGGCGAAGCGGAAGACGACTGCGAAGCGGAAGACGACTGCGAAGCGGTCGACGGCCAGGAAGACGACGGCGAAGCGCTCGACGGCGAAGAAGTCGACGGCGCGGAAGGCCACCGGCCGCAAGTCCACGGGCCGCAAGGCAACCGCTCGCAAGACGACCGCCCGCAAGACCACGGGCGCTCGCAAGCGGCGCACGTCGAGGTAAGGAACAGCGCTCGCCCGGGCCCTGCGTGCTCGCGGGGCCTGGGCGGCCTGCGCCGCCACCTAGAGCCCGCTCGTTATCCTCGCGGCCATGTGGCCGAAGACGCTCGATCACGTCGCCTACTGGGTCGAGGACCGCGCCCCGATCGCCGCGTACCTCGAGCGGCACGTCGGAATGCACGTGATCGACAGGCAGGACAGGTTCACCCTGATGGGCAGCGACGCGCGCCGCGGCAAGCTGACGCTCTTCGACGCCGACGGGCCGCGCGAGCCGGGCGTGCTCAAGCACGTCGGCCTGCGCGTGTCGGATCTCGCGGCCGCCCGCGACCAGCTTCCCGAAGGCTCGGCGGAGGTCTTCGACGCCGGCGGAGGCGTGCAGCTGACGCTCGTGGAGGGCGAGACCGACGTCGAGTACGACCTCGACCACGTCGCCCTCTGGTCGACCGATCCCGAGGCGACTGCCGAGGCGTACGAGCAGTACGGCTTCACGCGCGTCGCGCCGACCCGTGTGGAGGTCGGCGGGGCGTTCGTCGAGTTCCACCGCGGCGGCGTCGACGCCGGCGAGCGGCCTCTGCTCAACCACCTCGCCGTGCTCGTCGATTCCGCGGACGACGTGATCGCCGACGCCCGCGACCTCGGGATCGAGGTCGAGTCGGTCGTCGACGCCGCGAACACGTACGCCGCCTTCCTGTGGGGGCCCGAGCGCGTGCGCATCGAGTACGTCGAGCACAAGCCGACGTTCTCGCTTCGGTGACGGAGCGGATCGCGGTCGCGGGAGCCGGCATGGCCGGCCTCGTGGCGGCGGCGCGGCTCCAGGAGCTCGGCCGCGCGCCGGTCGTGCGGGAGAAGGGCACGCGGACCGGCGGTTCGATGCTCCTCTCGTCCGGCGTCGTCTGGCGCCACCGCGACTGGCACGACCTCCGACGTGAATGCCCCGCCGGCGACGAACGGCTTCAGCGGCTCGTCTGGGAACGACTCGACGACGCCCTCGCCTGGCTCGAATCACGCGGCGCGCCGGTCGTGTGGAGCGAGACGGGCAATCCGCGCACGGTCGGCAGACGGTTCGAGCCGCGCGGGATCGTGCAGGCGCTCGCAGCAGGGCTCAAGGTGGAGCTCGAGTCGCGTGAGCTCGCCGTCGATGAGCCGACCATCCTCTGCACGGGCGGCTTCGCGGCGTCGTCAGAGCTGGTCGCCCGCTTCGTGGAGCCGGCGGCGCCGCTCCGGCTCCGCGCCGGCCCGTGGTCGGAGGGCGACGGCCTTCGGCACGCAGTCGCGCGAGGCGGGGCGCTCACGCGCGGGATGGACGAGTTCCACGGCCGCAACATGCCGGACGCATCCTGGGACGAGACGCAGCTCGTCTCGCTGTCGCAACTCTACGGCCGCTACGCCCGGATCTTCGACCTCGACGGGGTCGAGTTCTTCGCCGCAGCTGATGTGACGTGGTCGGAGACCAACATCGTCCAGGCGACGGCGCGACGTCCGGAGGCGAAGGCGTACTACGTGCTCGACGACGACGCCTTGACGGCGCGCGTTCGCGAGCGGACCGTCGCCGAGCTCGTCGCCGCCGCGCCCGCCGAGGCACACGTCCCGCTCGCCGACCTGCCGTTCGACCCGCCGGCCGGGACCGTCGCCGCCGTGCGCGTCGTTGCGTCGATCACGCACACGATCGGCGGCCTGCGGGTCGACGAGCGCGCGCGCGTCCTGCGCGAGGACGGCTCAGCGGTCGAAGGGCTGTGGGCTGCGGGGGTCGACGCCGGCGGCGTCTCGACCGGCGGATATGCGAGCGGGCTCGCGCAGGCCCTCGTCCTCGGCCTGGCCGCGGCCGAGGATGCGGCCCGCTGACGGGGCTTTACGCGCCGACCGAGTACGCGCAGGGGCGCGAGTCGCCGGGAAGCGGCGAGGCCCCGATCTTCGTCACCACGAGCGTCCGGCCCTCGATCTCGAGCGTGTGGCCGACCGGCGGCGGCTCGCCTTGCTCGTCCCTCAGCGTGTAGCCGGTGGGAGACCAGACGAAGAGCAAGTGGCCGCCGCTGACGCTGCCGTTCGCGTCGCTCACGGCGAAACTCTATCGCCGCGTCGCGTACGGCGGCAGCGTCACGACGACCCGCGTTCCCTCACCCGGGTTGCTCTCCACGACGATCCGGCCGTGGAGCTGCTTGACGCGTTCCTCGATCGCCTCCAGTGAGCGCCTGCGCCGCTCGGGCTCGGCGTCGTCGACGACCGTCGCCTCGAGCCCGCCCTCGGACGTCGGCTGCATGCCGATCTGGACGCGCTGAGGGGGGCCACGCCGGACGGCCTGGTCGAGCAGCTCGCGCACGATGGTGTAGAGGGCGATCTGCGCCGCCTCGCCGAGCTGCTCGGCCGCATCGACGTCCACGTCGACGCGCAGCCGGTGCTCGGTGCCGATCTGAGACGCGAGCTCGCGCAACGCCGGCCCGAATCCCTGGTCCCGCAGCACCACGGGCTCGAGCGCGAACGAGAGGTTCCGCAGCTGGCGGATCGTCTCGCGCTGCCGCACGAGCGCCGTGCCGAGAACCGAGCGGGCGTCGTCGATCGAGCCTGTCTCGATCGAGCGCAGCGCCGCGTCGATCATCAGCGCGATGCCGGCGAGGTGCTGGACCGGGCCGTCGTGCAGGAAGAGCGCGATCCGGCGGCGCTCGTCCTGCTCGGCCGCGATCAGCCGCTCGAGCGAGTCCGACTCCGACACGGCTAGTCGATGATCGCTTCGCGCAGCGCGATCGCGACCGCGTGCGTGCGGGTGTCGGCCTCGAGCTTCGTGAGGATGTGGCGGACGTGGCTCTTGACGGTCTCCTGGGAGATGAAGAGCCGTTGTGCGACGTCGGCGTTCGACATGCCGTCTGCGAGCAGCTGCAGGATCTCCCGCTCCCGCTGCGTGAGCATCTCGCCCTGGTCCTTGCCGGTGAGGAACGCCGGCATCAGCGCCGGGTCGACGTAGCCGTCGCCGTGCGCCACGCGCTCGATCGCGCGCACGAGCGTCTCGTGCGGCGCCTCCTTGAGGATGTACCCCTTGGCCCCCGACTCGAGCCCGCGCCCGAGCAGCGACCGCTCCGAGTACGCGGTGAAGATCAGCACCTTCGCGCTGGGCGCCCGCTCCGCGAGCAGCCTCGTCGCCTCGAGGCCGTCCATGCCCGGCATGCGGACGTCCATGATCACGACGTCGGGCTTCCGCCGCTCTGCCAGCTCGACGGCGGATGCTCCGTCGGCGGCCTCGCCGACGACACGGATGTGCGGCGCGCGCGACAGGGAGAGACGGAGTCCCTCGCGCACGACTTCGTGGTCGTCGACGATCAGCGTCGTGATCTCGTCCGCCATGCGGGACGAGTGTACGTTGCGAGCCGGTTAGCGGCCTTTCACGCTTCCAGGAGCGAGAGCTGGCAGTCGCGGGGCGCGGGGCGGAGGGGACGCTTGCGGCGGTCCCGGACGTCGTGCTCGCGGGCGAGCGCCCGCACGGCGCGCCGAACGGGCTCGGAGCTGTCGTTGCGGAGGTACGCGCGACCCTCGTAGAGCCGCTCGTACTCCGGCAGCAGCTCGGGCCAGTCGCGGCCGAGGCACTCGAGGAAGTGCTCGCGCGTGCCCGGCTTGAGGTACAGCAGATTGGCCCAGATGCCGCAGGCGCCCGCGTCGCGGGCAGCGCGGACGACCTCCGCGAGCTGCTCGGGGCGGTCGGAGAGCCCCGGGAGGATCGGTGCCATGCCGACGGAGGCACGTACGCCGGCGTCGACGAGCATGCGCAGCGCGCGCAGACGCTGGCGCGGCGGCGAGGTGCCCGGCTCGGTCTGGCGCCAGACCTCCACGTCGAGCGTCGGCACCGAGAACGCCACCGAGACCTCTGCCCGCCGCGACGCCTCCACGAGCACGTCGACGTCGCGGACGATCAGCGGCCCGCGCGTGATGATCGCGAACGGGTTCGCGGCGTCCGCAAGGGCTTCGAGGCAGGAGCGGGTGAGGCGATAGCGGCCCTCGGCCGGCTGGTACGGATCGGTGGCGGCGCCGATCGCGACGCCCTCGCTCGACCAGCTGGGACGTGCGAGCTCGCGGCGCAGCACCTCGGCGACGTTGACCTTCACGCGGATGGAGGTGCCGTAGCCCTCGCCGGACGGCCGGTCCGCCCGTCGTTCGAACGCGCGGACGTAACAGAAGGTGCACCGGTGCGCGCAGCCCATGTAGGGGTTCAGCGACCAGTCGAAGGGCATCCCGCGCACGCGGTTCAGGGCGACCTTGCACGGCTCCTCGCGGTACTCGACCCGCACGCCGGCAGTATAGAACATACGTTCGCTCCGGCAGGAGCGCGGCTATACTCGGGCGACTGATTCGCGTGGACGACCCGCCCAGTACGGGCGCGCCTCGAGGCGCCGCCGCTAGATGACGTTCCTGCTCGAGCTGGTCGCCCTCGCGGCCCTGATCCTGCTGAACGCGTTCTTCGTCGGGGCCGAATACGGCCTCGTCACCTCGCGGCGGACCCGGATCATGGAGCTCGAGCACGAGGGCAACCGCCGCGCCCGCCTGGTGCTCAGGATCACGGCCGACCCGCCGCGGTTCATCGCGGCGATGCAGCTCGGCGTCACGATCTCCTCGCTCGGGATCGGAGCCCTCGGCGAACAGGTCCTCGCGCACCGCTTCGACAGCGTGATGGCGAGCTTCCTGGCGGTCGTGCTCGCCCTGTTGATCGTCACGTACCTGCACGTCGTCGTCGGCGAACTCGTCCCGAAGGGGATCGCACTCGGTCATCCGGAGCGAACCGCGCTCACCGTCTCGGGGCCCGTCCGCGCCTTCTTCACCGTGTTCAAGCCGCTGATCTGGCTCCTCCAGGAGTCGACCGAGCTGCTCCTCCGCGTCCTCCGCCTCGAGCCGCCGGGCACCGACCACGAGGCGCACTCCGAGGCGGAGCTGCGGATGCTGCTCTCGAGCGCCGCCGAGCAGGGCGAGATCGAGCACGAGGAGCAGGAGATGGTCTACAAGGTCTTCGACTTCGCCGACAAGGAGGTCGCGGACGTGATGGTGCCGCGGCCGGAGGTGGTCGCGATCTCGGTGGAGCTGCCCCCGGCGGAGGCGCTGCAGGCCGTGCTCGAGTCGCCGTACACCCGCTATCCGGTGTACCGCGGCTCGCTCGACGACGTCGTCGGGGTCCTGCACGTCCGCGACCTGATCGAGGCGATGCACGACCGCGGCATCGCGGCCGTGAACGTCGAGGAGCTCGTGCGACCGGCGTACATGGTCCCGGAGACGAAGGACCTGGCCGCGCTGCTCACCGAGTTCAGACGGACGAACCAGCACCTCGCGGTCGTCATCGACGAGTACGGCTCCGTCGAGGGCATCGTGACGCTCGAGGACCTGCTCGAGGAGATCGTCGGTGAGATCGAGGACGAGTTCGACCTGCCCGACGAGACGGTCGAACGCGTCGACGACGACACGGTGCGGATCGACGGGACGTTCCCGATCGACGACTTCAACGAGCAGTTCCACGTCGAGCTGCCTCAGGAGGACTACCACACGGTCGCCGGCTTCGTCTTCGGCCTGCTCGGCCGCGCCGCCGAGCCGGGTGACGAGGTGAGCTACGACGGGGTCGTCTTCCACGTCGACTCCGTCGAGGGCCAGCGCATCGACCGCCTGACGGTTACCTTCAAGCCGTGGCACAGGCAACCGGAGCCGAACGTCGAGGCGAACGAGTGACGCCGCTCGACGAGCTGCGCGCCGTCGTCGCGAACGCACCTGCGCCTCCGCCGGTCATGGGCGCCTACCTCGAGAAGGTCAGGCTGCACGCCTTTCGGATCACGGACGCCGATGTCGTCGCGCTACGCGACGCGGGGCTCAGCGAGGACGAGATCTTCGAGCACACCGTCGCGGTCGCGATCGGCGCGGGGCTCGAGCGGCTCGACGCCGCATCGCGGGTGATCGGTTGAGGCTCGAGGTCCTCGAGGGTCCGCACGCGCCGCCCGAGGCGCTGGGTGTGATCAAGACGTTGCTCTACCGGCCGGACCGGTTCGGCGGCCCGTTTTCGGAGGAGCTCGACCGCGTGATGCGCGGGCCGTCCGACTGGAGCCCTGGAGAGCGCGAGCTCTTCGCCGCCTTCACGTCGCTCCTGAACCAGTGCCACTTCTGAATGTCGTCCCACGGCGCAGTTGCGTCGTACGCACTCGGCGAGGAGGTCTGGGAGGCGGTTCGGAGCGACTGGCGTACCGCCCCGGTCAGTGCCGAGCTCAAGGGGACGCTGGGGTTCCTCGAGAAGCTGACGCTTCGACCAGGCGAGCTGACGGAGGCCGACGCCGACGCGGTTCGGGCGGTGGGCGTCTCCGACCAGGCGCTGCGCGATGCGGCGGCGGTCTGCGGGATGTTCAGCATGATCGTGCGGCTCGCCGACGCGTTCGGCTGGGCGGTGCCTGCCTGGGAGCGGCTGCTGCAGCGGGCACCCGCGATGCTGGACGGGGGGTACGCGCTGGATGCGGTCCACCGTCGCGCCGCTAGCTGATACGCGCCTCCGGAGTTACGATCCGCACGTGATCGAGTTCCATCTCGACCCTCGCTCCGGCGTCGCCACGTACCTGCAGATCGTGCAGCAGGTGAAGGAGGCCCTACGGCTCGGAACGATCGACGTCGGCGACCAGTTGCCGACCGTTCGGGAGGTGGTGGCCGACCTCGCCATCAACCCGAACACGGTTGCGAAGGCGTATCGCGACCTCGAGCGAGAGGGTCTCGTGGTCGCCCGGCAGGGGCGGGGCACGTTCGTCGCGAGCACCCTCGCGCCGGCGTCCCTACGGCATCACGACGAGCTTCGTGCACAGCTCGAGCGCTGGCTCGCGGCGGCGGACGCGGCAGGGCTCGACGAGGAGAGCATCCGCGCTCTCATCTCGGCCACGCTGCGATCGAAGCTCGCACGCCGCGTGGCATGACTCCGCCGCTCGAGGCGCGGCGGCTCGGAAAGCGCTTTCGCCGCGAGTGGGCGTTGCGCGACTGCACCCTGCGTGTGCCGGAGGGCGCGATCGTCGGGCTGGCCGGCGCGAACGCGGCGGGCAAGTCGACGCTGCTCGCGCTTGCCACGGGGCTCCTGACGCCGACCGAGGGCTCGATCGAGGTCCTCGGGCGCGATCCGCTGCGCGATCCCGGCGTGCTGGAGGAGGTCGGCTTCGTCGCGCAGGGCGCCCCGGTCTACCGCTCGTTCACGGTCGCGGAGTCGATCGAGTTCGCCCGTCGCACGAACGTGCGGTGGGACGACTCGATCGTCTCAGGGCTGCTGACGCGGATCGACTCGAAGACAAAGGTCGGCGCGCTTTCGGCCGGCGACCGCGCCCGGCTCGCGCTCGCGATCGCCCTCGGCAAGCGGCCGCGGCTGTTGCTGCTCGACGAGCCGCTCGCCGGTCTGGATCCGCTCGCCGGCCGGGAGTTCCTGCAGCTCTTGATGGACGGCGTCGCGGAGGCCGCTGCGACCGTCGTCGTGGCGTCGCACGTCATGGCCGACATCGAGCGTGTCTGCGACCACATCGTGCTCCTGACCGGCGGAGGCGTCCGGCTCGAGGGAAATGTCGACGAGCTGCTCGAGTCGCACCGGATCCTGATGGGGCCGCGCAGGCCGCTCGGCTCCATCCGCGGCGTGCGCGAGATCGTCCGGGAGCGCCACAGCGGTCGGCAACTGACGCTGCTCGTCGTCACGGCCGGCCCGATCGTCGACCCGAGCTGGACGGTCGAGCACGTCGGGCTCGAGGAGCTCCTGCTCGCATACATGGCGCCCGACCGCCTCCCGACCCCGAAACCCGAGGAGAGGCTGCCGCTGCGATGGCATGGGTGACCTGGCGCCAGCACCGGCCCCAGGTCTACGCCGGTGCGGGCCTCCTCGTCGCCCTCGCGCTCGTCGCGTTCGGGACGCATCTGCCGATCCGCGCCGCGTATCACCGCGACGCGCTCGCAGGCTGCCTGCCGCCGTCCGCTCAGTCGGGCTGCGACATCATCATCAGTCACTTCGAGGCGCAGTTCGACGGCTGGGTCGCCGCGGTGCGCGGGCTCGCCGTCCTGCCGGCCCTCGCGGGGCTGTTCGTCGGGGCTCCGCTACTCGCGCGCGAGCTCGAGCAGGGGACCTATCGGTTCGCCTGGACGCAGGGGATCACGCGGCGACGATGGCTGTTGTGGAAGACGACGCTGCTCGCGGCCGGCACCGCGCTCGCCGCCGCCGCGCTGAGCGCCCTCGTCACGTGGTGGCGCGGTCCCTTCGACACCCTCGAGGGGCGTATGTCCCCGAGCGGCTTCGACATCGAGGGACTCGTCGTGCCGGCCTACGCGCTCTTCGCCCTCGCGGTCGGTGTGCTCGCGGGTCTGCTTCTGCGGAGGACCATGGCGGCGATGGCGGTCACCCTCGCGGTCTTCGCGGCGACCCGGCTGGTCGTTCTCGAGGTCCTGCGGCCGCACTTCCTGTCGGCGCTTCACCGCACGGTGCCCGCAGGTGACAGCGGCCGACAGATCGGCGACTGGGTTCTCAGCGATACCCTCGTCGACGCCGGCGGGCGCGCGGTCACCACCGGGCGCGAAGACCTCGCGGTCCTGCACGCGAACCAGGCCGGGATCGATCCGCACACCTACCTGGTCGCACTGGGCTGGAAGCGCCTCATCTCCTACCAGCCGGCGGGACGCTTCTGGGAGTTCCAGGCGATCGAGGCCGGACTGTTCCTGGCTCTCGCCGCCGCAGTCGTCGCCGTGTCGATCTGGCTCGTTCGGCGGACGCCGAGTTGACGACTCGCCTCGATCGTGCCGCGGCCCTGCGGCTCGCGGTCGCCGCCGCGGCCGGCGCGGCCGTGCCCGAGGCGGCGCAAGCGGCGACAGAGGCAATTCGGTTCCCTCAGCCGCACCCGCCCTGGCAATTCGCCTTCGTCAACCACGCGCTCACGAACCCGTTCTTCGTGCCGGCGAAGTACGGGAGCGCGGACGCGGCGTCACTGCTCGGCGTGGAGGTCGAGTGGACCGGCTCGACGTCGAGCGATGCGGCCCAGATGGCGAAGGCGATGAAGAAGGCCATCGACGAAAGCGTCGACGGGATAGCCCTTTCGATCGTGGACCCCACGGCATTCGACGGGCTGACCGCTCTCGCGCTCGAACGCGGCATCCCGGTCGTCGCGTACAACGCCGACGGCGGCAAGGCGAACCGCCGCCTCGCGTACATCGGACAGGACAACTACCAGTCCGGCCTCGAGCTCGGCTCGCGCATCGTCGATCTCGTCGCGACCGGCGACGTCTACTTGTTCATCGCGACGCCGAATCAGCAGAACATCCAGCCGCGGGTCGACGGCGCGCTCGACGCGATTCGCGACTCGGGCGCCCCGATCAGGGCCCACGTGGTGGCCAGCGGAGTGGACGTCGGAGCCGAGCGCAAGAAGATCGAGGCCGCGTACCGGACGCGCAAGGATGCCCGCGGGCTGTTCGCCGTCGACGCGGGGTCGACGCAGGGTGTGGCCGAAGTGATGCGGGAGCACAGGCTCCATGCGCGTGGCGTCAGGGCCGGCGGCTACGACCTGCTGCCCGTCACCCTGCGGGCGATCCACGAGCGCGACCTCGACTTCAGCATCGATCAGCAGCCCTACTTGCAGGGCTTTCTCCCCGTCCTCCAACTCTTTCTCTATCGCTACAGCGCCGGTCTCGTTGCCCCGGCCGACACCAACACCGGGCTGAACTTCGTCACGCGGCAGACCGTGGCCCGTTATCTCACGACGCGGAGCCGTTTCGAGGGCAGCTCGGCTGCCGAGCGATACCCGGTCGCGCACCGCTGAGCCGGGGTTGAACTATTCCCATAGGGGAGTAGGATTGGCGCGCGTTTTCCCCTGTGCACAAGGAGGAGGCAACAAGCGTGAGGAAGCTTTCCAGAAGGAAGTCGTTCGCCCTTGTCGGCGTGATCGCTGCGCTCGCAGCGGTCGTTGCCGTCGCCGGCGCAACGGCGAGCACGAAGAAGAAGGCCGCGAGCGTCCAGGTCTGCGTCCTGCTCCCGGATACCAAGTCGTCGGTGCGCTGGGTGGACTTCGATGCTCCGGACTTCGCCAAGGCGTTCAAGGCGGCCGGCGTCACGGCGTCGATCACCAACGCCCTGAACGATCCGCAGAAGCAGAAGGCGCAGGCGCAGGCGTGCCTCGCGGCGGGCGCCAAGGTGGTCATCGAGACCGCGCTCGACAACGGCTCGGCGTCGGCGATCGAGAAGCTGTTCACGTCGAAGGGCGGCTTCGCGATCGACTACGACCGCCAGGTGCTCGGCGGGACGGCGTCCGTCTACGTCACATTCGACGGCAAGGCCGTCGGCGAGGCGCAGGCGAACGGCATCCTTGCCGCGCTCAAGGCCGAGGGCAAGTACAGCGGCAAGCCGACGGTCGCCGAGCTGTGGGGCGGCCAGACCGACCAGAACGCGTTCTGGTTCAAGAGCGGCAACGACGCCGT
>Ga0070731_10003150_pt1 | contig 15055 bp, 15 predicted proteins | sample Coa_R1_2_FD_66448 | JGI IMG/M metagenome (GOLD analysis project Ga0070731, IMG submission 66448) | Surface soil microbial communities from Centralia Pennsylvania, which are recovering from an underground coalmine fire - Coalmine... | ecosystem: Environmental > Terrestrial > Soil > Unclassified ... | reverse complement strand
GCCAGCTCCGCGCAGCAGCACAAGCCTGCGGATTCTCCACGTCGGCGCCCTAACCGTGTGTAGGACCACCCGCTTACTCTCGTGCGCGGTTCCGTGCCAGCGATCGCCCACACGGAGCCGCGAGCGGCAGCGAGTCGGGTCATCACGTGCCTCTCAGCCCCTAACTCAGCGGAAATTTCTCCTGTAGCCGAGCCAGTCGGTCACTCGCAGCCCCCGAATCGATCGAATCAGCCGCCGCGTCCATCCCCGCGCGTAGATCCTTTGCGATCCCCGCCGCGACCAGCCCAGCAGCCGCGTTCACCAGGACAATGTCTCGCGCGGGGCTCCTTTCTCCACCGAGAATCTGCCCGGCGATCTCAGCATTGCGAGCCGGATCGCCGCCGGCAAGCGCTGTCATTGACGCATGCGGCACGCCGAAATCAGCCGGCGTCCAGACAGCCTTCGCGACGCGGCCCGTGGAAACTTCGTAGACATCGGTGGGCGCCGTCGTCGTAATCTCATCCAGTCCGTCGTGACCGTGCACCACAAACGTGCGGCGCGTGCCCAATTCGGCCAAAGCTTCCGCCATCAGCCGCGCGGTTTCCGGGGACGGCGCGCCGATCACCTGCGCCTGCGCGCGCGCCGGATTCACCAGCGGCCCCAACAGATTAAAAACCGTCCGTAATTTCAACTCGCGGCGCACCGGCTGCGCGTGCTTCATGGCAGGGTGCAGGTGCGGCGCAAACAGGAAGCCGATGCCGATTTCCCGCACCGCGCACGCCGCTTCTTCGGGCGACATCGCGAAGCGGACGCCGAGCGCCTCCATCATCTCCGCGCTGCTGCCAGTCCTGCTGGTGATCGACCGGTTGCCATGTTTCGCCACTCGCGCCCCCGCGCCCGCCATCACCAGCGCGGCGACCGTCGAAATATTGAACGTGCCCGCATTGTCGCCGCCGGTGCCGCAGGTATCGATTACATCGGGCCCGGCATCGACGAATACGGCGCGTTCGCGCATCGCCCGGGCGAATCCGGCCAGCTCCACGGCGGTCTCGCCTTTCATCCGCAACGCGATCAAAAACGCCGACAGCAGCGGCTCCGTCGCGGCTCCTTCGAGGATCACGCTCATGGCTGCGTGCGCCTCTGATGCGCTCAGATTTTCGCGAGTGGAGACTCGATGCAGAAAAGGCAGGAGAGACATTCAGGATGTTATAGTAGGAGTTTCTCACAACATTGCAATGAAGATACACGAATATCAGGCCAAAGCCTTGTTGGCCCGGCACAATGTTCCTGTGCCCCGAGGAGAAGTGGCTGTCACGCCCGCCGAAGCCGAAGCGGTTGCGAAGAAGCTCGGCGGCAGCGTAGTGGTGAAGGCGCAGATCCACGCGGGCGGACGCGGCAAAGGCGGCGGCGTCAAGATCGCCAAAGACGCCGCGGAGGCCAGAGCGATCGCGGAAAAGATTCTCGGCATGACGCTGGTGACGCATCAGACCGGGCCCGAGGGCCGCGTCGTAAAGACATTGCTCGTCGAAGAGACTCTGCCGATCGAAAAAGAACTGTATCTCGGAATCGTGCTCGACCGCGCGGTGGGGAAAAACGTCTTCATGGCTTCAGCCGATGGGGGCGTCGAGATCGAAGAGGTTGCCGCGAAAACTCCCGAGCGAATCTTAAAGGAAGCGATCGAGCCGGGCCTGGGCCTGAGCGCGTTTCAGGCACGCAAACTGGCATTCGGCATCGGGATCGACGGTCCGGCGGTGAATCCCGCTGCCGCGGCGATCATGGCTCTCGCGCGCGCCAATGAGGCGTTGGACGCGTCGCTGGCGGAGATCAATCCGTTCATCGTCACCAAGGACAACAGAGTCTTCGCGCTCGACGCGAAAATGAATCTTGACGACAATGCGATGTTTCGTCACAAAGATCTTCTGGATTTGCGCGATTTGAACGAAGAAGATCCGCTCGAAGTGGAAGCCTCGAAATTCGGCCTGAATTACATCAAACTCGACGGCAACGTGGCCTGTATGGTGAATGGCGCTGGCCTCGCGATGGCGACCATGGACATCATCAAGTACGCCGGCGGCGCGCCCGCGAATTTCCTGGACGTCGGCGGCGGCGCCAATGCCGAACAGATCAAGAACGCGTTCCGCATTCTGCTTTCCGATAAAGCCGTGAAGGCAGTGCTGATCAATATTTTCGGCGGCATTCTGCGCTGCGACACACTGGCGACCGGCGTGGTCGCCGCGGCGCACGAGCTCTCGATTAAAGTACCGATCGTGGTTCGGATGGAGGGAACCAACGTCGAGTTGGGGCGCAAGATCTTAATGGAATCGGGATTCAACTTCACGGTAGCGGACGGGATGCGCGACGCGGCCCAGAAAGTGGTAGGGCTGGCGAAATGAGCGTCCTGGTCAACGAAAACACGCGCGTTCTCTTTCAAGGCTTCACTGGGAAAGAGGCGACCTTCCACGCATCGCAATCGATCGCATATAAAACCAAAGTCGTCGGTGGCGTTACGCCGGGCAAGGGCGGGCAGACGCATCTGGACCTGCCGGTATTCAACACCGTCGCCGATGGCGTGAAGGCCACCGGAGCGAACGCGTCCGTCATCTTCGTGCCGCCGCCGTTTGCCGCCGACGCGATCATGGAAGCGGCCGATGCAGGAATTGCGCTCGTCGTATGCATCACAGAGGGCATTCCCGCAGCCGATATGATTCGGACGTGGTCTTATCTCTCGACTCATCCGAATACGCGATTAATTGGACCGAATTGTCCCGGAATTATCTCGCCCGGTAAGTGCAAAATTGGCATTATGCCTGCCCATATTCATTTGCAGGGTCATGTCGGCGTAGTTTCGCGATCGGGCACGCTGACGTATGAAGCGGTCGGACAATTGACCAAGCTCGGCATTGGACAATCGACGTGCATCGGCATCGGCGGCGATCCGATCATCGGGACATCGTTTACCGATGCGATCCGGCTGTTCAATGACGATCCGGATACGCACGCGATCGTGATGATCGGCGAAATCGGCGGCAATGCGGAGGAGACCGCCGCTGCGTTCATCAAGGCGAACGTGAAAAAGCCGGTGATCGGATTCATCGCCGGTCAGACCGCGCCTCCCGGACGCCGCATGGGTCACGCCGGCGCGATCATTTCAGGCGGTAGCGGCAAAGCCGAGGACAAAATCGCAGCGATGAAAGAAGCGGGCGTCACCGTTTGCCCCACTCCGGCGGAAATCGGCGAGAACGTGAAATCGCGGCTCGCATAAAAAACAAAAACAATCATGGAAAGAACGTTTGCAATCATCAAACCGGACGCCGTCGGCGCCGGACAGAGCGGCGAGATTCTCGCCCTGATTCAGAAATCCGGATTCACCGTCGTCGGAATGAAAATGAAGCGGCTTAGCCAGATTGAGGCCGAGAACTTCTACGGCGTTCATCGCGAGCGGCCGTTCTTCGGATCGCTGGTGAAGTTCATGACGGAAGGGCCCGTCGTGGTGATGGTGCTGGAAGCGCCCGATGCCATCAAGAAGTGGCGCGACACAATGGGCGCGACCAATCCCGCCAACGCGGCCGAGGGGACCATCCGCAAGCTATTCGCGAAGAGCATCGAGCGGAACTGCGTCCACGGATCGGATGCGCCGGAGACGGCGGCCGTCGAAATCCCGTTCTTTTTTAGCGCAGCGGAGTTGCTCTAAACCCGCTCGCTGGCGCTCGCGGTTCTGTGCCGGAACCCGCGGATTAGAAGGAAGCGGGCCGCACAGCTGGCTTCCTACGCTGCTACTTCACTGCGAACGTGGGAGCGTTGGTCAGGCTCGTTTCACCATTCGGCGTCAGCACGCGCACCGCGCGAGTCCTGGGCTGCGTGTTTGCGGCGATCTGAAGCTGCGCCGTGACCGCCGTGCCCGTAGCGTTTACCTGAATATTGCTCACCACGATCGCCGGGTCGCTGACACCTTCGTTGCCGCGATTCACGTTGCCGTTTCCGCGCGTGATGCCCGAAATGGTCGCGGGATCGATAAAAAGAACCCCTTCGGCCCCGGTCAGGTTCGTTCCCGTAACCGTCACGGAAAGCGAGTTGGAAATACCGGTCGCGCTCCCGCTGGCTGGGGTGATCGATGCGATGGTCGGCATATTCGGCGCCGCCAGGCGATCCGAATGGTCGTCGACGTTGTCGCCCGACGAGGTTCGCAAGGCGTCGAATCGGGAAATCACTTTGTTGCTGGTCAGGTCGGTCGCGACGATCGTTCCCGTTCCTTCGTTGGCGGAGAGCAGCCAATTCGCGGCTGGATCGAGCGACAATGACCGCGTTCCCAAGTCGACCTTGAAATTCACGGGACTCATCTGAACGCTCGCCGGCGAAAGCTGAGAGCCAGGAGGCACGGCGACAGGCGTGGTCGTGATGGTGCCGCCGGTCTGATTCGCCATATAGAGCCGGTCGCCCACGGCGACGATGCTGCTGGCGCCGCCGGTTTGATCCGGATTCGCCTGCACCGAAGTGAACTGGCCGGTCGCGATATTTAAGAAGATGAGTTTGCCGCCCGGTCCCGCGCTCGGTTCGGCGATCATTGCGAATCCGACATCGTCGAGCACCTGAATCGCGCCCGGCCGCACGTTCACACCCAGATTGAAAGTGTTCACGACCACCTGGCTCACCAGATCGAGCACGGAAATCGAGCCCGCGCTCTCGTTCGAAACATAGGCGTGCTTCGCGTCCACGCCGATGGCGTGGGGAAGGCGCCCGACTGGGACCGTCGCCGTCACCTGGAGCGCCGGCTGCCCGAATTGCGCGCGGAACGTGAAAAAGCTGACGGTATCGTCGTCGGCGTTTGCGATCACGGCTTCGTCGCCCGCAATCGCGACCGCGCACGCGCCAAGCCCTGTCGAAAATTCGCCGGCGACGTTGAATGCCGTCAGGTCGAGCAGCGCGATGCTGCCGCGCCCGCGCTGCGCGACCACTGCCCAAGCTCCGCTTCCGTGCACGCCGATCGATTGCGGTTGGGCGCCGTCCGGCAGCGCGATCACATGCGTGATCTTGCCCTGGCTCATGTCCAGCACGCGGACCACATCGTCGTTTTCGTCGGCGAGAAGCGCGAGATTCGTTCCGGGCACCCACGCCACCGCGGCCAGCTCGCGGCTGCGCGTTTGATTCGGCTGATCGCCGGAGAAGACCGGCTGCTGCGGCAGGATCACGGCTTCGACCGCGTTACTGCGCAGGCCGTTCTGCTCCACCACGAGTTCCACGCGGCCCGCGCCCTGTAGCGCGGGCGGAATCTGAATATTGATCTGCTGCATCCCCGGATAAGTCCCCTGCGGACCTGCGTACACTACCGGCGCGGAGATGCCTCCCAACCACACCGTCGGCGTCACCGATGGATTCAGGCTGGTGAGAAACAACGCCAGAGTTGTCGCCGCGCCGCCGCTGGTGGTGCTGAATCCGGTATTCAAATAGTTCGCGGCGTTCAATATCGCGCCATCGCCCGAACCCGTGCCGGTGAGAGAGAAAAGTCCCGGAGAGCTTGGCGAGGTGATCGTCGTCGACGTCGTGAAGGTGCCGGCATCGGATTGCACCACCACCAAGGCATTGGGATCCGTTACCGATGCATCGAGCACTGCGTTGATCTGCGTGGGCGAAACGTAGTACAAACCACAGGGAACGCCATTGATGGTCAGCGTCACGTTACCGAGCGTCGTGGGTGGATGCGTCGGGTCCGGAGCGGACATGATCACGTTCGCCATACCGGTCCCTTTAATCGCGATGATGGCGCCGGGGGAGATCGCCGCATTCTGCTGATAGGAAGCCGCGCTCATCAGCGTGATGGTGTGCGCATGGGCGAAGACAACGCAAAAACTACCTAGGGCGAGAATATTTTTCATGGACGTGCTCCGTCACGTAGTTCGAAAAACGCGAAATCAGCGGACCTGAACCCGCATCCGTGCACGCGAAATACCACTAGGCTCTTAAGTTTCCCAGCAAGACCCGCAGCGCAACCCGCGGATGCAGGATGCTCGGCGGCAGCGCCAGAAGGTTCCCGACCTTGTGGAACGCCATGGCGGCGACCTCGTCGCGGTGCGCGGCCTTATGGAGTTTCGATAGGTACCAGTTGACGAAATTGACCCCGGCATTGCGCGGCCCCACCGTCTCCGGAATCCGCAGGTCGCCGCCGACCGCTACCGCCCACGGCGTGTCGACCACCTGGGACGCGCGCCGGAAGAAGCGGCCCGCCACATTCGTTCCGCCCTCTTTCAGGGCTTCCTCCAGCGCTTCGGATTGCAGCGCAGCCACCGACATTCCTTGGCCGTAAATCGGATTGAAGCTACAGATCGCATCGCCGAACACCAGATAGCCTTCCGGGAACGACTTCAGCTTTTCGTAATGCCGCCGCACGCTTGCCGGGAAGCGCGCGGAAAACGCCTCGCCCATCGTTTCCGCATCGCTGACCACTTCGTGAATGAACGGCGCGGGCAGCGTTCTGGCGAATTCGATAAATCCCGATAGTTCCAGCGGAGCGTAGTTGCCGAAATAGCCGATCAGCGTGACGCTCCAGCGATCACCTTCCTGCGCGAGCATCACGCCGCCGCGCTTTCCCTGCGGCGTCGCCGGAATCACCGCGGCGACGTCTCCATTCAAATGATCCGGCCGGCGGCGGAACAAGCGCGTGGTGTAGCCGATCGCGACTTCCACGCGCTCCTCTTCGGGCTTCGAGAATCCCAGGGATTCGAGCCACGCCGGGCTATGCGAACCGCGCCCGGTGGCATCCACGACCAGGTCCGCGTTGGTGACGCCCTGCGTGGTGCGGATGCCGGTGACCCGGCGCCGGTCCTCGCTGCTGGCAAGTCCCTCGACGACGGAGCCTTCGACCGCGCTCACGTTCCTGGTGTTCAGCACGCGTTTGCGGATCGTGCCCTCCAGAAGAGGCCGGCTGACCAGAAGGCCCTCCAGTCCGCTTTCGAACCGGGTCAGACACGCGCCCTCGAAGAACCAGCGCGCGTCGCGGACGATGTCGCCGGTCACCGCGCCGGATTCCGTAATCTCCGCTGCGAAACCCGGGAACCAGCGGTCCAGAGTGCGGCGGCCGCTGGAGAGCAAGCCGTGCGTGTGAACCCCTTGCGGCACGCCGCGGCGCTGTTGGCCGACCGGTGGAAACGTGTCGCGATCGATCAGCGTGACCCGATCGTAATGATCCGCCAGCACCCGCGCCGCCAGCAGTCCGGCCACACTTCCGCCAATCACGACGGCGTGATCCCCTCTCACGTCCTGCATAGGTTGGGATGTAGCTTATCGCTTTGGCGAGGAAGGTTCAACCCGGAGCTTCATGCCATCGACGGCGGTCACGCGAACTTCCGCCCCGGTCTCCACGGGCGCGGAAGAAACCGCATCCCAGTATTCGCCATGCACGAACACTTTTCCGTCCGGCGAAAGCGGCGTGCGCGCCTGGCCGACTTCGTTGAGCAAGCCGCCGCCGGACATCAATACTTTATTCGCGCGCGCCTTGATTACCAGGGAAACCAGGAACATGGTGATAATCGCGAATGGAATGCTGACGGCCAGCGCCGTCGAGAGATGAATGCGGAGCTCCGGCGGGCCATTCACCAGCAGCAATGCTCCCAGGACCATGGCGACGGTTCCGCCGACGCCAAGAACTCCGTGCGAGGCGAACTTGGCTTCGAGAACGAACATCGCCACACCGAGTATCAGCAGGGCGGCTCCGGACCAGTTGATCGGCAGCACGGCCAGGCCCGATAAACCGAGCAGCGCGAGAATGCCTCCGGCAACGCCCGGCAGGATCAGGCCGGGTGCGCTGAATTCGACATAAATTCCCAGTGCGCCCAGCACCAGCAGAATGAACGCGATATTCGGATCCGCCACGGAGGAAACGATGCGCTCGCGCGCGCTGGGTTTGTACTGGACGATCTCTTCGCCGCGCGTGTGCAGCACCTGCTTGCTGCCATCGAAGCGCGTGATCTCGCGCCCGTCCAGCGTCGCCAGCAGTTGCGCCTGGTCGGCCACGACCACGTCGATCAAATGATTATCCAGAGCTTCTTTTTCCGTGAACGCCTTCGCTTCCCGAATCGTCTTCTCTGCCAGCTCCGCATTGCGCCCGCGTTTCAGCACGATGCTGCGCAGCCACGCCGATGCGTCGTTCTCCACTTTGCTGCGCATCACCGCGTCCATCTCCCCGCTCATCAACACCGGCGACGATGCGCCCGTATTGGTTCCCGGCGCCATGGCGGCGACATCCGCGGCTTCCAGCAAAAAGAATCCGGCGGACGCGGCGCGCCCTCCGCTGGGCGCGACGTAGGCGATGATCGGCACGCGCGATGTGACCATCTTCGACGTGATCTGGCGGGTGGCGTCCAGCAATCCGCCGGGTGTGTTCAGGCGAATCAGAACCGCGGTGTCATTTTCCTGCGCGGCCTGGTCGATCGCGTGGCTGAGAATTTCGACCGTGACGGGATGGATGATGCTATCGACATCCACGACGATGATCTTCGCGTGAAGAGTCGCGGCAAGCACGCTGAGTAAGGCTAGGCGACGCACCCTTATTCAGCATACTCCTCCAGCCACGAATGGACACGAATAAACACAAATGAAAACCCAAGCCTATTCGTGTTCATTCGTGTGCATTCGTGGCCCAAGCTACTCTTAAGAGAACGGTGGAATTTCAAAACATTCTGGTGCGCGCGACCAACTGGGTGGGCGACGCCGTCATGTCACTGCCTGCTCTGCGCGCGCTGCGCGGGCGGTTTCCGCACGCCGAAATTACGATTCTCGCCAAACCCTGGGTCGCCGATCTCTACGGGCGCGAGCCGTTTTGTAACCGGCTGATTCCATACACGCCCGCCACCACGCTCGAGAAATGGCGCGCCGCGCGGGATCTCCGCCGGTTCCATTTCGACGGCGCAATTCTTTTGCAGAACGCGTTTGAAGCCGCCGCGGTCGCATTCGCCGCTCGAATTCCGCAGCGGATTGGCTACGCGCGCGATGGTCGCGCTCCCTTGCTGACTTCCGCGATTCCCGTACCCGGTCCTGGCGAAATTCCGAGACATGAGCGCTTTTATTATCTCGAACTCCTCCGCCGCGCCGGCATTCTCGACCGCATCCCCGACAACGATTCGATCCGGCTGGATGGAGCAGCAGCCGCGCGCGAATCCGGTATCGAGCGCTTCAAGAACCTCGGCATCGGACATGCCGTGATCGGCGTCAGCCCTGGCGCCGCTTACGGAACCGCGAAGCGCTGGCTTCCGGAACGCTTCGCCGAATCCGCGAATCGCCTCGCCCGAGAACTTGGCGCGACGGTCGCCCTGTTTGGATCGAAAAGCGAACGCGAGCTATGCGGCGCGATCGCGGGTTCCATCTCAGCGCCCACGAAGAATCTCGCTGGAGAGACGTCGCTCGGCGAATTCATCGATCTGGCCGCGGCTTGCAGCGTGTATCTCACCAACGATTCCGGCGCCATGCACATCGCCTCCGCGCTCGGCGTTCCCACGGTCGCCATATTCGGCGCGACCGATGACACCACTACTGGCCCCACCGGTCCGCTTGCACGCGTGGTTCGCGAACCGGTCGAATGCAGTCCGTGTCTTAAGCGCGAATGCCCCATCGACCACCGCTGCATGACGCGGGTCACGTCGGCCAGAGTAGCGGAAGCCGCTCTAAACCTGCTCAAATAATAAGGTTTGGATACGCGGACCAAGATCGTCTCGACGGAAGAAGCAGCCCGCCTGGCGGCCTCGGGCGCGACGGTGGTCAGCGGATATTTCGATCCCATGGTCGCGTCGCATGCCGAACGCCTCGCGCAAATCAAGCGCGACGGCGCGCCACTGCTGGTGCTGATCGCCACGCCGGAACCTTCGATTCTCCCAACCCGGGCGCGCGCGGAGCTGGTGGCATCGCTCAGCGTGGTCGACTACGTGGCGGAAAATTGCGGAATTCCCGTGCAACACCGGCTGGAGCAGGAAGACGCGAAGCGTTTGACGGAATTGATTGACCACGTACACGCACGCCAAAATGCCGCGTCTTAGAACATAATGGATCCTTTCCGTATTCTGGTGGTCAGGCTCGGGGCGATGGGCGATGTGATTCATGCGCTGCCCGCCGTCGCCAGCCTGAAGCACAGCTTTCCGCACAGCCACGTGAGCTGGGTGGTGCGGCCGCGCTGGATGCCGCTGCTTGAAGGCAATCCATTCCTCGACGAAATCATCCCGCTCGAACGCAACATGAGCGGGATCTCGGCGGCCTGGCGCCGCCTGCGCTCGGATCGGTTCAATCTGGCTGTCGATTTTCAAGGCCTGGTGCAGTCCGGGCTGGTCACGGCAGCGGCGCGCGCGGACCGCGTCGTCGGATTTCACCGTTCCCAGGCGTGGGAACGGTGGGCTTCGCTGTTTTATTCAAACGAAGTCACGACCAGCTCGGCGCATATCGTCGATCGCAATCTCGAACTGGTAACTGCCGCCGGAGCGTCCAGCATTCTCCGCACCTTCCCGCTGCCGGAAGGCCGCAGTGAAGGCGACTTGCCTGCCGGAAAGTTCGTGCTCGCCAGCCCTCTCGCCGGATGGGGCGCGAAACAATGGCCGCTCGAAATGTATGCGGACGTCGCGAAGCGCCTGGATATGCCATTGGTGTTGAACGGCTCTCCCGATTCCGCCGCCGCGCTCGCGAGCGTCCGCGGCGCGCGCGTCCATCTTTCGGGAATCGCCGGATTGATCGACGCCACGCGGCGGGCGCACGCGGTAATCGGTGTCGACAGCGGCCCCATGCATCTGGCCGCGGCGCTGGGAAAACCCGGCGTGGCGATTTTCGGACCCACTGACCCCGCGCGCAACGGCCCCTATGGCGGATCGTTAAAGGTATTGCGCAGCGGCGCGGCGGTTACGACGTATAAGCGCCATGCGAACGACGAAACCATGCGCGCCGTAGCGCCCGAGGCGGTGGTCGAGGCGCTGGCGTCCCTGGGCTGTCCGGCGTGAGTTTCCCCAAACCGTACGCCGATGCGGTCGCGAAACTTCGCGTCTTCGTCGGATTTGTATTGGTCGCCGCATTCCTGTGGCTGGCCGCGCCGACGTGGTTATCGCTCGCCGCCGGGCTTCCCGTCTCGATCGCCGGATTAGCGGTGCGCGCCTGGGCCGCCGGGCATCTGGAAAAGAATCTGGAGCTCGCCGAGAGCGGCCCGTACGCGCATGTGCGAAATCCGCTGTATCTGGGCACTCTCGCCGTCGCCGCCGGATTTGTCATCGCGTCGCGCCGGTGGGAGCTGGGCGTCCTGTTCGCCGCGGTCTTCTTTCTGATCTACCTGCCTGTGGTGGAGCTTGAAGAACAGCATCTGCGGAAATTGTTCCCGGCATATCAGGACTATGCCCAGCGCGTGCCCAAGCTGGTTCCGCGCGCATCCGCGGCCGGGTCGCAGAAATCGTTTCAGTGGTCGCTGTATCGCCGGAACCGCGAATACGAGGCTCTTGCCGGATTCGCCGCGGGCGTCGCGCTGCTATTTTGGAAAGCCTTGTGAACGAATCGCACAAGCTCCTTCGCATCCTCGGCGCGGGATTCGGCGTCGCCGTTATCGTCGGCGCGGTTATCGGCGTCGGCATTCTGCGCACGCCGGGCGAAGTCGCGGGGCATCTTGCCAGTACGCCTTTGATTCTGGGCTTGTGGCTCGGCGGAGGAATCTACGCTCTGCTGGCCGCGGCTTCGGTCACCGAGCTCGGCACCATGCTGCCCGAAACCGGCGGCTATTTCATCTTTTCGCGGCGGGCTTTCGGAGACGCTGTCGGATTCACCGTCGGCTGGACGGATTGGATCGGCCAGAGCTCCGCGATCGCGTATGCTTCGATCGCGTTCGGCGAGTTTCTCACGCCGCTGGTCCCCTCGCTCGCAGGGAAAGAGACATTTATCGGAGTCGGCGTGATCCTGGCGTTCGGCGCCCTGCAGTGGAGCGGCCTGCGCACCAGCAGCCGCGTGCAACAGACCACCAGCCTGATCAAAGCCGTCGCGTTCCTGGCGCTGGTGGCCGCATGCTTCTGGTTCGGCGGCACGAAAGCGCCCGCGCCAACGCCGGCGCGCACGGAGCCCCTGTTCGTCGCCATCATCCTCGCCACACAGGCGATCATCCTCACTTACGACGGCTGGTATGAAGCGCTGTACTTTACCGAAGAGATCAAGGATCCGATACGTCAGCTTCCGCGCTCGATGATCGGCGGCGTGGCGCTGGTGATCGTCATCTACATGCTTGTGAACGGTGCGTTCGTGTACGTGCTGCCGTTACGCGAGCTGATGGCTTCCAAGCTTCCCGCCGCCGACGCCGCGCAAAAACTATTCGGACCATCCAGCGGCAAGCTGCTGACGCTTTTATCGCTGATTTCCCTGCCCCCTATGATCAACGCGGTGATGCTGTGCGCGCCGCGGATCCTCTTCGCCATGTCACGCGGCGGATTATTTCCGGCGCGGATGTCGACCGTGAGCCGCCGCGGCAATCCCGATTGGGCGCTGGCCGCGACGGTCGGGCTCGCCGTACTGCTCGCTTCGAGCGGATCGTTCAAGACGCTGATTGCGGTCGCCAGCGTAATCTTCGTGGTGAACCACTGCTTCGCGCTGACCGCGCTGTTGGTCCTGCGCCGCCGGGAACCGGATCTCCCGCGTCCATTCCGCGCCTGGGGCTATCCATGGGTATCGGGACTCGTGCTTCTGACGGCAGTCGGCATCGTCATCGGATCGTTCTACAGCGATCCACGGCATAGCCTTTATGCTGCTGGATTGATCGTTGTGAGCCTCCCGATCCAGGCCTTACGAGCGCGATAAGAATTCTGTATCTTGCTGCAACTATTGCCAATACAGCTTTTCCATTGTCTTATTACAAAATTTGTAATATATTTAGTTCGATGACTGGTTCACAGATGCTCGAAGGGCGATTGCGCCTGCGCTGGACGCAACAGGTTGCGGCCCGGAAGCTAGGCGTGTCTCAACCCTACCTGTCGCTTCTTGAATCGGGCACGCGCCAGGTCACGGACCAACTGGCGGAAAAGGCGGCCGAGCTTTACGGGACGCTTCCCACGACGCTTCCGTTGGCGGAAAATCCGGCGTCGAACCCAGAGATGTTAGTCGAGGATCTGGCGGCGCTTGAATATCCGGGATTCTCTCATGTGCGGGCTCGGCAGAAGCGCAATCCAGCAGCAGTCTTGTTTGCGGCCCTTCGTCAGAACGACCTGGACAGCCGCGTTGTCGAGGCGCTGCCGTGGGTACTGCTGCGTTATCCGGCTCTCGACTGGAACTGGCTGGTGGACCGCGCGAAGTTGAACAATCTGCAAAACCGGCTGGGTTACGTGACGCATCTCGCCTTTCAATTGGCGGATGCGTCCGCGAACCACGGGGTGGTAGAGGAGCTCGCGCGGCAGAGGGATGTACTGGAAAATTCCCGTTTGGCTCGGGAAGACACGCTATGCCATGATTCGTTGTCCGAGGCAGAGCGGGCGTGGGTCAGGAATACGCGTCCGGCGGAGGCGCAGCATTGGAACCTTCTCACCGACCTGCGGCCGGAACACCTACGCTATGCAAGCTGAGCTTGTTCCAGAGCCGTGGAACGCATTCTTCGAAGATCTGGACGCCCAACTCACGGAACAAATTTCACTCTGTTGCATCGGAGGATTTGCCATCACCATTCAGTACGGCCTGGCGCGGCAAACCTCCGACGTGGACGTGCTTCACGTCACACCGCTAGATCAGCATGCGGCAGTTTTGGCCCTCGCGGGCGAGGGTCGCCCGCTTCATCGCCGTCATCGTGTCTACCTTCAACACGTCGGCATCGTCACGCTGCCGCATGATTACGACCAGCGCCTGATGGAACTGTTCCCGAGCCGTTACAGCAACATCAGATTACTCGGCTTAGACCCATACGATCTTGCGTTATCCAAGCTCGAACGGAATGTCCAGCTGGACCGTGACGATGTCAAATATCTGGCCAAAGCAGTTCCGCTCGATCCAGCCACGCTCGAACACCGTTACCGCAACGAGCAGCGTCCTTATCTCGCCAACGTCGAACGGCACGATCTTACAATGATGCTCTGGCTGGATATGCTTCGCGAAAGCTGATTTACGCCTTGGTCGCGATGACTTCGACGTAATCGCCCAGCGCGAGCAGCGTGCTGTCGCCCGATTGATTGAATTTCCGGCCAACCTCAACCATCGCCGCGGTCAGTTCCGGCGCGCGGCTGCCGGCGGCTTCGTGAGCTTTGATGGTCGGGCCGAAGTAGGTCTTCATGAACTCGACCCACGACTCCGGCGTCAGGTGCCGGAAAATCACTTTGCGCGGGATGACTTTCAGTTCGCTCACCGCATCGCCGAAGCGTTCGCGAACTACTTCTTCAACACCCCACTTCGATGGCGGCTGAACACCCGCCGGAGGCGGGTTAAAGGAAGCCGTCACGCGGAACATCTCGCCAATCATCCCCTGCGGCGTCCAGTTCGCCATGCCGATTTTTCCACCGCTGCGGCAAACGCGAAGCGTCTCGGCAGCTCCGCGGGTGGGCTCGGCAAACATCGATCCAAAAGTGCTCAGGACCACGTCGAAGGCTGCATCTTCACACGGAATCGCCTCAGCGTTGCCTTCCTTGAACTCGATTTTCAGGCGCTCGGCGTGGGCCCGTTCGCGCGCCCGTTCTAGCAGGGCGGGAACGAAATCGACGCCAGTGACTCTGCATCCGCGCCGCGCCGCGGACAGCGCTGTGTTCCCCGAGCCCGTTGCGACATCGAGCACCCGATCGCCCGCGTGCACCGGAATCGAATCGCATAAAAGCTCGCCCACAATGACGATTCCCGTTCCGACCACTGAAAAATCCCCGGTCGCCCAGACCTGCTGTGGTGTTGTAGCCATGCGGCCAGTGTACGTTATCGAGTGCGCCGCTGATACGCCCCGCCGCCGAGCCCGCCCGCATCGATGAGCACGGCGACCACCAGGAAGAGCACATTGATCCCTTCAATGGGCATGTGCGAATTAATCAACCACGCATAGGTCAGCGTGGTGAGCGGAAGGAAGATAAACCCGAGCAGAGGGAGAAGGAACCCGTGATAGGCGTGTTCCAGGTAACGGGTG
>Ga0070731_10003148_pt1 | contig 15059 bp, 15 predicted proteins | sample Coa_R1_2_FD_66448 | JGI IMG/M metagenome (GOLD analysis project Ga0070731, IMG submission 66448) | Surface soil microbial communities from Centralia Pennsylvania, which are recovering from an underground coalmine fire - Coalmine... | ecosystem: Environmental > Terrestrial > Soil > Unclassified ... | reverse complement strand
GCGAAGTTCACCTGTGCTGGACAAAGCGGCGCGCCGGCCGCATCCTTGAGCAGTCGCGACTTCGCGTAGCTTCGATGCGCCTGCTGGTCGTAGAAGACGACGCGCAGTTGCGCGCGGTCATCGCCCTCACCTTCCAGGATCTGGGCTACGCCGTAGATACTGCCGCGGAAGGCGCGGCGGCGGATCGACTCCTCGGCAATCGCGACTTTGACGTGGTCGTGCTCGATCTCGGATTGCCTCTGGTCGACGGACTGGAAATCCTGCGCCGTGTGCGCCGTCGACGAAGCGAAACCGCCGTTCTAGTGATCACGGCCCGGCATCGCGTGGAGGAGCGCATCCGCGGTCTCGATCTCGGCGCCGACGATTACCTCGTCAAGCCGTTCGCCCTTGGGGAGCTCGAGGCTCGCGTGCGCGCGCTGCTGCGCCGGCAGACGAAGGCGGGAGCCGTTCTCGAATCGGGCCGCGTCCGCCTCGACACTCGCGAACGCGTCGTGTACGCCGACGACACCCTGGTAGCACTTGCGCCACGCGAGTTTGCAATACTCGAAATGCTGCTCCTGCATCAGGGTCGCGTCGTGAGCAAGGCGAAGCTCGTCGGTCAACAGAGCGGAGAAGCCAAGATAGCATCGGCTGCGATTGACGTTTTCGTGCACCGGCTGCGCCGCAAGTTCGAACCCGCCGGACTCTCGATCAAAACGATCCGTGGGGTCGGTTATATCGTTCCCAACGAGGCAGGTATCTGAAGGGACGCCGCCGTGTCGCTGCAGACCAAGTTGTTCGTCTGGCTGTGCGGCCCGCTCACGCTGCTGTGGTTTTCCGGCATGGTTGCCGCCTATCTGCTGACGCAGCGCATGGTCGGTCTCGCGTTCGACCAGAATCTGCTCGCTACGGCGCTCACCGTGAGTACCCAGATCGAGGGAAGCGACCGCGACGGCAAGCCGCATCTCAGGTTGTCGCCGAACGATGAGCGGATGCTGCTCTTCGATCCGGTGGACGAGGTTCGCTATGCGGTCCTCGACGAGGAGGGAGCCACGGTGGCCGGACAGCACGACATTCCGCTTCCTGTCGGCATCGTGACTCCCGGGAAACCGGCGTTCTACGATGCGCCGCTCGGTAAGCAGTCGATGCGATGGGCGGCGCTCGTCGCGGCGCAAAAGGACGAGGACGATCCCAAACCGATACGCGCGACGATCGTCGTGGGAGAAACGCTCCGCAAGCGCGAAGCGTTGTCGCAGCAGACGCTTTATCTCACCACGCTCCCGCAAATTGGGCTCGTCGCGCTGCTGGGCGCGCTGGTTTGGTTCGGATTGCAACGCGGCCTGCGGCCGCTGCACGAGCTTCGTCAGCGGGTCCAGGAGCGCTCGGAAACGGATCTGCATCCGATCGCGATCGACGGCAGGGCAAGCGAGATCGACGCGCTTCGTGATGCGCTGAACGGGCTCATGGTCCGTCTCGACCGCACACTCGCGCTCCAGAACGAGTTCATCGGCAACGCGGCGCACCAGCTGCGCACGCCGCTTGCAGCGCTGCAAGCGAAGATCGACTACGCCGATCGCAAGCATCGACGAGGGGACGATACGCTTGCCGAGCTGCGGCCCTCCGTGGAGCGTTGCATCCGGCTGGTGAACCAGCTCCTCGCAATGGCTCAGGTCGACGCGGCGCAATCTCATACGCTCACGACCACGCGCCTGGATCTGGTGACCGAGGCCCGCGATCTGGTGGCCGACATGATCGACCGGGCCCTCGCCAGGAACATCGATCTCGGCGTGGAAACCACGGGCGAGCCGCTGTTCGCCATCACCAATCCGACACTGCTCACGGAACTGCTGCGAAACCTCGTCGACAACGCGCTTCGCTATGCGCCGCCAGGTGGACGCGTCACCGTACGCCTGGAGGACGCTGGCGACCGCGTGATGATCTTCGTTTCGGACAACGGTCCGGGGATCGCGAAGAGCGAGCGCGGGCGCATCTTCGAGCGCTTCTATCGCGGTGATGGCGCATCGGAAACGGGTAGCGGACTCGGCCTGTCCATCGCTCGCCGCTGCGCCATGGTGATCGGCGCGGAACTGAACCTTGTGCCCGCTGAAGAAGGGACGTGCTTCCGCGTGACCCTGCCGCGGCAGGTGTCGGCGGCCGGCCGCTTGGCGCAAAGCTAGGCGTCGTCGGAGCCTACAGCCGGCTTATGAAAAAGCACCTATTTGGTTACGAAAAGCTTCGTCTGCATGCCAGCCTTGTAATGCCCCGGCTGGTTGCATAGAACGATGTAGAACCCGGGCTTGAGATCGACCGTTATTGTGCCGGAGGCGCCTGGGCGCAAGTCATCGAGGTCACCCAAGACGTTGATTTTCGGCTCTCCACCACTTCGGCCTTCGTTTGATCGTAAGGCAGCGGTTGCCGTGGCTTGGCTGGGACTACGAGCATCTCGTGGACCAGTTCCTTCGATTGGTTGATGGCACGAAACGTAACCTTCCCGGCCGGCACGCTGCGGCGATCGAGCACGATACGGTCGGATCGGATCGCGGAGCCGGTGCTCGGGTCTTGCAGCAGCACGTTGATCATCGTGGTCGCCGCCGCAAAATGGCCGCCCACAGCGAGGCATGTCAGTAGCACGAACGCGCTGGGAAAGGAGCGATTCGGCATTGTCTCACCAGGAAGAATGCAGGCCGACCATGAATCCGTGCGGCAGAACGTTCAGGAAGAACGGCGTTTTGTTCTTCGCCGCAAGGTATCCGACGCCCGTACCAAGCGCCCAGCCCGCGATCACGTCCGTCTGCCAGTGCGCGCCGTTCTTGACTCTCGCCATCGCATCGTACGCGGGCAGAATTTCGAGCGCCCAAACCAGAGGCTCTCGATTGGCGTAGTTCACGATGAACGGCGTGACGAAGCTCGCCTGCAGCGTGACCTCGCCGCTCGGAAAGCTCTGAAACCTGCTACCGTTGAACCAATCATTCGGACTATTCGTCTGGTCCGGGCGCTTGCGCCCGAACACCCACTTCATTCCCTGCGCCGCTGCGCTACTGAAGATCGACGAATCGATGGTCTGCCAGAACGTGAGCCCGAGCTCCGACTCTCCCCCCAGCCACACGGCGCCACCAACCTCGGTGGCGATAACAGCGTATTCGAGGCCCTGGGTGTACTGTCGCGCCCAGATCCCCGAATCGGTGGGAGTGACCTTGTGGTCGATCCCGGCATGCGCGCTCGGTGATACCAGCAACACAATTAACGTCGCTACGAAAAGCAGGCACCCACCCGCGAGTTTCCGTGGCGCCGACAGCGACGAGAGATCGATGGGTAACGTCCGACGCTGTTTGCTCATTGACGACCGCCTGCCGGAACGAGCGCCGCGCCACGTTGAGCGCGAGCAGCTGACGAATCCGACCATATCGCGATCGCAAAACACAGGTGCGGCGTGTAACGATCGCGTGCGGCTACGCTAGCACTGCTCCTGGCTGTTCCGCCGAGGTGGTAAGGATCCGGTAAGGAACGGCTGGACGCTCGAGACAGCGACAGGTGTGGCGAAACTCGTAGCCGCGAGTCAGGCCGACTTTCCGATTCGAAACATGTGTCGCGTGCTGAAGGTATCGGCCGGTGGCGCCTATGCCTGAAAGGGGCGTCCAGGGTCGCGGCGGGCGCTGGACGTCGCGGCCCTAACCGAGCGAATTCGCGCGATTCAGGCCGCGTCGGACGAAATCGACGGCGATCCGAATATTTACGCTGAGCTGCGAAGTGTGCTCGTGAGAGGCAAGCGCGTAGCGCGATTGATGAGTCACAGGGTTACGTGGCGCAAGTCGCGTCGCCGCTTCTTGGTCGACGACGCGCCGCGACCCGACGCAGCGACCGGCCCCGGCTCTGGTCAGTCGCAGTTTGTCGCTGCACGACCTAACCAGTTGCGGATGCGGAAATGGACTTACGTACCGAGGTGGTCAGGGTTCGTGTTCCTGGCGATCGTGCTCAACGTGTGGAGTCGGCGCTTCGCCGGGTGGGCGGTTGGCGAGCAGATGACGAGCGAGCTCGTTCTTGCGGCACCCGACATGGCGAGCAAGCAACGTAAGCCGAAAGGCGCGATTCGTCACGGCGACCAGGGCAACGGTACACGAGCGTTGGCTTCGGTCAGCGTTGCGCGGCGTCCGTGTGCATCGTCGCGATGGGAAGTATCGGCGATGACTGTCCCGAGTACGCCGGCGGAGATCGTTTGCCACGTCGGCGCATCACGCGAGCGCTGAACGCCAGGCGGCACGTCATTGATGCCGATCCAGAACGAGCGTTGAGGCGTCGCGCAGGTTTAGCACGTACCGATCGCATGACGGCGACAAATTGCGCGCATTGTCGATGCGCCAAAACCGTCGCATCGTGGGAGTACGACCGTCGGAGCGCACGCTGACGGATCCTCCGGTCAGCCGAAGGGCTTGCCGTGAATTCCGACTAGCGGCGCCCGGTGCAGCAGGGCGTCGCTGCGACCGAGAATGAAACGCACGAGATCCTCGAGCATCGGCTCATCGATCGAGCGGCTGTCAAATTCCAGGCTGACGCGGTCGAAACGATCGACGTTGACGAACAAAATCTGCACGATCCCGGTTCGATAGTCGGCGCGAAACGATATGTCGGCGGGAATCTCGGGCACGACTGTGATCACGCATTTGTGCACGTTTCCGGCCTGGTCCTCGACGCGCCGCGCCGTGTAGCGCACGCCCGCGTCATCGAGAATCTTCTCCACCAGCACAGCGCCACCCGGAGGCACTTCGATGGGTCCAGGTGCGATCGCGTCGATCTGGTAGGCAATGTTGATTTCGTCGAGCACCGGGAAACCGACGATCCGCCGAACGTGCTGGCCAACGAAGCCGCGCTTGAACCGAACGCGGCCGAAAACGATGCCGTGGCCTAGATCGAAGCGATGGTCGATCGGCAGATGCAGCCCGTCGAGGTACGTCACGGCCTTCTCGAGCCACCGGAACGCTTTGCGCAGCTGCCCATCGATCTCTTGGTAGCCGGGAACATCCGCATGGTCGTGCGTCGATGCACGGATGGTCTCGTACTGCTCACGCAATTCCTCCAGCAGGCCAGCGTGCTCAGCCATACACGATCTCGCGCGGCGGGTCTTCGGCAGACCTTGAAGTATCGCTGCAGTTTCCGCGCGCCGTGCCACGAGCGATTGACAGACATGCATCGAGCATCGCATTACCGGCGATCGCCGTGCCCGCGCCCGTCAGCAATTTCCGCCGGCTGATCATGCTGGTCCTGACCGAGGTATGCACCACATACGATTATGGACCGAGGCATGATATCGATCACCACTCGTTCGCGATTTGACGTGAATCAAAGGCTCGACTTCCTGCACGGTGATCGCCGTCAGTCTGCCTTTCCATCGACTCGCTGAGCGGTCAGCCGCGGCCGGACGCAGCGAAATAGATCGCATACGCGCTCGACCAAAGAAGCGCGGAAACCTCGATTCGATCGATCTGCGCGTGCGCGTGAGCGGGCAGACCCGCGATCAATGAAGCAGGAAGCCATCCCGCATATTGAGCGGCACAAAGCGCGATCGAACATGCTTGCCGCGAGATACAGCGGGCGAAAGCCAAATGCCCACACCGCCGCGATGCATGAATCGCCCATGATGGAACCGCTACGAGTCTCGCCAGAACCGCTGCATTTCGAGGTAGGTGAACGATGCCGACCAGGTGATGAGCACGAAGCCCGTAAGCGCCTCGGTGCCTGCCATGAAACGGATGGGTCCGACGGGCGCAAGATCGCCGAAGCCGACCGTGGTGTACGTCATCGCCGAGAAGTAAACGAAGTCGAACAAGTGCCGGGCCCCGGGCCCGACGTTGCCGAACGCCGGCGCTCGAAGAAGCAGCCATAGCGCGAGCCCGAAAATCCAGATCTCGGCGACGTGCACGACCAGCACGGAGGCGATTCCATACAGCACTTTGATTCGCCGCCGGCCACCGAGCCACGCCAAGCCGCGCGACGTGACGACCAGGGCTTCGTAGTGCAGCAGAACGCTGAGCGACACCGCGAGCATTGTCGCGAGCACCACACCGATATTGACGAACCAGTCGTCGTACATGACCTAGTGCAGCATCGAGCATGGCCACGCCGCCGACCTTGATCGCGATCAAAGGCACTGTCGCGCGTCGCCTCGTATCCCAAGGGGCGACGCACTTAACCTCAACAGCGAGCCGCGCACCACCACCGGCGCGCGACATTGCCTTGCACCAGCGTATAATTTTGCCCGCCGGAAACCGCGACGGCCGTTTTCCGGCCTTCAGCAACCGGGCGCGCCCGACGACGCGACCGCCATGTCGAGTAATTTGCCTTGGCAGACAACGAATCGGATTCGCGGCGCAGCGTCTCCCCTATCACACGAACCGAAGTTTCAGGCGCGGCGCCGGCATCGCGGGAGCCGCATTCGACCCGCTGGACGGAGCGCAACCCCACGGTGAGCGTGGCGGCACTCGTTCTCCTCACGTTGGTGTTCGGACTCGTCGCGTGGCTTGCGAACGCCAGAGCGCCAGAAACCGTCCGTGCGATGCTGATCGTCGCCGTCCCGGTCATCGCGGTCGTAGCGTTCCTGCTGTACCGCGATAGCCATTCTCGCGAATCGATGCGACGCGCGCTGCAAAGCATGCAGGCGCGCGCAAGCGGGTTCTTCGAGTCGGCGATGGACCCTATCATCTCGATCGACGAAGGCCAACGGATCGTGTTGTTCAACGCCGCAGCCGAGGCCGCGTTTCGCTGGCCGCGACAGGCGGTACTCGGGCAGCCGATCGAAATGCTGATTCCGGAGCGCTTCCATACCGCGCATCGAGCCTACGTCGCGCAATTCGCAAAGACCGGCGTGACATCGCGGCGAATGGGCGGCCTTAATGCCCTGACGGGCCTGCGTGCGAACGGCGAGCAGTTTCCGATCGAGGCGTCGATCTCGCAGCACGTGGAGAACGGCCACAAGATCCTCACGGTTGTCCTGCGCGATGTCAGCGCACGCGTGCGTTCGGAAAGCCTGCTGACACGCAGTGAAGCTCGCCTGCGCGGCATCCTCGACTCGGCGATGGACGGCATCATCACCGTCGACGACCAGCAGAAGATCCTGCTCTTCAACGCCGCAGCCGAGAGGATGTTCGACTGTCCGCAGGATCAGGCCATCGGCGGGTCGCTTTCCTGGTTCATTCCCGATCGTTACCGAGGCGCGCATGCGCGCCACATCGAAGCGTTCGGTGCAACGGGGGTCACGTCGCGGCGAATGGGGGGTACGCGTGTCGTGACCGGCCTGCGTCGCAACGGCGGGGAGTTCCCGATCGACGCGTCGATCTCCCAACTCGCCGAGGGAAACAGCAAGTTCTACACGGTGATCCTGCGCGACGTCACCGAACGAGTGCAGGCGCTCGAGTCGCTTTCCCGTTCCAGGGAAGAGCTGCGGGAGCTCGCGAGCGCCGCGATCTCCGCGCGCGAACAGGAGCAAAGGAGAATCGCGCGCGAACTCCACGACGAGCTCGCCCAATCGATGTCCGCGCTCAAGATGGATATCACCCTCATTCGGGCGGGCGCTGCCGATTTGGACGGCGCGCTCGCGAAGCGGCTGGACCGCATGGAGGCGCAGATCGACACGACGATCGCCGCCATTCGCCGCATCGCGGCCGACCTGCGTCCGCTGCTCCTCGACGATCTCGGGCTTGCTGCCGCACTCAAGTCGCTCGTCAAGGAGTTCGGACGCCACAACAGCATCGCATGCGAGCTGATGCTGCCTGGAGAGGACCTGGAGCTGCCGGTCGCGCACGCCTCGGCAGTGTTCCGGATCGTGCAGGAGTCGCTCACGAACGTCGGCAAGCACGCGAAGGCGTCGCACGTCGACGTCGCGGTCGCAACCGAGCGCGACAACGTTAACGTGACGGTACACGACGATGGCGTCGGCTTCGCTACCGACGCGCCGCGCAAAGCAGAATCGTATGGGCTGCTGGGAGTGCGGGAACGCGCGTATCTTCTTGGCGGCGAGGCGCGCGTGACGAGCGCGCCGGGGCGCGGAACGCGACTGGAGGTGCGCATTCCCCTCGCCACGGTAACGACAACGTCGGCATGATCCGAGTGCTGATCGCCGACGATCACACGATCGTCCGGGAAGGATTGCGCCAGCTTCTCGAGGCCGCGGGCGATTTCGAGGTCGTCGGCGACGCGGCCGACGCAGTGGAAGCGATACAGCTCGCGCGCAAGGTCGACTTCGACGTGGCGGTCCTGGACATCTCCATGCCTGGCCGCAGCGGCATCGAGCTCATCAAGCAGATTCGTACCGAACGCCCGCGGGCGCGCATCATGATGCTTAGCATGCACGAGCAGCATGAATACGCCGTGCGCGCGATGCGTGCCGGTGCGTCCGGCTACCTCACGAAGGACAGCGCGGCGCGTGAACTGGCTTCGGCGCTGCGCAAAATCGCCGCCGGCGGTGCCTACGTCAGCGCGGAGGTGGCCGAGCAGCTCGCGCTCGGCGCGATGCCGCAGGCCGACACCGCGCCGCACACGTTGCTTTCCGACCGCGAGTTCCAGGTGCTGCAATCCCTCGTTGCCGGCAAGACCGTTTCCGAGATCGCCGAAGCGCTCAGTCTCTCCGTCAAGACTGTGAGCACGCACAAGGCGCGGCTCATGGAGAAGATCGGGGCCGAGAACAATGTTGGCCTCTTCCGCTATGCGATGCGCCACGGACTGATTGAGAGCTGAGCATGCGGACGGCTTCGAAATTCGGCTGAAGCAATTGCCCGCGCCGCCCCGTGCGACCTTCATCGCACACTCGACGCATGCTGACCCGGCGACAATCGTTCGCATCAGGACGGCGTGCTTCCATCTCTACGTTCAAGAAACTTCATCGTTCGAGACGTTCGAAGCGATCCTCACCCGGCTTCACAAGCGCGACACGTAGGCTTTGGAGTTGAGGGCGATCGGCGGCGTGGCGCTCGCGGCGGGTACCGCTTGCGGGTACCGCTTTCGTATCGCCCTATCCCCGCCGTAGGAATCTTCCTAGCGTCACGTTCGGACACGGCCGATCGCCTTAATCAGCCGCGACCGATTTGAGCTTCCGCGCTGTGGGCGGATAGTGCCGTCATGCAAAGCGAATCGATCCCTACCGTTTTCCTCGTCGATGATTCGGCCGCAGTGCGCGAGCGCCTCAAGGAGCTTTTCGACCTTGGCCCGCGGGTGCGGATCATCGGTGAAGCCGACACAGCGGGTCGGGCGATCGTCGCCATCAAGGCGTCGCAGCCAGATTTCGTCGTCCTCGACCATAAGTTGCCTGACGGCACGGGACTCGACGTGCTCCGTGGAGTACGCAACGAATCGCGAAGAAGCTGTTTCATCGTGCTGACCAACCGTGCCAGCGCCGAGTTGCAAGACGCATTTGTCGATGCCGGCGCACGATTCTTTCTCGACAAATCGCAGGAATTCGGACGACTCGCCGGCTTGATCGCCGAGCTAAGTCCGGCGAACGGTAAACGCTTCAACGCTCACGATGCGGAGAGATGACCATGGTACAGACCGCCCCCTTGCAATACCGGGAACCGACTTCGCCCATCGCTTTGCACGTCGTTCGCGGATCTGCGCCGCAAACACGGATTTCGAGCGCCTGCTCGGATTGCCTGATGCGGGCGCTTTGCCTGCCGACCGGCATTCGCCCGGAGGAGCTGCGAGAAGTCGACGAAGTGGTGTTCGCGCGGCGACGCTTGCGGCGGGGGGAGCACTTGTATAGGGCCGGCGAGCCGTTCAAGTCCTTCTACGCGTTCCGCTCGGGCTTCTTCAAGACCTACGTCGACGGACCGGATGGCCACAGCCAGGTCATCGGCTTTCCGATGGCCGGCGAGGTCGTCGGATTAGATGGAATCGAAACCGACATTCATCGCCTCAACGTCGCGACGCTCGATGATGGCGAAGCTTGCGTCATTCCGTACGCCCATTTCGAGTCTTTGGCGATGCGCGTACCGGCTTTGCAACGCCAGATGCACAAACTCATGAGCCGCGAGATCGTGCGCGAGCAGGAACTCATGACGCTTCTCGGCGGCATGCGAGCCGAGGCGCGGGTCGCCGCATTTCTGCTCGCGTTGTCCGCGAAATTCGCAAAGAGGGGCTATTCGGCGACCCAGTTTCGCCTGCGCATGACGCGCGAAGAGATCGGCAGTTACCTCGGGCTCAAACTCGAGACCGTGAGCCGCGTGCTGTCGAGGTTTCAGGATAGTGGACTGATCGGCGTGGAACTCCGCAGTCTCGTGATCGTCGACGCGAAGAAGCTTGCCGCGATCGTCCCCGATCTCTGATCGCACGTCATCGCGCTATTCCTCTTGCGCGGACGGCTGCAGCCGCAGTCGGAGCGACACTACCTCTGGAACACGGCAGGTCTGCACGACGAAACGAAACGCCCGCCCAAGCTCGATCATTCGCCGATTGTCGGAGCGGGTGTATCCGACGAGCTCGCGTAAGCCGCGGTCGCGGCAATGATTGACCAGCTTCCCCATGAGAAGTCGGCCGAGGCCGTGACCTTCGACGTCCGGGCGCAGCACGATGGCGATCTCGGCGGCATTCGCGTCCGAGCAGGGGATTGCCAGCGCGATGCCGAGAATGTCGACGCTACTGCTGTCGCTCGCGATTGCGGCGAACACGATGTCGGCATCGTTGCCAGTTGAATCTCTTTGTGCGATCTGCTCGGCCTGCGCGAGCGCGATATGAACCAAACGATCGCGACGCGCGGAATCGAGCGATGCCTGGAAGGCTGCGTAGCGCTCGCTATCGTCGGCCCGAAGCTGGCGTAGCCACACGCTGCGGCCTCTCCATAAAATGCGCTGCGCGATGTCTTCCGGACGTTGACGAGTCATGTGAAAGATCATCCAAGCGTGGAACACCGCCCGCGCGGGCGGCGACATGTCCTCAATGCGAGGTGAACAGGGGCACGGTCATCTTCTCGACCATCGTCCGCGTCATGCCGCCTAACACCAGCTCGCGCACACGAGCATGACCGTAGGCGCCCATGACGAGCAGGTCGGCGCCGAGATCACATAGCTCGGATAGCAGCAGCTCGCCCGGGTCGTCGAGCGTCGACTCCATCCGTTTCGGTTGCACGTTCACGCCGTGAAGCGCCAGGTACGCGGTGACTCGCTCCTGAGAGCGTTGGGCGTCTTCGCCGAGCCGGCAGCGGTTGCCAATCGAGAGAAGCGTCGTCCGCGATGCTGTCGCAAGCAGCGGCAGCGCATCGCGCACCGCCCTCGCCGCTTCGCGGCTACCATCCCACGCGATGACGACATTTCCGCCGATTTCGGCGGTCGATGGCGCGAACGGCAGCACGAGAAGCGGTCCACCACTACCGAGCAGTGCGTGTTCGAGCAACCTCCGATCGAAGCCACTGATGTCGATTTCGTCACCGGGCTGCGAAAGAATCGCTAGATCTGCGCATCGCATTTCCGCCAGCGCGTTGTCGATTGGATTGATTCCGAGCGCACGAATTTGGATCTCGACGTGCTCACGCGCCTCTGCCATGCGTCGGAGCAGCGCCTCCGCGCGATCGCGCGCTTCTCGGTCCAACATCAGCTTCGCCACCTCCCGTGGCGGAAGTTGCTCGATATCGACCTCCACACGGCTTGAAAGTGACGAATAGATGGCCGTCACGCAACCCTTGAAGCGACGAGCGATGGTTACCGCAGCGTCCATTCGACGCTCGCCGGCGGCACTATCGTCGAGATGAACCAAAATCGATCTGAACGTCATCGTGCACCTCCGCAAATGGACGAAGCCATTCTCGGCTTACCGCGTGTGAACGCCGTTGATTCAGGTCAATGTTTATAGCGAAGACGCACTCCACGCTGAGGCGTTTCGGTTGAGGAAATAAGCTTGGCGACCGAACCGGGCGCGGCCACGCTCATCCCTTGACAGGTCAACAGCAAACTTTCCAAAGCGGCGACTATCGTGACTGGGAAGTTGAGAAAGGTGAGACCTGCATGTGAGGCGAATCCGATTCGGCAGTATCGAGCAAAGCTGCGACGACGATCGTAGTCACGAGCTCAGCCAAAGGCGTACGCGCGTTGTCGACGATCCTCTCTCCCGTATTCGACCCGATTTCCCGGCGGCAGTGGTCGCGGTTCAACACCATGCGGCGGGTGGGCCCTATCTACGGAGCGAGGCCCTGAGCAAGCGGACCGACCTCGCGGCAAGGGACGCGATCGAGGGGGACAGCCTCGTGTGCGGGGCATTCTACATAGCGAGGCCCGAATCGCATCTCGTCGTCGAGAAGGATCGAACGCTCAGCTAAAGCTGTGTCGATCGGGTCGTGCCGCTCGACAAGATCGCCGTCGTGAAACACCAGTGGAGGTTGACCATGAAAAGCAGGCATTCCCGGACGCCCGCCCATCCTTCACGGTGTCTCCGCCGAGCGCGCCGCATCCGGCCGCAAGTCCCGGCAGCCACCAGCGATCGTAGTGCGCCAAGCTGTCGCGCCAGGCGATCGTTGACTGCACGAACGCCGTCGCGATGGCAGCCGCGATCCCGAACGCGAAGCCGACGTTGGTCTTGTGCGGAGCAGTCGCTCGCTGATCGGCGGGTTCGGCCACGGCCAGTACCTCGCGAACGGCGCCGCCATGTTCGCCGCATAAACGGGAAGCATCAGGTAGAGCAGGTCGGCAGTCTTTCCATACATTCCGCCCCGTGGCGAAACGCCATCACGCTCGCCGTCGTCGAATCGCCGTTTCTCCTGAGTCGTGGAGCGATCGCTCACAGCGATCATCTGCCGCCGAACCGTTGCCGCTCCTTGACCGTCGTCAAGCGTCGATGGCTATTACTCGCCGTATGATCGATTCATGAAACATACCGCGTGGTGGTCGCCCCCGCAGGACACCGTGTCCCGCGAATTTGTGCGGGTGGGGATGCCGGCGAATCTGCTCGGCTTCATCCGCCGCGTCAGCAGCTCGAATCAGCTTTGGATCGCGCTGCTCGCGGTCACCGTGTTCGTGATGAACACGGCGCCGCTCGAGATACAGCGGCGGATCCTGAATGCGGCGACGATCGATCGCGATGCGAGGCTCGTCGTCGTGCTTGGCCTCGCGTATGCGGCGATCGTGGTATCGGAAGGGTTGTTGAAATTGCTGTTGAACGTCTACGGAGGATGGATCGGCGAGAAGGCGATACGGACACTGCGTCTTTCGGCGAGCACGCTTGCGGATGGAATTCCAGCTCACCAGAAGGACCCGGCGGTTCAGGGCGTCGAAATATCGCTGATCGTCGCCGAACCCGAAGCCATCGGCGGTTTCGTCGGCATCGCGGTCGCCGAGCTCGTGCTGCAGGTCGGGATGCTGTTGAGCGTCTTCGGCTACATGTTCTACGTTCAGCCCACGCTCGCGCTCGTGTGCCTTCTGCTGTTCGCGCCGCAGCTCCTGTTCGTGCCGTTGATGCAGTCGGCGATCAACCGGCGTGCACAAGCACGGATCGGCGTGCTGCGTCAGGCAAGCGTCGGTGTTCTGCTGGCTGGACAAGCGCACGGAGAGAAGGCACAGCGGGAGCGGTTCGCCGAGATATTCGAGCTCGACCTCGGCATCGTCAAGCTCCGCTTCTCCATGAAGTTCCTGATGAATTTCACGCAAAACCTCGGCAAGGTGCTCATTCTGTGCTTTGGCGGCTGGTACATCATCGAAGGCCGCACCGACATAGGAACCGTTGTGGCTTTCGTTTCAGGACTCGCCAGCGTCCGCGACCCGTGGAGCGATCTCGTCAACTGGTACCAGGAAATGATGCTGGCCAGTGCCAAATACCGGACGTTCGTCGCCGCCATGAGGCAATTTGCGATCGTGAGACATCCGTTCGCGGCCGATTGATCACGGTTTGATCGATGATGTTCGAGCAAACGAGCCGCCGCGCCTTGGCCGCGAAGACATCCAGTCCGCCAGACGATGACACTGCGCATCAGCGCCGGATCGTCGACGCGTTGCATGCAAACCTCCGCGCCGCGAATGGCTCCGTCCGCCTCGTCGAGACGCACATCTCGTTCGTTCTGCTGACGGGCCCCTTCGCCTACAAGATCAAGAAGGCGGTCAGGTTGCCGTTCCTCGATTTCAGCACGCTGGCGGCGCGGCAGGCACGCTGCGAGGACGAGCTGCGTCTCAACCGCAGGCTCGCGCCCGAGCTGTATCTCGACGTTGTACCGATCACCGGGACCGCGGACGCGCCGACGATCGGCGGTGCGGGTCCGGTCCTCGAATACGCGGTGCGGATGCGGCAATTCCCGGATGACTCGCTGCTGTCCGAAGTCGTCGCACGCGGAAGTTTGACACCGGCGCATGTCGACGCGCTTGCGGCACGAGTGGCGCGCTTTCACGCCGCCGCGCCGGTCGCTTCATCCGATTCGCCGTTTGGCGATCCGGGTGCCATCCTCGAGCTCGCCCTCGACAATTATTCGGACATCCGGCGTTTCGCGAACGAAGTGCCGCCTTGCCGAAAACTCGACGCATTGCGAGCATGGACTGAGCGCGAGCATGCGACCGTTCGACATCTGCTGGAAGACCGGCGCCATACCGGAGCCGTGCGCGAATGTCACGGCGATCTTCACCTCGGCAATATCGCGCTCGTGAACGGCGAGCCGACGTCTTCGATTGCATCGAGTTCAGCGAGGAGATGCGCTGGATCGACACGATGTCGGAGATCTCGTTCGTCGTGATGGATCTCGCGCACGGCCAGCGCACGGATCTCGGCCATCGCTTCCTCAACGCGTACCTCGAGTTGTTCGGCGACTACGGCGGCGCGGCCGTTCTCCGCTACTACCTCGTCTATCGCGCCATGGTGCGAGCGAAAATCGCGTGGCTGCGAGCGTCGCAGGTGTCTTCGTCGTCCGCGCGCTCGACGTGCATCGACGAGTTCAACCGCTATCTAACCCTGGCATCGGCGTATGCGGCGGGTCGCCCCCCGGCGTCGCGCTCATGCACGGGCCGAGCGGCGCGGCAAGACGACGCTTTCCGCCCGCTTGCTCGAGCGCACCGGCGCAATTCGGGTGCGCACCGACGTCGAGCGGAAGCGTCTTTCGGGTCTCGCTGCCGAGGCGCGGACCGGATCGGGTC
>Ga0070731_10003147_pt1 | contig 15060 bp, 14 predicted proteins | sample Coa_R1_2_FD_66448 | JGI IMG/M metagenome (GOLD analysis project Ga0070731, IMG submission 66448) | Surface soil microbial communities from Centralia Pennsylvania, which are recovering from an underground coalmine fire - Coalmine... | ecosystem: Environmental > Terrestrial > Soil > Unclassified ... | reverse complement strand
CTTCCTCAGTACGCCATCACAACCGGGCGTCGGGCAAGTAATTATGGCGCGCTCCGACAAGCGGCCTCACGGCGTGGGAATTCAACACCGGCCCCAAGGATGGCATAAGTTCGCCTGTCGACTCTTTTGGCCTTTCGGCCCTATACACTCCCCCTACTCTGGCCCGCGCTGAGGCGTTCTTCTTGACCACCAGCGACTCATCGCTTTTCCGGTAGCCGGGGATGGTCCCCGAGCGAATCGCGTAGTGCCTGGATAATGCGCTGGTCGAATCGCGTCCGCTGATCGGCGGTGAACAACGCATAGAGCGCCATCATTTTTTCGAAGGCGAGCCGCGCCGAATCAGCGCGTTCGCTATCGTCGCTTGCAATCGCGCCTAGCACGGCCTTGGCGGGTACGCTGCTGCCGTCGTCGAACCGAAACGCCGACATGTGCCCCGCGCGCAAGCGTTCGGCTTCGGCTGCACGGCGTACCTGCTCAAAGCTGTCGAACAAGGGCATCTGTTCAATTTGGATTCGTCCTCGGGCAGGATGCTACGGCGCCCGCGCGTGGCTGGAACGTCAGCGAACTCCTATGCGTAAATCATCGCGACACCAATGGCGGGGTCCGTCGACAGCCAGGATGCGGTTTGCCCGTTCTTGCGACGCTAAGTGGTGTGGTGCGCGAAGGCGCGGCGCATCGAGTTAGCGGTGGGTTGAACGTCACTGTCCGCTCGTCGGCTGCCACACCGTGCGGACATGTGGCAGACACGCATCATGAATCACTACCGGTTTACTCGGCAATTACTTGATGTATTGGCGTCCCCAACCGGATTCGAACCGGTGTTACCGCCGTGAAAGGGCGATGTCCTGGGCCTCTAGACGATGGGGACCTTTAGGGTGATCGCAGCGGCCGGACTGCGACGAGGTCGGTGGTGGAGGTAAGCGGGATCGAACCGCTGACCTCTTGCATGCCATGCAAGCGCTCTCCCAGCTGAGCTATACCCCCACGGCGAACGCGAAATTATAGCCGAGGCATGCGTCGCGCCGGCAACGGGCGCTGCACGCGGCAGCGAACGCTATGATCGGCGGATGTCGAAACCACCCCAAACACTTCCCGCCGGCAACGCACTTGCGCAATCATCAATGGATGGTCGCGTCATCCTCGTCACCGGCGCGAGCGGCGGCATTGGCCGTCCGTTGGCCCTCGCATGCGCGCGGGCAGGTGCAACCGTCGTGCTCCACGGCCGCATCGTGCGCAAGCTCGAAGCCCTCTACGACGAGATCGTTGCGGCCGCGCTCCCCGAGCCGGTGATCCTGCCGCTCGATCTCGCGCGCGCCGAAGCATCCGATTTCGCGAACGTCGGCAGCGCGCTTGAAGTGCAGTTCGGACGTCTCGACGCGCTCGTTCATACGGCGGCGATGCTCGGATCGCTCGGGCCGCTCGAGCATCAATCGTTCGAGACGTGGCTCGCGCTCCTGCGCGTCAATGTCGCCTCGCCCATGGGATTGACGCGCGTGCTCGCATCGCTTCTTGCGCGCGCGCCCGACGCGAGCGTCGTATTCACGCTCGACAACCGTGGCCAGGAGCCGCGCGCGTATTGGGGCGGCTACGCGGTCACGAAGGCCGCGATCGCGGCCCTCGCGCGCGAGATCGCCGACGAATGGGAGAATCGCGCGAACATGCGCGTCAATGCGCTCGTGCCGGGGCCGATCCGCTCGCCACTTCGCAACCAGACCCATCCGGGCGAAGATCCCTCGCGCCTGCCTGCCGCGGAAACGCTGGTGCCGCTGTACCTGCATCTGATCGCGGGGCAGCGCAAGGAAGACAGCGAAATGCTGATCGACGCTCAGGCCTGGCTCGCGGGCTCGCCTTGCGCCACATCGCTTCGTCCGTAACGCAAGAGGATGCGAAGCCGCCGGAAATCGGACGCCGGCAACATGTCGGGCAGCAGCAGAATGGCGCGCGTGCGCCAGCGTCCGAACGGTCGCCAGACGATCGTCGACAAGCGCGCGCCGACATAGCTGTCGCGATGCACGCGCCCCGCGCACGCGGTGCCGTCTCCGTTCAAAACCACGATCGTCAGATCGCCGCGAAGCTCCAGGCCGCGAACCGCCCTTCCCCCGCAACGAAGCGCGACGACGAAAATTCGCTCGAAGGCCCAACCGATGACGGCAATCACCGCGAGCTCGATGATCGGCCGATCGAGGGGAAGCGTGCCGAGCACGACGCAAGTGGCAAGCGCGAGCGCCGCGATCAGAAGCGACGCGGCGATCGACGGTGCGAGCGAAACGCGAACGGGAGGCGGCCAGCGCATTGGCGCATGAAAGCGCACCTTGCGCCGTCGCGCATTCGGCCAAACGACCGAGAGGCCGTATTACTCGACGAATGCCGTTGGTGGAAACGAACGAGCGCCGCCGAGCGCCTTCACTTCGCTTCCGACGCAACTCCCGCCAGCATCATCCATGTCGACACGACGGTGTCCGGATTGAGCGAGATGCTCTCGATCCCCTGCTCGACGAGCCACTTCGCGAGGTCCGGATGGTCGGACGGACCCTGCCCGCAGATGCCGACGTAGCGATCGCGCTCGCGGCACGCGGAAATCGCCATCTGCAGCATCGCTTTCACCGCATCGTCGCGCTCGTCGAACGTCGCCGCCAGCTCGCCACTCGCGTCACGGTCCACGCCGAGCGTCAATTGCGTCATGTCGTTCGAGCCGATCGAAAAGCCGTCGAAGTAGTCGAGGAAGCGATCGGCGAGAAGCGCGTTCGACGGAATCTCGCACATCATGATGATGCGAAGCCCGTTCGCGCCACGCGACAGACCGTTCTTCGCAAGCAGCGCGAGCACTTCCTCCGCCTCGCGCGTCGTGCGCACGAACGGCACCATCAGCTCGACGTTCGTGAATCCCAGCACGTCGCGCACGCGCCGCATCGCTTCGCATTCGAGCGCGAAGCAATCGTAGAACGCGGATGTGAGGTAGCGCGAGGCGCCCCGGAACCCGAGCATCGGGTTCTCCTCGTGCGGCTCGTACCGCGCGCCGCCGATAAGGTTCGAGTATTCGTTCGATTTGAAATCGGACAGCCGCACGATGACGGGCTTCGGATTGAACGCGGCCGCGATCGTCGCGACGCCTTCGGCGATCTTCGCGACGTAGAACTCGGTCGGACTCGCATAGCCGCCGATGCGCTCCTCGATCTCGCGCCGCACATCCGCGGATTGCTTGTCGAATTCGAGCAGCGCCTTCGGATGAATGCCGACGTTGCGATTGATGATGAACTCGAGGCGTGCGAGCCCCACGCCCTCGTTCGGCAATTGGCGAAACTCGAACGCGAGCTCGGGATTGCCGACGTTCATCATGATCTTCGTCGGGCACTCGGGCATGTGGTCGAGTGCCAGGTCGACAGTCTCGACGTCGAGCAATCCGGCGTATACATGACCGGTGTCGCCCTCGGCGCAACTCACGGTGACCGGCTTCGCATCCTGCAGAACATGGGTCGCGTCACCGCATCCGACGACGGCCGGAATGCCGAGCTCGCGCGCGATGATCGCCGCGTGGCACGTCCGTCCCCCGCGATTGGTGACGATCGCGCTGGCACGTTTCATCACCGGCTCCCAATCGGGATCGGTCAGTTCGGTGACGAGCACATCTCCCGGCTGCACGCGATCCATTTCTCTCGACGAGCGGACGAGGCGGACCGGGCCCTGTCCGATCTTCTGGCCGATCGCGCGGCCGGTGACGAGCGCCTTGCCACGCGACTTCAGGCGATAACGGCGAAGCGAGCTTGCCTCGTCGCGCGATTTCACCGTCTCCGGTCGCGCTTGCAGGATGTAGAGCTTGCCGTCGATGCCATCGAGCGCCCACTCGATATCCATGGGGCGGCCGTAATGCTTCTCGATGATGACTGCCTGGCGCGCGAGCTCCTCGGCTTGCGGATCGCTGATCGAAAAGCGCCTGCGCTCCGCGGGCGGCACGTCGACGACGCGTGTCGACGCACTCGCCGACGCCGCATCCGCATACACGATCCGTGTCGCCTTGCTGCCAAGCGTCTTGCGCAGCATCGCCGGCCGGCCCGCAGAAAGGTTGGGCTTATAGACGTAGATCTCGTCGGGATTGACCGAGCCCTGCACGACCGATTCGCCAAGGCCGTAGGCCGAAGTGATCAGCACGACATCGTCGAAACCCGACTCCGTGTCCAGCGTGAACATGACGCCTGCAGCGGCGCGGTCGCTTCGCACCATCTGCTGCACGCCGACAGAAAGCGCGACGTCTTGATGCGCGAATCCGTGGTGCACGCGATAGGCAATCGCGCGGTCGTTGTAGATCGACGCGAACACAGTCGAAATAGCTTGAACTATATTATCCAAGCCTTTGACATTCAATATAGTATCTTGCTGACCCGCGAACGATGCGTCGGGAAGGTCTTCGGCGGTCGCCGACGATCGCACCGCGAAGGAAGCCTCGCTTTCCCGCTTTGCCAGCAATTCGTACGCACGCTCGATATCGGCGCGAAACGCCGGCGGCAGCGGCGCCTTTTCGACCCAGCCGCGAATCGTTTCCCCGGCGCGCGCAAGCTCGCGCACGTTCGCGACGTCGAGCGATGCGAGCTTCGCTTCGATGCGCGATGCAAGGCTGTCCTGCGCCAGGAATTCGCGAAATGCGTCGGCCGTCGTCGCGAATCCGCCGGGCACGCGAATGCCCACTCCGGACAGTTCGCCGATCATCTCCCCGAGCGACGCGTTCTTCCCGCCGACTTTCGGAAGATCGCGCATGCGGATGCGTTCGAAGGGAATGACACGCACGGGGTCCGACATGCGGGAAAGCCTCGGTGATGGAATTGCGGCGCGACAGTCGCCTCGCCTATGGAGCGCGACCGCGAATGGGTGGTTCGATTTTATCAGGCGGCTTGGCGCGCGGGCTTATGATCCGCCCACGCTCGCAGCTTCACTGTCCGCCGCGGGGGGCTTGAACAGTCGAGCAGCAGCGCTTCAGTCGTTGCGCGCTTCGCTGCTTTCGACCTGCGACGATCCGGTCGCCGGCGCGAAATCTTCGCCGCCCTGCGGAACCGCGAGATCGGCGAGCGCCGCCGGCTCCTGCCCGCCTGCGCGATTTCGCGCGGCGCGGCGAAGGCTGCGATAGAGATCCGGATGCGCTTCCTTCAAATAACTGATGATTTCGAAATCGATGCGCTTCACCTGCGAAAGATCGATCTGCTCGACGTGCACGAGACGCAGCAATTCCTTCACCGGGCGCGGCATCTCGCGTCCGCTTTCGTAACGCGACCCGCCGCTTTGCGTGACGCCGATCTGCGTCCAGAACTGCTCCTGATTCATGCCGAGGCGGCGACGAATCTCGCGAGGGTTCAGCACACGATCGAGAAATTTCACGCAAACTCCGCGTTGGTCAAAGAGTTGGAAAGCATTCTTACTATACCATTGGCATATTGCCGCGCTTTCGCGTCAAGGTCGTCGAGCGCCGACCGGCGGTCGTTCCGTCGGCATGGATGCAACAACTCTGCCCGTTCGAGTCGATTCGCGATTCGGGCAAAATGACGAATCAGACGCCGCCCTGGCCCGCCGTTCGCTTGGAAGCCGCATGCCGCGCTACGACCTCCACTGCCATTCGACCAAATCCGACGGCCTTTTATCGCCCTCGGAGGTAATGAAGCGGGCCGCCGGACGGGGCGTCGACGTGATCGCCCTGACCGACCACGACGAGCTTGCCGGCCTCGACGAAGCCCGCGACGCGGCGCGCGAGAGAGGCATGCGATTCGTCGAAGGGTCCGAACTGTCGGTCACCTGGCATGAGACGACGCTGCACGTCGTCGCGCTAGGCATCGATCCAGGCAGCGCCGCGCTCGCGACCGGCCTTGGCGAAGTGCGGACCGGCCGCGACGCCCGCGCACGAAGGATTGGCCAGTCGCTGGCCGAGGCAGGTATCCCCGACGCTTTGGAAGGGGCGCTCGCGTACGTGACAAGCGAACGGCTGATCTCGCGGACGCATTTCGCGCGGCACCTGATCGACACCGGCCGCGCGCGCGACATGAACGACGCATTCAAGCGCTTTCTGACCAAGGGCAAGCCCGGGCACGTCGCCCATGCATGGCCGACGCTTTCACAGGCCGTCGACTGGATTCATGGCGCGGGCGGACAGGCAGTGATCGCGCATCCGGGGCGATACAAGATCGGGGGCGGCGACATGCGCGAACTGCTCGGCGAGTTCCGCGATCTGAGCGGCGATGGCGTCGAAATCGTCTCGCCGTCACACACGGCCGCGCAATACGACACGTTCGCAGGCCTTGCGCGCACGTTTGGACTCAGGGGCTCGTGCGGCAGCGATTTCCATGGACCCGGCGAAAGCCGCTTCGATTTCGGCGAGTTGCCGCCGCTGCCCGGCGGCGTCGAGCCCGTCTGGCGCGACTGGTAAAGCGGACGGCGGACGATGTCCGAGCGCCGCACGGTGTTCTTCATCTCGGATCGCACGGGCATCACCGCGGAGATGCTCGGCAACAGCCTGCTCACGCAGTTCGAGGACATCCATTTCCATCGCGTCACGATTCCCTTCGTCGATTCGATGGAGAAAGTGGCCGATGCCGTCCGACAGGTGAATGCCACGGCGGCTGCGGAAGGCCGGCGACCGATCGTCGTGAGCTCGGTTGTCGACGAGACGATGAGCGAAGCGATCCGCCGCGACACCAACGGCCTGACGCTCGACATGTTCCAGATCTTCATCCAGCCGCTCGAGTCCGAGCTCGGCGCGAAGAGCTCGCACGCGGCAGGACGCTCGCACGGCATCGCGAACAGCCACGAATACTTCGCGCGGATGGAGGCGATCAACTTCACGCAGGCGTACGACGATGGCGCCGCGACCCGCGACCTCGACAAGGCGCAGGTGATTCTGGTCGGCGTGTCACGTTGCGGCAAAACGCCGACATCGCTCTATCTCGCGTTGCAATTCGGCATTCGCGCCGCGAACTTCCCGCTCACGCCGGACGACTTCGCCGACCGCCGGCTGCCCGCGTCGGTGATGCCGTTTCGCGAGCGGCTGTTCGGCCTGACGATCCAGCCGGAGCGGCTACGCGAGATCCGCGAGGAGCGCCGGCCGCGCAGCCACTATGCGCAACTCGAGAACTGTCGCTACGAGGTGCGCGAGGCCGAGCATCTGATGCAGCAGCACTCGATTCCGATGCTCGACACGACCTCGAAGTCGATCGAGGAGATCGCGACGACGATACTGCATCGCGCGAAGCTCGAGCGGCATATCTATTAGGCAGGGCGCCGCTGGCGCACCGCCTCGAACAGGACGATCGCCGCGGCGGCCGCGGCATTGATCGATTCGCTGCCCGTTGCCATCGGAATCGTGACGCGTCGATCGGCGACGGCGAGGAGTTCCCGCGAGAGCCCTCGCCCCTCACTGCCAATCGCGATCGCGATACGCTCGCGCAAATCGGCGCGATAAAGCGACGTGCCGCCGGCAGCGACCATCGCGACGATGCTTCCATGCGCGTCCTTGAACGAGGTGGCCCAGGCGGCCACGTCGACATCCTCGACGATCGCGGTCAGGAAATGGGCGCCCTGCGCGGCACGCAGAACTTTCGGCGCCCATGCGAACGCGCAACGCGGCGACAGGATCACCTGCTCGGCGCCAGCCGCCGCCGCCGTTCGAATCATCGATCCGACGTTGCCGGGATCCTGCACGTCGTCGAGCAGCAGGCAAAAGTCCACGTGCCGTTGCGGCTCGACGCGTGGCGTGGGAACTACGGCCAGCACGCCAATGTCCGCCGGGAGCGACGCCGCGTCGTCGAACAGCTTGCGCGACACGACGATGATGCGGTCTTGCGGCACTTCGCCGACGAGCGCCGCGACGTCGGCACGAACGAGCGCGTCGTCCGCGACGACGAGGATCTGCGGCATACCGATGCGCGCAACGTAAACGTCGATCAGGTGCGCGCCTTCGAGCACGCAGCGTCCGCTTTTGCGGCGCTCGCGCGACGAGGCGATCAGGCGCGCGACGTCGCGCAGGCGCTCGTTGTGGCGGCTTGCGACGCGCCTCAATGCGCGGCTTGGCTTGTGCGCGCGGGCTCGCTCGGCGCAGCCTTGGCGCCGGCGCCGCCGCCTTGAATCTGGAACAGCACCTCGTCGTGGCGGATCATGCCGAGCTCGGCGCGCGCGCGCTCCTCGATCGCTTCGAAGCCGGTCTTGAGATCGCGAACGTCGGCGTCGAGCGCCTTGTTGCGCGCCTCGAGCTTCGCGTTCGTAGCGCGTTGCGCGGCGAGCTCGCGGTCGTATTCGCGCACCTGCAGCCAGCCGCCCTTGCCGAGCCACATCGGGTATTGCAGCGCGAGGATCAGCGCAACGAAGGCGAGCGCGAGCCAGCGCATCTTTAGTGTCTCGTTCCGCGGTTATTGGCGATGTCCACGAAACGGCCCGCCGAATCAGCGGAGATTGAAGAACGCGCCGCGGCCGGGCCACGACGCGGCATCGCCCAGCTCCTCCTCGATGCGCAGGAGCTGGTTGTATTTCGCGATGCGATCCGAGCGCGACAGCGACCCGGTCTTGATCTGGCCCGCGTTCGTGCCGACGGCGATGTCGGCGATGATCGAATCCTCCGTCTCGCCCGAACGATGCGAGACGATTGCCGTGTAGCTTGCGCGGTTCGCCATCGTGATTGCGGCGAAGGTCTCCGACAGCGTCCCGATCTGGTTGAGCTTGATCAAAATCGAGTTCGCGATGCCCTTCGCGATGCCTTCCTTCAGAATTTTCGTGTTGGTGACGAAGATGTCGTCGCCGACGAGCTGCACGCGCTTGCCTAGACGCTCGGTCAGATACTTCCAGCCGTCCCAGTCGTCCTCGGCCATGCCGTCTTCGATGCTGATGATCGGATACCTGCCGCACCACGTGGCGAGCACATCGGCAAATTCGCGCGACGTGAGCGAGCGGTTCTCGGCCTCCAATCGGTACCGGCCTTCGCGGTGGAACTCGCTCGCGGCGCAATCGAGCGCCAGCGAGATGTCGGTTCCCGGCGTGTAGCCCGCCTTGTCGATGGCCTCGACCAGGAGCTGCAACGCCGCCTCGTTGGATGCGAGGTCGGGGGCGAATCCGCCTTCGTCGCCGACCGTCGTCGGCATGCCGCGCTCGTCGATCATCTTCTTGAGCGTATGAAAGACCTCGGCGCCGTAACGCACCGCTTCACGAAACGTCGGTGCGCCATACGGCACGAGCATGAATTCCTGCAGGTCGATGCGATTGTTCGCGTGCGCACCGCCGTTGATCACGTTCATCAGCGGCACGGGTAGCTGCATCTCGCCGGCACCACCGAGATAGCGATACAGCGGCAGCGAGCACTCCTCCGCCGCGGCCTTCGCCGCGGCGCACGACACGGCAAGCAACGCGTTCGCGCCAAGCCGCGACTTGTTGTCGGTGCCGTCGAGGTCGATCAGCGTGCGATCGATGAGTCCCTGCTCGGTGGCGTCGAGTCCCAGCACCGCTTCGCAGATCTCGGTGTTGACGTTCTCGATCGCCTTCGTGACGCCCTTGCCGAAGTAGCGCGCCTTGTCGCCGTCGCGCAATTCGATCGCTTCCTTCGAGCCGGTCGACGCGCCCGACGGCACCGCCGCGCGGCCCGACACGCCCGATTCGAGCACGACGTCGGCCTCGATGGTGGGATTGCCGCGCGAATCGAGGATTTCGCGCGCGATGACGTCGACGATGGCGGTCATTTTCAGCAAATCAGCAATCAGAGGAAACGCCGGTGTCGAGATTTGTTGGCGTGCTCGTCACTAAGCCAACCCTTGTTCCGGGAACCCGTGGGCCTTCACCACCGCGTCGATCTCCTTCAGGGTTTCGAGCAGGTCGCGCATTCGCCCGAGCGGCCACGCGTTGGGACCATCGGACAGCGCCTCGTCCGGATTGGGATGCGTTTCCATGAACAGGCCCGACACGCCGGCGGCCACCGCCGCGCGCGCGAGCACGGGAACGAATTGCCGCTCGCCGCCCGACGACGTGCCCTTTCCGCCGGGCAATTGCACCGAGTGCGTCGCGTCGAAGACGACCGGACAGCCGGTGTCGCGCATGATCGCGAGCGCGCGCATGTCGGAAACGAGATTGTGATAACCGAACGACGCGCCGCGCTCGCACACGAGAATGTTGTCGGCGTGGCTCGCTGCCTTGGCCTTCGCGACGACCTGCCGCATGTCGTCGGGCGCGAGGAACTGGCCCTTCTTGATGTTGACCGGCTTGCCGGCGCGTGCGACCGCCTGGATGAAATCGGTCTGACGGCACAGGAACGCGGGAGTCTGCAGCACGTCGACGACGCGCGCCGCTTGCGCGATCTCGTCCTCCCCGTGCACGTCGGTCAGCACCGGTACCTCGACATGCTTGCGTACGTCTTCGAGAATGCGAAGGCCTGCTTCCATCCCCGGACCGCGATAGGAGGCATGCGAGCTGCGGTTCGCCTTGTCGTACGACGACTTGAAGACGAACGGAATGCCGAGCTCGGCGCAGATCGTCTTGAGCTCGCCGGCGACATCCATCTGCAATTGCCGCGACTCGACGACACAGGGTCCGGCGATCAGGAACAGCGGCTTGTCGAGCCCGACCTCGTAACCACACAGTTTCATGCCGAGGCGACGAGGCGCGGCATCGGCCCGGCGGCGCTTTGCGGGGCGCGCTTTTGGTGCTCGATCGCAGCGCGAACGAAGCTCACGAACAGCGGATGGCCACGCCGCGGATTCGACGTGAACTCGGGGTGAAACTGACATCCGAGAAACCACGGATGGTGCGGCAGCTCGATCATCTCGCACAGATCGCCGGCCCGTTCGCTCTTCGCCCATGCGCCGACGATCAATCCTGCTGCCTCGATGCGCGGCAGGTAATGATTGTTGACCTCGTAGCGATGCCGATGGCGCTCCGAAACGCGCGTGGCGCCGTAGATCCGATGGGCAAGCGATCCCGCAACGACGTCGCACGGTTGCGCGCCGAGGCGCATCGTGCCGCCGAGATCGGAGCTCGCATCGCGCTTCTCGACCGTTCCGTCGCGGTTCTGCCATTCGGTGATCAACGCGACCACCGGATGCGGCGTGGTCGGCTCGAACTCGGTGCTGTTCGCATCGGCGAGGTGCGCTTCGTGGCGCGCGAATTCGATCACCGCGAGCTGCATCCCGAGGCAGATGCCGAGATACGGCACGCCGCGCTCACGAGCAAAGCGGATCGCGGCGATCTTGCCTTCGACCCCCCGCTTGCCGAAGCCGCCCGGGACGAGAATCGCATCGACCTTTTCGAGCGCCGCCGTGCCGTCGCGTTCGATGGCCTCGGAGTCGACGTAGTGAATCTGCACCCTCGAACGTGTGTGGATGCCGGCATGCGTCAGCGCTTCGGACAGCGATTTGTACGACTCGGTGAGATCGACATACTTGCCCACCATCGCGATGTTGACCACGCGCTCGGGATGCTCGAGCGAATCGACGAGTCGTTCCCAGGTGGTGAGATTCGCGGGCGGCGGATCGATCGCGAGCTTCCGGCAGACGATGACGTCGAGGCCCTCGCGGGAAAGCGCGAGCGGAATCTTGTAGATCGAATCGGTGTCGAGCGCCGGGATCACCGCTTCCGGCGCGACGTTCGTGAAGAGCGCGATCTTGCGCCGATCGCCCTCGGGTATCGGCCGGTCGGCACGGCACAGCACGATGTCCGGCTGAATCCCGATCTCGCGCAGCTCCTTGACGGAGTGCTGCGTCGGCTTCGTCTTCATCTCGCCGGCGGTCGGGATGTACGGCACGAGCGTCAAGTGGATGTAGCAGACGTTGTCACGGCCGAGCGTGATGCCCATCTGGCGGATCGCTTCGAGGAACGGAAGCGATTCGATGTCGCCGACGGTGCCACCGACTTCGACGACCGCGACTTCCGCCTGGCCCGCACCGCTCTGAATCCAGCCCTTGATCTCATCGGTGATGTGCGGAATCACCTGCACGGTGCCGCCGAGGTAGTCGCCGCGACGCTCCTTGCGGATCACGCTTTCGTAGATCTGGCCGGTGGTGAAGTTGTTGCGCTTCGTCGTCCGCACGTCGGTGAAGCGCTCGTAATGGCCGAGATCGAGATCGGTCTCGGCGCCATCGTCCGTGACGAACACTTCGCCGTGCTGGAACGGCGACATCGTCCCGGGATCGACGTTGATGTACGGATCGAGCTTGAGATTGGTGACGCGGACGCCGCGGGAGGTGAGAATCGCGGCGAGCGACGCGGCGGCGATGCCCTTCCCCAATGAGGAAACGACGCCCCCCGTCACGAACACGAACTTGGTCATCGGCTGGCCAGTTCCGGGAAATTCCTATTCTACCGGAACCATGCGCCGACGGATACGCGCAACGCGGCGAAAAACTCGCGCGCGACGCGGTTGGCGAGCGTCGCTACAACGTGCTCGTCGCGGATAGGCCGCGCGCCATGCGCGCGCGCGTCGCGTCGCGCCCGACGAGCTCGAGCACGGCGTCGATCGCCGGCGTTCCCGGTGTGCCGGCAACGAGCGCGCGAAGCGGCATCATCACCTGCCCAGGCTTCAGCGCATGTCGCGCGGCCGTTGCCTTGATCGTCGCGCCGATCGATGCGCGCTCCCACGGGATCGACGCGAATTCACGCTCGAGCTCGAAGAGCGCCGGCCGATTCGCATCGCCAAGCTGCGCTACGAGCATCGACGGGTCGACGTCGGGCGCGCGATAGAAGTAGCGCGCGGCCTCCGCCATGTGCACGAGCGTGGTGCTGCGATCGCGCAAGAGCGCCGCGACACGCTCGACACGAGGTCCCTTCGACACGTCGAGGCCCGCCGCCGCGAGAAACGACGCGAGGCGCCGCCCCAGCTCGTCTTCCGGCAAACGCTTGATGTGCTCGTGGTCGAGCCATTCGAGCTTCTCGGGATCGAAGCGCGCCGGCGACGGCGTCAGGCCGGCAAGATCGAACCAGGCGACGAACTGCTCGGCGCTGAAAACCTCGGCATCGCCATGCGCGAAGCCGAGACGCGCGAGATAGTTGACGACCGCTTCGGGCACGTAGCCGTCGTCGCGATATTGCAGGACGCCGCGGGCGCCATGGCGCTTCGACAGGCGTTCGCCGTTCGGCGCGAGCACCGTCGGCACGTGCGCGTAGATCGGCGGCGTCGCGCCGAGCGTGCGCATGATGTTGATCTGGCGCGGCGTGTTGTTCACGTGGTCGTCGCCGCGGATGACGTGCGTGATTCGCATATCGACGTCGTCGACAACGACGCAGAAGTTGTACGTCGGCGTGAAATCCGCGCGCGCGATGACGAGGTCGTCGAGCTCGCGATTGGAAATCTCGATTCGCCCCTTGACCGCATCGTCCCATGCGACCACGCCGTCGTCGGGATTGCGGAAGCGAAACACGGGTGAGACGCCTGCCGGCGGCTCGCGCCCCTTCGCATTCTCCGGACGCCAGCGACCGTCGTAACGCGGCTTGTCACCGCGCGCAATCTGCGCCACACGCAGTTTGTCGAGCTCCTCCGGTGTCGTATAGCAGCGGTAGGCGAGCCCGCGGGCGAGCATCTCGTCGAGCACTTCGCGGTAGCGGGCCATCCGCTGCATCTGGTGGTACGGTCCCTCGTCGTATTCGAGGCCGAGCCAGTGCATCGCGTCGACGATTGCCTGCGTCGCTTCGGGCGTCGACCGCTCCTGGTCGGTGTCCTCGATGCGCAGGATGAACGCGCCCCTGTGATGGCGCGCGAACGCCCAGGCGAAGAGTGCCGAGCGGATGTTGCCGAGGTGCAGGAAGCCGGTGGGGCTCGGCGCGAAGCGGGTGCGAACCATTCAGTAGTCGGTTGGCAGTTGACAGTTGTCAGTCGCGACCGCGCTTTGCATTAGTCGGTGCCGCGCCGTCGAGCCGCGTTCACCATTGCCGTCCGCAAGGATCACAGCCAGTCGGGGTCGGGCAATTGGGCGAATACGCGCCGCAGCCCCTCGCCCCACTGATGATGCACCAGTTGGAAATAGGGATCGAATTCCTGGATGCGCCGCTGCAGCTTGACCGCGAGGCGTCCGGTCTCGTAGACGAGCAGGTCGATCGGCAAACCAACCGAGATGTTCGATCGCATCGTCGAGTCGAAGGACACGATCGTGCACTTGGTCGCGTCGAGCAGCGACGTGCCGCGATGCACCACGCGGTCGATCACGGGCTTGCCGTATTTCGATTCGCCGATCTGAAAGTAGCAGGTGTCGGGTGTCGCCTCGATGAAGTTGCCTTCGCTGTAGACCTCGAAGAGACGCGGCGCCTCGCCGTGAATCTGGCCACCCACGATGAAGTTCGCGGACGAGTCGATGTTGTTTTGCACCATGTAGGGGCCGTCGCGCGCGCGCACCTCGCGCAGCGCATCGCCGAGCAGACGCGCGACCTCGAACATCGACGCGGCGTTCCAGACGTGCAGCGCGTTGTCGCCGGCCCGTGTCTGCTGCTCGAGCACATTGATCGCGTTCTGCGTCACCGACAGATTGCCGGACGACAGCATGACGACGACGCGATCGGCATCGCGCGCGAACACGCGCATCTTCGAGAACCGCGCGATGTGATCGACGCCCGCGTTGGTGCGCGAATCCGACGCGAAGATCATTCCCGCGTCGAGCGACATGGCAACGCAATAGGTCATCGGCTCACTTTCGTCGTCGAATCGCCCAAGGCGGGTTGCACGCAGGGCTGCAATGCGTCGGCAGTGGCGCGCCGCTCGCGCTCAGGGCGCCGGCCGCCTGGCGAAACGGCAGAATCGCAACACGAACAGCCGGGGGACCGCAAAGCGGACGCGGGAGCCTGCCCAAGCCGGGACGGCAGGCAAAAGCCGTGGCGAAACAAAGATGCCGGGAGGGCCCTGCATAACAACGTTGCGCGAAGCCGGCAGGCAGTGGTGTCGCGCGCACTATTATAGTGCAGATTTGCCCTGGACAAGCTATGACAAGCTGTCAAAATCGGTTTGAACTGACCCCCCGCCTATGGTTAAATCGCGGCTCCTGTCTGGGTTCGCGGGGCGGTTAGCTCAGCGGCAGAGCACTGCCTTCACACGGCAGGGGTCACTGGTTCGAACCCAGTATCGCCCACCAC
>Ga0070731_10003146_pt1 | contig 15060 bp, 15 predicted proteins | sample Coa_R1_2_FD_66448 | JGI IMG/M metagenome (GOLD analysis project Ga0070731, IMG submission 66448) | Surface soil microbial communities from Centralia Pennsylvania, which are recovering from an underground coalmine fire - Coalmine... | ecosystem: Environmental > Terrestrial > Soil > Unclassified ... | reverse complement strand
TGGCGCCGAGTCGAAGGGTCAGGATGACACGGACTCCTTAACGCCAAGCGCCGAAGGCGCGCAGTCCTGAGCGAGGCGCATGGCGCCGAGTCGAAGGGTCAGGATGACACGGACTCCTTAGCGCCAAGCGCCGAAGGCGCGCAGTCCTGAGCGAGGCGCATCGCGCCGAGTCGAAGGATCAGGATGACACACCGCGCGCGCGCTCCTCAGGGGTGGCACATCGCGTGCTCGTCAGAGTGACACATAGAGATCCCGTCTGGTCGGCGGAAGCGTAACGTGCCCGGCGCTGTCGGGTTTGGCAAGCAACGATTGATGGACCCCGATGCGTCCGGTGTTGAAGCCCTGCGCGCTGCCGGCCAGATAGAGGCGCCAGAGCTGATAGCTCCTCTCGCCGGCCGCTGCGATCGCGTCGTTGCAATTGCGATCGAGGTTTGCCAGCCATGCGCGCACCGTCTTGGTGTAATGCTCGCGCAGATTCTCGACGTCGCGCACTTCAAAGCCGGCCGCCTCAGCCGCTTTCAGCGACGCCGGAACGTCGACCACCTCGCCGTCTGGAAAGATAAAGCGGCCCAAGAATCCGCCGCCACGCTCGCCGCGTCCGCCGCTTTGATCGGCGATTGCATGATTCAGAAAGAGGCCGCCCGCGCGCAGCGCGGCGTACGCGGCGCGAAAATAATCGCCGAACCGGGCACGGCCGACGTGCTCGAACATTCCGATGCTCACGATCTTGTCGAACTCCTCGCCGCGCAGCTCGCGATAGTCGCGCAGCTCGACGCGTGCGCGATCCGTCAGGCCGGCTTCAGCGATCCGCCGCCCTGCCTCTTCGTACTGCAGCCGGCTCAGTGTGATTCCGAGCGCCTGCGCGCCCTGTCGCGCAGCGTGAACGACGAGCGCGCCCCATCCGCAGCCGATGTCGAGCAGCCGTTCACCCGGCGTCAAACGCAGCTTACGCAACGTATATTCGATCTTCGCCGACTGCGCGGCATCCAGCGTCTCGATGCCCTCGTCCCAATACGCACACGAATAAATCATCTCGCGATCGAGAAAACTGCGATAGAACGCAATCGGCTGATCGTAATGAAAGCCAATCGCCGCCCGGTCGCGCGAACGCGAGTGCATGCGGCCGCGCAGTTTCGCCTCGCGCAGCGGCGGGGGCGTCGCCTTCGGAAGCCGCCGCAGCAAACGCACCAGCCGAAAAAGATCGAACGGACCCATCGCATTGCGTGCCACAAACAGCGCGTCAACAGCGCTCTCTAGATCGCCGTCGACCTCGAGTAGCCCCGCACCGAACGCTCGCCCCGCAGCGAGATCGAGCGGCGGCGTCAGCGCCACGCGCAGCGCTGCGCTCGAGTTAACGCGAAGCACGAACCGTTCTCCGCTGGCAGCGCGGATGCGGGTGCCGTCCCAAAGCGCCACGCCGAAGTCGCGCGCGAAAGCGTCGCGAAAGATGAGGCGGAGCACTGCCACAGCGATCCGCGCGCTCGGATCGCGCGATGCGAACTGCTCAGCGCTCAAATGCGACGATTTGATTCGCCTCGCGATGGTTCGTCCAAAACCGCGATCCGTCAAAGGCGAGCGCCCGCGCGGCAAACGGAATGCGGGCCAGATCTTCGGATCGCCGTTCGCCGTTGGCGCTCACGCGCGTCAGAAAGTATTCGCCGCTATCTTCGTCCTCGGTCGTGACGAGATAGAAGTTTCCGTCAACGTAGCACTGGCCGCAGATTTGATGCGGCACGTCGATCTGCCGCACGATGTTCCCCTGTTCGTCGAGACCGAGGATGCGCCGGTTGTACCACTGACTGAGGTAGAGCCAGCTCCCGTCGTAGCTCAGTTGCGAACCCGTGGCGTCCGGACATTCGATCGTGCCGGTCGATCTGAAACCATGCCCGGGAACGAAACGCTTGATCACGCGGTCGTCTTCCTCACCGACCCCGCACACTACGCGCAGCTCGTCGCCGACAACGGTCATGCCCCAGGGCTTCCCCGGCACTTTCTCTTCTTCGATCACCGTCCACTGCAGCGGATTGAGCGCGTAGAGGCGATCGGTTTCAATGGAGCCCATCCAGAGCTTGTCGCCGTCGAAGGCAAGCGCCTGCGGGCGCGGCGCGGGCGACGGCAGCCGCAGCGCCTCGGTCACGTCATTCACGCGTGAAGCATACGTCGCTAGCTGTTGACCACCTCTCCCCCGTTCACGTGAATCGTCTGTCCGGAGATGTACGACGCATCGTCTGAGGCAAGGAAGATAACGGCCGCCGCAACTTCCCGCGGTTGACCCGGCCGCTTCATCGGCACGTCGCTCCCGAACTTCTCGACACGATCGGCCGGAAATGACGCCGGAATGAGCGGCGTCCAAATCGGCCCCGGCGCAACGGCGTTCACGCGAGTCCCGCGTTCCACGATCGAATTAGAAAGCGCGCGCGTGAACGAAACGATTGCACCTTTGGTCGAGGAATAGTCCACGAGCTTGGGGCTGCCTTGGTACGCCGTCACCGACGCGATGTTGACGATCGCCGACCCGTCTTTCATATGTGGCAGCGCCGCCTTGACGATGAAGAACTGGGCGAAGATGTTCGTTCGGAACGTGCGCTCGAGCTGTTCGGCGGTAATCGCTTCGGGGCTCTCTTGCACGTGCTGTTCGCCCGCGTTATTGACCACGACGTCGAGTCGCCCGAAGCGCTTGACCGTTGCCTCGATTGCGTTGCGGCAAAACTGCTCGTCGCCGACGTCGCCGCGGATCGAAACGGCGTCGCACCCGAGCTCGCGCACCAATCTGCACGTCTCTGCCGCGTCGTCGTCTTCTTCCAAGTAAACGAAAGCAACGTTCGCTCCCTCGTTTGCTGCCGCAACCGCGACAGCCCGGCCGATGCCGCTGTCGCCGCCGGTGACGAATACCGCGCGATCCCGCAGCTTACCCGACCCGACGCTCGTCGGCTCGCTGCGTGGTTGCGGCTGCATTGCGCTCTGCCGCCCGGGCTGACGTCCTTGCTCCTGCCGCGGCAACGTCTGGCTCATCCAACCCTCCAAAGGAGCGAGGCCCGCACTTGGCAGGCCTCGCGGTTCTTGCGTATGTAAGCGGTCACTTACGAAAGCGTTTTTCCCAGCGTGCCGTGTCTTTAATCACCGGCCAAGGAGGTCTCTATGCCGATCGTTCCAGTAACGCAAGCGCAGCCGGTCAAACCCGGCGGGGGATTCGATTACGTCGCGGTCGACGCGCAGCGCCGGCGCGTGTATGCCGCACACGGCGGCGGCGGCGGATTACTCATCGCCGACGCGGATTCCGGAACGATGCTCGGGATCGTGAAAGTCGGCCCAATGGCGGGCGTCGCGGTCGACCCCGCAACCGGACACGTCTTCACCGGCAACGGCAGCGCGCGTTCCGTCAGTGAGGTCGACCCGCAAACGCAGACCATACTGCACACCGTGGCAGTCGATGGGCCGGTCGATGCCATCGCATACGATCCCGAGCTCGCGCGCATCTACGCCGACGAAGACGACGGAACACGCATCTTCGTTATCGACGCCCGCACGTTCAAGCAAATCGCGACGGTAACGTTGCCCGGGCATAAGCCGGAGTACGTTCAAGTTGACCCGCAAACGCACGACATCTATCAAAATATCGCCGATGCCAATTCGGCGGTAAGCCAAATCGCCGTGATCGATCCGAAGTCGCTGGCCGTTTCGCGGTCGATCCCAACACCGTTCCTCGTAAGCAATCATCCGTTGCAGTATGATGCTGCAGACCACGCACTCTTCGTTGCCGGCGAAAACGGGACGCTCGCTGTCTTCGATCGGTCGGGAAAGCCGCTAAACCGCGTTGCCTATCCGGGACGCGTCGATCAGTGCAGCTGGGACCCCTCACGCCGCTGGTTAGCCTGCGCGGGCGGCGGAATCACGCTCTACTCCTACGACGGCGCTTCCGCCCCGAAACTGCTCGCCACGCGTGCCATCGCGCCCGGCGTGCATACAACGGCAATCGATCCAAAGACGGGAACGATTTGGGCTGTCTGGAGCGATCGTGCTACGGGAGTGGCCACGATTCAGGGCTTTACGTACACGCCCTAATCGCGCTTTACGGTGACGGCTGCGGCGCCGGTAGCGTGTTGTTGCAGAGCGTTGCGCTCGACATCACAGCCTTCGCCGCATCGTTCTCGCGCGTCGCCGCTGCATCCATCGTCCAGCGCAACGCATCGAGCAGCCGCGTGACTGGATTGTAGCCCAGCGTTAAACCGGGAATCGTTGCTAAATCGATGGTGTACGGATTCGGCGGAAGTCCCGCGTACGACGTGCTGCCCTGGAACGGATTCACCGGCGACGGTGAGGCCACGGCTCGGTTCGTATCCGGCGAGCTCATCGAGTTGATGTACGCTTCGCCGGCGTGCTGCAGGTCCGCCATTTGCTGCGTGTCGACGAAACCGCTGATGATGTCGAGCGACGCATTTTGCGCCGCGAGTGCTTGCAAAAGCTTCTCGCGGATTTCATGCAGCCGCTTATCGTCGTCCGGGCGGCCGGTTCCGGTGCGGAGCTCCGGCGAATCGAGCGTCGTTTGAATCGCGATGACGTTAGTGGCAATCGGCCGGATCAAGTTCTCCATCCCTTGCAGCGCCATGTTCTGTGCGGGATTGGAGACGCCGCCGGGATCGCCGGCGACCGGATCGTGGTGCGACGACGTCCCTGCGGGATCGCCGCCATAGAGCGCGGCCTCGTTATACTTTTGAAACAACGCCGGCCCTTTCTTGATCATCGTATCGTTTTGCAGCATCATGCCGATGGCCGGCGCGATGCGCTGATGTAACTGCGCGCAAATCGGGCGCGTCACGATATGATAGATTTGTGGCGGCGGTGTCGCAGTTGCCATGGATGCTCTCTACTGCTAAGACGCGGGAGCGCACCTTCCTGTGACGGTCAACCGCTTAAACGCCAAGGTAGCGGTGCAGCCAATCGAGGATCAGATGAAGCCGCTCGACGCGGTGGATCGGCGAGCCGGTGCGCGAGAGGTCGTGATTTTCGTCCGGAACGGCGACGTACTCGACCGTGCGTCCGAGAATCTTCAAGGATGTGTATTCCTGCAGCGTCTGGTCGATCGGGGCGCGCGTGTCTTCCTCGGCATGCAGTATCATCACGGGCGTATGCACGCCGGCAACGTAGGTCAGCGGCGAAAACTTGGCATAATCCGAACTCGCCGGATCCCACGGCGGTCCCCAGTTGTAATAGCCGCCGCCCAAGCCGTTCTTGCCGGCAAAGTCGGCCGCGAGATTCTCGCTCTGCAAATTGCTTACCGCCCGTTCCGCGACCGCGACCTTGTAGCGGTCGGTGTGGGCGATGACCCAGAGCGTCGCATACCCGCCGTACGAGCCGCCAAGCACGCCGAGCCGCGTAACGTCCACGTCCGGACGGCGAACCGCAGCATCCATTACCGCTTGAACGTCGGCGAACATCGCATCGCCGTAATTGTTTTCGAGCGCCTCCTCGAACGGATAGCCGTGCCCGGTGCTTCCTGCCGGATCGCAGAAGACCACGTTATAGCCCATGGATGTGTAGAGCTGAAACTCGTGAAAGAACGTGTCGCCGAACTGCGTCTCCGGTCCGCCGTGAATGTCCAGGAGTGTCGGATGCTTGGAAACCGAGCCCGATGTTGCCGGCATGAACCAAGCCTGGACGGTGAACCCGGCGGGATCTTTGACCGAAAACTCTTGCGGCTGCGAGAGCGTCGCCGACGCGAGATACGCCGCGTTGACGTCGGTCAGCCGGCGCGGCGTGCCGCCGCCCACATCCGCGATGTAAACGTCGGCCGGATGCAAGAAGTCGCTGTAGAGATACGCGACGCGGTTGCCATCGCCCGATACCGTGCACGACCATGCCTCGCCGCGCGGCGGCGTGACGTCGGCGACGCTTCCGTCGCTCAAATCGACGGTGCGCAAGTTGGCGTAGCCCGGACCGTCGAGATTGAGAATCAAGCGGTCGCGCCCTGGTAACGGCCAGCCGCAGAATCCGCCGCCTTCTTTCATATCGGCCAAGAGCGTATCGCCCCAGCCGACGGCATTGCGCGCGATGACGATGCGCCGGTCGGAGCCGTCGAGGTTCGTCGAAACCAGCGCCGGTCGCTCCGCGGCATCCTTGACGTCACCGCTCAAGAAATAGACGCGCCGGCCGTCGTTGCCGAAAAAGAATCCATTATTCGCCGGCAGCGGCGACGCCACTTTGGCCATTGCGCCACCAGTGGAGGGCATCGTATAGACGTCGCTCGGTCCGTTATCGACCGATTCGTAGCGCAGCGAGTCGAGCAAGATCGTGCGATCGTCGGGCGACCACGCGTCGAAACCTTCGGAGTATTGCCCGGACGTCAACCGGGTCGGATGCGAGCCGTCGGCGGCGACGGTCCAAATGTGCTGGTGATCTTGATAGGTGTAGCCCGCTCCGTTCGCTTGAAAGAAGAGCTGGTTGATAGTGTGGATATCGCTCTTCTTCTGCAATGTTTTCGGCGTGAAGCCGGCTTTGTTGAAATCGATCTGCGCGTCGGCCGCGGGATCCGTATCGGTAACCGTCAGCGCGATCCGGTCGCCGGCGTGCGAGGGAACCGGATTCGAAACGCCTTGTTTGATGTGCGTGAGCTGCACCACCGTTGCGGTTGCCAGCGTAAACCGAAAGAGCTGCGGCTTCTGCTTCGGAGCGTTGCGCACGAAGACGAAACTGCGGCTATCCGGCATCCACGCGTAGTCGCGATCGCCGGCGTGTTTGGTGACGTTATGAACGAGCCGTCCGCTCGCGACGTCGACCAGCTCGATGGTCCGGTCGTACGTATCCTTCGGACCGTTCATGCGCGCGGCCTCGACGAGCACGTGCGCGCCGTCGGGTGAGAGGCTGGCGTTGCTCAAGTACGACAGCTTGAAGAGATCCTCGGGCGCAATCGGCGCCGCTGAAGCGGCGAGCGGACAGAATGCTCCGATAAGGAGGGAACACATGAGGAACCGCATGCTCCTCATACCGTCCAAGGGTCCGCACGGTTTCACGTGCCCTTCTCGCCGCCGGCGTAGAAAATCAGCTTGAATATTGCCTGCGGCACGGTGATGAGCGTATTGGGATTGCCGTAGGCCGCGTAAATCTCCGCCCGGCGCAGGCGCAAGTGATACGCGATCGAGATGTTGGAACACCTGCCTGCACAGTTGCCGCCGCCGTTGGGCTGCGGTGGATCGCCGATCACCTGCCGCACGCCGATCGCAAACGACGAGTTCGAGCTGACCTGATAGGCGTACGCGATCTCTTCAAACCATTGGATGTTGGGAGCGGCTGCGTGGAAATACTGCGCCGTGTCGTCGAGCGTCAAGGTCAGCGCGCCCCGAGTTCCGATGCGAATCGTCGAATTGCGAAACCACGTGTCGAGATGGCCGCCGACTCCGTAGTTACCGGTATACCATTGAATCGACGTCGGCGTCGCAGAGGATCCGTGCGTCGGGAAGTTGTTGAGGTTGTTCTGCATGCCGCTGTGATACGTGAGGCTCACACCGGCGTTTTGTGAAATCGGCGTGAGGTCCGTGCCGAATCGCCAGTAATCCGATCCCGAATAGAGCTGGAGATCGATCGTCCCTTTGGTGAGGAAATCGAAAAGAACTTGATTGTCGCTCTGCGCTTGCCCGGGCGCGGTCGTTCCTTGGCCTTGGTAGCGGTCCATGAATCCGGAGACGCCAAACGACGACAGAAAATCCTTCGGTGCGAAGGTCCAAACGCGCGCGCCGTAGAGCCCGTAGCCGGCGATGCCGGGATGCGAATTAAAACCGTCGACGGGATTGAAGTAGCTGCCGACGTCGCGGAAAGAACCGAAGAGCGCGTACTGTTGGCTAATAAAGCCGCCGCCGGCGTCGAGCCAGTTTCCCTGACTGGGGTCGAGCACGTTGGTTCCGCGGTCGGTCGCGTAATTCGCGTACGCCGAGAGGTACTTTCCGTTGAACCAGCTCATGCCGGCCTCGTCCGAAACGTCGTGTATGCCCGGCAGATTGGCCATTACTTGCTGGAACGCCCCATTCCAGTGGTTGTCATCCGAGGTGTAGTTGAACGCCGCCGCCGAATCGTTGCGGCCGTCGCCGATGGCGTCGAATGCCGCCAGACCGAACGATCCTTCTTTGCCTTCGAATGCGTAGCCTTGAGCGGGCGTCGGAATCGCCGGCGTATAAAGCGTTGTCCGAAAACCGTTGCAGACGTCGCAGTTGAAATTGTTGTAGTAGGGCGCCGCCTGCGTGAAGAACGGGCGCACTTCCGAGTAGACGCGCTGGTAGACGGTCGGCGCAATCGACTGTTGGTCGATCTCGACGTTTGAATAGTCGGGATGGAGCGTACCGAAGATCGCGGCGGTCTGCGCGACCGGAATCGAAAAGTCGGCGCCGACGCGCGACGTGCTGCCGCCGGCCGGCGCGCTAGCGACCGACCCGAGCGCATACATCCCGACACGCGGCCGCGGCAACGGCGGCTTCACGAGCGTCGGGATGCTGAGCCGCCCCGCGCGGGAGGGATCGTCGGGATTCGTCTGCGATTCGTCGTACGACCAGACGTCCATTTCCCCCGACGAGCGGACGTAGCGGACGAGCTGTGCGCGCCAGGTTCCCGGATGCGCCCCATGTATGACGGAGATGGGTATCGCCATCGTGACGACGTAGCCGCCGGCGGTAACGGCGCCGTGCGACTCCCACGCGGGCGCAAAGGCGGTGTTCTCGCTCGACGCCTCATTGTGCGCGCCGTTGGGGTTCGACTCGAATTGATATTGAAAGCCCGCCGGCCCGGTCGGCCACAGATCCACCCAAACGGCGTCATCGGTCCATGCAATACCGCCATTGATGTTGCTGCCGCCGGCCACGGTGTCGTCGCTATGCTGCGCCGCCATCAGCGGTTCGCTCTGTTGAGCATCGAAGCGCACGTAGAGAAACTTTCCGTCGGTCGAAATGTGTACGGTAGTCTCGTCTCTGGCGACTCGCGCATGACTGACGTCCCACCGTAGCGCGGCCGATGCGCTTTGATTCCACGTGGCAAGCGGCGCACTGGGCTGCAGCGACGGCGTCGAGTGCGGAACGGTGAGCGCGGCGGCAACCATTAGAGAATCGCGCCGTCGAGATTCGAGTGAGTCTCGCGCCGCAGCGTCGCTGCGTCGACCGGTTCGCAGCTGCGCACTCCTCCGGAACTCCGGCAGAGCAAAACGCCGCGCAAATCGGTGCCGCCTACGTCGGCGCCGCGCATGTCGGCACATCCGATGCGCCCGTCCGAATTTCTCCAGCAAAGCCGTGCCCCTCGCAAATCGGTGCGCCGCAAATCCGCATGTGAAAAATCGACGCCCTCTAAGCTGTCGCCCGAGAAATCGAGGCCTTGAAGGTCGTCGCCGTGCATATCCGACCCCGTCATGTTCGTTCCGCGAAAACGCGCGCCACTCAGCTGAGCGCCCGTCATATCGACTCCGGTTAAATTTGCATCGCTGAAATCGGCGCCCCGCAGGTCGGCGCGTTCGAAGTCCACGCCGGTGAGGTTTGCGCTACGGAGATTTGCGTCGCGCAGATTCGAACGAGCGAAGTCTACGCCGACGAACGAGACACGCGAAAGATCGGCTCCGTGGAGGTCTCGGCCGGCGAAGCTGCAGCCCGTGCAGTTTGCCGGTATCCCGAGTGCCGCGGCGAGAATCAGTGCAACCATCGCTTTCTCCAGTCTGCGAGCGAAAAGGGACGTAGGGAACCAAGCCTCATGCTGCGAGGCGTTTTTCTGCCGAGGGAAATGGACCGATGCGCTCTAGCGAGCGCGTGCCGTCACGTTACGGCGGCGAATTATCCTCCGAGAAGTTGGAGCCGGTGATTTTCGTTTTGGAGAGATCCACGCGGCGCAGATCGACGCCGCTCAGGTCGCAGCCGGTCAGCCGCGCGCCCGTAAGATTCGCACCGCCGAGCACGGCCTTGTTGAAGTCGGAACCATCGATCTTCGCGTCGCTGAAATTGACGTTTGTGAGGTTCAGCTTCGTGAAGTCGCAGTTCGCGATCGTCGCGCCGCTAAAGTCCGCGCCGCTCAAGTTGGCGTTTCCGAAGTCGCAGCCGGACAAGTGCGCGTTGCGAAACGAGGCACCTTCCAGATTGGCCCTCGAGAAGTCCGTGCCGGCGAACGATCCTCCGCCGAAGTTGACGTGCGCGAGATTCGCTTTGGAGAAATCCGCGCCGCTGTAGTTGACGCCGTGGAGGTCCCGGCCGGACCAATTGACTCCGCTGAAGTCGCAGCTCGCGCACGAGCGAGCCTGCGCTACGACGCCCGATGCATAGCCGTGCATGCCGGCACTTATGCTCCGATTGATGCTCTCAGTTAAGGCTTTCGAGTCGACGCCGGGTACCGAGATCTTCATCCCGGGCACGTTGACGTTTGCCCCGGGTACGTCGACGTGCACCGCGGGAACGTTCACCGTCGTCGGTGGAACGTTGACGTGCACTGGCGGAACTTCCACCCGCGTCTTCGGAACGTTGACCGGCGTTTTCGGCAGCTCGACGTGCACGGCGGGGACCTCGACGATTTTCTTCTCTACTTCGACGACCGTCTTGGGCACCGTGACGACGCGCTTGGGAATATCGACGTGCGTCGGCGGAACGTTGACGTGGATCGGCGGGATCACGATAGTCGTGACGCACGGCGCCGCAATCGACGGCACAACCAGGGCGATGACCAGCGCGATCGCGCCCACGATGGCGATGGCGGCGGCGGCCGGCGCCGGCGCGAGATTCGTCGCGATGTTTCGTCCGGCTCCGAGCAGCCGCTCGATGCGCAGCGAAATATGTTTGCGTGTCGCGAAGACGCCCGGCGCCGGGATTGGATGGCGCGGCCACGGCGCAGACTCGGCCATCTTCGTCAGGCAGAGTGCATACGGCCGGACCGTTCCGACGAACGAGAGCACCCAATCGTCGCAGGCCACTTCGCGCTCGAGATCGAGCTGCTGGCCGATGAAGCGCGCCGCCGGATTCCAGCCCAGCAGCGCATTGATGATGCGTTGGAGCCCATTCGTCCAATCGTCGGCGCGGCGCAAGTGCGCGAGCTCGTGCAGACAGATTTGATCGACTTCGGGCTCGCTGAGTCGTTCGAGCAGCGCGCGCGGAATCAAAATCATCGCATCGAAGAGCCCGACGGCGACCGGCACGTCGGTCTCGTCGCTCACGCACAGCCGGACGTCTCGCGCGCCTTTATTCGCCCGCAGCCACTGCGGCATGGCGTCGCGATATTCGACTGGAAGCGGTAGCGCGTCGCGCTTGAGCTGTTCCAAGCGAAAGAGCCCGATTGCCAGCCGCGTCAAAGCGTACAGGGCAAGAACGAGCCACACGGCAAAGATTCCGATTGCGGCCGCGACGGGCAGCGTCACTCGCAAGCGCTCGGGCATCTTAGAGACGACTGCGGGCGACGCTGTCGGCGTCACGCTCTGTGTGCGCACCGGCGCATGCGGCGCGGGGGCGTGGTAGCTCGACGTCGCAACGGCGGCCGTCTGCGTTTTTACAGCCGGCTGCGCCGCCGTAAAAAAGGCCAGCGTCGTCGCGACCGGCACGATAATTGCCGCTGCCAAGGTGGCGCTCCATACGACGTAGCGGGTTGCGGCGTTGATCTTAGGCCAGGCCCGCAGTAGGAGCCAAACGCAGACGACGAGCAGCGCGTCTTGCCAAAGCGCGTTGACGACCGTCGCCGTAACCGCGCTGGCGAACGTAACGAAGCCTTGCTCTAAAACGGTCATGGTGTTTCCTCGTACTGGTCGATGAGGGCTCGAAGTCGCGTTAGCTCTTCATCCGACGGCCGTTCCGTCTCGATCAAGCGTAACGCAAGCGTGCCGGCGCTGTTGTCAAAGAATTTTGAAAGAACGTGACCGACGGCGTGCCCCGCCGCTTCTTCTCGCGGCATTAAGGGACGGTAGATGTACGCGCGTCCAGCCTCTTCGTGCGCGACGTAGCCTTTGCGTTCGAGGATGCGCATGGTCGTCAGCACGCTGTTGTAGGCAATCGGCGGAGGCGGAAGGGCGGCGGTCACATCACCAACCGTCGCCTCGCCCTTTTGCCAAAGCACTTCCATCAGACGAAGTTCGGCCTCTGTCAGCGTATTGGAGCGGCGTCGCGCCATCGTTAACGTCCGAGCTCCGGGCCCCAGCCGCGGAACACCCGGCAGGGTGAGAAGGCATCCGGCAATCGCACCCGCGGGCGGGCGGTTACGGGAACCTCAGAATTCAGGACATCGGGCGTGCGGGTCATGGTGGCCTCCTACGGTCTATTAAAGATTTAGTTGCATAATAAATCCTCCCGGCGCGCTTGTCAACTAATTATTTAGGATTAAATCCGCCAGGCTGCTGCGGCCTGGTGCGCCCCCTGTGCGGGAATGGCGAATCCGCCTGCCAATAAGGGAGGCTGGCTCATCGTCTTTTTTCGCAGGAGAAGCATTTGTTGGCAACGGCGCGCTTTGCGTTTGTCTTTCTCGCCGCCGGCTTTCTGGCGGCATGCGGTGGAGGTACTCCGATCACCAGCGGCAGTCCAACCCCGGCCCCGACGCTGCCGCCGGCCGTCACCAGTCAGTATCCGATCCCGACCGCGTCCAGCCAGCCGATGTCCATCGCGCTCGGTGTCGACGGCAACATTTGGATCACCGAGTTTGCCAGCAGCAAGATCGGTCAGTTGGCGCGCAACGGAAAGATTTCGGAGAACGTCACGCCGACGCGCAAGGCCGGACCGCTCGGCATCGCTTCCGGCCCGGGACCGAACTTGAACATGTGGTTTACAGAGGCGAATGTAGCGCAGATCGGCGAGATCACCGTCACGGGACCGCCGTACATCGAATACTCGCTGCCCGATTCATCGGCACGTCCCCTCGCCTTGGCGCTCGGCTCGGATGGCAATATGTGGTGCACCGATCCGGGAACCGACTCGATCTGGAAGATTCAGCAGATCAAACCGAAACCACACGTCAAGTTTACGCAGTACAAACTCACCAGCAATGCGCAGCCGATGACGATCACCAACGGTCCCGATGGCGCACTCTGGTTCACCGAGCCGGGCATCAACCGCATCGGCCGACTTCCGATCAGCGGTTATCCGTTGCGCGAATACAAAATACCGACGGTAAATTCCGGACCTGCAGGGATCGCACCCGGAAACGACAACGCGCTGTGGTTCCTCGAAGAAAAGGGCAAGAAGATTGGGCGAATGTCGGTGACCGGCGACGTGACCGCCGAATATCCGCTCAACGGTGCGATGACACCGAACCAGCTGGTTCAAGGCATCGACGGCAACTTTTACTTCACCGACACCGACCTCAATAAGATCGGGCAGTTCTTCTTCCGCGGCCACCATGTTGCGTTTTATGGTGTGCCGACGCCGGATTCGAAGCCGACGGCGCTCACGCTGGGATTAGACAGTCAAGTCTACTTCGTTGAAACCGCCGGCAACAAGATCGGCCAGTTCCGCTACTTCAACGTCTAATTGTCATCCTGAGGAGCGCCCCTGAGCTTGTCGAAGGGGCGCGCCTCGAAGGACAACTCCGCAATTCTTGTGACGGCCGCCGCCGCGCTTCCGATCAAGAAGTAGCGCGCGTCCACACGCACCAAATGCAACGCAGCTTGCTGCGACAGCATCGCCGACTCCAGCACGTCGACGCGCCGTCCATGGCGCGCGAAGATCTTCGTATCGCGCAGGCGTCGAGCGAGGAAATAGAGCGCGCCGAGGATCAGCGCGACGATTGCCAGGCGCACGGCGTAGGCACCCCAAAACGCGAGCGGCATCGCGGTTTAGACGTCGCGCTGCCGGGTGCCGTAAATGCTTTGCTTGAACGCGACCACTTTGCGCTCGATCTCCGCCATCGGCTCGCGAACGATTACGACGTTGCCCGTCGTCAGCGTTACGACCGTCTCCCCGTTCTCTTCGACCGATTCGATGAGGTCGCAGTTCAGCATGACCGGCCGGCCGTTGAGCCGCGTAAGCGTGATCACGATGCCGCACTTCCGGCTCGCTCGCGGGCCTGCCTTTCGCGACGTGCGCGGTCGTAGGCGCGTGCGTTGCTTTCGTCGAGTTCGAGCTCTTCGCGCCGCGCCTCTTCCGCTTCAAAGGCGCACCGGCGGCGTTCCTTGAGCCGCTCGAGCGTTCGACGCGCGCGCCGTGCCGCAACGACCGCATCGCGAGCCGACTCCCACGCCGCAAGCAGCTCGACTCGCCGAAGCGATTCTTCAGCGAACGCTGCATCGAGCCGCCGAAGGTACCCGTCGCGCACGCGCAGGTCGAGCGCGGCAGAGGCGTGCGCCGATTCGGCGAGGTCGTTCATGCAACGATCGCGCGCGTCGACGATTCGCTCGAGCTCCCGAGCGCTCTCGTCGATCGCGCGGCGGCGCGCCGCAAGCTCCTGCATCTTCTCGTCTTCCGCGCGTTGACGCGCGTCGAGCACGGGCTGCAGTGCAAACCGAAATTTTGCGGCCATACTGGAGTAACTCCCCGCAGCGGCGCTCAGTGAGCCATTTGACTCCGTTCGCGCCCGACCGACACCAGCTCGATCGGAACGCCGAGAACGTGGCGCACCCGGTCGACGTAGTCGCGCGCGGCTTTCGGCAGATCGGAAATCTTCCGGCAAGCATCAATTGGTTCGTTCCAACCGGGCAGCTCCTCGACGTCCGCCTCGAGACCCGGCGCGCCGGCGTCGCCGAAGTGCGCGGGCCGTCCGTTTAGCCGATAGCCCGTGACGATGCCGATACGGTCGAAACCGCTCAGGACGTCGAGCTTCGTGATGACGGCGCTCGTCAAACCGTTCAGCCTGACCGCATAGCGTGCCGCAACGGCGTCGAGCCATCCGCATCGCCGCGGGCGGCCGGTAACGGTGCCGAACTCACCGCCCTGGCGCCGAAGCTGCTCGCCGCGTTCGTCGTTCAGCTCCGAGGGAAACGGGCCGCCACCGACCCGAGTGCAGTAAGCTTTGAGCACGCCGATGACGCGGCCGATTGCGCCCGGTCCGATGCCGAGCCCAGTGCATGCGCCGCCCGCGATCGTGTGCGAGCTCGTGACGTAGGGATACGTGCCGTAGCCGACGTCGAGCAGCGAACCCTGC
>Ga0070731_10003145_pt1 | contig 15061 bp, 12 predicted proteins | sample Coa_R1_2_FD_66448 | JGI IMG/M metagenome (GOLD analysis project Ga0070731, IMG submission 66448) | Surface soil microbial communities from Centralia Pennsylvania, which are recovering from an underground coalmine fire - Coalmine... | ecosystem: Environmental > Terrestrial > Soil > Unclassified ... | reverse complement strand
GCATAGCGGTCGATCTGGGCGAGCTCGTCGTCCGAGAAGTCGAGCCGCTCGAGCGCCGCGACGTTCGCCTCGAGCTGTCCGACGCTGCTCGCGCCGACGAGCGTCGAGGTCATCCGCGGGTCGCGCAGCGTCCAGGCGAGCGCCATCTGCGCCAGGCTCTGCCCGCGGCGTGCTGCGATCTCGTTCAGACCGCGGATCCGTGCCAGCGTCTCGTCGCTGAGCAGGTCACGCGAGAGCGATCCGTCGTGGCTCGCGCGCGACCCCTCCGGCACGCCGTTCAGATACTTGTCGGTCAACATTCCCTGGGCAAGCGGCGAGAAGCCGATGCAGCCGACGCCGAGCTCCTGAAGCGTCTCGAGCAGGCCGTCCTCGATCCAGCGGTTCAGCATCGAGTACGACGGCTGGTGAATCAGCAGCCGCACGCCGAGGTGGCGGAGGATCTGCGCCGCCTCCCGCGTCCGGTCCGCCGAATACGAGGAGATGCCGACGTAGAGCGCCTTGCCGTCGTGCACCGCGCTTGCGAGCGCACCCATCGTCTCCTCGAGCGGCGTCTCCGGATCGAAGCGGTGCGAGTAGAAGATGTCGACGTATTCGAGCCCCATGCGCGCGAGGCTCTGGTCGAGGCTCGCCAGCAGATACTTGCGCGAGCCCCACTCGCCGTACGGCCCCGGCCACATGTCGTAGCCCGCCTTCGTCGAGATCACGAGCTCGTCGCGGTACGGGCCGAGGTCCTCCTTGAGCAGCACGCCGAAGGTCTCTTCGGCTGAGCCGTACGGCGGTCCGTAGTTGTTGGCGAGATCGAAGTGCGTGATGCCGAGGTCGAACGCCCGGCGCACGATCTCGCGGCTCGTCTCGAGCGGCCGGTCGTGGCCGAAGTTCTGCCACAGCCCGAGCGACACGGCCGGCAGCAGGAGGCCGCTCGCGCCGGAGCGGTTGTAGATCATCTCGTCGTACCGGTTCGCTGCTGCGATGTAGGTCACGGGAACCGCGCATTCTGCCGCTCGGCGAGCACCTCGGGACGGGCCGGTTTGTCCGATAGCGTCGCGGGCGTGCCATTGCAGCTCGTCACGCGGACAGGGCATCCGACGTTCCTCGACTTCCCGTGGGAGGTTCGACTCGAGGACTGGGCCTCGGAACGCCTGGTCAGTGTCGTGCGCGGGATCGGGCGGCACGTCGTGCGCTTCGTCGAGGTGGACGAGGTGCTGTACGCGTTCAAGGAGCTTCCCCAGCACCTCGCGGTGCGCGAATACGAGCTCTTGATCGCGCTCGCCGCCCAGGAGATGCCGGTCGTCGAGGCGGTCGGCGTCGTGCTCAACCGCCCGGACGAGCTCGACGCCGTGCTGATCACGAAGCACCTCGAGTACTCGCTGCCGTACCGCGCCCTCTTCGGCGGGCGCGGATTCGCGGACCTGCGCGAGCGGCTGCTCGATGCGCTTGCGCACCTCTTGGTGCGGCTGCACCTCGCCGGGTTCTTCTGGGGCGACTGCTCGCTCTCGAACGCGCTGTTTCGTCGCGACGCCGGCGCGCTCGCGGCGTACCTGGTCGACGCAGAGACGGGCGAGCTGCGCCCGACGCTGAGCGACGGCCAGCGCGAGCACGACCTCGAGATCGCGGAGGAGAACCTGGCGGGCGAGCTCTATGACGTCGAGGCGGAGCTCGGCGAGCTGCCGCCGGGCATCGATCCAGGCGTGACGGCCGCCGAGGTGCGCGATCGCTACGGCAAGCTCTGGACTGAGCTGACACGCGAGGAGGTCGTCGGCCCCGACGAGCGGTTCAAGATCGACGAGCATCTGCATCGCCTGAACGCGCTCGGGTACGACGTCGAGGAGGTCGAGCTCCTGCGCGCGCCGGACGGGTTCCGTCTGCGCCTGGATCCTCGAGTCGTCGAACCGGGTCACCATCGCCGGCGGCTGGCAGCGATGACGGGCCTCGACGTCCAGGAGAACCAGGCGCGGCGGTTGCTGCAGGACATCGCGGCGTATCGAGCGGTTGTCGGGGCGAGCGAGCAGGTCGCCGGCTATCGGTGGCTGAGCGAGGTGTTCGAGCCGACGATCGAGGCGGTGCCGAAGGAGCTGCGGGGCAAGCTGGAGCCCGCCGAGCTCTTTCACGAGATCCTCGAGCACCGGTGGTATCTCTCTGAGGCGAAGGGCAGCGACGTCGGCCTCGCGGAGGCTGCGCGTTCGTACGCAGACGAGGTGTTGAAGGAGGCGCCGGAGGAGCGGACGCTGCTCGCGGTGCCGGAGGAGATCGAAGGGCTCGCGTAGTAGACAGGCCTGTCCGGAAGGGACAGGATGCGGGTCGTGCGGCGGCGGCTTCTCGTGTCCCTGGCGGCTCTCGCGGCGGCGGCCGTCACGGCAGCGGGCGCGTCGGCCGGGCACGCGGCGACGGCGGCCGCGACCTGCAAGACGGGCTACTACCTGAACGTCAGCGGCCACTGCATCCACAGCCCGTCGACCAACCCGGCAGGCGCGACGGCGAAATGCCGCGACGGCACGTACAGCTACTCCGAGCACGCCTCCGGCACGTGCTCGCACCACGGCGGCGTCGGCCGCTGGCTTCACCACCCCTAGCGTCCGTCACCCCGGCGAACCTCGTAGAGTCCGCCCGTACGTTGCGGGTCGAGGGGAGACATGGCTGAGATCTTGATCGTCGACGACGAGTCGAGCATGCGCTTCTTGCTCCGCGCAGTGCTCGAGCTGGCCGGGCATGTCGTCGACGAGGCGCCCAACGGCCTCTCCGCGGTGGAGCGGGTCGAGGGCGGCCGCCTCCCCGATCTCGTCGTGACCGATTTCATGATGCCCGTGATGAACGGCGGCGAGCTGATCGACCGGCTGCGCCGGAACCCAGCCGCGAGGGGGATCCCGATCATCCTCGTCAGCGCAAGCCCAGGCTCGGAGCAGCGCACTGCGGCGGAAGCGTTCTTCCGCAAGCCGTTCGATCCTGCCGCCCTGACCGCCTGCGTGGCGTCGCTCCTCGGGGACGCCGGATGATCGAACGCCTCACAAGCGGGGACGCGGGCCTCGATCGGGTGCTCGGCGGCGGCCTGCCCGCGGGCGCCTTGATCATCGTCGCCGGTCCGCCCGGCAGCGGCAAGACGATCCTTGCGCAGCAGATCTGCTTCGCGAACGCCACTCCGGAGCACAAGGCGCTCTACTACACGACCTGGTCCGAGCCGCACGACAAGATCCTGCGGCATCTCGAGCCGTTCGCGTTCTTCGACGTAGACGGGCTCGGCGACCGGGTCGAGTTCATGCACCTGGCCGAGCTGCTCGACTCCGGCCGAGCGGACGGGTTCGCGGCGGCCGGCGAGGAGATCCTGCGCTCGAGCTTCGAGCTGCGGCCTTCCATCATCGTGATCGACAGCAGCAAGGCACTGCACGACGTGATCGATCCGGACAGCTTTCGCCGCGCGATCTACGACCTCGCGAGCAAGGTCGCGTACACGAACGCCGTGCTGATCCTCGTCGGCGAGTACTCCTCGGCGGAGACTCGTTCGCAGCCCGAGTTCGCGGTCGCCGACGGGATCGTCCAGCTCGAGAACGAGGCGCACGGACCGATCGACCGCCGCTGGCTGCGAGTCCTGAAGATGCGGGGCGCGGAGAGCGTCCCCGGCCAGCACAGCCTGCGCATCACCGGCGGCGGCGTCGAGGTCTTCCCGCGCCTCGAGACGACCCTGCCACGGCTCGTCCCGACACAGGAGAAACGGGCGACCTTCGGCGTCGAGAAGCTCGACGCGGCAACGGGCGGCGGGATCCCCCGAGGAGACTCGACGCTCCTGATCGGCCCTTCCGGGATCGGGAAGACGCTGCTCGCGCTGCGCTTCGTCGCGGCGGGGCTCGAGCAGGGAGAACGCTGCCTGCATATCTCGTTCCAGGAGACCGAGGAGCAGGTGCGGGAGAAGGTCGCAGCCGCGGGCTGGGACTGGACGAACCTCGGGCCGGAGCAGGTCGCGATCCATCACATCCCCCCGGTCGAGCTCGACCTGGACCAGGTCGGTGCTCTCATCCGCAGCGAGCTCGCTCGGGGCGACGTGAAGCGGGTCGTCGTCGACAGCCTCGCCGAGCTCGCATTCGCGGCCCGGCAGAATGAGCGGCTGCCGGCCTACGTCTGGGCGCTGGGAGGCTTCGTGCGCGCGGCCGGCGGGACGTCGATCTTCACCAACGAGATGGCCGCCCTCGGCCAAGGCGCGGATCTCGGCGGCCTCTCTTTCATCTTCAACAACGTCTTCTTCCTCAGGTACGTCGAGATCAGCTCAGAGCTTCGCCGCGGTCTCAACGTGCTGAAGATGCGCCAGAGCGATCACGAAAAAGGCCTGCTCGAGTTCACGATCGACGCCGAAGGGCTGGCCTTCGGCGACAGAATCGAGGGAGTGAGCGGCATGCTCGGCTGGAGCGCGCTGCGCGGCGACCGGAATCCCTAGTCGCTCCGGCGGCTACCCTGCCGGGCCGTGTCCAGCCCGCCTCTCGCCCGCCGCGACGACCTCCGCAACGTCGCCATCATCGCCCACGTCGATCACGGCAAGACGACGCTCGTCGACGCCATGCTCTGGCAGTCCGGGTCCTTTCGCGCGAACCAGGACGTCGCCGAGCGCGTGCTCGACTCGATGGACCTCGAGCGCGAGAAGGGGATCACGATCCTCGCCAAGAACACCGCCGTCCGGCTCGGCGGCACCAAGATCAACATCGTCGACACGCCCGGGCACGCCGACTTCGGCGGGGAGGTCGAGCGTGGGCTGACGATGGTCGACGGCGTGCTGTTGCTCGTCGACGCGTCCGAGGGCCCGCTGCCGCAGACCCGGTTCGTGCTCAGAAAAGCGCTCGAGGCGAAGCTGCCGGTCGTGCTCGTCGTCAACAAGGTCGACCGCCCCGACGCGCGGCCCGCCGAGGTCGTCGACGAGGTGTACGAGCTCTTCCTCGACCTCGAAGCGACCGAAGCGCAGATCGAGTTCCCGATCGTGTACGCAGTCGCGCGCGAAGGTCGCGCCGGCCTCGCGCCCGACGAGCTCGAGCCGACGCTGATGCCGCTCTTCGACACGCTGCTCGAGACGATCCCGCCGCCTTCCTACGACCCGGCCCATCCGCTGCAGGCGCTCGTGACGAACCTCGACGCGAGCCCGTACCTCGGCCGGCTCGCGCTGCTGCGCATTCGTCACGGAACCCTGCACAAGGGGCAGCAGATCGCGTGGTGCCGCGCGAACGGCTCGATCGAGAAGGCGCGCGTGACCGAGCTCTTCGTCACCGAGGCGCTCGACCGCGTGCCCGCCGACGAGGCCGGGCCCGGCGAGATCGTGGCGCTCGCCGGCCTGCCCGAGGTGACGATCGGCGAGACGATCGCCGACCCCGAGGATCCCCGGCCGTTGCCGGTCTCGACCGTCGACGAGCCCAGCCTCAGCGTCACGATCGGCATCAACACGTCGCCGCTTGCCGGCACCGAGGGCGACAGGCTGACCGCGAGCCAGGTGAAGCAGCGGCTCGACCAGGAGCTCGTGGGCAACGTCTCGTTGCGTGTCCTCCCCACCTTGCGGCCAGACACGTGGGAGGTGCAGGGCCGCGGTGAGCTGCAGCTCGCGGTGCTCGTCGAACTGATGCGGCGCGAGGGGTTCGAGCTCACCGTGGGCAAGCCGGAGGTGCTCGTACGCGAGCTCGACGGCAAGCGGCATGAGCCGGTCGAGCGCGTTGCGATCGACGTGCCCGAGGAGTACGTCGGCGTCGTCACGCAGCTCCTCGCGCTGCGGAAGGGCCGCGTGCAGCAGCTGGTCAACCACGGCACGGGCTGGGCGCGCATGGAGTACCTCGTACCGTCGCGTGGGTTGATCGGCTTCCGCACCGAGTTCCTGACCGAAACGCGCGGTACCGGGATCATGCACCACGTCTTCGAGCGCTGGGAGCCATGGCACGGCGAGTTCCGCACGCGCCCGACCGGCAGCCTCGTCGCCGACCGGCGCGGTCAGGCGACCGCGTTCGCGATCGAGAACCTGCAGGAGCGCGGCTCGCTCTTCATCGCGCCGACCGACGAGCTGTACGAGGGCATGGTCGTCGGCGAGAACGCGCGCAGCGAGGACCTCGACGTCAACGCCTCGAAGCCGAAGAAGCTGACGAACATGCGTGCGGCCTCGGCGGAGGAGCTCGTGCGGCTGATTCCGCCTCGCCCGCTTTCCCTCGAGCAGGCGCTCGAGTTCATCCGCCCGGACGAGTCCGTCGAGGTGACGCCGAAGTCGATCCGGCTGCGCAAGGTCGAGCTGTCGGCGTCGAAGCGCCAGAGCGCGAGCTCGCGCGCGAAGCGCGACGCCGCGGTCACTCCGGCCTGAGCTCGCTCTGCTCGGCTGGCAGCCGGCTCAACCGGACGCGCCGAGCTGCGGGATCCCGAGGACAAGCTGGACGTGGCGACCGTACGGGTCGACGGCCGCGAGCCGGAGCGCATAGCGCCCGGCCGCCTTGAGCTGCGTCGCGGGGACGAGCAGCCGGATCGGGAATGCACCCGGCCGTAGCTGCAACGTCTGGATCGTCTTCGTCGGCTGCCCCTGCAGCCACCAGCCGACCCGGTTTCCCTGCTGCGGCACGAGAGCCTGGCCGGTCGGCGTGAGCACGCCCACGTAGAGATGCGCCTGGGTGTCGAGCGTGATGCGTGCACGGATCAGCGCGGAACCGTCGTCGTGGCGCGCGACGGTGACGTCGTTCACCACGGTCAAGGAAGGCCGGCGCGAGGACACGAACCGCGGATCGCCCCACTTGCCCGGCGCGAAGAGCGCGATCCGTCCCGGGAGCCGCGTCAGGACGTGCAGCGCGCCGGCGGCGTCCCGGTACATGCCGGTGTTCTGCCCGTCCGGAAGCGAGGGGCCGACGAGCTGCGCGATCGGCTGCCACGCGCCCGAGACGGCGATGAAGCCGGGCACGGCGTCGGGCGCCGCGGTCGCGTACTGGATGTCGATCGGGAACGGCAGCGGCGCGGGCCCGGCGATGCCGAGCGAGAGCGGGCTGCCGGCGACCGCGAGGCGGCTCGTGCTCGACGCGAGCGTGATCGTCGAGCTCGCGGCGACCGTGCCGGGCTGCCACGTGGCGGTGGCAGCGCCGCCGACGGCCGTCAGGGCGCCGGCCTGGCCGGGCTGCGCGACGAGCGAACCGACCACCGCCGGTGGCAGAGGCACCGGCGTCACCGCTGCCGTGCCGACGGAGGTCGCTGACCGCGAGCCGCCACGCCCGGTCGCCGTCACGACGAGCGAGAGCACAGCCCCGAGGTCGCCCGGAGTGAGCGTGTACGTGTTCAGGCCCGCGCCGGTGATCGCCGTGCAGGCGGCGCCGGTCGAGTCGCAGCGCCGCCACTGGTAGCTGAAGGCCGTCGGCGCGCCCTTCCACGTTCCGACCTGCCCGGTCAAGACCTGGCCGACCTGGGCAATCCCCGAGATCGCGGGCGGCGTGATCGGGGTCGGCGCCGCGGACGGGGCCGGCGTCGCCGAGCTCGCAACCGCGAGCGTGGGCGGCGACGTCGCCGCCGACGTGCCGCTTGCCGACTGCGCGGTCACGGTTGCGACGAGCGCGTGGCCGACGTCGGCGGCGGCGGGCGTGTAGGTCTCGGCGGTCGCGCCGGGGATCGGGAGGCAGCCGGCGCCGGCCGCGGAACAGGCCTGCCACTGGTAGCTGAACGTGATCGGCTTGCCGCCGCTCCAGTCACCCGGGACTGCCGCGAGCAGCTTGCCGGCCTGCGGCGTCCCTTCGACCGCCGGTCGCTCGGTCGACGCCGGCAGGGCCGACGGGTAGGGCTGGATCGTCTCGGCATCGAGGCTCGTCCCGTTGAAGCGGTCGCCGTCGACGCAGTGGGCGATCCCGGTCACGTGCTGGCAGTCGCTCCACTGCCAGAACGTCCAGCCGACGCCTCCCCAGCCGCCGCCCGGCAGGATCGGCAGGGCCGCGGACGTCCAGTGCGCGATCCAGAGCGCGTCGCCGTCGAGGGCGAAGATCGGCGTGTCGCCGAGGTACTTCTTCCAGAAGTTGGGCGAGGCGTAGACGATCGGCCTCACGCCGAGCCGAGCGTCGACCTCGTCGAGCCACGCCTGTGTCCAGGCGGTCAGGTTCGTCGGCGAGAGTCCGCCGGTCGCTTCGAGGTCGAGCGCGGGCAGCAGGTCGCCGACAGCGGGCTGCGCGAACGCGAGGAACGCGTCCGCCTGCGCGATCGCGCTCGCCGCGATGGCCGCGTCAGTCGTCCCCGAGGGACGCGCGAAGTGGTACGCGCCGATGCGAACCCCGACGCCGGCGGCCGCCTGCCTGTTCAGCGGGTAGGTCAGGTCGGTGAGGCTCGTGCCCTCGGTCGCTTTCACGAAGGCGAAGTCGACCCCTGCCCCCGCGACGCCGACCCAGTCGATGCGCCCCTGGTAGTGCGAGACGTCGATGCCGGTCGGCGCGCTCTGCGCAGACGCGCCGGCGGCGAGCGTCGCGACAAACGCAGCGGCGAGCAGGAAGGCGATCCCGCCCCTCCAGTCCTTGCCCCGCGTGACACCGACCCCCCGCACGCGGCTCCAGGGTATCGACGGCGCCGGAGCGCAACCGGCTAGACCGTCCGCAGAGCTTCCGTCGGCGAGAGCCGCGCGGCCCGGATCGCCGGGGCGAGGCCGGCGATTGCGCCGATCGCAAACGCAGCTCCCAGGCCGCCTGCCCACGCGAGGACCGGCACGACGATCGCCCAGTGCTTGGTGCTCGCGTAGATGGCGGTCGAAAGCGCGCCGAGGCCGATGCAGGCGGCGCCGCCGAGGAGCGCGAGCAGGATCGCCTCGGCGAGGAACTGGATGCGGATGTGGCTCTTGGTCGCCCCGAGCGCGCGACGCAAGCCGATCTCGGAACGTCGCTCGAGCACGGAGATGACCATGATGTTCGCGACGCCGACGGCGCCGACGAGCAGCGAGACCGCACCGAGGCCGAGGAAGAGCCCGTTCAGCGCGCCCTTCGCGTCCGCGCGCGCGACCAGGGCGGCCGACGGCTGGCTGACGTCGACCTCGTTCGGCGCCTCCGGGTTCGGTTCGTCCCGAGCCGGTCGATCTCGGCCAGCAGACCGGCCTGCGACGACGCGCAGAGGCCGAGCACCGCGACGATCGCGGCAACGCCGATCGCGATCCCTAGCGCGGACAGACCTGCGCGCAGGCGGCGCGTGCGCACGCCGATGCTCGCCACACGCGCGAGGTCGCCGGGACGGAGCGGATGTGCAATCGGCGTAGCGCTCATGACGGGAGGTTGCTGAGCGCGAACGCCGCTGCGTCGCCGCCGCCGACAGTCGCGACGACGGCGTAGCCGCCTTGCCGCGCCCCGGCCGTGAAGCGCGGTGCGACTGCGACGCCCTTCGCGTCGGTTCGCGCAGTGACTGAGCGCCGTCGCCGCGCGAACGTGCCGGTCGCCCCGTGCGCGGGGGCGATGAAGCGGACGCGCACGCCCGCGACGGGGTTCCCGTCACCGTCGCTGACGGTGACCGCGAGCCGGACCGGGAACGCCGTTCCGACCGGCGCCGATTCCGTCGCCGCAGCGCCGACGGCGATCCTTTCGGGCCGCGCGGCGAGGTTGTGCAGCGAGAAGACCGCGTTCCCGGACGTTCCCATCGCCGTCGCGGTCGCGGTGAACGACCCTGCGACCGTGCCGGCGGTAAAGCGCGGCGACGTCGCGACTCCTCGTGCGTTCGTCACCGCCGTGGCCTCCGCGGTCCCGCCAGCAAACGTCGCGCTCGCGCCCGCGCTTCCCGCCGATGCGCCTCCGGATCCCGCGCCGAGCGAGAACGTGACCGTCGTGCCCGGAAGCGGCTGCCCGCGGCCGTCGAGGACTTTCACGCGAAGAGGCGTCTCGTAGTGGGCCCCGACCGCGGCCGACCAATGCGACGCACCGACGACGGCGATTGTCGGCTCGCCGGCCGAGAGGTTCCGGAGCGCGAACGTCGCCGGCTGCGTCACGCCCACGGTCGCCGCGGCGGCTGTGAACGTGCCTGCGGTCCCGTTCGCGGCGAAGCCCGGCGACGTGGCGGTGCCTGTGTCGTCTGTCACCGCGGTCGCCTGCGCACCGCCGCCGTCGAAGCTTGCGCCGGCGCTCGCCGCCGCGCCGCCCGAGCCACCCGAGCCGCCGAGCGAGAACGTCACCGTCGCGCCCGCGACCGGTACGCCGTTCGCGTCCGCCACTTGCACGCGCAGCGGACGGTACGAGCCGCCGGCCGGTGACCAGAACGGTGCCGGCAGTCGGCCGGTCGAGCGTCCCCATCAGGTGCAGGAGTGTCGACTTCCCGGAGCCGGACGGCCCGACGATCGCGACGAACTCGCCCTCCGCAACGGTGAAGGAGACGCTGTCGACCGCGGTCACGGGCGGCTCCGCCGGATAGCTCTTCGTCACCGCGTCGAGCTCGAGGACCGCGTCATTCGGCCGGCACCACCACGCGCTCGCCTGCCTGTAGGCCCTGGCCCGTGACCTGGACGGCCCCGTCTGCGTCGTCGAAGAGGCCGAGCTGGATGCCGACGAGATGGCGGGCGCCGCCGGCGCCGACGACCTCGAGCGCGTACCCGCCCGACGCGAGCGCGAGCAGCGCGTTCACCGGCACGACGAGCGAGTCTTTCACGCTCGCGGTCGTGATCGCGACGTTGACGGGCGCCTGGTCGAGCCGCCCGGTGGCCCCGGGATCGGTCGGCGTCACGTCGACCTCGACCGTCGGCGTGTTCGAGCCGCCGCCGCCACCCTGGTCGGCCAAGGACGGCGCCGTTGCAACCGTGCCGACGTAGGACACACGACCGGGCGTCGTCGAGTTGTCCGGGAGCGTGATCACGACCGGATCTCCCAGCTTGAGGTCGGCCTGCTGCGCCGCGTCGAGCTCGATCGTGACCTGCCGCCGCAGCGAGGTGAAGCCGAGCACCGCCCCTGGCTGCACGGCCGCGCCGAGCGTCGGCGTCACGCTCGTCACGCGCACGGCGCCCGGCTCGAAGACGACCGACCCGAGCAGTAGCCGACCGGTCGCCGCGAGACCGTGCGCGGTCTGGAAACGCTCGATCCCCGCGGCGGTCGCGTCGGTGAACGCGTCGCCCGAAAGACCGGGGCCGTAGCCGAGCGCCCGCAAGTTCCCGTTCAGCTCGGCGACGTCGCGACCCGGCGACATGCCGGCGGCGAACACGCGCCACGGCGCCGTCGAGCCGTACAGGAGCAGAACCGGCACGCCGCTCACCGCATACAGCGTCCGGCCGCGCGTGACGACCTGTCCGATCGCGGGCAGTGCCGTGTACGTCGAGGTCTGGCCGCCGACGGTCGCGGCCGCCTGGGACTCCGTGAGGCCGGTCTCGGCGCTGCTCACGCCGGTCGCAGCCAAGCCGGCCGCCCGCCGGTCCGAGGCGACCTTGTCGGCCGCCTGCGTTAGGTTCTGCTCGTCTGCCGACATCGCCTGCGCGTCGTTCGCGCACGGGCTCGCGGCCGAGCCCGCCGAGCCCGAGCCTCCGGTCACGGAGCTCTCCCCCGCGTTGTCGCCGGCACAGTCGACGGCGAGCTTCCTGCGGTCGGCGACCAGGCCCGCCTGCGCCTGTCCGAGCGCACGCTCGTCGCTCGCAAGCGTCGCCTGCGCCGTCCGCAGCTGAGCGTTCGCGTCAGCGAGCGACTGCTGCGCCTGCATGAGGGCAGACGGCGCTGTCCCGCTCGGCGCGGCGATCGTCCCCGGATCGGCGTAGCCGAGCGTCGCGCTTACCTGCGTCTGCGACGAGATCGAGCGCCGCTCCACTGTCGCGAGCGAGGTGACGCTCGTGTTGTCGACGACACCGCCGCCCGGCTTGGGCGAGCCGCCGAAGGGATTCGCGACGACGAGCCCGACGGCGAGCGCGGCGAGCAGCACCGCGAGTGCGGCGAGGAGCCGTCGCCGCGACCACCATCGCCTCTCGAGCTCGGGCGCCGTCTCGATCGGCGGCGAGGTGGTCGTGGTCATCGGTTAAGAGGTAGCCCGCACGCGGTTACAGGCACATGACGGGTTCTGTTAGCTCCGTGCAACCGGCTGCCTGTCCTCACCCGAGCACCAGGCGCGGCCCGACCTTCGGCTCGAGCGAGGCGCACGTCTTGAACGCGCTCGAGACGAGGGGCGAGCTCGGGCCGATCGCCCTGAGGCTGCCGAGCGGAAACCGCCCGTCGCCGCTCGGGTCGGGGAAGTTCGGCACGCCGTGGGCGCGCATGCACTCGGCGAACCGCAACATCGCCTTCGATGCTGCCGCCTGCTGCGCCGGCGTCAGCTGCGGCGGGCCACCGCCGGGCAGGAACTTGCGGCAGGCCTGGACGGCAGCCTGGAACTGCGGCGAGCCCGGGTCGGCGTTCCCGGTCACGGTCACGCCCGCGATCGTGATCTGGCTGCCGGTCGATCCGCCGGCCCCGGAGCCGACCGCGGCCGCGATCCCGTGCGCGGTCAGGCACGTTGCGAGCCTCGCGGAGCTGGGGCGTACGGACGTCGTCTGCTGCTGGCCGGCTGGCGTCGTCGTGCCGAGGCTCGCGACCGACGGCGCCTTGGCGCCGCCGCAGCCGGCCGCGACGAAGACGAGGGCCGCAAGAGCTGCGATGACCGCTGAACCCCGGAGCACCTCACCCTACGAAAGCACCGCGCTCTAAAACGGCTCTAACGAGGCTCTAAGGAGTCGGTGAAAGCCGCAGGCGGAGGATCGCCCCGCCGTCGGGCGCGCGGTCGACGGTGACGCTGCCGCCGTGCGCGTCGGCGATCTGCTTCACGATCGCGAGCCCGAGGCCGGCTCCGGGCGTGCCGCGCGCCTTCGCCGAGCGGTAGAAGCGGTTGAAGACGAGCGGCACGCCCTCCGCGTCGATGCCGGGACCGTGGTCGCGCACCTCGACGAGCCCGTCGTGCACCGCGACGTCGACCGTCTCGGTTGCCGGGCTCCACTTGCGCGCGTTGTCGAGCAGGTTCGTGACGGCTCGCTCGACCCGCTCGGGCACGCCGGTGACGACGGTCGGCTCGAGCCGAGCCCGGTAGGAGAGCTCGGGCGCGCGCCGCTGCGCGCGCTCGATCGCGGACCGCACGACCTCGTCGAGCCGGAACGCACGCGCTGCGGCGTCGCGTTCCTCACCGCGGGCGAGCTCGACCAGCTCGCCGACGAGGGTCGTCATCGACTCGAGCTCCTCCTGTGCGTCCGCGAGCAGCTCGGCGCGCTCGCTCGCGGCGAGCAGGCCGGGTGAGGCGAGCAGCTCGACGTTCGCGCGCAGCGTCGCGAGCGGCGTTCGCAGCTCGTGCGACGCGTCGGCGACGAGCTGCCGCTGCGCGCTCATCGACGCCTCGAGCGATGCGAGCAGCTCGTCGAGCCGCGCGGAAAGCCGGCTGATCTCGTCGCGTCCACTCTGCCCGATCCGCTCGCCGAGGTCTCCGGTGGCGACGATGCGCTCCGTCGTGTCGGTCAGCCGCCGCAGCGGCGCCACCGCCCGTCTGGAGACGAGCGCGCCGAGGGCTGCGGCGGCTCCGATTCCGCCCAACGAGATGAACACGAGCAGCCACTTCAGATGCGAGAGGTTGCGGTCGACGTCGACGAGCGAGCGCGAGATCGTGACAGTGTCTTGCGCACCGGCGAGTGTCAGCACACGCGTCGGCACGCCTTTGCTCGTCCGCGTGCTGAAGCGCGGCGGCGCCTTGGCCGCCGCCGCATTCAAATTGTGCGGCGTCACCTTCACCTGGACGGCGGTCGACAACCGCGGGAGGACGACGTTGAATCCACCGGGTGGCACGCGGCGCAACAGGTTCGGAGGAGTCGGGTTTCCACGCGAGTACAACCTCTTCACAGCGAGCGGACCGCGCAGGAAGAGGAGATTCAACGGCGGCAGGTTGAACGTCGAGCTCAGGTCGCTGTCGACCTCGCGAATCAGCTCGTGCCGGTCGGTGTAGTAGACGACGAAGGAGGTCGCCACGATCGCAACCGCGACCGCGAGCGACGCGAGCACGGTGAGTCGGAGCCGGAAGCTCATCGCTCGCGCAGTGTGAAGCCGACGCTGCGGACCGTGTGGATCAGGCGTCGCTCGCCGCCAGCCTCGAGCTTGCGGCGGAGGTGCCCGACGAACACGTCGAGCGAGTTCGATGACAGCGACGCGTCGTAGCCCCAGACGCGCTCGTAGATCGTCCCGCGCGCGAGCACCTGGCGTGGATGGCGGAGGAGGAACTCCAGCAGCTCGAACTCGGTCGGCGAGAGCTCGATCGCGCGGTCGCCGCGACGGGCGTCCCGGGTCAGGAGGTCGAGCTCGAGGTCGGCGAACGCGAGCATCTCCGAGCCGGCGCCGGCGCGCCGCAGCAGCGCGCGAACCCGCGCGACGAGCTCCTCGTTCGCGAACGGCTTGACGAGGTAGTCGTCCGCGCCGGCTTCGAGGCCCGCGACGCGGTCGCGCACAGCGTCCCGGGCCGTGAGCATCAGCACCGGCACGGCATCGCCCTCGGCGCGCAGGCGCTCGCAGACGTCGAGCCCGTCGATTCCCGGCATCATCACGTCGAGGACAACCGCCTCGAAGCTCCGGGCGCGCACGCAGGCGAGTGCCTCGGGCCCATCCTCCGCGACCTCGACCTCGAAGCCGTGCGAGACGAGCACTCGCCGGAGCGCCCTGCCAAGCGCGACGTCGTCGTCGACGACCAGAATCGTCACGAGCGAAGTGTGCGCGAGCTCTCTGAAGCGAGGCTAAAGGTTAGCCGGCAGCCGCAGCCGGCTTCGCGCCCGCCGCGAAACCCTTGCCTCCGCCCGGCAGGTATTGATGGCACGAGCTCTGCGCGCGCTGGAAGACCGGCGAGTTCGGGTCGACCCCCGCGCCCGGCGAGATCCGGATCGCGACGCGCGCGCCGTCGCCCGACGTTGTTCGTGCTGGTCGTCGTCTGCGAGCCGGCGAGGCTGGCGATGCCGGGGCTCGCGCCGTTGCCGCCGCAGTCTGCGGCCGCGAAGGCGGCAAGCGCAACCGATGCGAGACCCAGGAAGCGGAACGTGTGCTGCACGCGACTAGGGATGGCTCGTGCGTGGTTGCGAGCGGGTGGTGGAGGTTGTTACTCCGCTGTAACCCGGACGTGGCAGGCTTGAGGGCCCGGCCGGGGCCCAAGCGATGCGTGTGCT
>Ga0070731_10003144_pt1 | contig 15067 bp, 11 predicted proteins | sample Coa_R1_2_FD_66448 | JGI IMG/M metagenome (GOLD analysis project Ga0070731, IMG submission 66448) | Surface soil microbial communities from Centralia Pennsylvania, which are recovering from an underground coalmine fire - Coalmine... | ecosystem: Environmental > Terrestrial > Soil > Unclassified ... | reverse complement strand
TCGAAGCGCTCCTCACTGATGACAACCACGACAACAAGAGCAAGGAGGCCCGCGAGCTCACCGCAGCATGAACACCCGGCGAGCTACACCACGTCTCGGGACTTGACTGCCCTTGACCTCGGCGATCGCTGCAAGTCGGTTTACCGGTGAGAATCGCTTGATCACGCTCCGGCTTGACACTTCACCTCCCACAGTTCGCCATGAACCCCACCGCACTCGACGACAGGGCCAGGTCCGTAACGTACTTAGCCATCTTTGTTGCCAGCACGCGCCGCGATAACGGTGCACCGGGACTTCAGGCCATTGCGTCGACTGTTTCGCGCAGGACAGGTGCGTTAGCCGGGTCATGTTCGAGGCAACGATCTGGGCATCGAGGTGTTTGCGAGAAATTTCAGACCAAATAGCCCGATGTTCGCCCCGAGGTCAGCAACGCACAGAGGACGGTCGCCCTGGACGACGGACCACGGCTCTGCGATCGCCAGAAGAAAGGTAGCCAACGCATCGGATCACCGCTCTCTGTTTCATCGCCTCTACGAATCTCTTCTCGTCTCCGAGCGATGGAAAACAGATTCAACCGGACAGTTGGCGGGAATCAGCCCGGAGCGGGCCGTGGCGGGTCGCACGGTCTGTGACGGGTTGGTGCGGCTTGGCGACCCTACCCATTAGTTCTGGGTTGTCGCGAACGGCGTCTCGTGCCTTGACCTACGTGGTTGCCGCCACAACTATGTAATTCGGCTGCAAGCGCGAGGGGGTGGGTTCCGGAGGAACGCTGGGCGTTGCCAGCGACGAGGGGCGCGCTGCAAGCGTTCTGGCCGCCGGCGCACGAAAAACGCTGAAGGCAGGCACGCTGCCTGGTCGTCTAGGGCTCGCGTCCCTCGTTTGCTTGCGGTTGTGATGATTTCTGACAGCGGTCAATCGAAAGCAGCTCAACGAGCGTCCCCGAGAAAGCTCCTGATGATCGGGGCATCTGACTCGCCCGTTTGCGGTGTCCGAGATTACGCGCAGACGCTCCGGATGGCGCTGGAAGCTCGCGGAGTCCGAGTCTCGACCCACTGGCTCGAGATGGGCGGCGGGGATAGGCCTATGCCGATCCGGAGTTGGCTCGCCTCGTTCGACAAGCTCGTACGGGAGGAGCAGCCACACTGGATCCTCTGGCACTACAGCGTGTTTACGTACGGCCACCGTGGCGTCCCGCTACTCGCACCGCTCGTGGCTAGCCGTCTTCGCCGGGTGAAAACGCCGCTTGTTGGCTTCTTACACGAGTACGCATATCCTTATGGTCATCGAGGCATGCGAGGGATGGCTCAGGCCACGACCCAAAGAGTTGCCCTTGCGTACGTCTATAGAGCCGTCGTTGCCGCAGTGGTCACGACCGAGTGCCGTGAGGTGTGGTTGGGAGAGCGGCGGTGGCTTCCTTGGAGGCCAACGCTCTTTCTACCTGTCTGTGCGAGCGTTGTGTTCGATGACGTGCACCGTGTCCCCGAAAACGAGAACGGCATGGTCGTCGGCATCATCGGGTTTGGTTCTGACACCTACGTCATCGACCCGATCGTCGAGGCGGTGGCGAAGCTGCGCGGCCGTCATCCGTGTGTCCGGCTTGTGCTCGTCGGCGCGCCCGGCCCCGAGCACGCCCTCGCGCAGGCGTGGCGCGAGAGTGCTGTCCGGTACGGGCTCCGTGATGCCCTGGCCTTCACCGGGCTCTTGAGCGCCGACGAGTACGTCCGAGCCGTCACGGGGGTTGACATCGTCGTGTTCCCGGACCCCGAAGGCCCCGCATCCCGAAAGACGACGCTCGCCGTCGGTCTGGCGGCCGGGAAACCGACGGTTGCGCTGGACGGCCCCGGCACCTGGCGGCGAGCAGTCGACGAGGGCGCCGTGGCAGTTGTTCCGGCCGATGCGACCCGGATCGAGCAAGAACTCGTCGAACTCAGCGAGAACAAGAGTGAGTGGTCAGAGGCCGCGGCGCGAGCGAGCGCCTTTTACCAACGCTGGCAAGCTCCGCACGTCCTAGCATCCAGACTGCTCGACTTCCTTGAGTCGATCCCGCCGCGACGGACGGCGATTCGAGCTCTATGACGGGCGCGGCGGAAAAGCGACTTCTGGTCGTCAGCCATCCATGCGTTGTCCCAGAGAATCAAAGCGTCTACCTCGAGCTGCGCAAGATCGGCTGGGACGTGAGCGTCGTCGTGCCGCGTTCCTGGCCGAGCGAGTACGCCACGGCATCGTCCTCGCCGGCGTCGCTTCCCGGCTTCGAGGATGCCCTTGTTCCTCTTGCCGTGGCATTAGCCGGGCGCGAGCAACGGTACTTCCATCTGGCGAACCCCGTGCCACTGATCAAGGCCTATAGGCCCGACGTGATCTTCATCGAGCAGGAGCCGTTCTCGGTGTCCGGGTTCCAGTGGGGCATGGCAGCCGTTCGCGCGGGAGTTCCGTTCGGCCTGCAATCTGCGGAGACCCTGGACCGCCAGTTCCCTCGGCCCGCGCGGATGATCCGCTCGTGGACCCTGCCGCGCGCGCGCTTCATCGCTGCTCGGTCACCAACTGCAGCCGGGCTCGTCGAACGGTGGGGTGCCAAGGGACGCGTGGCATTCGTTCCGCACGCTGTCCCCGGCTGGGGAGATGTGCAACCGAAGGCCAACGGCGTGTTCACCGTCGGTTTCGCCGGTCGGCTAACAAGTGAGAAAGGGGTGCTCGACCTGATCGAAGCTGTGCGACTAATCGGCGGACACACCCGTCTCCTCCTCGTCGGCGCCGGCCCGTTACACGACCACATCGATCGCATGCGGAGCGACGGAATGCAGCTCGAAATCCGGAGCGGCGTCCTACACCACCAGATGGCGGAGGCTTATTCGCAGATGGACGTCCTGGTCCTTCCATCCAGGACAACTCGCCGCTGGGCGGAGCAGTTCGGGCGGGTTCTAGCGGAGGCGCTCTGGTGCCGCGTGCCGGTCGTCGGCTCCGACTCGGGCGAGATTCCATGGCTGATCTCGACAACCAGGGGCGGCGTTGTCTATCCGGAGGGTGACTCCCGAGCCCTCGCCGATACGCTCGTCGACCTCCGCGAAAGTCCGGACAAGCGCCGCCAACTGGGCAAGACCGGACGGGAGGCGGTCGGGCGACTCTTCAGTACCGAGGCTGCAGCGCGGACCCTTGACGAGGCCTTGAACGCGGCGTGACGGACTCCGAGTTTCCTTCCTCCGAGATCAAGCGCCCGCGCGTCGCTCTCGTCGCTCATGGAATTCACGACCACGGCGGAATGGAGAAGGCATACGCCGAGCTCATCCGCCACGCTCATGCGCGATACGACTTCACCGTGATCGCTGCCGACCTGGCCCCCGAGCTGCGCCCACTCGCTCGTTGGGTACGTGTGCGCGTACCTTCACGACCGATTCCGCTGAAGTCGACCGTGTTTCTCGTGCTGGCGGGACTTCGCCTTCGCTCGCTTCGCGCCGACCTCGTGCACGTGTGCGGCGCGATCGTTCCGAACCACGTCGATCTCGCGTCGATCCACCATTGCCACGCCGGCTTCCGAGCCTCGACCGGCGCGCTTGCGCCGAGAGGCGCGCCGTGGCTCCGCCGGGTGAATACATCGATCGAGCGGTTGCTCGCGCTCGCTGCCGAGCGCTGGTGCTACCGCCCGTCGCGTACGCGATGCCTGGCCGCCGTGTCCGCCGGCGTGGCCGGTGAGCTCGAACGGTTCTATCCCGGAATCCCCGTGGTCTTCACTCCGAACGGCACCGACCTCGAGCGTTTTTCGCCGAGTTCCGCAGAACGTCAAGAGTTCAGGACCGAGGTTGGTGTCAGCGACAAGAGGTTCGTTGCTCTCTTCGTGGGCGGCAACTGGGATCTCAAAGGGCTCGAAAAAGCCATTCAGAGTGTCGCCGCCGCGGTCTCTCGAGGGGTCGAATGCGAACTTTGGGTCGTGGGGCGCGGGGATACACGCCGGTTTCAGGAGCTTGCCCAGAACGTCGGCGTCGTGGATCACGTTCGATTCTTCGGCCCGAGACGTGACCCCGAACGCTTCTTCCGAGCGGCGGACGCACTCGTCCTTCCAAGTGGGTATGAGACGTTTTCACTGGTGGCGTACGAGGCAGCCGCGAGCGGCCTCCCTGTGATCGCGACCGCCGTCAACGGGATCGCAGAGGTCGTTGGCGACGACGAGGCGGGCTTCATCGTCGACCGAGACGCTGAAGCGGTCGCCTCGGCCCTGCAACGACTAGCCGTCGACAAGAGCCTGCGCGCGCGCGTAGGAAGCGCAGCGCGACGGCGGGCGATGCGGTATAGCTGGGAGGCTTCGGTGGAGAGCGTGATGCAGGCCTACGATCGGCTACTGCGCGAACGAACGTTGGAGGTAGCCCGTTGACCCTGGCAGTCTCTTCAAAGACGCTCCTTATTCTGCGACGCCCGCGGTTCGGCCTCGCCGCTTTGGTCCTCAGCGTTGCACTTGTCTCCGTTGTCGTAGGAGACCTCAGCCAGACCGGTAGCGGTCGGCGAATCGCGATCACGTTCTGTGTTTTGGCCGCCTTGCTCGGCCTCTCCTGGCGGTCGCCGCGGGCGGGGTTCCTCACGCTGGTCCTTTGGGGCACGGCGCTCGGGATGATCCGCCGAATCGTCGACGCATTCACGCCACCGACGGCAACGGATCCGCTACTGCTGGTGCTGCCGATCGTTCTCGTGGTCCTTGTTGGCGCCGCCGCTAGGCGAGGCACGTTCAGGAATCTGCAGTCGCTGGCAAAGAGCGTGCTCGTGTTGGACTGCCTGATCCTCTTGGGAGCCCTCAACCCCCTTCAGGGAGGCCTGAGGGTCGGATTGGCCGGTCTCCTGTTCGTGCTCATCCCGACACTCGGGTTCTGGTTCGGCCGGATCTTTTGCGACGATCGGCTGCTGCGCTCCGTCCTCCTGCTGATCGCGCTGCTCGGTGTTGCCGTCGCCTTCTACGGGCTCGCGCAGAGTCTTGTCGGGTTTCCGTCGTGGGATAAGCAGTGGGTCACCGCCTCCAACCTTGTCTCGTTGAATGTCAACGGCTCAATCCGCCCGTTCAGTTCGTTGTCGTCGCCGGCGGAGTACGGCACTTTCCTGATCATCGCGGTCCTTGCGTGGGTGCTCTTCGCCGGCCGGCGGGTCGCGGTCGCTCCACTCTCTCTGGGCGCCCTCTGCCTGCTCATTCCCGCACTCGTCTACCAGTCGTCCCGCGGTGCCGTCGTTGCGCTGGTTCTCGCCCTGGGGGTTATCGCCGGAGCCTGGCGGCGGCTTCCTCTGGTGGCGACGGGACTCTTCGCCGTAGGTTTGATGCTGGCTCTTGTCTTCGCAGTACGGAGTTACGCCCCGGCAACGCCCGGGAGCGGGCAAGGGAGCGGTCTCATCTACCACGAGGCGGCGGGCCTGGGGAATCCGCTCAACGCACAGTCATCGACCGCAGTCGGCCACCTCCGTTTGATGGTGAATGGCATCAAGCACGCTTTCACCAATCCTGTCGGGGAGGGGATCGGGACCATCAACATCGCGGGCGACAAATTCGGCGGCGTCGTTCAAGGAACCGAGGCGGATCCTTCGAACGTCGCCGTTGCGCTCGGACTTCCCGGGCTCGTGGCCTATCTTGCGATAGTTGGTTTGGGCTTCAGCAAGGCGTACCGGCTTGCGACCCGCGCACGTAGCACAGCCGCTTTGGCTGCGCTCGGGTTGATGACCGTGACGATTCTCCAGTGGCTCAACGGCGGCGAGTACGCGGTCGCTTTTCTGCCGTGGCTCGCTCTCGGATGGGTGGATCGCCGAGGTACCGCGCAGGCCGAGGCGCTCGACATTGGGCGCGAAGCGGCGCACGCCTGACGTGTGCGGTATCTGCGGGACGACTCAGGCCGCCGATGGTCGCGTGCTGAAGGCGATGAACGCGGCCATGCTCCACCGCGGACCTGACGACGAAGGGCTCTTTCTCGAGCCGGGCGGCGGAATAGGCCTCGGCGCACGCCGCCTGAGCGTCATCGACGTCGGGGGGGGGCATCAGCCGCTCGCGAACGAGAGCGAGACCCTCTGGGCTGTACTCAACGGGGAGATCTACAATTTTATGTCGCTCCGCGCGCATCTCCTCGGGCGCGGCCACGTGTTAGCGACACAAACCGACACCGAGGTTCTCGTTCATCTGTACGAGGAGTACGGGCCTGACCTCGTGCACGCACTCGAAGGCATGTACGCATTCGCTATCTGGGACTCAGCCGAGCGGCAATTGCTGCTGGGCCGCGATCGCTTCGGCGAGAAGCCGCTGTTCTACATGGAACACGACGGGGTTCTCACATTCGCCTCCGAGCTGACCGCGCTCCTGGCATGCGGCAGAGCCGATCTCGAACTCGATCCCGCCGTGCTTGACGCGTACTTCGTCTACGGATACGTGCCCGACTCTGCGAGCTTCGTCGAAGGGGTCCGCCAACTCGACCCGGGCTATTCGCTGATCTGGAACGACACGGCGAAGCGGGCCGAAATACGCCCGTACTGGGTTCCGCCCACCCCGGCCACGGTCGACGGCACGCCGCGTCGCGATCTGATCTCCGAGGTCGGCGAGCTCCTGGAACGATCCGTTAGAAGCAGGCTCGTCGCCGACGTTCCGGTCGGCGTCTTCTTGAGCGGCGGCGTCGACTCGACGCTTGTCGCGGTACTGGCTGCGAAACACGCCTCCGGGACATTGAAGACCTTCTCCGTCGGCTACGACACGGGTGACCTCAACGAGACCGATCGGGCAGCCCGCGTCGCCACTCTCGTCGGCGCGGACCATCACGAGCTCATCCTCAGCTCGACGGCCGTGGCCGAGACGGTGCCGCGGATGCTCGCCGACCTCGACCAGCCGGTCGCGGACACGGCGTTCGTCGCGCTCCGAGCACTCGCTGGATTCGCGCGCGAACAGGTCACAGTTGCAGTGGGTGGAGAAGGCGCCGACGAGCTCTTCGGTGGCTACCCGCGCTACCGCTGGCTTGCGCGGGCATCGCGATTGCCTCACTGGCTCCCCCGCTCCATGCCAGCGCACATGTCGGAGTACGCAGCGCACTTTCCTCGATTACGCAAGGCCAGCAGACTTAGCGACCTACTCGCTCCCGGAACTCCCCTGCAACGTCACGTCGACTGGGTCACCGAACGGCGTACGAGCTGGCGCCGCCGGCTGTACGGCCCTCGGCTGCGCGAGCTTCTGACACACGATCGGGTCGACCGGGCTCCGGCAACCGTTCTCCAGATCGAGCGGAGCGGAGACGTCGTCGGCGCGCTCATGTGCCTCGATCAGCTGTGCTGGCTACCGGGCGACGTCCTTGTCAAAGCCGACCGAGCGACGATGCAAGCGTCGCTCGAGTTCCGAACGCCGTTCCTGAGCCGAGAGGTGGCCGAGTTCGCCGCCAGCGTGCCGAGCCGGGTTCATGTGCAGAAGGGAGGGAAGCTCCTCCTGCGCGAGCTGCTAGCGCAGACGGTGCCGCCTTTGGGCGGCGGCTCGCCGAAGACCGCGTTCCGAACGCCGACGGTTGAGTGGCTGCGGGGCCCGCTCGCTCCACTGTTGACACGGCATGTGCAGGAGAGCGCTGTGTACTCGGAGGGCTGGTTCGACCGAGCCGTCGTTTCCGGTTGGCTGCAGGAGCATCAGGACCGTCGCGCCGACCGGTCCGCCCTGCTCTGGCCGTTACTCGTCCTTGGCTCCTGGTTCGACGCGAAGCGCGTGTCCCGTGCCGTCGCGTAGGCTACGCGTCCTTGTTCTGACGCCTGACTTCCTGCCCACTCCAGGCGGGATTCAGCTCCTGATGCACCGCCTGGTGACTCACTTCGAGCGTTGCGAAGCAACCGTGATCACAGTGGCGGCCGAAGATGCCGAGAGTTTCGACGAGGACCAGGTTGTACGCATCATTAGGACTCCCCGCAACGAGAGACTGGGTGGGGCGACGACGATCGGGCTGCTCAACGCGGCGGCTGTAGCCAACGGCGTGCGACTACGCCCCGATGCAGTTCTCTCTGGGCACATCGCGGTCGCGCCGGCCGCACGTGTACTCAAGCAAGCGATGAGGATCCCGTACCTTCAATATCTGTACGGTCGCGAGATCGTCATGCGGCCCCGCATGGCCGATCTCGGAATTCATCACGCAGCCGCAATCGTGGTTATTAGCCGTTATACCCAGCAGCTCGCCGCCGAACATGGTGCGAACCGGTGCAGGGTGCATCTGATTCCGCCCGGCATCGATGTGCCTGCAGTCAATGGCACCGCACGAATTCGCGAACGAGGGACGATCGTCTGCGTCAGCCGCCTCGACGAGCGCTACAAAGGGCAGGATGTGTTGATTCGTGCAATGCCGCTGGTGCGAGCCAGAGCCGACCACGCGCGGCTGCTTCTAGTTGGGGACGGCCCGCGGCGAGGTGCCTATGAACGACTCGTGGAGTCCGTCGGCGCAGCCGAGTACGTCTCGTTCCTCGGCCGCCTCACGGACGACGGGCGTGACCATGTGCTCTCGCACGCTGACCTTTTCGCGATGCCGAGCCGTCTCAGTACTGTCGGAGCCGAGGGTTTCGGCATCGTGTTCATCGAGGCGGGGGCCAACGGCCTTCCTGTCGTCGCAGGAGCCGTAGCGGGAACTCTCGACGCGGTCGTCGACGGCGAGACAGGGATCCTCGTCGATCCCAACGATCACGTGGCGGTCGCTGACGCGTTGTCGGAGCTGCTCGCCGATCCATCCCGCGCGCGCGCACTCGGACGTGCCGGCGCAGCGCGCGCGCAGCAATTCGCGTGGCCACTCGTCGCGCGCCGGGTCGAGGATGTGCTGTTGCAGATAGCGAGACAGTGACGCGAGTCCTCTACGTCAATCACACGAGCACGATCAGCGGCGCGGAACGGTCACTGCTTGAGCTCCTCGAGGCCATCGCACCCGAGGTTGACTCGTTCCTCGCCTGTCCCGACGGCGACCTTGCTAACGCCGCACGTGATCTCGGCGTACTGACGTTCAAGATCAGGCCCATCAACCTAAGCTTCAGGCTCGAACCGATTCAGACTAGTGGCGGTTTGTTGGGGCTCGCTGGCGCTGCATTTGACATCGCACGCGCGGTGCGAGCGGCACGTGCGGATGTTGTCCACGCCAACTCTGTCCGCGCCGGCATGGCCGCCATCCTCGCGCGCGCTGAGGGCGCTCCGCAACCGATCGTGCACGTACGGGACGTTTTGCCGGCCAGCTTGTCCGGATGTCTGACAGCCGCGATGGTGCGCAAGTGGTCTTTCGTTGCGCTTGCGAACTCCCAATTCACAGCATCGGCGATTCGCGGTAGCAGCTCCGCGGATGTGCGCGTCGTCTACAACGCGGTCGATCCTAAGCAATTCAACGGCGACACCGCTACGGGAGAGCGCGTGCGCGCGGAGCTCGATCTGGCGGCTTCTACGCCGACTCTCGGCGTCATCGCTCAGCTCACCCCCTGGAAGGCGCAGGACGATGCGATCCGCACCCTCGCGCTTGTCCGCCGTCAAGTCCCCGATGCGCATCTCCTGCTTGCGGGAGAGGTGAAGTTCAAGGATCGCTCCACCCGCTTCGACAACGTCGCCTACGAAGAAGGCCTCCACCGCCTCGCAACGGAGGCTGGAGTCGCGGGCGCGGTCGCGTTTCTCGGCGAGCGCACGGATATTCCGCAGCTGCTGCAAGCGCTCGACATTCTCCTCGTCCCATCGTGGGAGGAGCCGTTCGGTAGAGTGATTCTGGAAGCGATGGCGGCGGGAACGCCTGTGATCGCAACCGCGGTCGGAGGGCCAAGCGAGATAATCGTCGATCGAGAGACTGGACTCCTGCTCCGTCCGAAAGATCCGAGTCTGTGGGCCGAGGCAGTAGTTGAACTCCTGGTGAACCCGGCCTCACGGAAGGAGCTGGCGGGACGAGCGAGATCTGCGGTCGAGACGAATTTCAATCGCAAGGCCCAGGTTGACGCCATCACCGCGATCTACGAAGGGGTCGCCGCAGGACGTCTAGACTCAGGCGGTCCGGTGTTCGAGGAAGGGCGAAAGTGATCCCTGAGGCAGCCGGCGCCGTGCACCCTGCGACGATCTCTCCCAGAGTCCCAGGATCGTTCAGCGCGCCGACTCAGAACCCGCGTTCGGCAGTGTGAGCGCCACGGTGACAGCCTTCGTACGCCGCAGTCGGGGACGCCGCTCTTCAACGCGGGCCGAAATGATCGGGCCCATCTCGGGCGTCCACGTCCTCGACTTCCTTCAGGCGGGAGCCGGCGCACGACCTACGATTGCCCGCATGCCTCGCTTTGCAGAATTCGCAGCCCGCGCCTGGAGTGGCGCAACCGTTGGATTGAAGAGCCAACCAATCGGCGAGCGGCTTTGGCGCGACGCGCCGCAACCGACGCTGCGACGACGTCGACTCTATGGCTACGAGATGATGCTGGACGTTTCCAGGTCGAACGCTCAACGCGTGCTCTATCTCGACGGAGAACGCTTCATTCCCGACCGCGCGCTTGCGGCTTCACTCGTCCAATCCGGCGCGGCTGCAATGGATGTTGGTGCGAACATCGGCTATTACATGCTCCTGCTACAGAGGCTCGGCGCGTCCCGGGTGATCTGCGTCGAACCCGACGCAGAAAATCTCATGGAGCTCCGCCGCACGATCGCCGCTAACCGGTTCACGAACGTCGAAGTGGTCGTGGCTGCGGCGGGACCAGTGAATGGCCAGGCTCTTCTCAAGTCCGGCCTGAACGCCAGGGTCGTCTCAGGGGGGGATCGCCAGGTTGCAATGGTGCGCGTCGACGACATTGCGCCGGACGATCTTGGTTTTCTTAAGATCGACGTCGAGGGTTACGAACGGCTGGTTCTTGATGGCGCGCAACGCGTGATGCGAAATCAGGTGAACCTACTCGTCGAGATCCACCCGCCACTCCTCTCGCTAGACGAAATCAATGCGATCATCAGCAATGTACGCAACTCGTACGACGATGTGACGATTTGGGCGCTCCCGGAACTTGGTGGCCGTCTCTCGCGGCCCGCCGCCCGGCTGCGGGGCGCGCGACCGGTCCCAATCGCTGACTGGCAGCACTTATCGGCGCCGTTCTGGCTCACTGCTCGGGCGTAAGCCGTTTGCACAACGCTCAGGTATACCGGTCATCGCCTTAGACGTGGCCCGACCGGCGTGCATGAGATTCGCCTGCTTCGGGTGGGTCGCCGAGGAGGCCGGGAGCGGTCCGTCCGCCCATTTCCTCGTGCTGAAAGAACTACTGGCGCGAGGATGCGAAATCGACCTCTACGCGAACGAGGGCTTCCTTCCGAGCCCGAAAGGACTTGGTGGATCGGGCTTCCGCTACTTGGGCTTTGCGCCACCACGGGTATTGCGCGAACTTTCAGGAAACCTCGAAGGATGGATTCAAATCGTCGCTCCGCCAGTAAGCCGCGCCGTATGGAGGCGCGTTTTCGAACCGACCGCGCGAACGAATCACCGCCAACGGCCTTACGACGCGGTGCTCAGCCTTGGCCCACCACCGCCTTTTACCCTCCACGACACGCCGACCATTACGTGGGTCAGCGGCCCGCTCCGAAGCGAACTCGATGCGATCGTGCGGCTTCGGCACAAGATCTCCGAGATCAGCGGTAGGGCGTTCTGGTGCAAGCTGGCCACGTACTACGCCTATCGCAGTCTCTTCGAGAGCCGTGTACTGAAAACATCCGATCTCGTCCTCTGTGGGAGCCAGTGGTCACGCCGTACGCTCATCGCCGAGGGTATGGAGCCCGATCGAGTTCACGCGATCCCGTATCCGGTCGATCTAGACGTTTTTCGCCCAGCGACGAGCTCGGTCAACACTGAGGGACCGGTTCTTCTTGCGCTTGGTCGACTTGATCCGCGAAAGCGACTCGACCTTCTGCTCGACGCATTCGCCATCGTTCTTCAGGCTGTTCCGGATGCCAGGCTCCGAGTCGTCGGTGCGCCCGGACATGCGCCGCGGATGCTCGCGCTGCTCGAGCGGTTTCCCGAGCGTCACCGCGTCGTGTATCTGCCTCCGGTTTCCCGTGCCCAGGTCCCAACCCTCCTGCGAGAGGCAGCCGTTCTGGTGCAGGCGAGCGAGAACGAGAACTTCGGGACAGCCGTGCCGGAAGCGCTGGCGTGTGGTGTTCCGGTCGTCGTCGGAAGCTCGAATGGGACCGCGGACTACATCGATGAGAACTCGGGCATCTTCGAATCCTACGAGCCAGCGCAGCTTGCGTATTCCGTAACGACCGTCCTCGAGCGGTGGCGTCGATCTCCTGATGACGTATCTCGTACCGCGCGCGCAGCGGCGGAGAAACACTTCCGGAGCGATGTGGTCTGTGATCGTCTGCTTGAACTAGTAGTTGCGACGCGACGGCGACGATCGAGCCAAACCGGCAGGAAATCTGCGGCGCGGTTTTCAAGTTGACAGACCCGCTTGAGGCGACCGAAAACCGACGTGTCGGCCCGCCTAGACGGTTGAATATTGTCTCCATAACGGGATGACGGAGGTCATTGTCGTTTGCGCATACTGCGGATAGCGGATATCCCGGCCGATCGCCACGGCGGAATGTCTCGGACGATGTATTGCACCGGCGATGCGCTGGCGTCGCTAGGCCATCAGGTGGACTACGCATTTACGGATGCGTTTCGATCAACGCGCTTCCCGAAGCTTCGCCGCTTCACCGTTCCCTTGCAAGTGGCAGCTTTAGTTCGCCGTCGTTCGACGCAAGCTGGCGAGGCGTACGATGTCGTCGAGGTTCATGAGCCCCTCGCAGCCTTCTACGCCCTCGCCCGTAGGCTTGGCTCGAAGATTCCACCATTGGTCGTCTTTTCTTACGGACTGGAGGAGCGTTCGCATCGCGGTGCTCTTAGCTACCGTAAGAAAAAGCGGTTGTCAATATCTCTGAAGGCGCGCTTGTCGCCACTGACCGTCGTATGGCAAGCGCGCTACGCGGTACGTCACGCCGACCACGTCATTTGCTCCAACTCTGAGGATGTTGATTATCTTCGCAAGCGCGGAATATCCTCGACGCGCCTGACTCAGCATCACACTGGGGTGGATGACGTGTTTCTCCAGGCCGGCAAGGATGGCGACCAGCCACGCCGTGTCGGCGTCCTGTTCCTCGGCACATGGGTTGAGCGCAAAGGAATTCTGGACCTGGTGCCGGCGCTCGTCAAAATGATGCGCACCCATCGCGACTTGCCGGTCACCATTGCGGGCTGTTTGGTGGAGCCCGCTCCGGTCCTGGCGTGTTTTCCTGATGACCTCCACCAGCGGGTTCGCATAATCCCTCGAATAGACTCCGACGATGAGCTAATTCACATCTACCGGTCTCACTCGATTCTTGTCCTTCCATCGTATTTTGAAGGGCAGCCGCTCGTCTTAATGGAAGCGGCAGCGATGGGTTTGGCCCTCTTGACAACGAGCGTGTGTGGAATGCGGGATTTCGTCCACGACCGGAGTAACGGCCTGCTGGTCGACGCGGGCGATGAAGACGCCCTAGCCGCGCGGCTCGACGATCTGGTGAGGGACCCTACGCTGGTACGCACCCTCGGTGCTGCGGCGAGGACGGCTGTGCGAACTCACACCTGGGTCTCGGCAGCAGCGAAGATCGAGCGTGCCTACAACGAAGCCGTCCGGAGCGATCGACGGAACCAGGCAGCCGCAGCGCGGACAAAGTCAGGTCACAGCAGCCGGCGCCCTGGCTGACTGGCGCGGTTTGACGAGGTATCACTGTGGACGTAGGACCGCTAATCAGCGCGGCGGTCCTCGATCCGCAGCGAGAAGACCCGGACAAAGGGGGCTCCTCCGCGCCATGGCCGGCGCGGCAGGCGTTGCCATCCTAGGCGCTCGATCCAGAGCGCCGAGATGGGTTGCGAGCCTTCCCCACACGCGAGGCTCGGGATTCGACGCGCGTGCAACAGCAAAACCGCGGCGCCGTACGCCGCGCCCAGCGTCATTTTCCGGTCGCTGTCCTCGAGTCGGAGCGTTGCAGTCGGTTTTGAACTGAACGCAGTTTCGCGGTGTGCGGCAGTCAAGTCCCGGGACCTGGTCTAGCTCGTCGACTGTTCAGGCTGCGGTCAGTTCCGGCTACGTACGGGCAGTTTCGAGCCTGCGCCAAACCGTCGTTTGCGTCATGACGTTCTTAGATTGATGCTCGATCCTCCAGCCCGTCGCAACTCCCCACTCAGACAGCGCCAACCAGTCTGTGTTATCCACGACCAGCAAACCACCAGGCCTGAGCTTAGGCATGACCGCCTTGATGCAGGCCTGCCGATAGTGGCCATCCACGAGGGCGAGGTCGAGCGATCCGTCCTCGAACTCGTGTGCGACAGCCACATAGCGGGGCAGCTGATCATAGTGAGGCACTGTTGGTTCGTCATCGCGATGGTCGAGCGGAACATGGCGGAGCTCGACTGCCGGAACAGAAGCAACCTTGCGACGTACGCTCTCGTACCATCCAAGGTCGTGCTCGACGCTTAACAGGTGCGTGAGGCGGTTCCCGAGCCACTTTGTGCTGCGACCGCTACCCCATTCGATGCCCGCACCTTCTCCCGTTAGCTCCGCGTCGAGATACCTAACTGCTCCCTGCGCTAACCACGGTTCGTCAGGATGTGTGAGTTCGTAAGCTTTGTAAGCAGCGCGGCGCACGAAATAGCCTGGACGCACGACCTGATTTTGCCGAATAGACGACGAACGCTGCGCCGTCGTCACCGGCTCGTGACCGGGTGCTCCGCGAGTGGCGCCTCCCTTCCGAGTCAAGCTCGCGGGACGTGGGTGTAGCTCGTCGGCTGTCCAAGCTGGAGCGCTGCAAGGGGCAAGCGAGCACCCGCCCAATCGCCGTCTTCAGCCCGGCGCGCGCGTCGGAGACGACGAGCTAGACCCGTGGGGCGACATTGACCAAGCCGCGGAGAAACGCGCGCCAGAAAAGTTCGGTCTTGCGCTCGCCCAGGTCGAGGCCGATCGCCCCGCACCCGGAGCGGTGGACGGCCTAGGTGTAGGACCCGAGCAGGTTGGTTCTGCTGATCGGGGGTTGGTGGCCGAGTGCTGAGTGTCGGCGTTGATGGTTGTAGTGCCAGAGCCAGCCGTCAAGGGCGGCGGTGCGTTC